>WNFY01003003.1_pt1 | contig 20436 bp, 21 predicted proteins | sample 5400091 | NCBI WGS metagenome assembly WNFY01 (sample SAMN13153364, study PRJNA577476) | soil metagenome | isolation source: 60 cm soil or saprolite under grassland replicate 1 | place: USA:California | collected 2016-06-15
GTACCGGAGCCTGATGCAGGGGAAGCCCGCGTCAAGATCGAAGTGATTGGTGTCAATTTCCTCGATATCTATCAGCGCATGGGACGATACCAGGGACCATTGCCATTCACGCTTGGACAGGAAGCCGCAGGGATCGTCGACGCGGTCGGTCCAAATGTGACTGAAGTAAAAGTGGGAGATCATGTTACTTACGCAATGATACAAGGCTCCTATGCTGAATATGCAATTGTCCCCGCTTGGAAACTTGTCCCTATTCCAGCAGGTGTGGATGCATCTCAAGCAGTCGCCGCCATGGTCCAGGGGCTGACAGCTCATTATCTAAGCTTCAGTACATATCGGCTGAAAGCAGGCGACACCGCGCTGGTACATGCTGCTGGTGGCGGAACCGGGGCGCTGCTAGTGCAAGTTGCAAAGATTTGCGGGGCGCGCGTGATCGGAACTGCATCGAATGAAGAAAAAGCCAGGCTGGCACACGAGTCCGGTGCGGATGAGGTCATCCTTTACACGCAGACCGACTTCGAAACTGAAGTAAAACGGCTAACCAATAATGTGGGCGTGGACGTTGTCTATGATTCTGTTGGGAAGGACACTTTCGATAAAAGCCTGAATTGCATCAAGCGCCGCGGCTACATGGTCCTTTATGGAGCCTCCTCCGGAGCAGTCCCATCGCTTGATCCGATACTTCTCATGAACAAAGGCTCGATTTATTTAACGCGACCGTATCTAGGTCACCATATGGCTGATCGCCCAGAGTTACTGACAAGAGCCAACGATGTATTCAACTGGATAGCCACCGGCAAATTGAAAGTCCGCATTGACAAAACATTCCCGCTTGCAGATGTCGCCGAGGCACATCGTTATCTCGAAGACCGGAAATCCAAAGGCAAGATATTACTCATTCCGTAAGTGAGAAGAGAAATCAGCCAAAGTGGAAGCCACTGTTTCGCTGGCTTCCATGAGTCTGAGGGGAGACATTTTAAGATCTGTTACTATTATTAGCTTGGAGAAAAGCTCGCTGGCGATGGAACCTGGTAAGGATGGAATTCGTTTTAATTCCGTTGTCCACGGCTGATCGCTACACATGGACGGTGGAACTGTGAAAGGTATATTTGAGTGCAACGTTTTTTGATCATTTTGAACATGTTCTTTTTGATTGGCTGCACGTCTCAAGTAGCAAGTACACCTCAGCCAACATCTCTGCCGCCTACGGCGACCGAAGCACATAATGTTTTGGTGAATTTCCTGTCCTTGCTTCATGCAAAAAAATATGCAGACGCAGCTCCGCTTTATGGCGGCGATTACGAGCAATTAAAAGTGTTCAATACGGAGATCAATCCCAACGATCACGTCGCGTTATGGGCGTGGGCTTGCGATCATCAGTTATTGCAATGCCTTGAAGTGCGTTCCGTAACATTTGAACAACTGGTCGGGGACTCGTTCATCTTTCAGGTAGAATTTAGCAGCGCTGACGGCAGCCTGTTTGTATTAGGTCCGTGCTGTGGAGCAAATGAAACAGAGATGCCGCCTGTTTCGCAATTTGAATATACGGTCACGCGAAATTCGGATGACAAATATGTGGTGATGAATATGCCACCATACGTGCCGTAGTCAAAACAATATCATTTCATTCAAATTCATGAATAACAAAGGAAAACCATGTCAAATGTAACTTGCCTAAACTGTGGCTCATCTGAAATGGAACGACCACTATTAACACTAAGGTTTCAGGAAAAGAACGTTTATATTTGCCCGCAATGCATGCCGATCTTAATTCATCAGCCACAGGAATTAGCAGAAAAATTACCTGGTATAAAACCTTGGGGTCCAGCCGATCACGATCATTAGGAAATTGATCGCACGCTGCCGTGGATGCAGTGTGAGCAATAAAATCTGTGAGGCAATTCAATAAAGAATCAATGAACAAACTGTCATTTCTGACACGTACTTCGCTACTACTGAGCGTCTTTTTTGCAATCGATAAAGTACTTGCCTTTGGCAAATCCTTGCTCTTCAATAAGATCGTTGGCTTGGAGGGAATGGGAATTTTTGGTGCGGCAAACAATATTCCTGACTATCTTTCTGCGTTGCTTTCCGGGGGAGCGTTGGGAATGGCGTTCATTCCTGTTTTAACACAGGTCCTTGATCGTGACGGTCGCCGCGAAGCGTGGGATTTATTCTCCAGAGTCATCAATCTGGCATTTGTGATTACCGGTGTGTTTTCCGTCCTTATCATTATGCTGGCAGAACCTCTTGTCCGTTATGCTATCGCTCCTGGTTTTGCACCTGATAAACAACTTCTCACCGCCTCATTGATGCGTATCGATTTGATCGCCATCCTGATTTTCTCCATCAGCGGACTGGTGATGGCAAGCTTGCACGCCAATCAGCATTTTTTCCTACCAGCCCTGGCGCCCATCCTATATAACCTTGGACAGATCTTCGGTGTGACAATTTTAAGTCCAAGCACGGGACTAACATTCGGATCAATCCACCTCCCTGCTTTTGGTCTCGGACTCTATGGAATGGTATATGGCGTGATCCTGGGGGCCTCATTCCACCTGCTCATCCAGGTTCCGGCGCTGATCCGCTATCAGTTTCATTGGAGGCCGGTCCTGGAGTGGAAAAGCCCAGGAGTGCAACGAGTCCTTTTATTACTTGGACCACGAGTGCTGACCATGGCGTGCATTCAGGTATATTTTGTCGCCCGCGACAATCTCGCCTCGCAATTTGATACGGTCGGTGTTGGTGCTCTCAATCTGGCTTGGACGATCGAGCAGGTGCCTGAAACGATTATTGGTACGGCGATCGCCGTGGCGATCCTTCCCTCCCTAGCTGAATTTGTGAATCGCGCTCAGTTCGCCGATTTTACACAAACGGTCAACCGGGCATTGAAAGTGATGTTTGCGCTCTGTCTGCCGGTCGCTATTTTGCTGGCTCTGACGGTCCGCCCGCTGGCACAGGGCTTCTTTGGCTATGATGAGACACGCTTGAGTCTATTAACTGCGTGTACCTGGGCTTTTCTCATCGGACTGGTTGGCGATACCTGGCTGGAGGTTGCAGTACGATCTTTTTATGCGAATCAAAATACACGTACGCCTCTGATTGCTGCCTTTATTCAAGCCGTGGCATTTGTCTTATTGTCAATGATTCTCTCACCGGTTATTGGCCTGGCAGCCATACCCTTGTCAGCTGCGGTGACATTTACCACGCAGGCAGTTATCCTTTTATCGATTTTGAACCGCCGTTATCCGGGTATATTACGAACCGGAGGCACTATACCAAGGACAATCGTTTCTGCCTTGGTTGCTGGTGGACTAGCACTAACAATTATCCAAATTCAGCCTGTATCGCCCATACTCACAGCACTCCTCGCCCTCATAGCCGGCGGATTGGTCACACTTCCGTTCATTTGGTCAGAAATCAAACTCTTATTAAATTTGTAGAGCCTTTCGAAGGCTTAAGCCCTCGAAAGGTTGATGATATGCCCTTAGGATATAATTAAACCTATGATTCAACACACCGAAACAACTGGAAGCACACAACCCAACAAACCCATCACAAAAAGCGGGCGCGGACGCAGATTCTTGTTCAACGCCCTTGGTCTGATCGTGATTCTTGCCATTGCACTGCTAGGCGGCTATTCTTCCGGACTTGGGGTTCGAAAGAGCAATCAATCGTCTCTCATTATGCAGCAACTCGGCGAACAGTATCAGAACGCATTGGTCGATATTCAATTCCAACGATATCAAAATGCGCAACAGCGACTTGAATGGATCATTGCGAATGACCCTACCTTCCCCGGCGCGCAGGACACATTGACGAAAGTCCTTGTGCTGAGCAATCAACCCACGCCAACCATGACGCCCTCGCTGACACCAACACCCGATTTCAGCGGCGCACAAGATGCCTTTGCACAAGCCCAGCAACTGATTACTGCCCAGGATTGGCCGGGAGCCATCGGCGCGCTGGACCAGATGCGAAAGCTTGATCAAAACTACCAGCAATCCCAAGTAGATGGGATGTATTATTTTGCCCTGCGCAATTATGGCTATAACCTGATCGTCAAAGAGGGCAACCTGGAAGGCGGCATTTATCAGCTGACATTGGCAGAACGTTTTGGTCCGCTGGATCGTGATGCAACCGGGCTGCGCGAAGGTGCGCGCTATTATCTGATCGGCGCCTCTTTCTGGGAATTGGATTGGGCACAGGCTGTTTCCTACTTCGATCAAGTCCGCGCCTGGGGCAACTTGTGGGACGGTACGATGACATCTTCCGAGCGTTACTGGTTCGCATCCATGCGTTATGGGGATCAGTTATTTGAGAAGCAACAATATTGTGATGCGGTTGCACAATATACCAATGCACAATCGATTGCGGCGCTTGATAAGGCGGCAAATGATAATTTTCCGCATGCCTATTCGGAATGTTATCCTGCAACTGCGACCGCTACAGAAGCCACAGTGGTTACTCCGGGAACAACACCTGCTGCAACGGAACCACCTACGTCATATCCGTAATATAAAAATCATATAATGCTCACGCACCCACCCACCTGGGCTTTGGCATTGACATTTTGGCTGCATCTCTTTGCTACGGTCACCTGGGTTGGTAGTCTGGCTGGGGTTTCCCTGCTGGTGCTGCCTGCCATGAAGCGCTCGCTCGATGCAGAGACGCAACTGATCTTTATCGAGGCGCTGCAGAAGAGGCTGGAACCAATCGCCTGGTTTAGCATGAGTCTCCTCCTGGTCACCGGCTTGTTCCAGATGAGCGTTAATCCACATTACGATGGATTTCTCTCAACGAGTACTCAATGGTCGTTAGCAATTCTGATCAAACACATTTTAGGAATTGTCATGGTCGTGGTTAGCGCAATCCAAACCTGGGAAGTGATTCCCGCCATTCGACGAGCAATCATGCGGTCAAAGAAGAGCCAGAATGCAGACGAGATCGATTCACTCCGCCGAAAGGAAGTTTTATTGCTTCGAACGAACTTTGGACTTGCGCTACTTATTTTGCTCGCAACAGCATTCGCCCGAGCATCATAAGCCTATCGGAATCAAAAACAGCCCGCCTCTTTCAAAGGGATGGGCTGTTTCTGTTTAATCAGCCGAATTCAATCTGATAAGTTTATGGCACGGTCACATTGAAAATATATTCCTCTACCGCAACGTATCCTCCCCCATAGCGAACCCCCACCACCACATGGACAGGTGCAACACCATTTGACATTTTGGCTGTTGAGCCTTTGGCTTTGAAAGTCACTTCCAGTGTGGCTGATGTTCCGCGCCCGGCGCGGTCACCGCCTTGCACAGCGACAACACCCTTCCCCGCATATTCAAATGAGGGCAGCGCGGTAGCAGATATGAATTCCTGATCGCTACTAACCTGAACAACAACCGTAACCTCATCGCCAACATTCATGGTGGGAGGAAGCCCCTGTATGAGATCAAATGTCGTGTTGGGAACTGGGGCGGCAGCGGTCATAAAACTGACCGTTAAGAATGCCAAAACAAGGACACAGAAAAATCGTTTCATTGAAAGCTCCTTGGAATAATGTGGTTTAAGTGTACAACAAAATCTAATTCTCGAAAGTTGAATTTGTAATTAGATTTCCCACAATAAACACTTAGATTTATCTTCTTATAAAGTTTCCACCATTCTATGCCCTAAATCATTGGATCGGTATGGAAACAAATACGTACTGACGTGGAGGGAATCCCTACTCCTACTTATAACAAAACTTGCAGAAGATTCCGCAAGTTCCTTTGCTCGTATGGGTAGGTGATCAATGATTTATCGGCAATGGGATCACATTTCTCTCCGGCACACTCGTCAAATCATAAGCCATCGCTCCTGTAATCTTTACCGGCATTATGTCTCCAATCCTGGCACCACCTTCGATAAAGACCATACCATCAATTTCCGGTGCGTCGCGATACGAGCGACCGATGGCAATGCCCTTGTCACGTCCTTCTACTAGAACATCCAAGGTCTTGCCAACGTATGATTGATTCACTTGCAGAGAAATCCCCTGCTGTAATTCCATCAACTTCTCATAGCGTGCCTGCTTGACCTCGGCGGGAATCGGGTCGCCTAGAGGTTCGCTGGTTGTACCGGGTTCGAAGGAGAATTGGAACGTTCCGACCCGGTCGAAGCGGATTTCCTTCACAAAATCCACAAGCGCTTGATATTCCTCTTCAGTCTCACCGGGGTAACCAACGATAAATGTGGTACGAATCGCAAGATTTGGAATCGCAGTACGCATTTTTCCCAGCGTGCGATGCACCCAGTCAATGTTGGAAGGACGTCGCATACGGTAAAGCGTTTTGGGATGTGCATGTTGAAGCGGCATATCCAAATAGGGCAAGACCTGTTTGCGGGTCGCCATCACTTCGATCAGACGATCCGTTACATAACCGGGATATGCGTACATGACGCGGATCCAATCCATATCAGGAACCGAATCCGTTAGTCGCTCCAATAAGATCGCGAGACCGTCTTTCATCCCTAGATCATGGCCATAGTCGGTTGTATCCTGGGCGATGAGAATCAATTCACGAACACCGGCATCTCGAAGTTGGCGCGCTTCATCAAGGATTACGTCTATTGGCCGAGAGACCGCCGTCCCTTTGATGAGGGGAATGGCACAAAATGCACACGGGCGACGGCATCCATCCGCGATTTTCACATATGCACTCGCTCCCGCCATAGAGACACGCAGCGCCTCATGCTCATCCGTCCCGACAGTTTTGGCTTCATCTGGCAAATGATAAAGCGGTTCCGGGTGCGGACCTTTGCGCAGATCGCGCACAACTTGCACAATATCCATCCAGCGACGCGTTCCCAGTACGCCGTCAATACCAGGAACCTTTTGCGCAACCTCCGAACCATAGCGTTGTGTGAGGCATCCTGCCGCAATCAAGATCTGATTATGGCGCTTGCCTTCTGCCAATTCACGCAAAACATTGATCGATTCTTCCTTTGCCGGACCAATAAATCCACATGTATTGACAATCAAAACATTCGCGCGGGCAGGGTCGTCCACGGCGCGATAACCGTCGCGCAAGAGTAACTGCGCCATGGAGTCAGAATCAACTGTGTTTTTGGCACAACCGAGGAAAACAAGATGAAAGGTATTTTTTGACACGAATAAATCTTTCTATAGTTTTGGAGTGCAGGCTGCCCGAAGGGCGTGCTCCTGCATCTGCAACAGCAAGCTGTCGCACTCCATAATTTATTATGGCACCGGAGTTTTCGTAAAAGCCGGTGTAGCTGTAAATCGCGATGTAGAAGTTGGCACAGGCGTTTTTGTCGGCGTGACGGTAATCGTCGGCGTCGCAGAGGGCATTCCTGTTGGGGTCAAAATCTTGCCGCCCGCAAGATAGATATTACTCACTACCTGACCGAACGAACCGAGCAAGCCCATATCTCGTCCATTATAAACAATACGGATAGCTGCACCGCTGCCAACGAGAACTTCCACCTGATCCGTCGCTTCAAATGGATAGGCCGTCCCGGGCACAACGCGCCCTTCGAAGGCTACTTTCCCATCTACAATTACGCGCATATAGCTGCGCTCCACCGCAACCAGATTTACCTGCACGTTGACATCCGCGTTCAATGTGGGAATTACAACCGTCTCGGTTGGCTCACCGGGGAAAGCTTCCACTGCGATAAATGTAGGCGTAGCAGTCGATGAAGAAGAACTTGGAGACGCCAACAATATATCGGAAATCGATGGTGCGGTCGGTTGGGCTTCGCGCTGCCCCTGGATCTGCAACACGCGACTCACGCCCCAGATGGCAAAACTGACAAGCAACACGACGATCCCAACGCCAAAGATCAAATCGCCTGCGATGAAACTTCGTATGGGAGGCAGATTCGCTACAATCGGTCGACCGGGTTTGCGCATCGGCTTCTGTGGATTACGCTCACGGTGGCGCGCTTGCAAGGCATCTGCAAAACGGAGGAGCATGGCGTCCACGTTGAGATCAAGGAAGGTCGCGTAGTTCGACAACATGCCGCGAGTTTGCACTGTCGAGGGAAGCTCATCCATCGCGCCGCGCTCCAGGGCATCCAGGTAATGCCCCTTCACATGAGTATTTCGTTCGACTTCTTCCAAATGAAGACTCAACAGTTCACGGCGCTTGCGCAATTCATTGCCAATCTCTTTGAAGATTTGCGTTGAGCTTTCGTTGCTGGAGTAACTTTCTTGAAGCGTCTCTTGTGGCGCTTCTTCTTTTACAGCGCTTGCTTCTGATTCGATTTCTGCGCTGACTGATTGATTCGGTTTCAGCGTCGGGCGTTTATTGCGCGCTGCTAAGACGGATGTTAACCGATTCAGCCATGATTGCCATAATCCGTCGCTAACATCTGGTTTCGATTCGGTTTCAGCAGGTGGTGTTTGTTCAACGATGGTTTGAGCAATATTCTCAATGACAGGTTGAGGGCTGGGTTCCGAACGAAGTGCACTCCCCGGAACAACCACATCACCGAGTGAAACTTCTTGCTCAGGAACACTCTGTTCTATAGGGGAAGTATTTGACGCAAGTGTTTCATCTGCAACCGGGATAGCATTATCCTGTGAAAGGATAATCACAGGCTCGGTCGTGATTTCAGACTCAGTTTCAGGTTCAGCCTTTTTGCGGGTTCTTCTTTTGGGCGTAGTAACCGATTCGCCTGTAGGCTGAGAGTCGGCTCTTTTGCGGCGAGTCGGTTTCGGCTTGATGAGAGGCGTTGTCGCTTCAACAGGAGCAGGTTCCGCAACGGGGGTTGGTTCCAGTATTGGAGTCACTTCTACGGGCGAAGCATCCGCCGGACCAATCACCACATCGAGAGGTTTTTGTGTATTCGCTTCGCGCAATTCATCTAGAAGCTTAGCCACATCCAGCCCGAGATATTCAGCATAGTTGCGCAAATAACCGCGCGCCTGCACGGGAGATGGCATGACCGACAGATCATCCGCCTCGAGCGCCTGCAAATATTGCATACGGATGCGCGTGGCTTCAAAAGCTTTTTCGATTGTGAGGTCTTGCTCCTCACGGGCTTCTTTAAGTCTTTGACCGATGGTTGTCATACGAAACGAAACATCACCAGCACCCCATCGAACGGGTATGAACTGGTGATGTCATGAGCAGATGGGTGTGAACTAAGCTGCAGTGGATTCTGTGGGTGCTTCGGCTTTTGCTTCGGCGGGAGCTTCTGCTTGTGCCGTCGATGAAGCATCTTCTTCGAGTACCTCGCCTTCGCGATGGACGATGATCTTCACCTCAGGAACCAGATCCATGGTCAGTCGCACATGAGCGGTGAACTCACCAAGAGTGCGGATTGGCTGCATGTCGATCTGTTGCTTCTTGACTTCGTAGCGGGTCTTTTCCTGGAGAGCAGTCGCCACATCTTGGGTAGTGATCGAGCCATAGAGTTTGCCCGTTTCACCAGCCTTGGCATCAAAGACCAGCGTAACGCCATTGATATGGGAAGCGAGGTCTTTGAGCTCGGAGTTCTGTTCGGTCCGGCGGACTTCTGCCGTGGAACGAATCTTATCAACCTGCTTGAGTGCACCGGCGGTCGCCAGCACTCCCAATCCCTGCGGGATGAGGAAGTTGCGTCCATAGCCATCGGCGACCTTTTTGATGTCGCCTGCGCGCCCTAATTTATAAACGTCCTTGACAAGTAATACTTTCATGTTTTCAAGCCCTTTCTGGCAGGATTTTGCTGCGAGCGAAGGGTACTACGCTCGGCGGGGTATTTTATCACAATATTCGGTTTGAAGGTTACACGCCTGGTAGACGACCTTCAACTTTTGACCTTTGAGTTTAAACGCTCTTTTCTATTAAATCCATATATGCACCATCGACGAGATCGGCTCTGGCCACGCCGAGAGCGGACATCAAATCTTCAGCGATTTTCTGCCCCTCGGTGTCACTCTGGTCCTCGCACATGACAACTTCCAACTCCATGAATTGCCCTAAACCCTCGACGTCATCCAAATGGACGCGGGTCTGTCCAACGAGATAGAGATAACGCGTCTTCTTTACCTCGCCACGAATGCCATAAGCGAGTTCCAGCACACGCTTTAAATTTTCAGGATCAACACTTCTCGTGATGTGATAATCGGAACGCTTTGGTCCTTCCTGATCGGGGCGTGTGTAATAAATCAATTCTGCATGATCCGTAAGGACGCGCAATTTCAAACGCCCCTGAGGGGTGTTAAAAAATGTATCTTGCTGAGGAATAATTTGAACGGGAGCATCACTCAACTCCTCGGCACGGGATTTTATCTCTTCAAAATTATGTGCACGCGCTTTGATTTCGATATTGGATGGCAAGATGGAATCTTCCTTTTAAAAATACTTTGTGGAGCTGCCGGTAGAACGTGAGATTTCTAAAATTATGGCATCGGTTTTTCGGGCCATGGAGCAAAACGCACAGCTCCCAGACCAGCTTGTGCTTTCAACTGATTGAAGATATCTTCCGTATGCTGATCAAGCGGAAGATTTTGAACCAGATACAGGTCCCCAGCCGAGGTAATCGCAGCCGTGGTCGTGGACGCAACATAGTTTAGCGGTCCATATTGGCTGTGTTCATAGGAGAACTGGTCGACATTGATTTCTTTATCCTGTTCTGTAGAGGACACCAGCTTCCAGAAGCGGTCAAAGTAGGGATATTCGACAGGATTTCGGAATGCTTTCATCAAGTATTTAAAATATGGCTTAGCCCGGTATCGGAGACTAATCTCCCGAAATGATCGCATGGAGTTCAAAGCATATTCATCCCAGCTATTAGTTACCTGTGTGCGCGCTACGGACTCGCGTCCAAAGTTCAGGCGCGTTGTATTGTATCCGCCGGGAATGTTTGCGGCGCTCACGATCATAGACGATGGCACATCGTAGAATGCCAGCATTATATAGTTGGCTGCCACTACGTCACTGTATACATCCACCAAAAACGCTGGGACTCGAATCTGCCCCGTCAGGCGTATCATTTTATCTAAAATCTTTCTAGGATTGAACACATCCGTTGCCATACCAGCAGATGGTTGGCGCACCATCCGTTTTTCGCTCAATCCGCTGGCTGCTAGAACAAACTCCCCGCGCTCCAGAGTTGTAAATTGGAGGGCATTTGCCAAACAAAACAGGAGTTCCGGCTCAAAATACTTTTTTACGCCCCGCTCGATCTGGCTAATGACCGCATCATCAACACCTGAATATTCTGCCAGCTGAAACTGAGTCCAACTCATATCTTGCCGTAGCGCAGAGAGCAGATCGCCAAATTCTTTCCTATCCATGGTAGCCTCGATGTAATTAATTCAAAAAAATCTTTGAGTCAATTGTAAAACACCTTGCTGGACTTGGCAATTATGAAGAGATACAATAATTGTACTTACAGTAAAAATCTATCCTGGAGTTATTCCAGGTCGATTGAGGGTGGATGCCCCAGGAGGGGGACGTAGCTAGCAAAGAGACTCCAACACCGTTGGAGTCTCTTTGCGTCTATGGAGTACATTTCTCATAGATGGAACGTGAGGTGAAAGTACTTTTGAGAAGTAGGGAATCCCCCCATGCACAAATCTCAATCTTGTCAAGAGGAAGTATTGCAAACGCATATCTAATTACTTTCCAATGCTGAAAACGCTTCTTACGAATTTGCAAATGTCAAACAAATAGCTCTTTGGTATAGTAAGACCAATGGTTCATCACAATATTCACCACACAAGGAGTTAGTCAATTATGTTTCGCCCATCCAAATTTTTCATCATCGCTTTGATCGTCTTGATTTTTGCAACCTCAGCATTTGCATTTGCGGCTTCCAATACCATGCCCACCCCAGGCTTCGCCGGTGAAGGTGTTACCGTCACCAGTGGATACACAGTCAGCAATGTAGCCTACACATTGAATGGGACTACCCCATCCAACATTGACAGTGTGAAATTTGACCTGGATAATCCTGCCAATACAGTGAAAGTCCGTCTCGTATCACCCGCTGGTTCCTACTATGGCTGCACCGTCTCTGGCAGCACATGGACCTGTCTCACGCCCGGTGTCACAGTTACCGCAGCCAACGAATTCCGCGTGATCGCTGTCCAGTAATCTACAGGGCAAGACTCTATCGAGGTAGATAGGACCTGCATCTCCAACAGGGGTTTGCAGGTCCTTTTTATGAATAAAACTGGCGCTCGACAACAAAGATGACACTATACAAAAGGTTCTCCCCAAGCATTGTTTCAGCCTTTTCGATTGTAATTATGATCGCTGTTTGGCTCGCGTTTGCGCCGACCCAGGCTGGGGGTATGGCTTCTTATATCGTCGTCATCGGCAAGAGTATGGAACCCAACTTCCATATCGGCGATCTGGTCATTGTTCATAGAGGGCCGATTTATCAAATCGGGGATGCGATTGTATATCGAAACCAGGACCTCGATAATTTTGTGTTTCACCGTATTGTTTCTGAACAACTGGGACACTACTCTCTCAAAGGAGACAATAACGCGTGGGTGGATACCTATCAACCAGCACGCGCAGAGATCCTTGGCAAGCTGTGGATATATATTCCGCATGGTGGCGAAACAATACAAAAAATGCGCAAGCCCATCAATATGGCATTGACTGCCGCAGTATTGGGCACAATTCTTGTTATGAGCCTGTTCCAAAATAAATCAAAAGGCAATTCCTATATGAGCAACAAATCTTTTCAAGAAAGGTTCAGTATCATCGGTCAAAAAATGCGCGAATGGCTTACACCCATCAATAAACCTGAACCGAGTATAAAATCGGGATCAAACCAAGCTGAACTTCTAAATGGAGTGTTCTTTGTGTTGGGCATGCTCTCCCTGTCCTCTTTACTTCTCGGAATTATTTCTTTTTCCCGACCAGCTTCCCGCATTGCACAGGATGATATTCGCTACGAGCATCTGGGTGTTTTCTCGTATTCAGCATCCACTCCACAAGGAGTGTACGATCAGAATGCGCTTAAGAGTGGCGATCCAGTTTTCACACGTCTTACCTGCGCTATAGATGTAAATTTCCAATATTCGCTGATCGCTGCGGAAGCAAAAAATATCCGTGGCACTTATCAGTTGACCGCTATTATTCGCGAACCAACTAGTGGCTGGCAGCGACAAGTTCCCCTTCAAGAACAAACAACATTTAGTGGAACAGCATTCGGTACCAGTGCCAAAGTTGACCTTTGCCAAATGGAGGCCCTTACCCAATCGCTCGAACAGGGGACGGATTTTCATCCTAGCTCCTATACGCTTCTAATAACACCGAATGTCAAAATTACTGGAGAGATCGCCGGCAGGCCTCTGGAAAGCGCTTTCGTCTCGGCGCTGAATTTTCAATATGATCGAATCCATTTTTATCTTGTCAAAGAGGAAGAAGCGGAAAATCCATTGAGTAGAACAGAAACGGGAATTCTGCACGAACAACGTGTGGATGTGAATACTTTGCTTCTCTTCGGCAGAGAGGTAGCCATTCCAACCTTGAGATTGGTGACAATGATTGTGTTCATTGCTTCACTAGTAGGGTTTGCCGTGCTGGGGTCAGTGTTGACCAATTGGTCATACAGTAATCAGGGTAAATTCTTCCGCATCAAGTATGCATCATTAATGGTAGATATTTGCGACGCAGATACTCTTACATCATCTAATGTGACAGATGTTACCTCACTAAATGATTTAGCAAAACTTGCCGAACGATTTAGCAGCATGATTCTTCATACCGGAGAAGGCGATTTACATACCTATTATGTTCAAGGAAACGGAATAACTTATCGATTCATGTTCAATGACCATAGGACGGAAGCAGCCGTCCCTGCGTATGAGGCGCCACATCCGGGAGGAGAATCATGACGCATAGAATGATCCTCAAATCGTTTTTTGTTGCACTTGTCCTATTGGTGATGATGTCTATTGTTTCTGCATTTGCAGCAAATATTACTGTGCCGTCTACACGCCTTACTGATCAAAGAAGCGCCATCACTGCAAATACTGTGAAACCAGCCGCCTGTTCGGGCATTTCACTAACCAGCATTTTGTATTGTCCTTCAGGAGGCGGCATTTGTAATGGAACGGCTGCCAGTGAGTTGATCATTGGCACTTCTAGCGTGGACACAATAGACGGGAAAGGTGGGTCTGACTGCATTGTAGGTGGCGACGGGAATGACGATATCACCGGCAGTCAATCCAAAGACGTTTGCATCGGCGGACCAGGAGCAGATACTTTCAAAAAATGTGAGACCGCGATTCAATAGAAACGTCAATGGTGCTTCCACCTCCCAACGGGCTAAAATAGCTTTCTTGGGAGTTTTATTTTTACAGGGCGGGATTTATCTCCATAGGATGGGTAAATACCCCCATAAGCGTTCACTACTCGAAAACATAAAATGGGCACTAGGAAAGAAAAGTGCCCATGAAAACTATCATCCGTGTATTTGTACTCGCCATTGTAGCGTTGATTGCGCTCTTCCCCGTTTATGCTTTTGCGTCATCGAATACAGGTCCCAAGACTTCAGGAGAAGGCGCGAGTCCGATCGGCGGCTGGGTAGTTTCTAATGTTAAATATCAACTCGCGGATGATCCCGCCTTAATTAACAGCGTGAGCCTTGACCTAAATGGGAAAGCAGATACGGTCTCGATACGGCTCAGCACTACGAGTGCTTCGTACACCACCTGCACAAATGTTTACGGATACCACTGGCAGTGTGATTTTTTCGGTACAGTGAAACTTGCAGATATGGATGAACTTCGTGTGATCGCAGTGGGCAACTAGTTCATGTTCATAAATCCAAACAACTTCCACAAACCTCGCATCCCCGCGTGACCAAAGTCCGGCTTCAGAAATTGATTTGGGCACGACCCCGGGATGACGGCGATCCCGTTCGCTTTGCATAGTTCCACCGCTGATTGCGACACACTTGTCATACCGGCTGCCAGACCCGGCTTGGTCCCCATCATACAGTGCATCCAGACGTGTTTGATTCCCAGTTCAACACACTGCTGCACAATCTGTTCTGTCACTGCGGGGCTTGTAAGGATAAAGACTGCATCCACTTTTTCAGGAATGGCTTTCAAGTCTGTATAACAGGGATCGCCGTTGAAAGTTGTGATATGCGGATTTACTGCGTAGACCTGATATCCGTTTTCCTTGAACTTGTTGTATGCCAGATTACAGCCAGTGTCACGTTTGTCTGAGACACCCACAATGGCGATCTTCTTAAGAGCCAGAAAATCCTGAACCAAGTTATCTATTGTTGCCATGCTATTACTCCTTCAGCAGAATCAGACTTATTAAAGAAGATTATACGTATCGCCAAACCCAAAATAAAGATGATGAAAATCATATCTTTAAAGGAAAACTTAGGAGCAATTGACAAAATAAGAGCGGAGCAGTCGGGACCTTTGCCTGTCGCCGAACAACCCGCGTCTTCTACACTAGAACATTCGATACATTATCGCCGCTACCGGTGTTTCCACCTGAATTATCCCCTCCACCATTCGATCCACTACCATGATCATCCGTAGATGTGCCTCTGTGATCATCATTGACATTGGCGTCATTATCTTCGATCTTTGTGGGATCAGCAATTTCAACTTCAGTTACCGAAAGAGTCCCATCTGCATTCGTCATAAAGTGGAGTTTCACCGATGCACGGGCAGTAATCGTGTCTTTGATTTCTGCCGGTGCAAAGTTGTAGGTCTGTCCACCAATTTGTCGAGCTACCTCCAAAAAGTTACGGTTGGTTTTAAGTCAATTTAAATTACATGACTCACCCCGAATTTAATCTTTCGAGCTTTTAGCCACGGATTACACTAATTTGCACGAAAAAAGCCGACCAAGTTCAGATGGTCGGAATCATGTTTCTTGTGGAATTATAGAATTGATTTCCAAATATCTTTTAGCTCATCTAAGTTCCCTTGGCGAAGATACAAATCTGCAAAAGTACATGGATACGCCTGCAGGAATTTTATGGTTTCAGATTGCGCCAGCGAGCCTCAATATCTTCCATCTTCATTGTGTAATAAGAATCGCCTACTCTGAGTGTAACTTGATGGTCCCATTTATCCGTCTCAAAGAAGAGTCGAATGTTGATCCAAAGATTGCGAAGAGACTCTTTGATTCGCGCTTTCCGATCGACCTTTGCATGGCATTCTGCGCAACTGACGATCCGGTCATTACAGACATCCTGTACACATATGTAAGAGTTGTTTTTAGAAGAGGTAGTAACCATTTTATTTTCCTTTCCATGATAGATAGAAACTTTTGCAACCGGTTGCACGAGTATGTAAAAATTTTGCATTTGGTCAAAAGCATTGTTCAACTTGAATTTTAGCCATTGGGCTGAGCATATAACTCCTTTCGTGATTTGATTTCAGTGAGCGACCGGCATTGCAACCGGTTGCACAATTGCACAAAAAAAATTATGCAGACTTACGAACGATCATCTCGACCGGGACAGACACGTTGGTAATTTTTCCGGTTTCAAGATACATGATCAAATTCTCGGCGAGCACCTTCCCCGCCATTGGAACATTCTGGCGAACAGTGGTCAACGGCGGATTACTGTATTCGGCAATCGAAAGATCATCGTATCCAACTACGGCAACATCTTCAGGAACGCGCCGCCCATGCTCGCGGATCACATCCATCGCCGCGATCGCCATCAGATCACTATTGACAAAAACCGCGTCCAGGTCCGGTGCATTCTCCAACAACTGTCCCATCGCCTGGGCGCCTGATGTATTGGAATAATCGCCATAAGCAACCAAGGCAGGCGCCACAGTCCGTTGAGAGGCGAGCAATGCATTCTGATATCCTTCAAAGCGATGCCGGACCTCCAGTTCTTCCGGTGGACCACCAATGAACGCAATCCGCCTTTTACCAAGGTGAATGAGATGTTCAGTAGCGATCCTGCCACCGTTCAAATCATCGCCAGTAACCGAGCAGTACTTCGCCTCTGCTGGTGGCGCTCCCCAGATGATAAAAGGCGCGTCCATTTCCAGAAGAGCATCGATGTGAAACTGCTTGCGCGTCGAAGTCAATAGAATGAAACCGTCTACCCTGCCTGTGTCGAGGTATTGGTGTGCCCATTCTGTTTCATGCGGATTCACATGGACAACCAGCAAGTCGTATCCATGAGCGTACAATCCTTTCGAGATGCCACCCAGAATCTCCAAGCCGAACAAATCTGCAACGGAGAATTCATCATGATATGCGTGCGTGACAAATGCGATTGTGTTGCTCTGCTTGAGACTCAAACGCCGTGCCGGAACATTAATCTTAAAGTTGTACTTCTGCGCCAGAGCCTGGATCCGCGCTCTGGTTTCCTGACCGATCAACGGGCTATTATTTAACGCCCGGGAAACGGTGGATTTTGAAACTCCAGCCAGTTTTGCAATATCCGAGATGTTGTTGACAGTTTTTTTGCTCATCGCGCCTTGATTTATGCAACCGGTTGCATTATACAACATCCAAATGACAGAGTCAAGCGTTTCCTCCTCCCTCTTGATATACTTAGATATGGAGAGTTTCTATGGATATTCAAAACGCCTATAACGAATGGTCAGAGACCTACGACGCCGATGAAAATTTGACACGCGATCTTGACCGAGAAATCACGCGAAATGTATGGCGTGATTCTCGTTTTGATTCCATTTTGGAAATCGGCTGCGGGACCGGCAAGAATACGGCGTTCCTAGCCCAGATTGGAACCTCGGTCCGTGCGGTGGATTTTTCACAGGGAATGATCGAGAAGGCAAAGGAAAAGGTCCAGGCGGAGAATGTCCGTTTTTCCATGATGAATATCACACAACCCTGGGAATTCAAAGATCAGTCTTTCGATTTGATCGTCTGTAATCTTGTGCTGGAACACATTCGAGATTTATCATTTGTTTTCTCTGAAGCCGCGCGGACGCTGCGACCCGTAGGAAAGTTCTTCATCGATGAGCTTCATCCTTTCCGGCAATACGATGGAAAGAAAGCCAGATTTTACAGAAAGGATGAAAAAATCGAAGTAGACGCGTTCATCCATAACATTTCGGATTTTTGGAACACTGCAACGAGTAATGGACTGACGCTGGTAACGTTGAATGAGTACTGGCATGAGGCAGATCAGAATAAACTGCCAAGAATCATCTCGCTCCTTTTCGAGCGACGTTTATGATTCTCTAACAAAATTCTTATCGCCTACTCTTTGTGGGCGACTTAAAATATTTCTCAAAACAGACTATCAATCACCCGCTTCCAGGGCGCTTGATGCTCTGGAACTTGGGGAAGAAAACTTTGATGCAGGAGATTCCTATGACTGACACAACTAGCACACCTGAAAATGTCCAGCAATTTACATTTAAAGCAGAGACAAAACAACTGCTCAATATTTTGATCCATTCACTTTATAAGGACCGAGAGGTATTTTTGCGCGAACTGCTCTCGAATGCCTCGGACGCGCTAAATCGTCTGCGATTTGAGATGGTGACAAATCGAGATGTTCTCGATCCTGAAGCAGAGTTGAAGATCCACATTAGCGTGGATAAGGAGGCCCGCTTGCTTACCATTCAAGACACCGGCATCGGGATGACGCGCGATGAAATCATCGAAAATTTAGGCACTATTGCTCAGTCGGGGGCGCGCAAATTTATCGAGGCGACCAAAGACAAGAAAGTAGATTTCTCCCAGGTGATCGGTCAATTCGGCGTTGGATTCTATTCGGTGTTCATGGTAGCGGAATGGGTGCGGGTCACCTCGCGTTCTTATAAACCGGAGGCTGAAGCTGTGACCTGGTACGCGACCGGCGAGGACAATTATCAAGTCGGCGCAGCAGATATGAAGGAACGCGGCACAAAAGTAGAGATCAAGCTCAAAGAGGATGCGGCGGAATTCGCCGAGGAATACCGCGTCAAGAACATTATCCACAAACATTCCGATTACATCGGCTTCCCAATTTATGTTGGTGACAGCAATGAAGCAGTCAACAAGCAGACATCTTTGTGGCGTACAGCGCGTAATGAAATCAAAGAGGAACAGTACCAAGGATTCTATAAACAGACAACCTTGGATTTCGAAGATCCGTTGATGCACATTCACATGGTAACTGACGCGCCGGTGCAGTTATATGCGTTGCTTTACATCCCAGCCAAAATAGACCGCGGTATGTTTGCTTTGCGCAAGGATGAAGGTCTTAAACTCTATTCACGTAATATCCTGATCGATGAATACAACAAAGATTTGTTGCCTGAATATTTGCGCTTCGTCCAGGGAGTAGTCGATTCCGAAGACTTGCCGCTCAACGTTTCACGCGAGACAGTGCAATCCAGCGGGCTGATGCCCAAGCTGAAAAAGGTGTTGACGAATCAGGTTTTGAAAGATTTGGAATCGCTCGCAAAAAAGGATGTTGAAAAATATTCTGTGTTCTGGCAGGAGTTTGGCGGCTATATCAAACAGGGACTTGCCTCTTACTCTACGGAAGATGATAAGCTCCATTCCTTGCTCCGTTTCAAGACCAATTTGAATCCCGAAACATGGTCTTCACTGGAAGATTATGTCTCACGAATGAAAGAGGGACAGAAGGTCATTTATTATATTGTCGGCGATGATCCCAAGTCGGTGCTGCGCAGTCCTCATCTGGATTATTTCCATTCGCAGGGAATGGAAGTGCTGTTGCTTACCGAGCCCATGGACTCGTTCATGCTCATGGGTTTGCGCAAACATAAGGACTTTGAACTAAAGAATGTCGCCCAGGCAGATGTCGATGTAACGGAAAAGCCCAAGGAAGAGAAAGAAGCGGAGAAGATTTCGGACGCGGACTTCGACTCTTTGGTGGAGCGCTTCAAACAGGTGCTGGGCGAACGAGTGACTGACGTTCGCGCCAGCAATCGTTTGTCACAATCTGTAGCGAGATTGGTCGATCCAGATGGAACGATGAATCCAGAGCTGCAGCGTGTGTATCGTTATCTCGGCAAAGAGTATGAAGTACCAAAAAAGATTCTGGAATTGAATCCATCTCACACGATTTTGAAAAATCTGTTGAATCTGGAGTCGGGATCTGAATTACAAACCGCGATCATCGAGCAAATTTACGACAGTGCTTTATTGGTCGAAGGTTTGCATCCTGACCCATCCAGCATTGCGCCGCGCGTGCAGCAAATTATCGAAGCGGCGCTCGCAAGAAATGCGAAATAAAGCAAACATCACACATCCCAAATGTACGGATTCCGCCACAGACACCTGCACTGCACCAAAAGAGACGAAACCAGAAGCCGACCCGGTTCAACAGGTCGGCTTCTTTCGTGTGAATCAGTGAAACTTGTACTGAGCCTGTCGAAGTATCCGTGGCTAAAAGCTAGAAAGATCAAATTCAGGATGAGTCATGTTTTTGTTCAGGGTGGACCTTGATGTAATCCGTTTGCTTATCTCCAAACAAACCGCTGATCAAATGATAGAG
>WNFY01002380.1_pt1 | contig 20430 bp, 21 predicted proteins | sample 5400091 | NCBI WGS metagenome assembly WNFY01 (sample SAMN13153364, study PRJNA577476) | soil metagenome | isolation source: 60 cm soil or saprolite under grassland replicate 1 | place: USA:California | collected 2016-06-15
GCCGCTCCGGTGAAATTGGGCCGCCGTCCCCGACGCGTGTCAGCCAGAAGAGTGAACTGGCTTACGACGAGCGCCTCGCCCGCGACATCGAGCAGCGACAGGTTGAACCGACCCGCATCGTCTGAAAAGATGCGCATTTCGACGCATTTTCGCGCCAGCCGCCCTGCCTCATCTTGGGTATCCCCAGGCGCGACACCGACGAGGACCACGAGTCCCCTTCCGATCGATGCCACGGTCTCCCCTTCCACGGCCACAGCCGCCCTGCTCACGCGCTGCAATACGACCCGCATATGCCAATCTTATGGCCGACTGCTCTTGGTAACGCGTCCGCGCGCCCGCCAAAAAACAAAAAAGTGGGCTGCAAGAAAGACCTGCCGCGATTCGCTAGACGCGTTCTTTATCGGTCAGTCAGCCGCCGCGGCTTCCGCCTTGGGCGAGCTCTCGCTGCTCTGTGAATCACCCCTGTCGTCATGCGAGCGCCCGCCCCGATCGCTCGCCGCGCTCCCCGACTCCGTCTCGGCGGACTTGCCGTTACCACCATGCGAGCTACTACGATTGTCCGTGCTGTAGAACCCCGGCCCCTTGAAGATCACCGCGGGAAGGCTAATTTGGCGCCGCGCCATTGTTCCGCAGACCGCGCAGGGTTGCTCCCGCGGCGCGTCGAATCCTTCCGTTTTCTCGTAATGATGGCCGCTACTGCATCGATATTCGTATACCGGCACTTCCTGCTTGGACCTCCTCGGTAGGAAAAGCCGCCCCGCCTCGACGGGACAGCCTCTTGTTCTAATATAGCAAACGCTCAGCTAGGGCGGCAATATGAGCCTTATTCATAATTCCTTTTGTAGTTCTGAATAGGCGGCGCGTAACGTCTCCACTCGCTTTCTCAGCCTCGTTGCAAGTTTTTCGGCTTCGTCCAAGCGCTGCCTCGCTGCGACCAATTCGGCATCTTCACTGCGCATTTTATTGATTAACCATTTCGTTAACTGATTGGCCCGTTTTGGCGCATGATGTATTGACATTACGATATTCCCTCCGCTATTATTGTTAGTAACAATCCATGCGTATATTGGTGGTGACAAAATGAGCCAAAGGCACGTCGTTGACGACAATTTGATTCAAGTCTTGAAGGCCGAAGACGAGGCACTTGTACAAGCGGAATACCGTCTTGAGCAAGCTCAGGCGGACTGGGAGTTGATCTCGGCACGATATGCTGCCGTTCGAGATGTCGTTACTGAACGAGTGGGTCGAAGTCCCTACATCATAGGGGAGCCGAAAGTCGACTTTCCGTCGAACGGCGCTTATCGATTCATTCACATGAGTATGACCGACGCGGTTCTCCAACTGCTTGAGGAATCCGGCGGCAGTTTTAGATCGGTGGATAGCCTCACCGAGGAGCTGCGAGGCGGAGGTCTCGATGTAAGCGATGCTCGTTCGGTTAATGCTGGCCTTCAGGCCCTGTACAGGCGCGGCGCTATCGTACGCGATGCCAATGGGCAGTACGCGCTGGCACCAGAACCAGAGAAACTTGAGTTGGAGGAAATACCAGAAGCTGAGGACATTCCATTCGAATGAAAACCGAGATAGGAGGTAAAGCCTCGGGATAAACAAAAGCCGAGCGGCGTAACGTTCGTAGCGCGCACCGCTCGGCTCGTGACCAATCGATCCGGCGTCGTCTAGTGGTAGGACAGCGGATTCCGAATCCGAAAACTCAGGTTCGAGTCCTGACGCCGGAACCAATCGGCTTAGTGCACCCAGAGCGCGGCAACGCTCTGAGTGCTGGAAACACCGGAGGGATAAGCTCCGATGCACCAAACAAATTTTACCACGCGGCGGCAACCGCGAGGCGAACAGCCACTCATCGTGGCCGAGCTTCAGGCGATCTTTGAGGCGCTTCCAGACGCCGATTTGCTTGCCCTGCTTACTCGGAGGGGCCGAGGGCGACGCGGATATCAGCCGCGCATCCTGTGGCGCGCATACGTCACCTACTACGCGCTTGGCCTTCCCTCGATCAGCGACCTTGTGCGGCTGCTTCACAACAATCCTGCGATCGCAGCCGTGTGCGGGATCGCCAGCCCTGAACAGATACCATCTCAACCAACCTTCTCTCGCTTCGTTTGCCGTCTCGCTCGCAGCCATTGGGTAAGAACGGCGGTTAGGAACGTCATGCGGGCGATGACCCGAACGATGTTCGAGCGCTTCCCTGATTTCGGGAAGTCCATCGCCATCGACAGCACGGACATTAGAGGATGGACAAATGGCGGCAAACGTTATCGGGGCATGCCTTCGGATCCCGATGCCGGATGGTGCGTCAAGACAAACACGGCTGGCAAGAACAAATACACGTGGGGATACAAGGTGCATATCCTGGCCGACACGCAGTATGAGTTGCCCGTCGCTATCGACGTGACGGCTGGAAATTTCGCTGACGTGAAGAAGGCCACACCGTTGCTGGCTCAGGCGCGCTATACCTACAGCGGGTTTCACCCGAAATACGTCATGGCGGACGCGGCCTATTCCAGCATCGAGCTCTGGCGGGTTATCCGGCGGCAGTACCGTGCCGAGGCGATGATTGATCCCAATCCGAGACACAGACAGATGAATGAGCGCGTGATAAAGACGACCGAATGGAAGCGACTGTACCGCAGACGAAACGCTATTGAGCGCCTGAATGGCAGGCTCAAAGGCTTCCGTAAACTGGACAGCGTCCGCGTTCGCGGTCGGCACAAGGTAATGATTCACGCGCTGCTCGCTTGCATGGTCACTCAAGCTCGCGCTCTCGCGTTTCCTCAGGAAATGCGTCGCTGCGTTCGCCAAGTTGCTGCCTAGCCTCCGTTAGACGCCGCTTCCTGGGTGAGGCGTTGCCTTCGTTGCTCTAACTGCTTAGGCAGGATGTAGATGTAGCGGAAGAACCATTTGCAGAACTCTATGATTTCCTTGGCATCAGTCTCATCGTTCCACCGCTTTTCTTCTTCCTCGGTTCCATGTGCGCCCAATTTGCCAGCAAGCCTTCCTTCGTGCGCCCAGTCGCGGAGATCAGGGGTAATCTTGTTTTGATTCGCAAGGTCTTCGATCTTGTCGTAAAGAACCTTTCCCTTTGCACCAAGATCAACCATGGCTTCCTCTAATGCTCGCCTGCACATCAACACACAACCATCCCAAATTTTCTCGTTTAAAGAGCGCAATGCTTGACGGAAAGCGATCTTTACGCCTTCAGGGAAAAGCTCATCTGGTTCACTCTCCAACTGCGGGAATGTCTCGACAATCTCACCCGTGGAACCATCAAATACCACTCCGGTTACACAAGCACATTCCTCATTCCGACAAGTATCTAATCGCAGTAAATAGGGTAGCTGCAGGCTGAATCGCACCCGTTCAGCACCTACCTGGTAGCTGCTTTCGACTTTGCAGTGTGGGCACCTTCTGGATGGCATGATTACCTCCTCCCGCGTACCGGCTGGCAAGTAATCTACCACCTTGTCATGGCCTTCAATCATGGCTCACCCCAATGCCGCGAATTATGAATAAGACTCAATATCTGGGACGCCGCTTTGGAGTCACTGCTGTCTGCTATACTTTTCCTTCGAAATAGCAGAGTAAGGAGCGCCTATTTGTCGACACCCGTATCCATGAAGGCTTTGCTCGAAGCCGGGGTCCATTTCGGGCATCAGACCCGTCGATGGAACCCCAAGATGCGCAAGTTCATCTTCTCCGAACGCAACGGCATCCACATCATTGATCTCCAACAGACTGTAGACCGCCTCGAAGCGGCCTGTGATTTCGTTCGCGATATGGTCTCAAACGGGGGGACCATCCTCTTTGTGGGCACCAAGCGCCAAGCCCAGGAGACCATCGAGGCTGAGGCCAAGCGCTGCGGAATGCCATATGTGACGACACGGTGGCTGGGCGGCACGCTCACAAATTTCGCCACGATTCAGGGACGGATAGACTACCTTGTCCGCACCGAGGACGCCAAAGCGCGCGGTGAAATGGACTATCTGGCAAAGAAGGAGCGGCTCAAGCAGGAAGAAGAACTAGCGCGCCTCAACCGCTACCTCGGCGGCATCAAGGCGATGACCGCTCTTCCCGGGGCGATCTACATCGTCGACACAACGAAAGAGGACATTGCGGTCGCCGAATCCGTCCGCATCGGAATCCCGATCGTCGCTCTCGTAGATACCAACTGTAATCCGGATGTCATCGACTATCCGATACCGTCCAACGACGACGCGATTCGCGCGATTAAATTGATCACGGCGCGCATCGCTGATGTAGTCCTAGAGGGCCTTACGGCTCGAGAGTACGTCCAGCAGGCCGCGCTTGAAGCTGAGGACGTCGACGTGAAGGCGTACAGCGAAACGGGTTACATCGCGTCGCCGGACGAACCGTACCCCAGTGAGGTCGAGGCGGCGCAGTCCGAAACGGAGTCCGAAGACGCTGCCGACGCGGCCGCACCCGAGCCGGCGGCAGACGCTGCTGAGGCTGAGCCGAGTCCCGCCGAACCGGTAGCCGAGCCCGCCTCGGAAACAGCAAGTCCGGCCGAGCCCGGATAGACGCACGGAACCCCAAGATGGCCTTTTCGAGTGAAGACGTTAAGAAACTGCGCGATCTTACCGGCGCCGGCATGCTGGACTGCAAAAACGCTCTGGAAGCGGCAGATGGGGATTTCGAGAATGCGAAGGAAGTCCTAAGGCAGAAGGGCTTCGAGGCCGCCGCCAAACGCGCCGAACGGTCCACGGCCGAGGGCATTATCCATTCTTACATACACCACAACCGTCGCCTCGGGGCGCTTGTCGAAGTCAATTGTGAATCCGACTTCGTGGCACGCACGGACGATTTCCGGAAGCTTGCTCAGCAGATTGCCCTTCAGGTCGCGGCCGCAAACCCGCTATATATCTCCGCTGACGAAATGGCCAAAGGCGCCGAGGGCGACCCGAAGGAGCTGTGTCTTCTCGAGCAACCATTCGCTCAGGACGAATCGCGCACGATCCAGGACCTCTTAAGCGAGGTTATTAGCAAGACGGGCGAAAACATTCGCGTCCGCCGCTTCGCGCGCTTCGAGCTTGGACGATATAGCGACGGGACGAGCAATGACTGAAGAACGTCCATACAAACGGATCCTGCTTAAGCTCAGCGGCGAAGCACTCCAGGGCGATCTTCCTTACGGAATCGATGCGACGATGCTTGACACTATTGCCCGACAGCTTAAGGCAGTTCAGGCGATGGGCATCGAAGTAGCGATCGTTGTCGGGGGTGGAAACATCTTCCGTGGCGCCGCCGCATCAGACGCTGGCATGGACCGCGCAACTGGCGACTACGCGGGAATGCTAGCCACGATTATCAACGGCCTCGCGCTCCAAGATGCGCTCGAACGGAACGGCGTGACTGTGCGTACTCAGTCAGCCATCACCGTTACAGCCGTCGCTGAACCTTACATCCGCCGTCGCGCTATGCGGCATCTGGAGAAGGGGCGTGTCGTGATCTTTGCAGCCGGGACAGGCAATCCATATATGACGACCGATACTGCCGCTGCGCTCCGCGGCATCGAGATCGACGCTCAAGTTCTGCTGATGGCGAAAAAGAATGTCGACGGCGTCTACGAGGCGGACCCCTTCGAAGACAAGTCGGCCCGCAAGTTCGAGACCCTCTCTTATCTGGAGGCCCTAAACCGCCGGCTTCAAGTTATGGACTCCACGGCCCTGACGCTGTGCATGGAAAACTCACTTCCGCTGGTCGTCTTTGATCTGCGCCTGCCCGACAGCATTGTGCGGGTTGCTGCTGGAGAGCACGCCGGGACAAAGGTCGGCGACCTGCCGACCGAGTTCTCAAAGGCGCCGGCATCTGCTAGATAGCGAGGAGCGAGGGACATGGTCCAAGAGCAGATAGACGATGCTAGAGCAAGGATGCACAAAGCCGTCGAAGCTCTTCGCCACGAGCTAGGCAGTGTGCGAACAGGACGAGCCAGTGCCGGGCTTGTCGAGCATCTCAGGGTGGACTACTACGGCGCGCCCACCCCGCTCAACCAGATCGCCACGATTTCAACACCGGATGCGCGGCTTATCGTCATTCAACCCTATGACCGGAGTGCGATGGGAGCCATCGAGAAGTCCATCCTCAAGTCTGACCTGGGACTCACGCCCTCGAACGACGGCGCCGTCATTCGCCTCTCGATTCCGCCACTGACAGATGAGCGGCGGCGCGAACTGGCCAAGCACGTAAGAAAGCGTGTCGAGGAAGCGCGCGTGGCGGTGCGAAACGTCCGGCGCGACTGCCACGACCACATCCGCAAGCTGGAACATGACCACACAATCTCGCAAGACGACCTTCACCGCTCCGAAACTGAGCTGCAGAAACTAACCGACGAGCAGGTCAAGGAGATCGATAGGGTCGGCGAAGTTAAGGAACAGGAACTGCTTGCCATCTGAAACGTAGTTGTTTGGCCGCCGTCAAGCGCGTCTCTCAGCGCTCCTAGCCTCCCCGGGCGTGACCCGCAAGGCCGACAAACGTTCTATACTGATGAAAACAATGCGCAGTGCTACACGCGCGACGCCCGAGAACACATCTCCACTCGCTCTTACGGCCGTGCCTGATCATGTTGCGATAATCATGGACGGCAACGGGCGGTGGGCTAAGGAACGGGGCCGCCCGCGCTTGTTCGGCCATCGCGCCGGCACCGAGAATGTACGCCGCGTGATCGAGCGGTTCGGTGATTACGGTGTGAAGTTTCTTACCCTGTTCGCCTTCTCGACAGAAAACTGGGACCGGCCGCGGTACGAGGTTCGAGGCCTAATGTCGCTGCTCTCGCGCTTCCTCAGGCGGGAGACGAAGCACCTGCATGAGAACGGAATCCGTCTGCTCCATCTCGGAGACCTAAGCCCACTCAGCCCTCGGCTTCAACAAGAGGTGCGCGATGCCATTGAGCTCACTCGTGACAACCGAAGAATGACGCTATCAATAGCATTCAACTATGGCGGTCGTGCGGAAATCGTCGAGGCTGTGCGCCGAATCGTGGACGAAGGCGTGCCCGCCAGCGAAATTGACGAGCAAACGATATCCAGCCGCCTACTTACCGACGGTATACCCGACCCGGACCTCATCATCCGCACCGCGGGAGAGATGCGGTTGTCTAACTTCCTTCTCTGGCAAGGCGCCTACGCCGAGTTCTGCTTTACCCCTGTCTACTGGCCGGACTTCGATATCAAACACGTAGACGAGGCGCTTCTCGCTTTCAGCCTCCGAACGCGTCGGTTCGGAGGTCTGCCTCTACACGAGGTCGATGGACCAGCGGGCAACGGCCATGAAAACGGGCGAAATCCGGCCGAACGCTCCGCTGCGAGCAACGGCTTTCGCGCTTAACGCGCGACATGCTCCCTCAGCGGGTCCTGTCTGCAGCCGTAGGCATACCCGTCATAGTGGTCCTGGTCCTCATCGGAGGCGTCCCATACGCGTTCGCTGTCGCGATGGTTCTCGCGCTTGCGGCCCTCGAATTTTACGCCGCAACAGACCCCGAGACTTCTGCGACCAGTCCGACGCACCCGCGTCTGCGCCGAGCGTCGCCCAGTCTCTTCGGTCAGCGCTTGCCCGCGTTCGCGGGGTGTGCTGGGGTGGCGCTGCTCGTCGTAGCGGCATACGAGGGCCTGGATGAGCTTACAGGCGTCCTCGCCGGGCTAATCGCCGGCATCTTCCTGATTTTGATCGTGCGGCAGGAAGCCCGGACCGGGCTCCGCGACTGGCTGTGGGTTGTCGCCGGCGTGGCGTATGTCGGCTTCCTCGGCTCACACCTGGTACTTCTTCGCGATCTGGACGATGGCGGCGATTGGGTATTCGTCGCTGTGTTCGCCACCTTCGTCGCCGATACGGCCGCCTACTTTGCGGGCCGCGCGCTCGGAAGGCGCCAAATAGCGCCTGCCGTTAGTCCCGGCAAGACTGTTGAAGGGGGGATAGCGGGTCTCGTAGCAGGCTTTGTTGCAGTCTTCTTGCTGGTGTGGGTAACGGGGGTCGATGTCGACGAGCTGAAGCTGGTACCACTGGCGCTTCTGCTGCCTGTTGTTGCCGTAGTAGGCGATCTTGGGGAATCTCTAATCAAGCGAGGTGCGGGCGTCAAAGATGCCAGCGATTTAGTTCCCGGGCACGGCGGCTTCCTCGATCGCCTCGACAGCATCCTCTTTACAACGCCGTTGGTATACTACTTTGTGATATGGGTGGTCTTGTGATGGGAAATGGGAAATACGAAATGGGGCTGGCGTCGCCCCGCTCCTTCCTCCTTTCCCCTTTCCCATTTCCTCCGTGAAGGCTGTTCGTCTCGCCGTACTCGGCTCCACCGGCTCCATCGGACGCCAGACGCTCGATGTTATCCGTTCGTTGCCCGGGCGCTTTAACGTTATCGCTCTCGCAGCCGGTACTAACATCACTCTCCTCGAGGAACAGGTCCGCGAGTTCCGGCCGCGGTTTGTTTGTGCGGGTCGCGAAGCCGATTACTTGATGGCCCGTGGATCGAGCGATGGCTTGTCGATTCGCTGGGCCGAGATGGAAGAGATGGCCGGGCATCCAGACGTTGACCTCGTCATCGTCGCAACGGCTGGCTCCGCCGGTCTCGGCCCGACACTTGCGGCTCTTCGCGCGGGCAAATCGGTGGCCCTCGCGAACAAAGAAGTGCTGGTCATGGCCGGCCACATCATTACCGCAGAGGCTCGCCGTTCCCGCGTCGTGCTCCGCCCAATCGACTCCGAACACTCCGCAATCTGGCAATGTCTCTGGGGAGAAAATCACGATTCTATCGAGCGAATCGTTATTACGGCCTCGGGAGGGCCCTTCCGCGATACGCCGCCTCACGAACTATCGCGAGTAACCGCCGAGGAGGCGTTGCGGCACCCCAACTGGCAGATGGGGCAAAAGATCACGGTGGATAGCGCGACTTTGCTGAATAAGGGCCTCGAGTGCATTGAAGCCCGCTGGCTCTTCGATGTGCAGCTCGAAAATATCGACGTATTGCTTCACCGGGAGAGCGTCGTTCATTCCTTGGTCGAGTTCCGCGACGGGTCCGTCAAGGCGCAACTGGGAATGCCGGACATGCGTCTACCTATTCAGTGCGCGCTCACTTACCCCGAGCGCCTGCCCGGCGCATCTGTGCCGAGACTGGACTTGAAACTGATTGGAACGCTGAACTTCGGACCGCCGGACATGAAGCAATACCCGTGCCTTGGCTTGGCGCTCGAGGCTGGCCGGCGTGGCGGCAGTTGCCCGACTGTTCTGGCGGCCGCTGATGAGATCGCAGTTCAGCACTTCCTCGCAGGGCACATCCGCTTCACGGATATCGCTCGTATTGTCTCCGATGCTCTCAATGCTCATGACCAGCTTTCGAACCCCAGCCTAGATGAAGTTCTTCATGCGGACGCCTGGGCGCGCTCCTACACGGAGGACTGGGTGAGGGCTAAGGCATGACAGTCCTCTATTCGGTCCTTCCGTTCCTTGGAATGCTCGTGGCGCTGATCGTCGCTCATGAGCTGGGTCACTACTTCACCGCGAAGTTGTTCCGCGTAAAGGTCCTCGAGGCCGGTCTCGGCTATCCGCCTCGCATCTGGGGCTTCGAGTGGCGTGGGACGATATATTCCATCAACTGGCTTCCGCTGGGCGGCTTCGTCCGGCTGCTCGGCGAAGAAGATCCCTCTGACCCCGAGAGCCTGGCAGCGCAACCCGCCTGGAAGCGCCTTATCGTTCTCTTCGCGGGCTCCGGGATGAACCTCGTTCTGCCGGTTCTCTTGTTCGCCGTCGCTTTTATGATTCCGCGCGATGTGCCCCTCGGCCCCGCTGTCATTCAGGTCGTAGAGCCCGGTTCACCAGCAGGTGAGGCGGGTCTCCAACCTGGCGACCAGATCCGCGAACTGGAAGGGCGCGAGGTGAAGAACACGGCTGACGCTGGCCGCATCATCCGGCTCAACATGGGGAAGACAATCGACTTCACCGTCGTACGCAACGCGATCGGAGGCGGTGAGCAAGTGCTGCACGTAGCCGTGAAAGCGCGCTGGGACCCGCCCTCCAATCAAGGCCCCACCGGCATACGCATCGCCAATCGAGCAGCAACCATCCCGCAATGCACGACATTCACTAATCCCCCGCCGGAGTGCAAGCCTACGGAAAGGCAGAGCTACAACCCATTAAAAGCGCTCGGTAAGGGCTGGACCTCGACGTGGGACTCGCTCACGCTGGCGCGAAACCAGATCATCTCCATATTCCACGGCGGCTCCGGCCCGGACGTGGCAGGTCCCGTTGGAATTGCCCAGGCGACCGGAGAAGTCGTAAAGGAGTCAGGCTGGCAGACGCTGCTTGACTTTGCTGCCTTGCTCTCGATCAACCTCGCCATCATTAACGTCCTCCCGCTGCCAATGCTGGACGGCGGCCGCATGGCATTCGTAATCCTCGAAGTCATTCGCGGTGGCCGGCGGATCGCTCCGGAGAAAGAGGCGATCGTTCACCTTGTGGGTCTGGCACTCATCATAACCATGGCCGTCGTCGTCACATACTTCGATATCCTGCGCATCATCAGCGGTGGATCGCTCTTCGACTGAGCGGCTCGGCAGGGCTTATCTAATCCGTAATCACGCCTTGCCCTAGCGAGTGGCGGCAATGAGAATAGACTTGCAATGACAGACGAGCCGTTCGCGCTAGCTCCTCGCCGAAAATCTCGTCCCGTTCATGTGGGCGACGTTCAGGTCGGCGGCGACGCTTCCGTTGTCGTTCAGACGATGACGAACACGGACACGGCCGATGCAAAGGCCACCGTCGAGCAGATTGCGCGCTTGGCGGACGCCGGCGCGGAGATCGTACGCGTTGCAGTCCCCGATAAGCGGGCTGCGGAGGCGCTTCCCGATATCGTCCGCCAGACACCTGTTCCACTCATCGCCGACATTCACTTCGACCATCGCCTCGCACTCGCCTCGATCGAGGCGGGAATTCATGGCTTACGCCTGAACCCGGGGAACATTCGCGACGCCACCAAGGTGCGGGAAGTTGTCCAGGCGGCCAAAGAGCGCGGGATTTCGATCCGCATCGGCGTAAACGAGGGCTCGCTACCCCCTATTCCTGCTCTGGCGGATGGTGAGCTGCCCCCACCGAAGACACAGCGCATGGTAGACGCCGCGCTGTGGGAGATCGGCATTCTTGAGGAGATGGGATTCGAGGACATAAAGCTGTCGCTGAAGGCCTTCGATGTGCCCACCATGGTGACCGCCTACCGCGAAATCGCCGGGCGGGTGCCGTATCCACTGCACCTCGGCGTTACCGAGGCCGGGACTCCGGGCTCGGGCACGGTGCGTTCAGCTGTCGGAATCGGTGTTCTTCTCGCCGAAGGCATCGGCGATACGATCCGCGTCTCACTTGCCGCGGATCCGGTCGAGGAGCTACCGGTCTGCTGGGATATCCTAAAGTCGCTTAATCTGCGCCAGCGCGGCGCGACGATCGTTGCCTGCCCGACCTGTGGTCGAATCGAGGTCGATCTAATCCCGCTAGCGAATCAGGTCGAGGAGCATTTTAAGGCTCTCGGAAAACCGATCACCGTCGCCGTAATGGGCTGCGTCGTGAACGGACCCGGCGAATCGCGCGATGCCGATATAGGCCTCGCTGCCGGCAAGGGAAAGGGCGCCATTTTTCGCAAAGGAGAGGTCGTCCGCACGGTGCGCGAAGAGGAATTCTTCACCGCACTCCTCGAAGAAGGCCGCAAGATCATCGCCGAGCGCTTCGGCGACGTGGCCGTAGCCGAAGGCGAATCGTCGGGCGTTGGCGAAGAGGTGATCGCGCTTACGCCGGCACCTTCACGGACGCTTCCAGGGCGGGCAGCCCGGCGCGGCTGACGATCGCAGCCGCCCCTCTGCCAATACCTCACTAACACCTAACCCCTCACGCTTGTAACCTTTATCCATGACCAGTGAGGCGCGCGTCGCCTTCGTTCTTTTCTTCTTCGCGGTCTGGTGTTTTATGGGGCTAATCCCGTGGGCCGTCGCCGCGGTTGTCGCGCGCGGCCGGGGGGCATTGACAGCGCTGCCGATGGCTTTGGCCGGTGCGTGCGCGGCCGGCGTAGCCGTTCCCCTAATAGGCGCGGATGATTTCGCGGGCTTCCTTCTGAGCTTGGCCACCGCCTTCTTCGCCGGTGCCGTTGCCTCTGCCGCTGGAATCGCCGTTGCCCAACGGCTATGGCCGATGCGACCGGCAAATGAGCAGGGACGCAGAAGAGACAGCGAGAGTGAAAGATCGCATCTCACACCTCGAACCTAACACCTGATACACTCCACCACGTGACCCCGCCTCGCCTGGCAACTCCTGTACACGCGCTGTCGACGATGTGGTCGCAGGGCCGCTTTCGGCCCGAGGGCGCGAATGCGGACGACATGCTTGCCTTCGCAAAAGCGGCCGCTGGCCTCGGCTTTCCGGCGATTGAGATCAACTACGTAATCCCGCCGGAAGGAGTCGAGGCGCTTCTCTCCAACGATCACGTCGGGATTGTCTCCCTGCACTCACCGACACCCCGCATCAAAATCGCCAACGGCAAGTCATCGGACGCTCTCAACCTCGCATCGACCAACGAAGAAGAGCGTGTCCTTGCTGTTGAGCGCGCCCGCGTTACAGTCGATCATGCAGCACGCTGCGGCGCGCGTTATATGGTTGTGCACCTGGGAGGAATCGAGGGCGGCATGTTTCGGGAGGAGGGTGAGCTTCGAAAGAGCTACGACGCCGGGGAGCGCGATGGGGCTGAAATCGATGTACTGCGCCGAGGGGCGGTCGAGCGGCGCGCGGAGGCGGCGGGTACCTATCTCCCGCTGGCCAGCCGTTCGTTGGCCGAGATTACCGAATATGCGGCTCCCCGCAATGTGGCCGTTGGCCTCGAAAACCGCTATCACTACCACGAGTTCCCCGGGCCGGGCGAACTGCGGGAACTGCTCGACTATTATCCGCCGGAGGTCGCGGGCTTCTGGCTGGACGTTGGTCACGCGGAGGTGCTCGACCGTCTCGGCCTGGAGCGCCACGACCGCTGGTTGAATGAGCTGGGCGACCGCTGCATCGGTGCACACGTCCATGACGTTGACGGCCTCGCCGATCACCGGGCGCCGGGCCACGGCACGGCGGACTGGCCGCATTACGCGGAAAAGCTGCCGCCCGGCGTCCCCCGCGTCTTCGAGATCAACCAGAAGGTTGACGAACAGCGAGTTGCAGCGGCAATACCGTTTCTACGCGACCGGGGCGTTCTACCTGCTTCTGGCTGACTGGACTGCTGTCCGCAGCGGTTGACAGCCGCCAGCGTCGTTGCTAACATCCGCCTACGATGAATTGCCAGGCTTATCCCGCGAAGACGGTATCGGTACCGCCGATGTCCGGGATGGACACCGGGCTGCTTATTACGATCTTCGGCGGGGCCAGGCCATCGCATCTTCACTGATCTAGTCGAAACCGCGACAACCAGGCCCGCCGAACCGGCGGGCTTTTCTTATCGGGGAAGGAGGACGAAATGCTAGAGGGACGCGTGGTCCGCTTGCGGGCATTAGAGCGGACCGATGTGGAACGAGCCTACGCCTGGGTGAACGACCGGGAAGTGACACAGTATCTGCTGTTGCGGTACCCGATGTCGCGTGCGCAGGAGGAAAAGTACCTGGCGGAGACCGCAGAGCAGGGTAATAGCTTCGCGGATGTCCGTCTGGCTATTGAGACGAAGGACGGGCTACATATCGGCATGTGCGGCCTGCACCACGGATCGGCCGAGGACCGCCACGCGTCCCTGGGCATCATGGTGGGCGATAAGTCGTACTGGTCGAACGGCTACGGATCCGACGCTGTGATGACTCTGCTTCGCTTCGCCTTCGATCAGATGAATCTGAATAAGGTCGAGCTCGGCGTATTCGAGTTCAACGCGCGCGCTATCGCTTGCTATCGGAAATGCGGTTTCGTCGAGGAAGGCCAGCGGCGCGAGCACTACTTTCAGAACGGTCGCTATTGGGACATCATCGGGATGTCGATTCTCCGGCGCGAATACGAAGCGCTACAGCCAGGCAGCGCGGAAACCACCGTGGCAATTCCGCAGACTTAGCACCCCGGCAACGATGGAGAAGCCATCCGCGGCAAACGCGCTAGGGTTAAAGCTTCGCGGATTGCTGATCCGGCAGGGCAGAAGTTTGCGATCGGGCTGATCCGGTCGGTGAAGATCGACTATTTCACGGAGCGTGAATCGGCGCTGGCTCTGCCCGGACGGCGGGCCGACATCAGCTGTCTCGACGGAGGAGCCGCAGCTGCCGGTACGGGGAAAGGAGAGGCCGAGCGGGCTGATTATTCCCTGGCTGTCAGCTCGTCAGAGGCGCTTCGCGACCGCCCAGCCCGCAAGCCCGACAGCGCCGGCGAGCACGATCAGGCCGGCCGCCAATGCGATAACTACGAAGGCAGACGTGCCGCCGCCCTCATCTTTTGCGTTGGTTTGGGAACCGGAGGTGCCGGCAGTCGTTTGGGGTTGCTGGTCCTGGCGCGGCTCCTGTGTAGCACGCGGCGGGAGGCCGTGCGCGGCTCGCCACTCGTTGTCGAGGCCGTCCTGGTCGAAGCCGTAAGCTGCCTTCAAGGCGTCGTCGATAGTCTTCCCGCTCTTGATCTCGGCGAAGAGTTTTGCGAACTCCTCCGGCCCGTAGGTGTCGTTCAAATACTTCACGAGGCTCCAGGACTGGCCGTAGAAGAGGTTTACGGCGGACGGGTCTCCCGGTGAGGAGGTGATTTGGCGCACCGAGAACACGTTGCCGCGACGGACCGCCTGGTCGACGGCGTCCCCGAAGCCACCCGGGTCGTTCTGGCCGTAAACCGCGGTTCCTTCGTCAAGCCAGGCCGGCAGATGGCCGAGAGCGCTCTCGCCAGCCGCATGAGTCACGACGTGAGTCAACTCGTGGCGGAGCGTGCCGAATGAGCCATTGCCGAGAATCAATACAGTGTCGGAGGCGACGCGTACGCCCTCGGTTATGACGGAGGCCTCAAAAGTTGCGCTCCGTCGCTGAAGGGCCGGGCGCATGTCGTTGTTGTTCTTGTAGATCCAGACCTTGATCGGGTAGGTGATGTTCGCTCCCAAAAGCTGCGACATCGAGCCGATGGTCTCGGTGCCGGTCTGGAGCATGGCCTGGGCGTCGTCCTGCGAGCCGGAGTAATAGTAGACCGTGATGCCATTCGACGCCAAGGGCGTCCACTGAAAGCGGACGTCGTCGTAGAAGAAGCTGGCGGTCTCGGTGCGAGACTGGTCGCCGTCCGCGTCGGTGGCCTCCCAGTGGTATTCGACCACGGTGCCGGGCGGAAGATAGAGGTCCGCGCCGCCGAGATTGAAGCTCGCGGTTACGGACGTCGAGGGCTGGAACTTGGGGCTGGCGTTAGCCGACGTGCCATCGGGCAGAATCTTGTAGCGAATCTTCAAGTCGTTAATGGGCGAATCGCTACTGGCGGTAACCGCAAAACTCATGCCGTCGGGAAAGCTGTCTGTGACGCCGGCGTCGGAGACGGTTGGGGCGGTCTTGGCGGAGGCGCGGGCGGGAAAAACCACCGTTGCGGACATAACAATGATTAAGGCGAGAAGAAGCGCAAGCGAAAATGGGAAATGCGAAATGGGAAATAGGAAAGGGGAGGTTGGGCGACTCAAGCGCGCACTCACGGCTGCCCCGCCCCAGATTCCTTCGCGAAGACAGGTTGTACCGCGCGCGGGTGTCGTCGGCGCTCAGAATGACGGTGCGATTCGCTAGTCACCAAGGGTGGATTTCTGGTAGGCGCGCAGTAGCGGGTCAAGGTCTCCGTCGAGGACCAGTTCGGCGTCGCTTGTTTCGAAGCCTGTGCGGTGGTCCTTCACCATCTTATACGGGTGCAGGACGTAGGAGCGGATCTGGTTGCCCCATTCGGCGGAGACGTGCTCGCCTTTGAGGCGCGATTGCTCTTCCGCCTGGCGCTCCATCTCTTTCTCCAGCAGGCGTGCCTCCAGGACTTTGAGCGCGGACTCTTTGTTCCGGCTCTGGGAGCGCTCGTTCTGGCAGGTGACAACGATGCCGGTGGGAATGTGGGTGATGCGGACCGCCGTGGCATTCTTCTGGACGTTCTGGCCGCCGTGGCCGCTGGCGCGGAAGGTGTCGATGCGCAGCTCGTCCGGGTCCAGGCGCACTTCGGCCTCGCTCTCGACTTCGGGCATGACTTCGGCCAGCGCGAAAGAGGTGTGGCGCGACTTCGAGGCATCGTATGGAGAGATGCGCACGAGTCGGTGCACCCCGCGCTCGCCGCGCAGGTAGCCGTAAGCGTTGCGGCCACGGACCTCGATGGTCGCGCTCTTGATGCCGGCCTCTTCGCCTGCAGTCATGTCGAGGACGTCTGTCTTGTAGCCGCGCTTGTCGGCCCAGCGGAGGTACATTCGCAGAAGCATCTCTGCCCAGTCCTGCGAGTCGGTTCCGCCTGCGCCGGCGTGAATCGCCAGAATGGCGTCGCGACGATCGTATTCGCCGGAAAGTGCCAGGCCTAGCTCCATCTCCTCGAACTCGGCCGCAAGCGATGCGACGTCAGAAGCGACGGCCCGGGAGAGCTCTTCGTCGGACTCATCTCGCGCCAGCTGAAGCAGCTGCTGGAGCTCGTTCGAGCGGGATTCGAGGCCTCGCCAGGTGTCAACCTGCTCGCGGGCGTCGGCGAGCCGGCGCATGACGCGCTGCGCAGACTGCGGATCATCCCAGAAGCCAGGAGCGGAGGACTCTTTTTCGAGACCGGCTATTTCTTGCTCGTGTCCCGGGATGTCAAAGACGGCGGAGGACGTGCGCGATGCGCTCTTGAAGTTCGTTTAGTGTCTGTCCGCTCTCCTGCATCGAGTGCCTCCGCTAAGGACATTATAGCCGAGCCGGCGCCTGCGGCCTGCAGCTCTTGGGGTGTCAGCTATAAGCTATGAGGCCTCAGTCTTATGCAGATGCGATATGCGACACCTGTGCAGGTTTACGGTTCTGCAACCCTGCTACACGGATACTACCCCTGAAGCAGGGTTGCGACGTTTAAGGAGGTATTGAACGCATGGGCAAACGGATCAATCGCCTGATGAGCACCATGAACGAAAGCTCGGACGCCGTATTGGAAATGGCGGACATGGGCAACGAACGAGCGTACAAGTGGGGAAAGATCGTGCTGGAAGAGGCCCGCAGGACACAGCGCGAGCAGGCGGACCTAACGCGCACTTGGCTCGAAGCGCCGGTGGACGCGATCGGTTTCACGAAAGCCGCTATAGACACGTGGACGAGGCGGCAGCGGCGACGCTTTGAGCTGGGGCGTCAAGTCATCAGCGAGATGGCGGGCGTAGGCAGCGAGACGCGCGACACGCTCCAGCGGGTGGTAGAGGCTAACCGCGAGGCGATGCAGGTCGGAATCGAGGTAGGCCGGAACGCCGCCAGCCAGGCCGGGCGTGGGGCACCGGAGACCGCCAGCCAGGTGACCCGTGAGGTGAGCGAGCGCACCGAGGACGTGGCGGACGCCTCCGAGAAGGCGTCCCGCAATGCGCGCCGCCGCAACGGCGGATAAGCGACCCTCGATGTATAGACTTCGCTTCAGCAAATAGCGCGCCGTCTGCACATGGTGGGCTGAACGGCTATAGTCGTTTCCACGACTATGACAGGAGACCCCTCCATGACGTTCGAAGCTATCGATTACGCCGCCGCAGATGGCATCGCGCGCATCACACTAAACCGGCCGGCGCGGCTGAACGCGATTAATCGGCGGCTTATCTCCGACCTGCGGGACGCGGTTATCGCCGCGAACGAGGACGGGGCCGTGCGAGTGATGGTCCTCAGCGGAGCTGGCCGGGCGTTCTGCGCGGGATATGACCTCGACTGGGGCACGCGAGCGGAAGACGCGACGCAACGCGAGATGTCCGGGCACTGGGACCCGGCGCAGATACACGGTTGGTGCGTCGGCGGTGGCACGGACATGGCGCTCTGCGCGGACCTCATCTACATGGCCGAGGACGCCCAGATCGGCTATCCGCCGGCCCGGGTGTGGGGCGAGCCGACTTCCGTGATGTGGGTCTACCGTCTGGGGCTCGAACACGCCAAGCGAGTGATGCTCTCCGGTGAATCGCTCTCGGGTAGCCAAGCGGAGCGCATCGGCCTCGCTTCGAAGGCGGTTCCGGCGGAGCAGCTGCCTTCGGTTGTCGACGAGATGGCGCGCAAGCTCGCGACGATCCCGGCCAACCAGCTGGCGATGAGCAAGCTGCTGGTCAACCAGGCTTACGAGAATATGGGGTTGCGGTCGACGCAGCTCATCGGCACGTTCTTCGATGGAATCGCGCGCCATACCCCGGAGGGTGTCGCATGGCGAGACCTGGCGATGAAGGAGGGGTTTCGCGAGGCCGTCAGGCGTCGGGACGCGCCCTTCGGCGACTATGGCGAGACGAAGCGAACGTAGGTTTCACAGAGTAGCGAATGTTGAGATTCCTCGCCAACCACCGACCTTAAGCGGGGCTCAGGGCGAACGGTCTGCCCCGCCCCGCTAGCTCGGAATGACATAAGGGCGGAGCAAGCCCAGGCCCCTACGAGATGGTCGTGATCCGGAAGACGGGGTGGTCTGGGGCGATGCGCTGGAACTCCTCAATTGGGGCGTCCGGCTCGATGCCAAACTCGCGCTTGGTGACTCTTGCGGTCTTCTTTAGGTACGCCTGGATGAGGGGAGCGCGCTGCTCGACCGGTAGTTCCTCGAGACGTACTGCGTCGCTCTTTCCGTGTTTGAGGACCGCTTCGCCGCCGGCGGCCTTGACGTTACGGACCCATTCTGTGTTACCGCGCGGCGCCACGAGGTAGCGCTGACCGTCGTGCTCGACCCAGGTTACGGCGGTCGAGCGGGTTTGCCCGGAGCGGCGTCCCTTAACCTGAAGCAACGCCGTCCCGCCTGGAATGAGTCCCCAGGAGGCCAGACGGCCAACCAAGGAGTTCATCGCCTTCACCAATCCGGAGGGCTTGTGATACATCGTCATTTCGCGGCTCCTTTCGGTGGCATCACGCGTGAGATCGCATCGGCGAGCGTCTTTAAGAATCCCTCCGGCAGAGCTTGCTCCGAGGGAAACGGCCGGGTGCCCCAGTGATCGTCGGTAAACGTGATCCCCCCGAATTCGCGGGGCGAAGTATAACGTGGCGTCAGGTGCATGTGGACGTGGCGACCCGAGTTGCCGAGCACCTGGTAATTGAAGTGGTCCGGCGCGAAGCGGCGAGCAAGCGCATCGCGGACCGCCCGCGCTGCCTCCCACATCTCATCCCGCTCGGCTTCAGTCAGGGCAAGGAAGTCCTCCTCATGCCTTCGCAGCGCGATGATGCATTTCCCGAGGTAGTTCTGGTCTCGAGCGGCGAAAATCCGCCAGCAGGCGAAGGAAGCTAGGTCCGAACCCGCCGGGTCGCAAAGCTCGCAAGACATTTGTCGCACGGTGTTGGCTGATAGCCTACAGGCGAAGACGGGGAAAGGCTAGTCCGGCCTTTCGGCGGGTCGCAGGTCCTTCACCCGCAACTCGAGGCCGCCGTTCCCGCCGCGGTCGGGGCAGAAGCTGTAAACGACATCGTAGCGCTGCCCCTCCTGCATTTCATGTCCGGCGAAGCCGTTCGTGGAGTCGCTCGCGCTGGCGAACGCGATCGCTGGCCAAGTGACGCAGCCGTCGCGGAGGCGAAGGCGGAGATGCTCACCGTCTTCGCCGATCGACTTCACGTCGGCGATTTCGACATTCCGGCTAAGAAAGACCGGCTCGGGATTGGCGCAACCGAACGGGCCGAGCTGCGAGAGCATACTGATGAGCTTGCCGTTCATGTGGCGGAGGTCGAGGGCCGCATCAATGTCGATCACGGGCGCGAATTCGACGCCCGCGAGGCCTTCAAGCGCCTGTTGCAGCAGCGCTTCTTTCAGTGCCGGCAGCTTGTCGTTCTCAGCCGTGAAGCCGGCGGCCGCGCGATGGCCACCGAAGCGCAGCATCAGCTCCGGGCAGGTGCGCAGCGCGCCCGTAATGTCGAACTCTGGGATGCTGCGGCAGCTGGCGCGGCTGGTCGTCTCGCCGCGTTCGTAAACAACGGCCGGGCGGTGGTATTCTTCTGCGAGCCGCCCGGCGACTAGGCCGACGATACCGGAGGGGATGTCCGTGCGGCCGATGAAGATGAGCGGCGCGTCCGGATCTTCCTTCGAGAGCAGCTCGTGCGCTAGCTCCATCGCCGAAGCAGTCTGTTGCTGGCGCTGGGCGTTGAGCGCGCTCAGCTCGAGCGCCTGCTGCATCGCGCGCTCGGGGTCGCTTTCCAGGAGCAGGTCGAGGGCGAGACGCGCGTGGGCGAGGCGGCCGGCGGCATTCAGCCGGGGCCCGAGGACGTAGCCGATGGAGTCGGTGTCCAGGCGGGCGTCCTTCAGGCCGGAGACCTCCAGCAGCGCGCGTAGGCCCGGGCGCTCCGTCCG
>WNFY01006202.1_pt1 | contig 20425 bp, 17 predicted proteins | sample 5400091 | NCBI WGS metagenome assembly WNFY01 (sample SAMN13153364, study PRJNA577476) | soil metagenome | isolation source: 60 cm soil or saprolite under grassland replicate 1 | place: USA:California | collected 2016-06-15
CATCATTACCCAGTCGCGTCGCGCCCTGGAGTATCTGCACCCCGATAACCTGCCTGTCCGCACTGCCACTACCTGGACGCTGGGGTATGCCTATCAGCTTCAGGGAGACCGTGCCGCGGCCAGCCAGGCCTATACCGAAATTATAGCTACCGGTAAGTCGTTTGGGGATTCCATCTACACCATAGCGGCTACCATAAATCTCGGTCAATTACAGGAAGCAGACAACCAGCTGTCTCTGGCGACAAGGACCTACAGGCGCGTCCTGCAATTAGCAGGTGATCCAGGTCAACCCACGGTCTATCAGATCAGAATCAAGGGCCAACTGGGTCGTCAGTGGACAGACTGGTTTGGGGGCCTGACCATCACACTGGAAGACAACGGCGAGATGCTTTTAACCGGCCCGGTGGTCGATCAGGCCGCGTTGCATGGAGTGCTCAGAAAAGTGCGTGATTTAGGCATGCCATTGCTCTCGGTCATTCGCGTTAAACCCGGCCAGGCCGAGGCGCCAGATGTCAAACAGTAAATTAGGGCAAGCTGCTTAGACAAGCGACTTAGAAAGGAGGTCGGCCTTTGATGAATTTCTAGCCTATTTTAGTTCCCAGGAACAGGATGGGCGACCACAGTTTTATGCAAGTTCAATTCAACGAAACTTATCGATATCGTTCAATAAAGGAGAAAAACGATGACTACCAAAGAAGGAATGAATACATACAGAACGACCGCAATAGTCGTGGGGGTGGTGTACCTCGCGGGGTTCGTTGTAGGCCTTATGGGGAACGGACTCATCCAATCCATTCTTGGTGCGCCGGATCACCTTTCCACGGTTTCCGCGAACAGCATGATGCTGGCAATCGGCGCGATACTCTGGTTAATGGCCGTCGCTGGCGACGCCGCTCACGGGGTCCTGATGTTCCCGGTCCTGAAGCAACACAGCGAGCGCATAGCCTTTGGCTACCTCGCTTCCAGGATCGTCGACGCCGTCTTTATTGCCGTCTCCGTTCTCTTCATACTACTTCAAATACCGCTAGGTAGCGAGTACCTGAAAGCAGTGGCCCCCAACACTTTCTACCTTCAAGCCCTGAGCACTCTGTCCATACAGGCGAACCTTTATGCCTACGAGATCGGCATGATCGCTCTTGGGCTAGCTGGTTTGATGCTTAACTATATGTTCTACAGGGCAAAGTTGGTTCCTCGTTGGATACGCGATCATTTTTTGCGGGATGGTGTCGGAAGTCATGGGGTCTGGTCTGGGTCTGGTTTCCTCGATTCCAGGTGGCCTGTGGGAGGTGTTCATAGGGGTGTGGCTGATCGCTAAGGGATTCAATTCTTCTGCATTCGTTTCCCAGGCTACAAGAACCAGCAACCCGGCAGGGCCACTTGTACCACAGCCGGTAGCAGCAAATTCGTGAATAGCGCCCAAGGCAAAGTATTACACAAGGCGGATAGCGGCTGGGATCTCGGAGAACGTGCGGCGGCCTGGGCAGGGGCTGCCCAGGCCGCCGCAGGCAATATATGTACAAGTGTTGTGCGCATAGTACCCACTCCATTTGACATCTCGGCATTCAATTGAGCATCGCTAATGCCTTCTACTGCATGCAAAAGCCTGTTATTTGCCCAATAGTTGTACTCGTAGAGGCCTTTCAAAAAATCGATCTGCATACTCTTCTGGTCCTTTCAATTAAGCTCATTGTTCTACTATCTGCAGACAGCAGCAATGGTCAGAGCATATTTCTGTATAATAGCATATTGTCAGGCGCTGTATCCTCTACGAGGATCATCTCACACTTAGCAGCCAGATGGGCAGATGCGGGATCACGAGCAGGCAACAGAGCCTCAAAATAGACGGGAATACCTGCCTGCTCGGCCTCGAACTCGAATTCTTCGGCCAGGACACGCGCACGATTCAAGGCACAGATCAGCAGAGCTCGACCAGCGTTACGATGCCGGTGTGCTGGATGCACGGTACCCTGACAAAACAGATGATAACCCTCTTCGTCCTGCCGCACCTGTACAATGGTATAGCCTACTACCTCACCCTCTATCCCCTCTAATGTGCCAGCCTGCCCCCAGGTATTCAACTCATCATCGTCGTCTGTAATCACAAAAGCGTTTATTGTAGCACCCAGCGCAGGGTCGATCAGCCAGGACTCAAAATCATCCAACGGCTCTACCCCGTCTTCCTGTGCAGCCAGCCGCTGAATCTGTATTAGAGTTGGCATATCTTCATAATGGAACGTCCGTATACGCATATCCCCGAATCCTTTTTTTCCCACGAGATCGGCCCACCTTGACCCGTAGCGGCATGCCTTGCGTGTGCCGCGTGGCGCGGGATGACTTCCCTGGCACCCAACAGGGTTGTTCACTACCCACCCGGCACACGCAAGGCATGCCGCTACGGGTCGTTTGAATCGCCATGGCCCATACGAGAACACATTTGCCAATAAAGACACCAATATCATACTATATTTTATATAGTAAACCTGCTATCCAGGAATACAGTCGTCAGCCATGACCATATACCCGGTCCTCATCACAAAGGAGCTCTATCTTGTCAGACCTCACCCATCTACAACGTGTTCGCCAGGAAATGCCCGTTACGTTAAAACATATCTATCTTAATAACGGTACATTTGGTCCTTTGCCCAATTGTGTCATCCAGGCAATGCAGGAGCGCATTCAGGCCGAGTGGCGCAATGGTCGTCTGGGTGCACTGGCATTTCAGAGCATGGGAGACATCTACGCAGGTGCGCGTAAAAGTGTGGCGAATTTGCTTCACGCAGATGTGGCCGAGATTGCTCTCACCGACAACACTGGTGAGGGTATGAATATTATCAGCTATGGCCTCAACTGGCAAGAGGGAGATGAGGTTATCACGACCAACCACGAACATATTAGCGCGCTTGCCCCCCTATACCAGATGCGCGACCGCTTCGGCACCGTCACCCGCTTCGCTGACCTCGGTCCCCGCGCTGATCGTTCCATACTCGAAGCAGTCAGCGAGCAGATAACGGAGCGCACACGCCTGATCTCCATCTCCCATGTCACCTGGACCACTGGAGCGCGCCTTGATGTTCGCTCGGTAGCACGCCTGGGACGCGAACGTGGCATACCCGTGCTGATCGATGGCGCGCAATCAGCAGGAGCTATTCCCATCGATGTCAAAGCCCTGGAAGTTGACTTCTACGCCATCCCTATGCAGAAATGGCTCTGTGGACCAGACGGTACCGGCGCACTCTACGTCAGAAATGAGTCGCTACATTATGTAGTGCCGACCTACGTTGGCTACTGGTCGGTCAAACATGAAGAGGGCCTGGAATGGGAACTTAACGATAACGCACAACGCTTCGAGCTAGGTGGTCGGCAAACAGCGGCTCTGGCTGGTCAGAGCGCAGTTCTCAACTGGCTGGAACAATTCGTTGGCTATCCCTGGCTATTTGAGCGTATCAAGAGCCTGAACACCTATGCTTATCACGCTTTGCAACATGTGCCCGGTCTCACCATGCTTACGCCCGAACCTGGAGGAAGTGGAATACTCTCATTCACACTTTCGAAACGTGACGACGCCGAAGTAGTCAAACAGTTACAGGAAAAATATAACATCTATATTCGCAATATTCCCAACATGAACGCGCTGCGCGTATCAACAGGCTTCTATAATACTGAGGAGGAGATAGATATCCTGGTGCGAGCACTGGCGGAACTATAAGCAAATCCTGGATATTCTGGAATATGAATGCCTATATTCCAGAATAGCTCATAAGAAAAATGCTAGCGGCTAGCAGAACGCTTTGAAGCATTCGCTCGCCGTGCTCGTACTATCGGCATCGCTTGGGGCTTTCTCGCGGTTGTTCGATGCGGCTCCCTGGCAGCAAAAGAAGATGCTTTGTGCTTCCCTGTAGTTCTACCGGAGCTGGACTGCTTTCCTGCGACTCTCCTACCATCCCTCGCCTTGCCGGAACGGGAGCGTTCTGGCAAGGGAAATCCTTCTGGCTGCCATACAGGCGTGCTCGCTGGTGTTCCGCCGATAACACTCTTTTTCTGCCGCCTTTTCAATCCGGATGCCGGATGGCTGCCATACTCTGGCTGTGCACGTTTGCCGCGCTCCCGAGCAGGGGTGAACTGTTTGTGACTACGTACCGGCTTCTGCTCGTCAGGCTGCTCTTGCTCCTGTATTACCGGCGCTTCTGGCTTTGTGAGCGGTATTGTAACAATGGCTTCCTCGTCAATAGCGAGCCGCTGCAATGCGACTGCCTGTCCTAAATTACGCGCCATACGCCGCCATTTGGGTACATCCGATGGCACCAGCAGCGTAATCGCCTTGCCTCGTCGCCCCATTCTGCCTGTGCGGCCAATTCTGTGCGTGAAAAGCTCGCTCGATTCTGGTAGTTCGTAATTGATGACCTGATAGATCCCTGTAATGTCCAGCCCGCGTGCGGCTACATTTGTGGCAAGCAGCGTCTGCACCTGCCCGTGGCGGAACGCGGTAAGCACCTCTTCACGTGCACGCTGGCTCTTGTTGCCATGTAATGTTCCCACCGTAAACCCGAGTCTGCTGAGCTGTTTCCCTAACTTCTCGACACCGAATTTTGTCTTGCCAAAGATGAGGCTGCTTTCTCCCTCCGTGGAACGTAAGAGGGTACAGAGTGCAGCCATTTTCTGTTCCTGCGGAACCTGGTAAGCAATCTGTTCAATAGTGCTTGGCGCATCTGTGGCTGCTGCAATGTCAACCGGATTTTTGAGGAATTTTTTCTGTAGCGTAGCTATCCAGTCCGGCATTGTCGCTGAAAAGAGCGCCATTTGTCGTGTGTCAGGCGTGGTTGCCAGTATCTCTTCGATGACTGGCGCGAAACCAATATCCAGCATCTGGTCTGCCTCGTCCAGCACGCACATCCGCAACTGGCTCAGCACTAAACTGCCGCGCTCAAGATGGTCCTTCACGCGTCCCGGTGTGCCTACGACAATCTGCGCTCCATACTTCAGCGCTGAGAGTTGATTGCCATAGGGCCGTCCTCCTACCAGCAACGCTGTCGAAAGCCGCCGGCCAGTTGCCAGCTTGCTCAGCACAGCGTTTACCTGGAGAGCCAGTTCGCGTGTTGGCAGGAGTACCAGCGCCTGTACTACACGTTTATCTCTGGCTAACCTTTCCACCAGGGGGATACCATAGGCAAGCGTCTTGCCGGAGCCGGTAGGTGATTGCCCCACCAGATCATTCCCGGCCAGCAGTGCCGGAATTGCCTCGGCCTGAACAGGCGTAGGCTCTGTAATCTCCATGTTTGCCAGCACCGCGTGTGTCGCGGGTTGCAAACGAAAGTCATAAAAAGATGGCATAAAAAAATCCTTTCGGCCAATGCGCCCCTTGCAGGCGCGATACAGCTCCCTGAAGGCACAATACCAGCAGGAAGTACCAGAAGCAGGCCGTAGGATACGGGAGCAATGCTGCTAGCTGATAGCAGATACGAACTTGCATGCAAGAAGAGATTCTTCTACAGAGGATTGCTCAGAGCTCTTTAGTGTCTTTACCGGGAAACAGGATATGCTAGCAGCCTGCTCTATGCCATGCAAACAGTCATAACGACTGCAATAAAACCGCCCATGTGGGCGGGTGAGACGGCGACGTCCTATTTTCCCGTGGGGCTGCCCCCAAAGTATCATCGGAGCTGAAGAGCTTAACTTCCGTGTTCGGGATGGGAACGGGTGTACCCTCTTCGCTATAGTCACCAGCTCACCTGCACATACAGGCGGTTCCTTTTGACGTAGTACATACTATCACGGCTCTAAAAATTTGTCAATACTTTTTTGGCTGAATTTCCAAAAATCCAAAAAGATCTTTAGCGATCTCCTGCTACAGCGACCTCTTCCAGCCTGAGCGAGAGCAAGCGCGAGGCGCTATCACGCATAGACACACCATAAATCACCTGCGCGGCGGTCATAGTGACGCGGTTATGCGTGATAACAATGAATTGCGTGCGCTGTGCGAGACGTTTGAGGATGTCACAAAAGCGTGCGACGTTCGATTCATCGAGGGCGGCATCCACTTCGTCGAGCAGACAGAAGGGCGGCGGGTTGACCTCTAGAAGAGAGAAGAGCAGGGCTGGTAGATGGTATCGGAGAGTCGTCCTCACTCTTCGCGATAGTCAGTTCCAGGCGCGCACTCCCTCCATTAAAGAGTGTGGTGAAGTGTTCACGAAAACGGGCATTGATGGCCTGGAAGGTGACTTCAAATTGACGTGCCATAGTGACATCAAGCTGGCCGATGATTGAGCGCAGGTGGAGCGCGGCCTGGTCCATATCGGCAATCTGGGTGGTGAGGAATTCATAACGAGTACGAGTCTCTTCATATTGTTGCGGCGCGTTGATGTCACAACCACCCATGGCTTTCAAACGACTGCGCAAACTGTCGATACGGCGGCGTAACTTGCGCAGATGCGCTTCCTCTTCTTCCGTAAGGACACCCGCGTCGGAAGTTTGCGCACTATAACCGTTCTGTGAGCTGGCTTCAGTTTCATTACTCTCGTCACGGACAATATCGCTTGCCAGTTCTCCCGTATCATCAATACCGATCTCTTCACGCATCTGCTCCAGCAGGCTTTCAACCGCGTCGCGTGCACGCTGGCTCTCCAGCAATAAGCGACGGTAGAGCGTTTCCTGTTCGGTCAAGGTGTGTTGCGTCTTCATACGCTGCTGTTCCACATCTGAGATCTGTTGATCAATCTCGGAGAGCTTCGCTTCGACGATCTGCAAGCTATTCTCTAAGGTCTGAGCCTGTGCGCGGGCCTGCTCTAGTGCTGTATGGTGACTGGCAATGGCTTCCTGTAAGCTCAAGCGACGCTGCTCGGACTCTTTGATACGCGTTACCTGCTGATCGACCTGGAATTTCAGATCCTGCGCCTGCGAGCGTTGCAGGGCAAGTTGCTGCTGCAACGCTTTCGCCTCCTGCCGCTTCACAGCCAGAGCGGTACGCGCCTTGCCCAATTCATCCTGCTGACGACGGTAGGCAATGGCCCGTTCCTCCATCTCGCGCTGCAATTCTTCAACCAGTCCCGTCATCTCGCGCTGCGACTTCTCATGCACACGTACACGCTCTTGTCCGGCGATCACCTCTTGCTCCAGACCAGCAACTTCAGCCGCAAGTTGTTGCTCGACCGATGCCGCCAACTGGATCTCTGTTTGCAGGCGCTCGTATTCACGTTGGGAGTTAGCAACTACCTTGTTAAGCTCGTTGATCCTGCCTGCCATCTTCTGGAGTTCTTTATCGAGAGCGTTTTGTTCGGCACGACGACCTTCCTGAGCGCGCTGCACTTCACTCAACATGGCATTCAATTGATCGATCAGCGCCTTGTGCTCTTCTAGTTGCTGCGGCAACTCGCGCAATTCACGCTCATAGGCCAGCAAGCCCTGCTGAGCGCCATCTTTTCCGCTACCACCGGTGAGCCAGCCATCAACGTGCAGTACTTCACCTTTCAGCGTCACCACCGATTGAAATGGTAGATCATTGTCGGAGGAAAGACTCAGTTGCAAGCCCCAGGTCAGGAGTTCGTGCGCCGCCTGCAGATCGCGCGCAATGACGATGCCACGCAGCATGCGGCGAAAGAGCGCTCTATAACGATCCTCACATTGAATAACGCGCCAGGCAAAACCAGTAATGCGATCTTTCAAATCAGGCGTGCCAGCAACGAAACGCTGGATTACTGCCTCCTCAACCTGTCCCTGGATTGTGCTCACTTCGCCGAGGCTATCACTATCCCCTCCACGTTCCAGCCACACGACCATCGCCTTGCCAGCCTTCGCATTCTGAAGATAATCAAGACACTGCCGGGCATCATTAAGACTGTGCACCACCACGGCCTGCATATAGGGACCAAGCGCAGCTTCCAGGGCCAGTTCCATGCCAGCAGGCACAATGCCCAGTTGTGGCACAGGACCGATCAGGCCGGAGAGCTTGTTACCCGCACGCAACAGGGTGCGCACACCATCGCTATACCCGCTCAGGCTCTGCCGCCAGTTTTTGAGCATATTCAGGCGATCGGAGATGGTGCGGCGCTGCCGTTCGGACTCGGCGACAGTAGATTTGAGGCGATCCATCTCTTGCTGTGCATCGGCGATGGCCCGAGCAATGGTCTGCTTTTGCTGCGCCACCTGCTGCTCTTCATTGCGAATTGTGTTCAGGCGCGCACGCTCGTCCACTAAACGCGTCTCTACCGTCCGCAACGACTGTTGAGCGTGAGCGATGGTATCACGACGCGCTGCCAGAGTGCGATTGCGCTCACCGAGTTGCTTTTGCAGGCGACCAAGCTCGGTCTGACTGGAACCAAGACGCGCCTGCACCTGGATCAAATCGCCCTGAGCACTCCGCAGACGGCGCTCGTCCATCTCATATTCTTTTTGCGCCTTCGCGACCTGTGCTTCCAGCGTTGCCAGGCTGGCTGAAGCTGTATCGATCCCCTCATCCGCCAGGTCGCACTGCTCCTCTAAATCGATATTCTGTTTTTGAGCAGCGATCAAACGCTCACGCAGGCGTCGCTCTTCTTGCTGAATATCGACGCGTTGCCGCTCCAGACCGGTCACACGCTCCTCGCTGACAGCCAGGTCGCGCTCGATTTTCTGCACTAAGCCATTCGCTTCAGCAAAGGCATGACGCGCTTCACCAATTCTTGCCTGTGTCTGCTGACGTGTGGCACGCAGCGCACTCGTTTGCTCATCCAGGCCCTGGAGTACCAGTTCTAGCTGTTGTACTTTACGCGACTGTTCCTGCTCGGTACGCCCGGTACGCTCTTTGACGATCCGCAGACGCCGCCATTGCAAGGCATACCAGGAGAGCAAGACCTCCTGCAGCTCATTATTCAATTGCCCATACTCAACGGCACGCTTTGCCTGTTCGGCCAGAGGAGCCAGGCGCGGCTCAATCTCGCTCACAATATCGCGCAGGCGCTCCAGATTCTGTTCGGTCTGCTTGAGACGATTCTCTGCATCGGCGCGCTGCACCTGGAACGGTCGGATACCTGCTGCATCTTCAAACAGGCCGCGCCGCTCTTCAGCGCGCAAACTTAGAGCCGCATCGATCAATCCCTGACCAACCACTGTATACGAATCATGACCAATACGCGCCTGTGCCAGCAAAAGAATCACATCTTTGAGGCGCACTTTCTGCTTATTGATGAGATATTCACTCTCGCCTGAACGATAGACGCGTCGTGTCACCGTAATCTCGCTGTACTCAGAGGGAACCCAACCCGTGCTATTATCCAGGGTGAGCGACACTTCGGCCATACCTAATGCCGCCTTGCCATGTGCACCTGCAAAAATAATATCGTCGCTTTTCTTGCCCCGCAACTGGCGCATACTCTGCTCGCCCAGCACCCAGCGCATCGCATCCGCGACATTTGATTTTCCAGCCCCATTCGGTCCCACCACCGCCGTTATACCAGGACTAAATTCGAGCAGAGTGCGTGAGGCGAAACTTTTGAACCCCAGCATTTCCAGGCGTTTAAGATACACGGATTGGTCTGACCCTTTCTAGCATGTTTGATAAACATACCGATGATACCATAGAGTGCCATTCTCGTCGAGTATATTTGTCATATACTGTCTCTTTCTCCAGCTTATCAACGTGTTATTAATAGCTTTAACACAACCAATCTTGCATCAGGATACACTTACCATGTTCTTATTCATTCACCTGCCCACTCTGGCCCGAACTATTCTGATCACAGTGATCACTATTCTAACGCTGATCGGCATTATGACACGTCCGTTTAAGTTGAACGAGGCCATGTTCGCACTCGGAGGTGCTGGACTACTCCTCATCCTGGGCCTCATCAACCCTGGTGATGTGGCTACTACTCTCTTTAGCGATTGGAATACATTCTTCTTTTTCCTTGGTCTGATGAGCTTGTCAGCGCTAGCAGAAGTGGCAGGCTTCTTCGACTGGCTGGCGACACAGGCTGCAAGACTGGCTGGAAATAGTTCTAAGCGCCTCTTTATCAACACATTCCTGCTCGGTAGCCTTATTTCTATGTTCCTCTCTAACGATGCTACAGCATTGATTTTGACTCCTATCGTTTATACCCTGGTCACAAGGCTGAGATTACCAGTTTTACCTTTTCTTTTTGCCTGCACGTTCATTGCCGATAGCGCGTCGTTCCTGCTGCCCGTAAGCAATCCTATCAATATCATTGTGCTTTCACGGTTTCCAATGGATCTATTCACTTTCCTGCGCTTACTCTTCCTGCCATGTCTCGTCGTTATCGCTATTAATGTTGGTGCATTTTTCTTGCTCTATCGAAAACAACTACGTGGAAGTTTCGATATTAAACGCCTGCCAGCCATGGAGACGGTGATCAAGAACCAGAGCTATTTTCGCTATACCTGTATCGTGCTGGTACTGGTTGCGATTGCCTATATCGTTGCTTCGGCGACGATGCTCCCGCTCTCACTTGTTGCTTTGAGTGGTGCTCTGTTGCTACTCATTGGTGCGCTACGCTGGCAGCAGATCACGATATCCGCCATGGGCAAGCAGGTCTCCTGGTCCATCTTTGGCTTTATTGCAGGAATGTTTATTGTGGTGCGTGCACTGGAAGGTACGGGCTTAACTACTCAATTCGGTCAGTTGTTATTGCACCTCTCAGGCAATACACGCTTTGGCTCGGTAATGGTGGGAACGCTGGGAGCTGCGCTTGGAACTAATCTGATTAACAATGTACCAATGGCAGTTGTGCTAAATTCGGCATTAGGTGGAGTACAGCATGTGTCGCCCTCAGTGCACCTGGGTTTTGTGGCTGCAACGATATTTGGCTGTGATCTGGGTCCAAATTTGACGACGGTAGGTTCACTGGCAACTGTACTCTGGCTACTCATTCTACGCCGTCGCAATATCGATGTGTCGGGTCTGGATTACTTTAAGGTTGGAGTGATCGTGACTCCGCTCATGCTGATAGTGGGCGCACTAACCATCTGGTTATTATTACCGTAGCGGCATGCCTTGCGTGTGCCGAATCAATGTTGGGACACCCGGCACACGCAAGGCATGCCGCTACGGGTCTCAAGGAGGAGATCAACAGTTCTTAAAACTGTGATCAAATGGATGCAAAATGGCCCGGAGACAGGGTTCCAAATCAGGAATGCATGTGTTAGAATAGGAACGTTCCAGCAAGAAGAACTGGTTGAAAGAACCGTCTTCCCTCACATCTGAGGTGGAACAGGAGAACCGTGAAGCATATGCGCTGGTTCTTTGCCTGGCTCAGGCCACACACGGGCGATCCCGTGCGGTGTGCGGACGTTTTCACCGTAATCAACATGTTGGAAGACATTTTGAAGGGCAGGATTATGATGCGTATACTATGCTGTCTGGATGGAAGCAATATCGAGCGTGTAAGCAACGCGGTCTCCTCTTTCTTGCGTTCAGAGCCGCTCACCATAGGACTTATCTATGTGACCGATAGTGGGCCGCATGCGGAGATAGGACGACAGCGCGAACGCTTCCTGCGCCCACACGAACTCGGTCCAGCGCGGCGTGAACAGATGCGGGCAGCAGAACAGAGCAGCGCCCAGGATATTCTTGAGGAGGGATTGCGCTATCTTCCAGGCGCAGATACCATACGACGAGAAGGACGACCAGAGCGCGAGATCGTTAATTTTGCGGCAGAGTGGCATGCAGACCTGATCGTTATTTGCCCGCGCTCACCGCAAAATGATGGTCCTGTGCTTGGTCCAAGGTCGGTTGGGCATGTGGCACGTTTTGTGCTTGATCATGCCCCGTGTGCGGTATTGCTCGTACGTACACCGGCGCGGAACGGCTTTCCTACCCAGAAATGAGAGTTTGTTTTTGCTATGGACTATAGAACATCTTCTTAACAGTACAAAGAGCACTTTGTGGTCAACCGATCACAAGTGATGAGCTGCGAAGGAGTAAGGTACGCACAATGCTCATAGCAACTAGACGAGCCCCGTGTGCAGGAAGGCTAATCGGTGCATTCTCAATCTCGAAGCGGAGGATACCAAATTCCCCTTCAGCCAGGACCTCATGTCGACTGTGTTCCACGGCTGGATCCGCCAGGACAAGCACTTCTGTCTGATCAAATCCCTTGCTTGCAAGCGCGACTGCCGCCGCTACATTCAGAAATTCAGGAAATTGCTGTGCTGCCTGTCGTGCGCTTCCTCGAAAGACTTCACGGACCGTTGTGAGACGTGCAGCTTCTTCGGGGGCGAGCAGCGTTTTGGGCGACCTTCGCATTGTGTGTACAACTCTAGTGAGTCCACCTATTGACGCAGCAGCGAGAGCATCCAGAGCACCAATTGCACCAGACGCGACTTTTGCCTGTGTGTTACCTATACGTGTAGCATCAAGCAACTCATGCAAAAGATCCGGTTCAACAAGTGCGCCAACGCTTATCAAAATGAGATTGACACCAGCACGAAGAACTGCAGGTCCGTGCTCGCGGAGTCCTTCATGCCCGGCAGCTTCAACAACGACCTGTGGCTGCTCTGCCAGGAGCGCTGAGAGTTCCATGAAAATTTTTGGACTCCCCGGAGGGCGCCGGTACGTAGGATGGCGTACCAGTGCACCCACAATCGTAATATCTGTTGCAGCCTTTTCCGCTACGAGATGCGCTACCCCCTGGCCAATGGCTCCATACCCAATCAAGCCAACGCGAAGAGGATTTTGTTTCATAATCTTTCCTTGTTATCAGAAAAATCTCTTAGTACTTGTATTCTTGCTTCCTTCGGCCACTTATTGAGTATCTCTTGATACGCATAGTTAATTTCTGCGCTACGTTGTTTACTGTTTAGACCTCTCGCACCTTGTTTTCCTGCTTCAAAGTACACAATTGCCTCTTCCATCTCATCGCGTTGAACCGCAGCCAATATTCGATTGTTCAGACATTCTAAACGAAATCGTTCTGGGATAATATCGTTTGGCTGCAATTGTCCAAACACGCTCAGTGAGTTCAATGCTTTTTGGGTACACGTTGCGTCATATCGGCCAAGGTAATAATGCGTTAAACCATCCCACAACGTGAGTGACATATTGCCACAATCAGCATACATCGGTACAGGCTCAGCAGAAGCACTCTGTGAAGCAAAAGCCCTATGTACGTTTTCAAGCGTTCGTCCTGCATCAGTCTGGAAACCCTGCTGAGCCTGGAGCGCAGCCAAATACATGTAGACGCGACCTTGCACAATTGGGAAGATATGTTCCTCCTGAATTACCCGACGAAGGGTATCGTCAGCTTCTTCGCTTTTGGCAAGTGCCTGCTGAAAATTCTTCGCATAAAATGAAATGAGTGCATGTTGATTGAGTGCAGTGAGTTGCAAATTTGCATTCTTTGCAATCATGCTATAGTTGAGCGCCTGAATACAATAGGCTTCTGCATCATTTAAACTTTTCAAATGCCATGCCAGAATCACCTTGAGCGAATAAATCTGTGCTACCAGGGTTGCAGCAATATGATGATAGGTAGGAGCATGCTTCAGTATCAAGAGGAGTGGACGTAAATAAGAGTCGAGAATCGGTTCAATCACTTCCAGATGGCTTCCTCCGCTCAAATACCAGCATGCAACAATGCTTGCAGCACATTGTGGTAGAAATTCTTCCAACTCCAAGGTCATTTTGTGTTCTTGCTGAACAGAATGAAGCAGAGCAGTCGGAAGTGCAGCTATCGAAACGAGAAAACACCGCCGCGAAATAGCGTATTCTTCGAGGGGATATTGCGATTTCAGCCCATCAAGTTTTTTTACCTCCTGATCAAGTCTATTTTGGAGGTCATTGCAAAACATCGCCATTCCATACCACTGCTGAATAAGTGTAGTGACTTGTGAATGTTGGAAACCAAACATGGTTGCGCAATCGGTAATTACTATCTCTGCAGGCTTTTCAGATTGTGTTGGAAAGATGAAAGTACTGTTCGATGGTCTAGTTACCAGGAATGTTCCCGATAGCTCTTGTTCTCCTGCTCGCTCGTGTATCTCTTGAGCATCCTTCGTAATGGAATCGCTTTCTATTTTCTTAACAGCAACTGCACTAAATGAGTCATCAGGAGAGGGAGTTAGTATCTTCGGTACGAGATACTCGGTTGGATATCCAAGAGCGTAAGCAAGTATCCCTAGTCGATCTTTTGGTATAGGGACACGACCAGCGCAATAGTCAGACAATGTTCGTGCCGGAATGTTGGTTTCTGCTGCGATCCCTTCAATCGTATATCCTGCTTGTTTGATGGTTTCCTTGAGACGGTTAGGATATTTCTGGCTCTTGATGGTCATGATCGTACCTTCTTTCACACGTACGCCCAACTTCTGCAAAAACTCTGCTTCATTCCCACTGCACTTTTGCAAGAAAAGAGGCAGCTTTTGAAGATCCACCAATTACAATGTATTTACAGTCTGCAATGTGGGCTTCTTCGATCACATCATAGCATAAATATCGACAAAGCAGTAGCATTCTATTGCACTGTGTATGAGAGTAGATCGAGACTGATACGTATTAAAGGATTGGAGAACATTTATATGAGAAGCGAAGTGGCACGGATGAGACAACAAGTCGCCGCCGAGTACCTCTCGGCCAAATTAGGCTTATCGGGATTAGCCTACGGGACCTCCCGGCACCGGTTCATTACCAGCCGTATGGAGCGGATGGGCGAAACCCTGGAGAGTTTATCTCTCGTGGTGGGATCAAAAGAGGAAGCCATGCAGATCATTGCTCAGACCCTGCAAGAGGTGCCAGAGAAAGCCACACGACAGGAGATGGTGACGGTCTTACTGCATGAACTGGGAGACACGCAAGAGACCCAACATCTGCTTGATTATATCAAAGAACTGTGGGAGACCATCGACCTGCTCAGAAAGCGTTTCGGACTAGAGGCCACGCACAAGATCATCGATGCTCCGGTCTGCCATCCCAGCACAGAGGGGATCGGCTCATGATCTCACACGACGACTCCGACCAGAGCATTCTTCCCACCCTGCAAGAGCTACGCCGAAAGACCGATGTGACCTCTCGACAGATCGCCGAGACTTCCGGCGTTCCGCTTCGTACCTGCTACCTCATGGAAATTGGAGGGAAGGTGGAGCCACAAGACGCCCAGCGGATTCTTGAGGCGTTCTCACGGCTCACTGGTCAGACCTATTCCTTCTCGAATGTTCAGGTCCATCTCCTCACGCATGTGTTCCAGGAGCCCGAAGGCAAGCAATCAGCAGGGAAGAGCATCCTTGTCCCTCCCACGATCAGAAAGGTGAAGCTCTTCTCATGAAGCAACAGCCAGATGCCAACAACAGCTATATCATTGACATTGAAAACGCCACCGAAACCGTGCGACTGATTGAACAAAGTCAACTCTTTACGGCAGCGATGGGGGGCGTCTTTCCGCCTGAGCTGGATCTTTCCCAGGTCCTACGTGTGCTGGATCTGGGCTGCGGCCCTGGTCAGTGGGCGCAGCAGGTGGCTTTTGAGTACCAGGACCGGGAGGTGGTCGGGGTAGACATCAACACGAGCATGATTGACTATGCCATGGCCCTGGCACGTACTCAAAGGTTGGACAATACCAGCTTCGAGGTCATGGACATCAAGCAGCCTCTGGACTTCCTGGATGCCTCATTTGATCTGGTCAACGCTCGGTTCCTGGTTGGTTTCCTGGACAAATTATCCTGGCCTGCACTGCTGGCTGAATGTCGGCGCGTGCTCGTTCCTGGAGGGATTCTCCTGCTCAACGAGTGTGAGATGGGTGTTTCCACCAGTCCGGCGCTCCAACGCTTAGGCGGCTGGCTCATCCGCGCCTTGTCTGAGCAGGAGCGCACCTTTTCGGTCGATGGGTTGACGGTTGGCATCGTGCACATGCTTGAGCCACTGCTGCAACAGGCGGGCTTTGTTGCCACTCAGAAACGTCCTTTTGTGCTCGATGGCTCCTCTGACTCGGCCTTGTACGCCAGCAGCTATCGCGAGTTTGAAATCACCTATGCACTCCTGCGGCCCTATCTTATCAGGTCGGGGGTGGTTGACCCGATGACCTACGACCAGCAGTATCAACAGATGCTCGTGGAAGTCCGACAAAAGGATTTTACTAGCCTATCCTTTGGCATCCGTGCCTGGGGGTTTAAGCCATAAAGGAGGAAGAAACGGGCCGCCAGGAGCAGGCATACTCTCCCTCTGAGAGACGTGCAAGCTACAGAGCGCGTTGCATATCATTGCTGTTCTCAGCAACCATTCTTTGTGTTGTTACGCCCCGGCAAAGGTAGAAGCGGTACAGAGAGTGCACTCGAAACTGGTGCATGATTGCCTGACATGTTCTGTAGCTCTCACTTCTCAACTTGCAATAGGTCTTATGCATACCCACCCTGTCCTACATCTCACCCATACACCGGCAGCACCCTGGCGATACGACTCACCAGGATCATCACTCACATTATTATTACTGTAAGAAGTTGCGTCTCGAACGAAGAAAACATGCTCGCCTGCATGTAACTCTATTGGAGCATCCCAATGCCCCAATCCACTGATGAAGTTGAAGACATGGCGGGCACTCCAGGACGCAGCATGCACCACCAGATCTTCGCTTGTTGGGAGTGCATTGTGACTCCAGGTGGTCATAACTTATACCGTCCGGTACCTGGAGAGATTCTTGCGCGAGGATATCTCCGCTATCCATATGTTCATCCATAAAATGAATAGTAACGCCGGTCGTTTCGTGGCCTTCACGAAATGTCCAGAATAGCGGCACCGGGCCACGATTGGCAGGGAGTAGCGCCGGATGTACGTTCAGACAACCAAGAGGCGGCAGGTCGATGATGACACGTGGGATAAGGAGCGAGAAACAGGCCACACATATTACGTCTGGCTGATAGGCTGTCAATGTGGCAACGGTCTCAGGATTTGCCAGGCGATGTATCTCCCACACGGGGATTTCGCGTATCCAGGCCGTTTGTACTATAGAGGAATGCAAAGATGAAGAGGCGAGCGGCAGCATCGTACGCACAATGTGCGGACGTTCCAGGCGCTTTATAGCTGGTGGCCTACTACCAGGGATAGGCGAGGCAGGAACAATGACGGCGGCTACCTCTATGCCGCCATTCAATAAGGCTATTAGCACTGGTGCAGAGAAATTGCCCTGCATGCCGAAGAAAAGGGCACGCGGTGGTCGCCGTGCCGACGTAATATTTGACATCAAACCTTCCATTGTATAGTATGTACATGATGTTTTAGAATGAGATTACCATTCAGGAGTTTCCATCATGCCACGCACGGTCTTTTGTGTCAAACTAGGGCGCGAACTCCCTGGACTGGAGAAACCTCCATTCCCAGGTGAGTTGGGACAGCGCATCTATGATCATATCTCCAAACAGGCGTATTCTCTGTGGCCCGCCGAAAGTACGCGCATCATTAACGAGCGCGGACTGAGCCTGGGCGATCCTGAGTCACGCAAAATTCTGCGCCAGGAGATGGAGAAGTTCTTCTTTAGCGATATAAAGCAGCCTGCGACTCAGAGTCAGCCAGCTACAAGCGCGGGTGCAGCGACACCAGCTACTGCAAATACAGGGCCGCACATCGTCTACTGTGTCAAGCTTGGACGCGAGTTGCCCGGCCTGGATAAGCCGCCGTTCCCCGGTGCACTGGGTCAGCGTATCTACGAACAGATCTCTAAGCAGGCATACGAGATGTGGGAAGCGCAAAGAACGCTTATTATCAATCACTATGGGCTAAACCTTGCCGATCCGGAGTCACGCAAAATTCTGCGCGAGCAGATGGAGGAGTTCTTCTTTGGCTCAGATGCACAGATGCCTGAGGGTTGGATACCCGAAACAGCAGGGGCCGGAGCCGGACAATCGCGCAAAGGTGGTGGAGGAGCACCGCGCAAGAAATGAGAACACGCGGTGATATCCTGCTCATTTCATGCTATGAACTGGGCCATCAACCATTCCACCTGGCTTCTCTGGGAGCAACGTTCCGACAGGCCGGATATCTTCCTATCTACGTCGATACGGCAGTAGCGACACTTTCTGACGAAACGATCAAGCAGGCACGCTTCGTAGCTATCTCTGTACCTATGCATACCGCCTTGCGCCTGGGCGAGCAGATCGCGCAACGCGTACGCTCCGTCAATCCACAGGCGCATATCTGTATGTACGGGCTCTACGCACTACTAAACGCTGATCACCTGTTAGAAAAAACAATCGATTCCGCTGTTGGTGGCGAGTATGAGATTCCCCTCCTCAAGCTTATCCAGGCACTTGAACAGGGTGAACAACTCTCTATTCCAGGAGTTCGCACCCGCGATGTTGCAAGTGGACCGTGGATACAACGTACGCCATTTCTTATTCCTGAGCGCAAGTCGCTGCCAGCACTCTCGCGTTATGCCCGTTTACAGTGGGGAGACGAGTGGCGTGTTGCAGGTTATACTGAGGCTACACGCGGCTGTAAGCACACCTGCCTGCATTGCCCGGTCACTCCGATTTATAACGGACGCTTCTTTGCCGTCCCAGTCGAGATCGTGCTGACCGATATCCGGACACAGGTAAAGAGAGGAGCATGCCATATCACTTTCGGCGACCCAGATTTCTTCAATGGTCCAACGCACGCCATGCGTATCGCACGCACTCTCCACCAGGAATTTCCAGACGTTACATTCGATGCCACTATCAAAATTGAGCACCTCTTGAAGAATCGTCATCTGTTGCATGAATTGCGCGCTCTCGGCTGCATCTTTGTTGTCTCAGCCGTCGAATCATTGAACGATACGGTCCTTGCACATCTTGAGAAGGGGCACACAAGCACAGATGTCGCTGAAGCATTTGAACTGATGGAGCAGGCAAATATTTCGCTGCGTCCATCTCTACTGCCCTTCTCGCCATGGGAGACGTTGGATAGCTATAGCGCCCTGCTGAACTTTTTCGAGCAGCATCACTTTATCGAACATATTGACCCCGTTCATCTTTCAATTCGCCTGCTCGTTCCCCCTGGCTCGGCATTGCTAGATAGACCGGATACTGGCGCATGGCTGGGTGAACTTGATCCTTCAGCCTACACCTACCGCTGGCAGCATCCTGATCCACAGATGGATGCCTTACACCAACAGGTTGCCGTAGTGGTAGAACAGGCAGCGACCTGCGAGGCCGATACAATTGACACATTCTTCCGTATTAAGGCCCTCACGCACGCTGTCAGGGGACAGGATTTCTCAGTTGAGCAGGCCATGCAAGAGTATGGTCAACGCAAGATCTTACCACATCTAAGCGAATCCTGGTTCTGTTGTGCAGAGCCAACCACGAATCAGCTGGTCCCACAACTCAGATCACAAGCACAATGAGGGAGTGAGCTCTATGGAACGGATCGGACAACCTGTTGCACTCGTCACAGGTGCATCACGCGGCATAGGCGCGGAGGCGGCACTTGCGCTCGCTGACCGCGGCTACGATGTAGCTATTACCTATCGTAATAAGGCCGCACGAGCAAACGATGTGGTGGCCGCAATACAAGAGCGCAAGGTAGAAGGGCTCGCGCTCCAGTGCGATATGACAGAGCGCAAAGATGTCAATCGCCTCTTTACTACATTGCAGAACTGGCGTGGCTACCTGGATCTCCTGGTCCTGAATGCATCGGGCGGATTAGAACGCGAACAGCTCACGCTTGATCCGGACTACCCTATGCGCATCAACCGCGACGCACAGATCAATCTACTTAATGGAGCTCTGCCACTTTTGCGCGCGGGCAGCACAGTTGTCTTCGTTACCAGCCACTGGGCACATCTGTATGGCAAGGTGCAACAGATGCCATCCTACACACCTATCGCTGAGACAAAATACGCGGGCGAACAGGCCTTACGTGCGCGCCAGCAAGAACTGGCCGACCATGGTATCCGTCTGCTCGTGGTTACAGGCGATCTTATCGCTGGCACGATTACGCCGAAACTGCTGGAACGCAACTCACCTGGACTTATCGAACAGCGGCGCAATATGCTGGGAGACCTTCCCACGGTCGCAGAGATGGGTGAGGCAATTGCTGTGGCCGGAACGAATGCCACGCTCCCTGGCGGTACAACGATTGTAGTCGGCGGACCACTGGAATCGCTGTTGTCTTAAGTAGGGATCGGTCTACTTCCTCTCAGTGAGATGAGCGATAGCTAGAGACGAAGTCTCGTTTCTCACTGAATAAGGAGCTTGCACCCACCCGTCTATGCCAATCAGCAATACATTAATCATAGATCAATAAGGACATATCACTATGAGGAGCCACGGCACGCTGTATAAAGGATTGCTGCTTGCACTCTTACTCGCGCTGATTCTCGCCTCTACCCTGTTCATAGTAATCAAGCTAGCGCACCCAGCCACTGCTGTCAATAACAACCTCACCCCTCCTGGCAACAACTCGACACCTCAAGCCACTACTACAGGTGACGATCTGACACAATATGTCAATCCTTTTATCGGCACGGCTCCCTCCCCT
>WNFY01002015.1_pt1 | contig 20424 bp, 18 predicted proteins | sample 5400091 | NCBI WGS metagenome assembly WNFY01 (sample SAMN13153364, study PRJNA577476) | soil metagenome | isolation source: 60 cm soil or saprolite under grassland replicate 1 | place: USA:California | collected 2016-06-15
TGCTACATCCAATCAATCTCTGGGTCTACCAGACCAATGATGACTTTCACGGTTCACTCGCGCCAGGCAGTTATGAATGGGTTGGTGGTGTAGCCTTTCCTTCACTCAACGAGGCATCTATTGTCGCAGAAACGCAGAACGATCTTACCCTGACACGCGATATGCCGCATGAGCTTACTCACCTGATCTTCCACCAGCTCGTGAGTCTGGATATAGAGATTCCGACCTGGTTTGATGAGGGCCTGGCAGTCTATAACCAGGTCTATCACGAGCCCGGCATGAAACTACGCCTCAAACAGGCGCTCAATACTCATTCGCTGCTTCCCCTGAATAACATAACAATTAGTTTCCCGGCAGATGCAGATAAGGCCTACCTGGCTTATGCACAAAGTTGGAACCTTCTTGACTATATGTATAACACTTTTGGACAACCCAAAATGGCTACCCTGATCAAGGATACAAACAAAGGAAACCCGATTTTCGACGAAGATCTCACACAGGCGCTGGGCGTAGACCAGCCTCATCTTGAGAATCAATGGCACCTGAACCTTAATCAGCCGCCAACGCTCACGCCAGATCAGGCGAAGCCAAAATCTACTGCCATCCAGAATCCTATCCAGGTTCAGGTCGCCACTAACCCTTATGCTCCGTTCCTGGTTATGTCAGGCATCCTTCTGATTGTGCTACCCATGATCGGCCTGGGTGGACTATTCTCTTACCAGCGGCGCAGCCAGCCTCGCATCACATTGCAGGCACAAAACATCATGAATTCTACCTTGCCAGCCTACTCTACGCCACCTGCAATGAACCATACGCCATATACAGGTCCTTCACGCTACGCGGCACAACCATCATACCAGCCGTACCCGCCGCGTACACCTCCTGATACGCCAGCAATACGGGCAAATCCAAAGTACTACCCGCAAATGCAGGAGTACAACGTTCGTCGTCCAGATCAACAAGCACCACAGGAGTAGAATCAGTGTATCTTTTCGGCACGTAACATCCTTTTTTACCATTCAATCGGGGGGTAGGGACCACGTTGACGGCGTCCGCGATTTATCGCTTCCTCCCCGTTGAGCATGAAATTCCCGTAACTTAAGAATCAATCAAAGGAGCAATTTACAAATGGGCAACAAGTTGAGGAAGAAGTTGGAAGTGTTCGATACATCGGCCCCTTATTACCTATCCGATGCTCTCTCGCTGGACGAACTCGCATACTGGATCGCCTTCAGTCGCGTATTGGGCATCGGTCCCGTCCGTTTTAAAATGCTGCTTGACTTCTTCCACGAAGATGTCGCAGCAGCGTGGCACGCACGCAAGCTAGATCTGGCTGCTAGCGGCCTGGACCAGAAAACAATCGAGAGTTTTCTTCAGCAACGCACTATCATTATTCCAAAACAAGAGCTTGAGCGCCTCGAACGTTTGCATATTCAGGTCATAACCTGGAAAGATTCTGCTTATCCTCCGCTGCTCAGAAAGATCGAATATGCTCCTTCGGTCCTTTACATGTGTGGCAATCTCACTGATGACGATCGTCATTTCAGCCTGGGCATCGTGGGCACACGCAAAATGAGTACGTATGGTCGCCAGGTTACAGAACGCCTCACAAGTGACCTGGTGAAGGGCAAACTCACGATTGTCAGTGGACTGGCTCTGGGCATCGATACCATTGCGCATACAACCGCGCTCGATGCGGGAGGTCGCACAATTGCAGTTCTGGCCAGTGGACTCGATATCATCTATCCACCGTCCAACTACAATCTTGCACGCCGCATCGTCGAATCAGGACAGGGCGCATTGCTCACAGCCTTTCCCCTGGGCGTCAGGCCCGAAGCTGGAAACTTTCCTGCTCGCAACCATCTCATCTCCGGCCTTTCGCTTGGCGTTGTGGTTACCGAAGCTCCCCCACGCAGTGGAGCTCTCATCACAGCTAACTCAGCCCTCAATCAGGGTCGTGAAGTTTTTGCCGTACCCGCGGGCATATTCTCCCCCGGTGCAGCAGGCGTCAACAAACTTATCCAGGACGGCGCTCACCCGGTCACCGATGTCAAAGATATCCTGGAAAGCCTCAACCTCTACATGGTCCCACAACACGCCGAGGCCCAGGCCATCCTGCCCGACAATGACGAGGAGCGTACCCTCTTGACTCATATCGACCATGAAGCAAAACATGTTGATGAGATCATTCGTGAGTCGGGCTTCCCTGCTCACCTTGTCAGCTCAACGCTCACGGTAATGGAACTGAAAGGGATGATTCGGCAGGTTGGCAGTATGCAGTACGTGCTGGCAAGATAGACAGTCCATTTATTTATCTTATGATGATAGGCAACATACTTGTCATAAAAATATCCCTTGAAAGGAAGCGTTTGCCAGCAGTGAAACTCTCACAGCAGAGAGTAGCGTTGGTTTGCTCGATGTGGTTTAATTGTATTAGGAGGTGGAGATAATGCGGCTCAAAGATCTGTTTCAAGTGCAGACGGTTTCGGGCCTGCCAGTGACCGTAGATAGCATCACCGTGACCCCGCAGTCGCAAGCACTCATCGTTCGCTTCCCCCAGAGCGCATTTGTCAGGAGTCGGCCAACTGCCGTGCTAGTGGAGCGGAACGGACAGGTGGAACGACTTCCGATCGTCGATCTCACCCATATCACCCAACTAAGGTTAGTTGGCCTGAGCGTGGTGGTCATCACCATTGTAAGCTTAGTTCGGTTCGCTCGAAGAAAGGAGAAAGTCTCATGATCAACACCGTGAGCAATATGATCACATGGGCAGAGAAGAGAGACGAGAAGATCTTCGCGGCAGCCCAGCCTGGTGCAGTGTACAGTGAACCGGTGACGGCTGGCAACTACACAGTCATCACGGCAAGCGAAATCGCTGCTGGTGGCGGCTTCGGTTCTGTGTTAGGTTTTGGGTTATCGACGACCCCTCCAAAGCAGCAAGGGGAGACGTCTCAGCCTCAAGCGCAGCCAGGCAACGGTGGCGGAAGCGGCATTGGCGGCGGAGGGGGCTCCACCGGGCGACCAGTAGCCATTATCATCATTGGGCCGGACGGAGTCACCGTCAAACCAGTGTTTGATCTCACCAAAATTGCCCTCGCTGGTATTACTGCCTGGACAACAATGCTAGCGGTGCTTAGAAGAGCGCGCAAAGGTTGATTGATACCTGCGTGGAATGTGGACAAATATTCTATTTTCCGAGCTAGAATAAATTATTCTTAGGCATGGTTCAATAAATTATAGAGTCAGGTATCGAAACCAGAAGGAACTCGATAACCGTGTATTACCGAGTTCCTCATCTTCCAGATGGAAGGACTACAGAGGCTACTACCTGGCCTGTCCTGGTACAGGAGCGGCACCGAGCTGTTGCAACATACCGAGAGCGTCGAAGTTGAGCCAGCCTTCCTCAGACTTGCCGTTGACAATGCGGTTGATAATCATCCCTGTCACCGTCACCTGTTTGCCAGTTGGGGCAATGCCCATGAGCTCGCCTTGATGGGTGCCACGAAACGTATAACGGCTCGCGACCCTGTCTCCCTCGGCAATCTGGTCTTCAACGGTGAAACGGGCATCGGGGAAGGCCGTGATGTAGAGAGACAAAAGCTGTTTGAACTCATCTCTTCCACGCAGGGTCGTGGGAGGATTATGGAACACGTGGGTTGTGCTACAGAGCTCATCCACTAAAGTCAGGTTCCTCTGATTAAAGCACTCCTCATAGAAACGACGGACGAGTGTTTTGTTTCCTTCTGCTGACATTGAATGTCCTCCTTTTTTTGTCACAGTTGTGGGCGAGTATGTCTTACTCATAAGGGCTATACGGTAAAAGGGTCTTTCTTGGATCAGTATACTGTGCTGCCCAAATGTGGTTCTACCCAGTGTATCAATGTTTGAGAGGATTTGGTTTTTATCAGGGTGGGGGATACTGCTGAGATTCCCGTAGGGGTGGCGCTGGCCGCCACCCGCAGACCCTGTTTTTCCCAGTGTCATCTCGTAGAGGGCGCGGGTGGCGGCCAGCGCCACCCCTACGGGACGCTTGAATCGCCCTGAAAGGGCAGGAAATAACATTGCTACTTTTCTTGCAGTGTTATACATTAAGGCTGTACATAGCTGTTGCATAACAAGGAGGAAGGATAGTATGGCTACTTACAGTATTGAACCTGCGCGCGATACACTGCATGGCACCTTTTCCCGCGAATATCCGCCAATACTCACCATTGATTCTGGCGATACCGTACTTTTTCGCACCCTCAATTCTGGCTGGGTCCTTGAACCCCCCTCATTTAAAAATGAAAATGTTAAGCGATTTGAGCCACGCATTACAGGCCGTGATGATGGTCACGCGCTCTGCGGACCAATAGCCATTCGTGGAGCGCAGCCAGGCATGACTCTTGAGATATCTATTAATGATGTGCAACCGGAATGGTGGGGCTGGACAGGCGGTGGAGGCTGGGAGAATGATGTAAATAAACGACTTGGCATGGTAGAGCAAGGGGTTGAACTCAATTGGGAGCTCGACGCTCACGCGATGATCGGCAGAGATCAGTATGGGCACACTATCGCCTTACGTCCTTTCATGGGTGTTATGGGGATGCCGCCCGATGAGCCTGGTATTCACCCCACGTCTCCGCCACGCTTTTGTGGTGGCAATATCGACTGCAAAGAACTGGTGGCAGGCAGTACACTCTATCTGCCCATCACTGTACCTGGAGCTCTCTTCTCCGTGGGTGATGGACATGCTGTACAGGGTGATGGTGAAGTCTCGGGCGTGGCTATCGAATGCCCTATGAAGCGGGTCGACCTGACCTTTCATCTACGCAACGATATGCGCCTGACAACTCCTCGTGCCAGGACCTCCTCCGGGTGGATCACATTTGGCTTCCATGAAAATCTGCACGAGGCATCGCTCATTGCCTTAGAAGCGATGCTTGACCTTATGGGCGAACAGTACCAGTTGCCACGACCACAGGCACTTGCTCTGGCTAGCCTTGTGGTGGATTTACATGTGACGCAGATTGCCAATGGCGTGCTTGGCGTCCATGCTCTTTTGCCTCATGAGGCGATTAGATAATGCTGTCTCTCAGGCTATTCCGGCACGGCGAGCAGGTAGAAGTACCATTCTCGCAGTTTCTTTGTTGCCCTCTCGAAGAGCGACAAAGGATGTCGAGACATTACACCCGCAACGGGTGCAATCACCCTCTGGCCCGAAGATACAGCGTTCGAGGGGCTTTCCATCTGCACGGATCGAGACGGCAGCATATGTTGGACATTTCGTATGCCATTGTGCGACCTCAGCGGGGCGGAGCAGTTCAATTGCCCTCTGGCTCATGACGATAAAGTCGCCTGTTTCTGCTTTTAGTCGGAGCAGTTCTTTCACGGCATCTTCTTTACGTTCATCAGAGAGGTAAAAAGATTGTTCTTCTCCAACATTCGGCGTCGCGAAGGAGAAGACTATACCCCCGATTCCCCATGTACGAGTTTCACGAACGAATGGTTCAATGCGCTCAACATTCGCCTTGCTGATAGTCATGGCAAGCACTACGTCTGTACGACCATAGGTGGCATCTTTGACGAGGTCAAATACTGGTGTGTTATCATGGAACGTGTCAAGCCCGCGTATTTTACGCATACCCTCTTTGTCGCCATCACATGAAACCATATAATGCGCCTGTTTCCATTCTCCGAACGCAGGGAGTCCATAGGTGGCATTGGTAATTATCGTTGATATGCCTCCAAGATCGGCAACAGTTTGAACCCAATGAGAGAGTTCTTCACGGCGCATCATTGGCTCCCCACCCAGAAACAGGAACTGTCGTACGCCTCTGGTCCAGAGCTCGTTAATCAATTGATCACCCTGTGGAACAGTCATCTCGTCACGTTGTTGCCTTCTCTCGATCTTGCTCCAGTAACACCCCGCACACTTTAAGTTGCAGAAGTTAATGACGTTGATGCTTGCTATGAATGGTCGATTGTGCCGCTCGGCCAGAACAACCACATGTTTAATGAGCCCGGACGGTAAGAGCGGACTCGCCAGTAGCTGGCTGCCATGTGTCAATACAAGCGCTTCAACTGAAGCTTTCACTCCTGAAAACATGGACGTTCTCTCCCAGAGTATACGTTAAGATCGAGTACTATTTTAACATATAATGGCCCCGTAGAGGCATGCCTTGTGTGTGCCGTGCGTCCCCATATAGAGGAGTCGCATGGCACACACAAGGCATGCCTCTACGGGACAAAAGCGGAAAAGGAAAAGCAGACAATGCAAACCGCATACATAAACTCATACGCGACCGCATAGTTCCGAAAACTCTAGCGATCTCTTGACCGCTTGCTGTTTTCAGCTTTGTAGGGGGAATGACAACCCCTGCTGGATGGACTACCAAGAATGTTGCCATTCTCTTACCATCCTCTACTTCCTTGGCTTGCGCCTTGGAAGCTACTTGAGCACGATAGGGTCAACCTATCTTGCGCTAGTGTTTTTACCGCAGGAAGCGACTTATCTGCGAACCGACAAGCACTATTGAGTTGGAAATGTGCTCAGGCCGCTATTCTATCACAACCCGAAAAACATGGCAAGAGGGCAATAAAACGCTATAAAACGCTAGATTCTGGAAAACTAGTTACGATACCAGAAATTCTTACTCGCGCTGGTTACACATACGACATCGTTACTATGAACAAACAAGAATATCAGCAGGCTCTGCGCGAAAAGCTCGTCGAGGAGGCTCTGGAAGCTGCCAGCACCGACTCTCAACACCTTATCACTGAATTAGCAGACCTCCACGAGGTCATAGATGCCCTCATGACCAGCAATGGCATCACCCCCGACGATGTGCAAGCCGAACAGGAACGCCGCCGTACCGAACGCGGCGGCTTCACACAGCGTTTCCGTTTGCTCAAAATAACCGCACCGGACAATACCAGTGCGACCTGATACTTCCTGTCTCCTGGCCTCAAGTGTAACGAATCCCAACTCACCACGTTGTTAACATTACAAACAATGTAGCAACTATAAATAACATTATCAGGAGCACAAAATGAGCATCGAAAACCCATCTCAAGACCTCAAAGCACTCAACGAGGAAACTCACAACATCTGGAACCAGAACGCCGACTTCTGGGATGACAAAATGGGTGATGGTAATGATTTCCAGCGTCTCCTCGTTGCTCCTACCACTGAACGCCTGCTCAACCTGCAACCCGGCGAAACCATCCTGGAGATCAGTTGTGGCAATGGCGTCTTCGCCCGTCGACTGGCCCAACTCGGTGCCCACGTCATCGCCACCGACTTCAGCGAAAAGTTCCTCGCACGCGCCAGGACCCACACAAGTGAGCATTCTGACCGCATCGAATACCGCCTCGTCGATGCCACCAGCGAAGAACAGATCGTCGCCCTCGGCAAGCAGCGCTTCGATGCCGCCGTCTGCAACATGGCCATCATGGATATCAGCGACATCGATCCCTTAATGCGTGGTATCCGCCAGGTCGTCAAACCCGGAGGACGCTTCATCTTCTCCCTCATGCACCCTTGCTTCAACAGCACTGGTATAACCCTGACCGCCGAAGAAGATGACTTCAACGGTGAAGTCACCACCACCTACTCAATCAAAGTCACAAAATACCTTCATCTCATTCCTCAGAAAGGCATCGGCATTATCGGACAGCCCGCACCCCATTACTACTTCCATCGTCCCCTCCATGTCCTCTTCAACGCCTGCTTCCGCGCCGGACTCTTAGTGGATGGATTAGAAGAACCCGCCTTCAACTCTCCCCACGACGGCTCCATACCCAGCCGCTTGCTCAGTTGGATCAACTACAACGAAATCCCTCCCGTCCTGGTTGCTCGCCTGCGCATCCCCGTATGATCCCCGTAGAGGCAGGCCTTGCGTCTGCCGGGCGAGCGGGCGCAGCTCGCGAGGAGTCCGTTATGGGTCGTCCGGCGATGGGGGAGATTCGGCAGACGCAAGGCCTGCCTCTACGGGCCCATGGTAGCCACTAGCCCTCGACGATACCCTTATAGAAGCTTATAATAGGCGCTAGAAAACGGCAGCGGAACTGAAAGGATTGTTCTTCGATGATTCACCTGGACCACTTACTCACAGCGACAAACGGAACATTACGCTTCTCAGGCAAGCAGATACGCTTCGACGCCTTTAGTCACGATAGCCGCCAGATCATCCCAGGCGAGATGTTTGTGGCTGTGCGCGGCGAACGCGGCGATGGTCATGATTACCTGCTTGACGCCCTGGACCGTGGCGCTGCTGGTCTGCTGGTCGAGGCACGTATCATCGACTCGCTCTCCTTAGAAATACTAACAAAGCTGGAACAGGCAAATGTAGCAACGATTGTCGTAGAGGATACGCGTATCGCCTTGCAGCAGTACGCACGAGCGATCCTTGAACTCTGGCATCCTATCGTCATCGCAGTAACGGGCAGCGTCGGCAAGACCAGCACAAAAGAAGCTATTGCCACGGTATTCTCCAGCAACTTCGCTACCTTCAGGAGCTGGCAAAACTACAATGATCTGCTTGGTCTGCCGCTCTCCCTTGGCCGGTTGGAAGAACGACACGAGTACGCGGTACTTGAACTGGGCTGCGACCATCCAGGTGAAATCGCGCAATTATGTAAGATGACTCGTCCACATATCGGTGTCCTGACCAACATCAGCCCGGTCCAGATGCAGTATTTCAAAAATATCGAGCATCTTGCTACAGAACTGCTCACCCTTTTCTCCTCCCTCAGAGAAAATGGAACTGCTATTTTTAACCAGGATGATAAACTGACTACCGAACTCCTGCCACGCCTTGTACAATACAATGATGGCACCAACAGTTCGTACCACTTCATTCCCTTTTCGTCAACGCAGGCACACAATATCCAGGTAACGTGGGAAAGCGTACAATGCACACTTCCACTCTCCCCTACCGAACAAGAAGGCACTGAGCATACGATCATGTTGACCTCGCATCTCCTGGGTGCCCATCATGTCTCTACCATGCTAGCTACCTACACGGTCGCCCGTCATTGTGGATTACGACCAACCGAGATCCAGCAGGCACTCACCCAGGTACAGCCAATGCCGGGCAGACTCAATCCGCTGGCGGGCGAACACGGCGTACAATTACTTGATGATACCCATAATGCGTCACCGCTTTCTATGCTGGCAGGCTTGGACACGCTCAAAACCCTTCCGGCACATCGTCGCATTGCGGTGCTGGGCGATATGCTCAGCCTGGGCGATTCCTCAGATGAGGCCCATCAACAGTTGGGACGTGAGGCGAAAGGGCGCGTAGACTACCTGGTCACACGCGGCGAACGCGCTGCCCTGATTGCTGAATCCGCACTCCAGGCAGGACTGCCGTCCGAGCGCATTATTGTAACATCTACCCATGAAGATGCCGCCAGGGCTGTGCACCGCATCGTAGCAAACTCTGATGGGGAACGTACCAGGCAAGCTGACGTTGTGCTCATCAAAGGCTCAGAAGAGACGCGTATGGAAAAGGTGACGGAGTTATTACTGGCTCAACCCTCTGAAGCGCTTGAGCGCCTGGTACGCCAGACTCCAGGGTGGAAACAAATTGTGGTGATGCGCCCGGAACGTCCAACCTGGGTGGAGGTTGATCTGAGTGCTATAGGAAATAATACACGACGCATCAAACAACTGGTTGGGCCTCAAGTACGCGTGCTGGTCAGTCTGAAAGCCGATGCCTACGGGCACGGAGCTCTCAAGGTCGCACGCACGGTTCTGCATAATGGAGCCAGCATGCTGGGTGTCGCTACAGTGAGTGAGGCTACTCCTTTGCGTGAAGCTGGCATCACTGCACCTATCCTGGTCTTCGGCTACGTCCCGCCCTGGCAAATGCGCGAAGCCGTTCGCCTGGGCGTTACCATCACACTCTATTCCATCGAAGCTGCTCACGCTCTTTCACGTGCCGCTCTGGCTCTCGATAAAATAGTCAGGGTACACGCCAAAATCGATACCGGCATGGCTCGCCTGGGTGTACGTGCCGAGCAACTCGACGAGATACTGACGCTCATCCGCACCATTGTTGCTCAACCAGAGCTGGAGTTTGAGGGCCTCTACACACATATGGCCAGTGCCGATTCCAGCGATCAGACATACTCTCACCTGCAACTCAGCCGTTTCCAGCGCGTGCTCGATCTGCTGGAAGAAAAGGGGCTGCGTCCTCCCATTGTGCATGCCGCCAATAGCGCCGCCACGCTCAGTCTCCCCGAGTCTCATTTCGATATGGTACGGCCAGGCATCGCGATCTACGGCCTGGACCCATCAGCCGATCTCCCTCTGCCGGAGGGTTTTCGCCCTGCCCTCAGTTTCAAAACGCAGGTTTCACAGGTGAAGATGGTGCCTGCGGGCGAATGCATTAGCTACGGCTGTACCTATGTCACAGAACGTCCCACCCGCATCGCAGTTCTCCCTGCAGGATACGCCGATGGCTTTAGACGATCCCCTCAAAACTGGGGATCTGTCTTGATACATGAACAGGAAGCTCCCCTGCTCGGTCGCATCTGCATGGATCAATGTATGGTTGATGTTACTGACATTCCCCAGACGCGGGTGGGCGACGAGGTGGTCTTGATTGGTCGCCAGGGCCAGGTGACGATGAGTGCCGAAAAGGTCGCGGAACGCCTGGGTACCGTCAATTATGAGGTCGTTTCTGAAATTCTGGCCCGTGTGCCACGCGTCGATTGACCCATCTACGTCACAATCCCTCTTATTCGCCGCAACCATTGGTACAAGTTATTTCGTTATATATATGCAAATGTTCATCGCCAATGGCCCTGACCTGTTACAAAGCCTATTGATTCGCAGTCAGAAGGAAGGTACAGTATAAAGGTATAAATTTTCTCTTGAGAGCAATATTGGTATACTATTCATTATGAGAGAACAACTATGCAAGAAGGTACGTTAGAGGATACCAGTTCGGCACAAAGCACACAAACCAGTGCCATTATTATCGCTAATCCAACTGCGGGCAGCTATGTACAGCACGCTCATCAGATACAGGAGACCATCACGTTCTTGCGCTCCTCTGGTTGGCTGGCTGAGCTCAAGCTGACCCAGGCCGCCGGAGATGCGCGTAATCTTGCTCGTGAAGCGGTTCAGCAAGGAATCAATGTCGTTGTAGCAGTCGGCGGCGATGGCACTATTAATGAGATCATCCAGGAACTGGCTGGCAGTGAAACGGCGCTCGGTGTACTCCCCGGCGGTACCGTCAACGTCTGGGCACGCGAAATGGGCATCCCACTGGACAATGAGCGAGCACGCGACATACTGGTTAGTGGCCAGACACGCTATATCGATCTTGGTAAAATTAATGATCGCTACTTCCTGCTCATGGTCGGTATTGGTATCGATGGCGAGGTCACACACGCGGTCGAAAAGAAGCCCGTCAAGCGCTTTGGTGTGCTAGGCTATCTGCTGGTCGGTACCTGGCTGAGCCTGGGTTATCCAGCGTTTCGCGCCTTCTTGAAAATGGATGATCGACCGGTCAGAACCAACGCTATACAGATCGTGATTGGCAATACACAATTGTATGCTGGTGCTATCAAATACACATGGCAAGCAAAATGCGATGATGGGTTGCTCGATGTCTGTATCGTACGTAAACGCAGTGTGCTCGGACGTATCATGGTTGGCATCGGCTTCCTACTTCGCGATAGAAGACGTTATCAGTGGGTTCGCTACGAAACGGGAGCAACCATTAAAATACACACACGTCACCCGGTGGCTATCCAGATCGATGGCGACCACATGGGCTATACCTACCAGAGCGGCAAGCCACCCACTACTGTGACCGTCGCTCCTGGTGCACTCAGAGTCATCGTCCCAAAACAGACACCGCCAGGACTATTCTCGGATAAAGAGGAATGAGGAATATGGTCAAAGCGCTTTTGCAGGAACGCCAGCGCACCCTGTTACAGCAAGAACGACAGATCGCCAGCGAACTACAGACCTGCCTGGCAGGTTTCGAAGGAGCAGATGCCTATGCTGCTACTTTAGGCCAGGTAACTTCCTCCCTGGATGATCTCTTTCTGTTGGTGATCGTGGGTGAATTCAATGCAGGCAAGTCCGCCTGCATCAATGCACTGCTACATAACAATGTTCTGGAGGAAGGCGTAGTACCCACAACACACCAGGTTACGATCGTACGTTATGGTGAGCAGAACGAACGACGTCTGCGCGATCATGGTATCCTGGAGATCGATAGTCGCGCTGACTTTCTGCGCGACATCAGCGTTGTGGATACGCCAGGCGTCAATGCAGTGTTGCGCGAACACGAACGGCTGACCGAAGAGTTTGTGCCGCGTAGTGACCTGATTCTCTTTATTACCTCGGTCGATCGCCCGTTTACTCAGAGCGAGCGCGTCTTTATGGAACGCATCCGTGCCTGGGGCAAAAAAGTTGTCATTATCCTGAACAAAATCGACCTGTTACGCTCACCAAATGATCTTAACGAGGTATTGGCCTTTGTGCGCGAGAATTGTAAAAACCTGCTCGGTTTCCAGCCTGAGATCTTCCCCGTCTCGGCTCTGCTGGTGCAAAAGGCGAGCAACGCTATGGGCCACGAAGCCGTAGAATTGTGGGAAAAAAGTCGCTTCGGCGCTCTGGAGTCCTACCTCTTCCGCACACTGGACGAAGCCGAACGTGTACGCTTAAAACTGCTCAGTCCTCTGGGTGTAATGCACCGTCTGCTGGTGCAGACACGAGATTCAGTGGAGCAACGCGCCAACCTGCTAGCCGAAGATGCACGTACAGTGAATACTATCGACGAGCAACTGGGACTCTACCGCGAGGATATGGAAAATAACTTCGTGCACCGTCTCGGCGAGATTGAGAACATAGTGCTGGCCATGCGTAATCGCGGCGACCACTTCTTCGATGAAACTATCCGTCTGGGACGCATTTTCGATCTTATTCAAGGCGATCGCATACGCGAAGAATTTGAGCAGAATGTAACCGCAGATAGCGCTCCCCGTATCGATCAGGCTGTACAGGAACTCATCGACTGGCTGGTAGAACATGAGCATCGACTATGGCAGGACGTAATGGAATACCTGGATCGGCGTCGCCAGATGAGCGCGCGGCGCGACGAAGCTATGATCGGCTCCGTAGCGCGTCAGTTTGACTATAACAGGCGTACCTTACTGCAATCGGTCGCACGCACTGCTGCCGGAGTCGTCAGTACCTACGATCGACAGGCAGAGGCAATTGAACTTTCTCAAGGTCTGCGCAATGCCGTCGCACAAGCAGCTATAGCAGGAGCTGGCGGCATTGGTCTTGGTGCGGCCATCGTAGCCCTTGTCGGAACAGCCGCCGCTGATGTGAGTGGCATCCTCGCCGGTACTGTTCTGCTCGGTCTCGGCCTCTACATTATTCCTGCACGGCGCAAGCGTGCCAAGCAAGACTTCGACGTCAAGATGGAAGAACTCCGCACCAGACTGCGAAGCGCCATGACCGAGCAGTTCCACAAAGAACTCACTAACTCCCTCAATCGTGTACAGGAAGCCATCACACCCTATACACGCTTCGTACGTGCCGAGCAGAAGAAGACAGCAGCGATACAGGAGCAAGTAAACAAACTGGGCCAATCAGTCATGGCGCTCAAGAACGAGATCGACAACCTCTAACCCGTAGAGGCACGCCTTGCGTGTACCGGGGCGTCCACGGTGTGTACGTTTCCGCAATCCACAGACACCCGGCACACGCAAGGCGTGCCTCTACGGGAAAAGAGCAGCAGATCAATGACTCGCACCATTAAACACAGCGTTAATGAGGAAAATGGCAAGACAGGCGGCACCAAAGCTAATCAGCCCACCTAATCCTCCTACACCTGCCAACAATATAGCAGCAAGCGGCACCAGTATCGATATAGACACGATCGCCAGGGCAAGACGCATACCCCAGGGAGCGCCCCCGGTGGAGGGAGGCTGTATCTTACCTCTGGGTCCCTGAGCCATCCGTTGCGACAGCCGTTGAGCTAGCACATCAACATACTCATCATCGTACTGCGGCCCCTGACCATACGAAGTCCCATACTGCGGCGGTGGAGAATAGCTCTGATTCCCTTCATACCCTCCATAGCCTGCCCCTGGTTCTTCACGTATTGGTTGCCCCTCTTGTGACATCATAAGGCTTGCACCTCCATGTTTTATCTCTATAAGTCCTGACAGTCCTATTTACGCATTGTCTAGCTCAGGGTTGTAGTTAAAAACACGCTAACCTCTCAATTCCAACACATAACGAACTACCTGTACCTATGACGAAAGTAACAACGCCATAGTCGCAAGAAGGGAATGGAGATAGCTCAAAGGGGACTTGAAACTAGAGAGTAGGATGCCTGAACGGGAAAAAGGCCAGGATGAAAACAACCACCACGGATGATACATAAGTATATGAGACCGCTTCCGGCGCGCATATTTTCACTGCTCAGCTTTTTTACCGCAAGATCCAATAATAAACGTCTTCTCGTAGGGATCGGGCTTGCCCCCATCCGGCTCTAAAGCTGCTGCACTACCCTGCATTGAAATGTATCATAGACAAACCATACGTCTACGGGTCAAACCGCGTCCGTTTTCGGGCAGAACCACGCTCGTCTGGCTGTTGCAATTCCACACAAAACCCCCTATACTCATGCACAGTGGCACAAACATTTTCCATGTTTCACCACCATTCTTTTCAACCAGAGGCGAGGACACCATGAGCGAAGAGAAAGAAATCGACGAACCAGCAATACGCGTGCCACGAAGTACCGCAAACCATATTACGTTGCGTCATATGTTCAAGGGGCATAAAGGCATGATCTGGCAACTGGCCTGGTCTCCTGATGGCACACGCCTCGCCTCCGGCTCTCGTGATAAGACTATTCGCATCTGGGATGGGCATACTGATCAACTTCTCTACACTCTTAAAGGTCATACCGATTATGTCTACTGTGTCGCCTGGTCTCCTGATGGCACACGCCTCGTCTCTGGCTCTCATGATAAGACTATTCGCATCTGGGATGGACACTCTGGTCTTCTTCTCCACACCCTTGCTATTCATACTAATCAGGTCTATAGTGTCGCCTGGTCTCCTGATGGCACGCACCTCGCCTCTGGATCTGGCGATAACACTGTTCGCATCTGGGATGGATACTCTGGTCTTCTCCTCCACACCCTTACAGATCATACTGATTCGGTCTACAGCGTCGCCTGGTCTCCTGATGGCACTCTCCTCGCCTCTGGCTCTCAAGATAACAGTGTTTGCATCTGGGATGCCCACTCCGCTCGTCTCTTATACACCTTGGAAGAGCATACCAATTTTGTCTATAGTGTCGCCTGGTCTCCTGATGGCACGCACCTCGCCTCTGGCTCTGGTGATCATACAATTTATCTCTGGGCTTCCGACACATGGCAGCCCATAAAAGTACTTGAAGGTCATACAACAATAGTTGATGCTCTTTCCTTCTCTAGTGACGGCCGTTTCCTCGCATCAAAATCTCTGAATGGTATAGTGCGTATCTGGAACCCTAGTTCCTGGGAAACCGTAGAGCTTCTAGAAGGCGTGGGAACTGATCGATGGGCAGTTTTCGGTGTAGCCTTCCACCCTCACGATCCTATCCTGGCAACTGTCAGTCCTGACGGAGCTGATATCTGCATCTGGGACGTAAATACAGATGCCCTCCTTAATGCACTACCGATTATTACTTCTATTCATTACACCAGTGCAAAAATTGCCCTGGTTGGAGATAGCGGCGTGGGCAAATCGGGGCCTGGCTATCGCATCGCGGAAGATCGCTTTGAGAAAACAGAATCCACCCACGGACAACAATTCTGGGTTGTCGAGAAGCTTGTCGAGACGCAGAGACAGGGTACACAATGTGAGGCTGTACTGTGGGACTTTGCAGGGCAACCCAACTTTCGCCCGATCCATGCTCTCTTCCTGGACGATATCGACCTGGCCCTGGTGGTCTTCGATCCCGCGCGTGCTGATACTATGGCCGCAGTCGAGTATTGGCTCAAGCAGCTATCACATAAACAGCACAATACAATTCTTGTTGCTGCCCGCACCGATGTTAGCCAGATAACTCTTTCTCCAGCCGAACTTGAGACATTTTGTCGCGAACATGGCATCAACGGGGGCTTTGTCGTCACAAGCGCAAAAACTAATGTAGGCATTGATGACTTGACGGAACTCATACGCCAGCAGATCGACTGGAATACAAAGTCAACCACCGTTACGACCAAAACGTTCAAGTGCATTAAAGACTATGTGCTAGAGCTTAAGGCCGGAGCCGTCACTGCAAATATCATAGTGACCTCAGAACAATTGCGTGCGCAGCTTGAAGAAAACAACCCGGATTGGGAGTTTAGCAATACTGAAATGCTGGAGGCCGTGAGACACCTGCAAAATCATGGCTATGTGACCATCTTGCGCCGCTCCTCTTATGCGCAAAGCATTCTACTCGCTCCCGATCTCCTGATCAATCTTGCGGCTAGCTTTCTGCTCAGAGCACAGGCGAACGAGAAAGGACTGGGCTCGCTGGAAGAGGCGCTCGTCTTACACAATGCCTACCGTTTTAATGAGGTAGAAGCATTAGGCGAAGAGGAGCGTGAGACGCTTGTGAATGCCGCCATCGAACTCTTCTTGAGTCATTCACTCTGCTTCCGCGAGTCCATTGACAATCGTACGTTTCTCATCTTCCCCTCGCTGATCCTTGAGCGTCCACCACGCCTTGTTGAAGACACCGAACTCGTGGAGGATATTACTTATGTCGTTACTGGCGAGGTCGAAAACCTGTACGCGGCACTCGTTGTATTATTGGGCTACTCCCCCACCTTTCAACATATGAACCAGTGGCGCAAACGAGCACAGTATGAGACAGTGCGCAACGAAATCTGCGGCTTCAGGTCGGTAGACGACGATGCAGGTAAACTTGAACTGGTTCTCTATTATGGTTATGCGCACCTCGTACGAGACAGCATTGTCCAGTGTGAAACGCTTCATCAATGACGAAAAGCCAACCATTCCCACCTGCTTCATCAGTTACGCATGGGGTGACGCAGAGCAAGAGCGTTGGGTGCTCAGGCTGGCCAGAGATCTGAAGCAAGCCGACCTCAATGTTATTCTCGATAACTGGGATGATGATAGTTTAAGGGATGCGCCAATACAAACCGCCCTCGCGCTGCATAAAACCTTCCTTTGCACTGACCAGCTCACGACGTAAGGAGGCGGAATCGGCATGATGACGTTGGATGATCTCGTTGACTTCAGACTCTTTATAGACAACATCGTACTCGAAAAGATTGGCAAACCACTTCAGAATAACAGTACGTTTTTTGCGGCTGGCTGGAATCTCTTTCAGACGCGTCCCTTCAAAGAAATCCTTGATCACCTTGTGCTCCCAGGCATCACCTTCCAGATCCCCGACCAGCATAGCTATCTTCTCAGGCGCCTGTAGTTGTTTGTTTCTCTGGCGCAAACCCTCAGCATTGAGCCAGTAATAATGAGTATTGCCATCCGAACGCATCCTCACCAGATCAAGTTCTTTCAAGCGAGCAAGATGATGCGAAACAGTGGGAGCTCGCAACTGGAGAAAAGCAGCCAGTTCCTCCACACTCCGTTCGCCATTAGCAAGGATGCCTAATAGCTTTAATCGGTTCTCATCGGCCAGTACTTTAAAAAACTGGAGCAGCGATTGGAATTCTTCTTGTGACATTTCTCCTCCTACATAGATACTTATCTAATTAGAATTATATCAACGTAGTTGACCAATGTCAAGAAGAGAGGGTGAACTTCAGCGATTGGTAGAAAGCCATTCACTTGCACTATACGCCGTATAAGCCGCCAGGCAAGCAGGACATACTCCTTCGTGCCAGAGTTCAACGGAGGCCGCATCCTGCTCCTGTCGCGCCGTCTTTTGTCGGGAAGCGGCGATCTTCCAGAGCACAAAAACACCGACAAGGAGTGCGAGGATAACCGGCACCGCAAGGGACAACGGCACAATACGTCCGAGAACTGCGAGCGCAGCCCCGGCTAGAGAGCCAAGGAAGAAGTGCAGAATCAAGAAGAGAGCACTGCCCAGCACAAGTCCTGCGAGAAAGGAGCGTACCGGGAGAGCGGCAAGACCGGCGGCAACAATCGCAACGCCACGGATACCAGGTATGAGCATAGCGAGACCGATACCAGGAATGCCTCCTTTCCTTACTCTGACGGAGGCGGCCTCCAGACGTGCTGGAGTGAAACCAAGATAGCGACCAAAACGATGCACGATGCCACGACCGGGACCACGTGCGAGAAGATATTGGATCAGCCCACCCAGCACAACAGCCAGAAAAAGAGCTCCAAACGCCTGCCAGAGTCCCACTTTGCCCATTCCCGCCTGGGCCGCTGCTGTCAGGACGAGAAGATCAGCCGGAATTGGAATAGGGACTCCAATAGACTTGGTGAACAGAAGCAGGAAGATTGCGAGCAGGCCATATTGTGTCAGGAAGATGGTGAAAGCGTTCATAGTGTTCCTCCATTAGAAAGTATTTTTGAAGAGGGGTACGCAGCAACACAGAAAAAAGATCAATCGACTCCGCCTTCTCACCTGTATATACCAGGAAGTTCTCACCTCACCGCTATTATGGGCTCGCGCTATACTGAATAGAGAAAGCATATGTCGAAGGGCGGTCTTTTAATGGCAAAATTTTGGGACAAGATGATGAAAATGCTCGTACATGCTAATCCACAGGATTTTGTATCGCTGATTTCACAAGAAACGCGTTACATAAGTGATATCACGAACGAGCAGATTACCCGTTCTATTGAAGCAGATTTTCTATGCAATGCAGTCAGAAATAACCAGAAGATTGTGGTGCACCTTGAATTTCAGCGCTCTAGTGATACAAATATGGGCAAGCGGATGTGGGAATACAATGCCGTTTCCTCATATCTTACACAGTTACCTGTTTGCTCGTTTGCACTCTACTTATGGGAAGATAATTCTATCGTCGAGCCACCCTATAGGCTAGAGCTGATAGATGGCAAACTGATCTACATCTTTTACTACGAGAACATCTTTTTATGGGAGGTTCCACCAGAGAAATTGCAGCAAGAAGGTCTGGAGGGATTACTTCCGTTACTACCGCTTACGAAGGGAGCGAAAAATGCACGCGACAAAATTGTAAATGATATGATTAATGGACTGAGAGCAGCCAATAAAGAAAATCTGCTAGCACTCGGTTTCGCATTAGCAGGACGAGTTTATACCACAGAGACTGATAAACAATGGCTAAAAAGGAGGAGGTATTCAACAAGGCTTTGAGAAAGGAGAATTAAAAGCCTTGCGTTCCACGCTGACGAGTTTCGTAGAAACACGGTTCCCTGAACTGACGGATCTGGCACAACAACAAGTTGAGCGTGTAAAGATACCCGAACTATTAAGTATGGTGTTCGATAAGCTTCTTATTGCGCAAACGACCGAAAAAGCTCGCCAGATACTTATGGAGATTGACCAGGTTCCGAACACACCCAATCCTGACTCATAATCGGATCTCTAGCGCAACAAATGAATAGCTCGGTCGAGTGCCTGATCTGTGCTCTCTTGCAGAATCTCACTGAGACCAGGATGGGCATAGAGAATCTCAGAGAGGTCTGTCAGGGTAGCACCCATTTCGATAGCCAGGGTTACCTGCCCGATAAGGTCGCCTGCACGCGGTCCTACGACAGTTGCACCCAATACGCCACCATTATCTTTACTGGCTACGATGATGGCAATACCTGCATCGGTACCAAGAGCAAGGGCACGTCCATTGGCAGCTAATGGGAAACGACCAGTAATGATGCTATAGCCTGCCTGCTCAGCTTCTGCTGCTGATAGGCCAACAGTTGCCAGTTCCGGAGTAGTATGAACAACCTGGGAGATTGCCAGCGGAGCAAACTGGACCCGCTGACCCGAAATAACTTCGGCAGCAACTTTGCCTTGCTTGATAGCAATACTCGCCAGCGCGCGACCTCCTGTACAATCTCCTGCGGCATAGATACGTGGCACACTGCTTTGCTGCATACTATTGACAACAATCCCGCCTTGCCCCGTTACCTGTACACCAGCTTCATTGAGATATAATCCTGTGGTATTGGGCCGCACACCATTCGAGACCAGTAAAGGACGTTCATTTATAGAGGCTATATCTGTTTTCGCCTTGATCTGTATACCCAGTTTACGCATCCCAACCTGGACAAGACGGAGCGCCGTGGGATCGACATCCGCTAATAACTGCTCACCGGGAGAGTAGAGTTTGACCTCCACACCCAGGCGGGCAAAGAGGGTCGCCAGTTCGAGAGCTATATAGTCGTTACCAGAGATACTTAAGCTTGCAGGAAGTTCGGATAGTTGCAAGGACTGCTCGGGAGTAAGTACCTGCTGACCGTCATAAGGTAGATCT
>WNFY01009442.1_pt1 | contig 20419 bp, 14 predicted proteins | sample 5400091 | NCBI WGS metagenome assembly WNFY01 (sample SAMN13153364, study PRJNA577476) | soil metagenome | isolation source: 60 cm soil or saprolite under grassland replicate 1 | place: USA:California | collected 2016-06-15
CTCCCTCGACACCGGCACCGTCGAGGCCCTCCGCGCCTACCGCCGCCGGCAGGCGCAGCGCCGCCTCGCCCTCGGCCCCGACTGGGTCGACTCCGGCCGGTTCTTCACCACCCCCACGGGAGCAGCCCTCGACCCCCGTTGGGTCAGCCAGCGCTTCCGCCACCTTATGGACCGCGCCGGCAGCCAACGCACCCGCTGCACCGGCACCACCAAACACCACCAGCAATGCGCCCGCCGCATCGCCGGCGACACCCGCTGCCGCCAACACGGCGGCCAAGGCCAGTCCCGCCGCCGCGACGGCCTACCACCCGTCCGCCTCCACGACCTCCGCCACGGCGCGGCCACCTACGCCCTCGCCGCCGGCATCGCCACCAAAGTCGTCTCCGAAGACCTCGGCCACGCCCGCACCCAAACCACCGAAAACCTCTACGTCAGCGTTCTCCCCGAACTCAAACAGGCCGCCGCCGACGCCGTCGCCGACACCATCACCCGCTCCCGCCGCCACTGACCGTCGTCGACCCCCGTACCGTCGACCTTGAGGTCCGTCGTTGGTACCTGGCAGGCTGGTGCTGTGGCGTACTTCACTGACCGCGGCAGAGCCGCCACCCGAGTTCGCCGGTTAGGTCGACGATGACAATGGCGATGGCGATGGCCCCGTATGCCAAGCGAATTCAGGACAAGACGCGGGGACGTATCCAATCCTACCTACAATCCAAGGACCATTGGAATCTCTCTCGTAGCCTCAAGAACCTCATCGAGCAAACCGTCCGCGACTACGAGCACCGCGCCGTGCTTGAGCTCTTGCAGAACGCGCACGACGCGCACGGGCCCACCGAGCGCTGCGGTCGCGTCCTCGTCCGACTCGACCACAGCGAAGGTGAACACGGCGTTCTGTATGTCGCGAACACGGGACGCGGGTTCACTGACAGCAACTTCGACGCGATCACCGACATCGCGCAGTCGGACAAGCGTCCGGAGGAAGGGATCGGGAACAAGGGTATTGGCTTCAAGAGCGTACTGCAGCTCTCCCGGTCACCAGAGATCTACTCAGTCTCCGCCAACGCCTCCCCCGGCGAAGTCTCCGCCGGTTACTGCTTCCGCTTCGCAACCCAACCCGACCTCGTCGACCACCTCGAACAAATCGGCCAATTTGACACCAGCGCCGACATCGCATCCGAAGTCGAACAAGACGTGTTCCACCTGTGCTTGCCCGTCGCGCTCCACGAGCGCCCCACCGTCGTCGACACACTTGCCGCCGACGGCTATGTCACCGTCATACGCCTGCCGCTCAAGAGCGAGGAAGCCCGCGACGAGGCGGCCGAGCAAATCCGCCTGCTGACCCAGGACCCGCCCGCTCTGCTGTTCCTGCGCCGCATCGCGCAGCTCGTAGTCGACGTCCATGGGGACCATGCGTTACGCACTGTCCTCGAGCGCACCGAGACCCACCTCGGCGACCTCGGCGGCGTCACGGTCGCTACCGTGACGCTCGGTCAGACTGGCACGTACCTCCTCGCCGACAAGACAGTACCGACTGCGGTGTTCGCCGAGGCAATCGCGCGGAGCATCTCCGGAGACCACATCAGCGCTGGCTGGCACGATTGGGACTCCGAGGCGCACGTCGAAGTCGCGCTGCGAGTAGACGCTGAACTCGACGCCGGCCGCCTGTACACCTACCTCCCGATGGGTGACGACGCCCACTCGCCGATTCCGGCGCACGTCAACGCGCCGTTCTTCGCCAAGCTCGCCCGCGTCAGCCTCGAAGAGTCAGTGCCGCTCAACGACATGCTGCTCGACCAGATCGCCGAGCTGAGTGCGAGGCTTCTGCTCGCCGCGCCCAAAGGATCAGTCCAGGTCCCGCCGACGGCTCTCGTCGACCTCCTGACGTGGAACTCCCCCAGCCACTCCCGGCTGCAGGCCGCATTCGCGCGCCTCGGGTCGGAGGCGGCTGCAGCGAACGTCGTTCCGCTCGCCGCCAGGGACCACCGCTGGGGATCGCTCAGCGAAGCGTTCGTTTGGGACGACAGCACACGTGAGGTCATCACTACCGCGGCGCTGACAGCGCACGCCGGAGTGCCCGTCGTCCTCGCCGACCTGTCCAAACAGCGCACGAAGCGCCTCGACCAGGCCGCCCAGAGGCTCGCCTCCCGCCGCCTCCTCCCCACCGACTCCGACGTCGCAGCCTGGTCGGAGCGGATCGGCAGCGCTCTGGCCTCGCAACCGTTCGACGCCGAGACGTGGGGACGCTTTTACGACGAACTCGCGACCACTGTCAGGGACCGGCAGGTCCTGCTTGGCCGGAAGATCCTCATCGACGACGACGGGAAGCTGCGCGCCTGCAACACCAAGGACGCCGACGCACGGACGGCCGTCGCGTTCTTTTCACCCCGCGCGGACAGCGGCGACGCCAGCACCGGTCCCGAGGCCGACCTGCGGCCACCGTCGCAGTTGCGCCGGCGGGTCTTCTTCGTCTCGCAGAAGATCACCTGGAACAGCCGCTCCGGAATGGTGCTCGCGAAGCGGCCGGGCCGGCGGCTGCTTGAGGACGGGCTTGTCCACGAATACCGTGCGACCGACCTGCTTCCCGTCATCGCCAACGCACTCGCGGGCCGGCCGGCCCCGGAGATGGCCGCGGATGTGCTGATGTGGACCTACAGGTTCGCGACCAGCCGGGAAGAGCCGCCATGGCGCGAGATCCACGACATGCGGCTCCGCGTCCCGGTGAAGGGTGGGGGATGGATCCGCGCCGACCAGGCCGTGCTGTCTATGGAGTGGGGTGGCGACGACGTATCGCTCCTCCACGACCTCCTAACCCGCGCCGACGAGGTGTCCGAGGAACTTGCGGGACTCCGTGAGCGGCTCGTCGTTGACCCCGATGAGGCCCCATTCCGGGGACATCCCGTCCAGCCGGTGCGCGAGTTCCTCGTGCGCATCGGCGTCCGCACGGGACTGTCCCCGGATCCGATACCGCGATCGACGCTTCGCTCCGATGGGCGCAACTTCGAGGGAGGATACGGACTCGCCCCGGCGAGCCTCACACCGACAACGGCTGCGGCATGGCAGGCGGCGCTCGGCGAGCGGCGGCCGAGCGGCCTGCGCCCCTACACCACCTATCAGAGCACAACGCCCCTCTTCCGGCTGCCGGGGCAGGACGACTACGAGCAGTTCCCCTCGCATCTTCGGATGCTCTACGCACGGCTCATCGCGCACGGCCTGTCGAAGTGGCCGGAGGATACCCTGTCGGTCACGGTGCGCCGGTACAACGACGCCGCCGACAGGTTCGTCGTTCCGACGCCGGTCACGGCGTTCCTCAGACAGACGGCGTGGACGCCCATCACGGTACCGGGCGAACGTAGCAAGCCGACCTTCGTCCGTCCGGCTGACGCGTGGTCGCATTTCGACGACGCACCGCCGTTCGCTATTGTCATCGCGCCGCAGGTGCGGCGGCTGCTCCAGGCGACGAACCTCAGCCAGGCACGCGCACGAGGCCTGGGCATCCGCAACTGGGACGACCCTGCCACCGCCGCCGACCGGGTCCGTCTGCTCGCTGCTCTGTTCGAGGCCGGCGAGGTACCCGAGACCGTACTCACAAACTTCCGCAGCGCATACGAAGACGCCTGGATCGACGCGGTCACCATGACCACAGGCGGCACGCCTCTCGATTCCGGAGAACGGGCGCCGCCCGTCATCGCCCGCGGCACTCGGCTTGACATCGTCGACCTTCGGGCCGGGGGCGTCCCTGATCCCGTGTACGTGCAGGACACCGACGCCCGCAAGAATGTGCAACTGCTCGAACAGTGCGGGGCGCCCGTCTTGCGGCTCAGACAGGCCCATGCTGGGCGAGTCGCCAGCCGGCTTGAGCACGCCTTCGGTGCGCGGATCCGCCGCGTCTCCACCGTCACCGTCACCGTTCGCGTGGACGGCGACCGGTTCGTGCCGTCGGCCGAGGCTCCGCTTCTGGTCGGCACCGACCGTGAGTGGTTCCTCGACCTGGTTGCCGCCGTTATTGAACTCCGATCGGGCCGGTTCCATCGCGGCGGCTCCGCGGCGCTGCGACGTAGCGTCGCACGGCTGCGAAAGGTCAGGGTCGTGCTCGCCGACCACTTGGACGCCGACATCGACGGTCGCGCCGTGACAGCCTTGAGCGCCGGCACGCGGTGGCTCACCGTCAGCCACGACGAGAACCCAACGCTCATCCTGCGGCGACACGCCGACGACGACGAGGCACGCGTGCTCGAACACGCCACAGCCCCCATCGCTGAACTGCTCGGACAGCCCGAGCTTGGCGCTGCGATCCGCGTCGCGCTTATCGACCTCGCCGCGGTCGGCTACGGCGTAGCCCGGCCACCCGACACCGCAGCACTGGCCGAGGCGTTGTCCGAACCGGCCCCGCGAATCCAGGAGATCAGGCTCGTCATACGCCGGCCCGAGGACATCGCGCTCGACGTGCTCATCCCGCTGGTGGCCGTGTGGGACCTCACCACTGCTCGCGAGCTCGAAGCAGGCGAGGACGTGCCCTCGACGCCGGTCGAGCTTGCGGCGTGGCTCGCCGTCCGGGCTGGCACGCAGGTCGAGGCTGGCGTCCTCCTCGCTGCTGCGGTGGACCGAGACCTCGACGCCGCCCGGCAGGCCCTCGGCATACCACTGGAGCGACTCAACGCCGCGATCCGCGAACTCGGGGGAGCGCACCAGGAACTCAAGGATCCAGAGAGAGTCACGCAGCAGTTCCGTCACTTCGTCGCAGCCCACACGGCCGAAATCCTGAACGAGCTGCGTCATGCCTACATGGGCGACTACCGCGCCGGGCAACCGCTCGATCGGTATCTGGAGCGCCGTGACCTCGTCTCCCTGCTCCCAGACCCGGCTTGGGTCGAGCACTACCTCGTCGTCCCGGATGACCTTGTGCGGCGGCACGTCAACGACTGGCTGGTCGCGGCGGGTGCGCAGCCACTGGGCACTTCGCCGCCACTCCAACCGATCGACACCCTCCGCAGGGACAATCGCGGCCTCACGCTGGGCTGGGTGGGCCACGCAGTCGACGTGGCACGTGCCTACGAGAAGGCCCACGATCTACCCACCTCCGGGCTCCCCGGAGACGCTGTCGAAATCGTCGACGCGGCAACCTCCGCCGGCCTTATGGACTTCGAGCAGATCACCCTCGGCGGCCTTCTGGAGTGGCTCCAACACACCCGGCGCTGGCCCGCCGGAATGCCCATCACACTGGACAAAGCATCGCTCGGGCTGGCTCACGACGCCGTGCAACGGGCCGAGCGCGAACGGGAAGAGGCCCGTCGCCAGCGGGAGGACAGCCGGCGTCGGATCAACATCGACGGGGCGGAGCTGACCGCCGAGGAGGCGAACTACTCGTTGATCGTCGACGCGGTACGGCAAGGCATCACCGAGGAGTTCCTGAAGACGTCGGCCGAGGTCCACCTCACAGAGCTCCCCTCGACTGCGCGCCGGACGCCAGGACCCGGCCGACCTGGCGCGACAGCAGGGCGGCGATCCATCCAGTCGGATGTGCAAACGGCGGCCATCGGACTAGCCGGTGAGGTCGCCGCGCTCGAGTGGGTGAAGGTTCACTACCCGGGCGTCACCGACTACGAGTCGTGGAGGTCCGGCTATCGCAACCAGGTGCTCGGTGGCACCGAGGGTGACGACACACTCGGCTACGACATCGTCGTCGACACGGACAAGAACCGGCTGATGTTCGAGGTTAAGGCGACGACCGGTGACCTCGCGGAGTTCGTCCTCACCGAAGTAGAGATCGTCCGGGCACAGAACCTCAAGCGACGCGAGCGGTACCACATCCTGTTCGTCTCGCACGTTCTCGAGCGCGACCTACGCCGCATCCAGTTGCTGCCCAACCCGCTCGACCCAAGGTACGGGCGGTTCTACCGGACAATCGGCGAAGGACTTCGCTACCGGTTCAACCTGGCCGAGAGGCAGGAGTGATTCCGCCTGAGCAGCGCAAGCATCAAATGCGAACCTGCTGCCGGCCTCGTACGAGCAGGACCGACGTGACCCGCTGGCGCACCGCGACGCGGACCTGCCTTGTTCTCGCCCCTGCCTTACCCTGCGTGGTTACGGCCAGGCCGCTGCCGTCCTTGACGGCGACGGTTGCCAGGTGAACCGCTGCGCCAGGAGCTCGCTCTCCTGCGGAGCCCACGGGTCGTACGCCATCACAACACCGCCGCTCGCAGCTGGCTTTCCACCGTCGGCCGACACGAGAATGTCGTGCACGATGACGAGCGAGTGAGTATCGCCGTGTCGTGATGCCCAGTCGACCTCCGCCTTCGTCACCTCGACCGACTCCGGTCCGCCAGTCGTCCCCTTCACCTCGATGAACCGGATGGCCCCAACGCGGTCCATGACTTCGAGGTCCCACGAGTGGTTGGCGCTGACGTTCTTCACACCGCTCCAACCCTGTTTACGGCACCAGGCTGACGCAACCGTTATCGCGCGCTTCTCGATCGCGAGCTTCGTCTGGACATCGAGCCGGCGTACCTGCCTGCGCCGGCCAGTCGCGCCTGATGTCCCCGCGTCTCCCGCAGGCGGAAGAGGCACGCCCCACGAGGCGAGCGTTGCATCGTCCGTCACCAACCAACCGTTCCGCCGCACCGCCACCTGCGGCGGCCGAGGGATCCCGAGGCGAGCGACCGGCGTCGCCCGCCAATAGATGACAACACCAGAATCCGCACGTCGGTCCGCCGAGTACCGGTTCGTCAGCACCCAGGCACGGGATTGTCCGGCCCACCGTGCGATCGCCCGCACAGCCGTGTTCTTGTCGGCAAGCCGCTCGGTATGCACGTCACGCGCGCGAACAAGCCACGACAGGACACCACCACCGGGCCACGCGTCGAGCAGGAGGACCGGCATGCCGTCTGCGAGGATGTCGAACGGCTTCTGCCGGGTCCTCCAAATATTCCACCAGTACTGCTCTCGCACCTTAGGCGCCGAGGGCCACGCCGTGCGCGCCTCACCTTCCGTCGGCCAGGCGTTGTTGTGCACCAGCACGGTAGTCACGATTCGCCTCCGTCCGGTCCAACCGGTCGCCCGCAAGTGCCAGAAGGATTACACGTGCGGTCCCGCCGACGCAGCCCTACAGACAATGTCCAATCAGTGGCATCGTCGGTCTGGGGCGTGTAGGGGCAGATCATCCTCCCACGCTGCGCATGCACTCCTGGCCGCGGCGATCGTGTCGCGTCGGCGCTCCCCCACAGCCAGGGCCAGGTGCCAGGTCGCGACGACGTCAGCACCGAGCGCAGACCACGCCTCGCCGCTTGTCCGCGCCGTCCGCTGAGGCTCGGGAGGTGTCGGTGGGTGTCCAGCAACGCCATTCGGGCCACGCTGGTGGCGCGTTCGCGCCGACCCGACGTCGGCTGGCTGGCCTCAGACAGGCGACCGTGATCAGGCGGGGGACCCAGGGGACTGCTGGCGGCGAGCCCCACCGCAGTCAATGACAGCACGTCTGGGCGAAGCAAGCGCGGGAGGCCGAGGTCAGCAGGATGGTGATCAGTGGGATCGGACGTCCAGCGTCCAGACACCGAAGGCGGCCAAAGCAAGCGTCCGGCCCGAACTCAGACAAGCCGCCGCCGATGCTATCGCCGGCCAGTATCTACCAGAGTTGCCGATGCGGAATCTCGTGCACACCCTGTGCACACCGCAGAGTGGAATGTCCGCAACGCCCGAGTCGGAGTGGAGGAACTGCTCAACGACGCTAGAGCATAACTGCTGGTCAGGGCGGAGGCTCGGGGATTTGAACCCCGGACGGGCGGTTAACCCGAACCGCATTAGCAGTGCGGCGCCATAGACCGGACTAGGCGAAGCCTCCCGGGCCTCACCAGAGGCCCGAGGGTCAGCGTACTGGGTGGACGCGAGGGCGGGCAAAGGGGCGTCACCGCAGGGCGCAGGATGCGCTTCATCGGCCGGGGCCGGACCAGGAACGCCTCGGCCTCCAGGGCGGCCATCGCGATCCGGGGCAGGTCGCGCGTCGACGGGAACAGGATGAAGCGCGGCTCCCAGTGCGGCCGGAACTTGAGGTTGAAGCGGTAGAGCGTCTCGATCTGCCACCAGCGGGAGGCGAAGACCAGCAGCGACCGCCAGAGCCGGAGCACCGGCCCGGCGCCGATCCGCTCGCCGCGCTCCAGGGCGGAGCGGAAAACGGCGAAGTTCAACGAGATGCGGGCCACCCCGAGGCGCGGGGCGGCCTGGATGAGCCGGACGATGAGCAGCTCGTTCAGGCCGTTGTCAGCGGTCCGGTCGCGCCGCATCAGGTCCAGCGACAGCCCGTCCTGCCCCCACGGGACGAAGTGCAGCAGGCCGCGCAGCCTGCCCTGCTGGTGCGCAGTGACCACCACGCAGTCACCATCGGCGGGGTCCCCGAGCCTCGACAGCGCCATCGAGAACCCGCGCTCGACCGTCGCGCCCCGCCACGCGGCCGCGACGGTGAGCAGGCCGTTCATCTCGTCGGGCGGGATGTCCTCCGTCCGCCGGATCGCCACGTCGTACCCGGCCCGCTCCACCCGGGCCACCGCCTGCCGGACCCCACGCATGGCCCGGCCCTCCAGGCTGAACTCCGGCACCGTGACGATCGCCTCGTCGCCGAGCTCCAGGGCGTCCAGCCCGTGCCGGTGGTAGACGGTCGCGCCCAGCTCGCTGCATCCGATCACGGCCGGCACCCAGGCATGATCCTCTGCCAAGGCCCTGAACGCGACGATCGCCCCCGGCCACGCCTCCGGGTCGCCGATCGGGTCGCCGCTGGCCAGCGCCACCCCGTGCACCGGACGGTAGCTCACCGCCGCCTTGCCGGACGAGGACCACACCACGCTCTTGTCCCGGCGCAGGGCGAAGTAGCCGAGCGAGTCGCGCCGGCCCTGCCGGCCGAGCAGCACCCGCAGACCCTCCTCGTCCTGCCGGGTGAGCTGCGCGATCGGCTCGGACGGCCGGAGGATGAGGTACGCGGTGAGCAGCGCGATGAGCAGCCCGTACCCGAGCAGGGTCGCGGTGACGATGTCGGTGAACCGGTCGCCGGTGAAGCTGAGCGGGCCGGGCACGCCGATCATGCCGAGCAGCACGTGTCGGAGCTGGGTGAGCAGGGACGGCCGGCCGACGATCCGGCTCTGGTTGATCAGCAGCAGCGCCATGCCCAGCCCGCTGCCCAGGACCACCAGCTGGACGAAGACCCGGACGCCGAGCCAGCGGGTGGTCGGGTCGCCCTTGGCGTGGAACTCGTCCCGCGCCGCGATCAGCAACGCCAGGGTCGCGACCGAGAAGACCGCCTCCTCGATGTCGAGCCCCTTCAGCACGTGCGAGGCGGCCACGATCACGGTGACCACCACCGCGGCCCGCCAGGCCCGCCGCTTGCGCCGGCGCAACCCGCCGGCCAGGTAGAGCAGCAGGGTGCCCAGGACGGCGGCGACCGCAGTCGCGGTGGCGCTGGCCGGCGTCGGGATGATCTGCACCAGGGCGTGCACCCGCTCGCGCTGCGCCGGCAGCAGGGCGCTGACGATGGTGAGCGCACCGAGCAGCCAGGTGAGCGTCGCGACGATGGACGCGGTGCGGCGGCAGGAGAACGGCCACCAGCGTCGGCGGGCGGGAGCGGCGATCGGCACGCCACCGCGCGCCGGCGCGGTCACCCGATCGTCCTGCCGTACCGCCGGTGCCTCGCTGGCCGGCTCCGCGGGCGCGGTGCGGCGGCCGGTCGAGCGTGGTCGGTGCCGCAGGGGTGCGGTCACGTCAGCTCCTCCGAGGGGCGACCGGCGCGAGGGCCGGCCACCTGTGTGGGACGTATGAGCGGGCTGCCGAAGTTCCCCGCCGGCGTTTGAATCGCCCGGCGACCGGCTGGCTGCGCCGGTCGGGGAACCCCGCGGAGGGATCGTCAGCGGCCCACCACTCCGCCCATGATGTCCGCCGCCACCTGCAGGTATGCCTGACGGGTCGAGCCGGCGAGCTTACGCAGCAGGATCCGCCCGCCGGGCTGCAGCGCCGGGTCGAACGGCACGTCCCGGACGGCTCGACAGCGCCGGCCGAGGTCGGAGCGAAGCTCGTCGAGGACGCCGCGGCGGCGCCGGCGGGGCGGATGCAGGTTGTTCATCACCACGATGCCGCGCTGCGCCAGGCTGGACCAGCCGCGGGCGGCCAGCCAGTCCAGCGCGGCCGCCGCGCTCTGGGTCGCGTCCCAGGTGGCCGCGGTCGCCACCACGAGTTGATCGCAGCCGTTCAGCGCCGTGGGCAGGAACGGCTGCTGCAGCCCGGCGCCGACATCGACGATGACCACGCTGGACACGTAGCCGAGCAGGTGCATCGCGTGCCCGTACTCCTCATCGGTGAGCGCCCGCGAGATGACCGACTGCGGGTCGCTGCCGACCACCAGCAGTCCGGACGGGGAGCTGACGAGCTGGGCGATCACGCCCTGCTCGGAGACGGCGTGCCGGCCGCGGGCGGCCAGGTCGCGCACGCTCTGCCGGGGCACCACGGACAGCCGGGCGGCAAGCGTTCCCCAGTCCGAGGAGGCGTCCAGGGCGACCACCCGGTCCCGACGCAGCCCGGCGAGCAGCGACCCGACCACGGCCACCGTTGTGGTCTTGCCGACCCCACCCTTGATGCTGGCCACCACGACCCGCCGGCAACTGCCGACCGGCACGGTCACCCGGCGCACCATCTCGCGCTCGAACGAGCTGCGGCCCAGGCCCAGCGTCTGCGCCCGTTCGGTCGGCCCGCCGGCGATCCCGGTGGCTCCCCCGCCGTGGCGGGCGCCCTGCCGCGCACCGGGCGGGCCGGGTGCCGCACCGGGCGGTGCTCCGGGCGGTGCCTGCGGCGGTGCTCCGGGCGCCGGCGACCTCGGCGGGGCCAGGCTCGAGTGGACCGGGGGAGGAGGGCCGGCGGGGTAGTACGGGTCCGGGCCCTGCTGGTACGGCTGGTGCCCCTGGTAGGACTGGTACGACAGAGCCGGCGGCGCGTCCTCCCACCACGACTGGCGCGCCGCCGCCGCGCCGGGCGGTGCCGCTCGTCGAGGCAGGCCGGGCGCCGATCCAGTCTCTGTCACGTGGTGGGGCCCTCCCGCAGCTTGCGCCGGTCTGGGGCCCATCGTCGCACGGCGCGGGCACCGAGCACGCCGGCACGGAGATAGATAGACAGTGGCGGCACCCGCGCATGCCCGCGCCGGTTCGCAGGCGCCTGCGTCCGCCCGCGCCCGCCAATGGGCAGGTTTCGTGACGGCAGCCGACTCGATTGCATACGCTGAGGAGTTGTGTAGTCGCTCAACGCGACCATTGATCACGGGGATGCGATGTCAGACGAGGCCGTGCTGCTCAAGGAGAGCTTCGGCCGGGTGGAGCCGGTGGCCGGCAAGGTGGCCGAGCTCTTCTACGCCCGGCTCTTCGTCGAGGACCCTGACCTGCGGTATCTCTTCCCGGTCGCGATGGACGTACAGCGGTCCCGGCTGCTGCGGGCGCTCGTCCGGGTGGTGCAAGGGCTGGACAGCCCGGTGCAACTGGAGGGATTCCTCCGGCAGCTCGGTCAGGATCACCGGAAGTTCGGCGTGCGGCCGGAGCACTACGCGGCGGTCGGCCGAGCGCTGATCGCGGCGCTGCGCGAGTACTCGCCGGACACCTGGACGCCGGACATCGAGAGCGCCTGGGCGTCCGCGTACGGCGGGATCGCGGAACGCATGATCGCCGGTGCGGAGGCGGTCGCCGGCACGCCCGCCTGGTGGTGGGCCGAGGTGCTGACGCACGAGCTGCCGGCCCGGGACATGGCGCTGATCACCATTCGGCCGGACCAGCCGTATCCGTACCTCGCCGGGCAGTACCTCAGCCTGGAGAGCCCGCGCTGGCCCAGGCTGTGGCGGACGTACTCGATGGCGAACGCCCCAAGTCCGGACAACCTGCTCAGCCTGCATGTCCGGGCCGTTCCGGACGGCTGGGTCAGCAACGCCCTGGTCCGGCACACCGCACCGGGCGACGTGCTCCGGCTCGGGCCGCCGGTGGGCTCGATGCGGGTCGAGCCCGGCGACGGTCGCGACCTGGTGCTGATCGCGGGCGGCACCGGGCTTGCGCCGCTGCAGGCCATCGTCGAGGAGATGACCCGGTGGAACACCGGCCGGTTGGTGCACCTGTTCTTCGGCGCACGCCGGGCCGACGAGCTGTACGCGATGAGCCGGCTGTCCGAGCTCTCCGGGCGGCATCCCTGGCTGACCGTGGTGGGTGCCGTGTCGGACGACCCGGAGCACCCGGGGCCGCGCGGTCTGATCTCCGATGTCGCGGCCGGCTACCTGCGCTGGGACGACCACGACGTGCTGGTCAGCGGTTCGCCGGCGATGATCCGGGCAGCAGTGAGCCGACTGCGGGCCAGGCAGGTCCCGCTCGACCGGATCCGGTACGACCCGTTCGAGACCGGCTGATCGCGCGCCGGCGCCGTCGGCCGCCGGTCTCGTCAGTCGGCGACCGCGATGCCCGTGGATCGGGCGGGCCCGCGACGACCCGCTCGGCTGCGACGGTGTTCAGGTCCGGCAGCTTGCGCCGGGCCACCTCGCGCAGCTGCTCGCGGGTGAGCCGGGCCACCGGGGTGCCGTTCGGGTGCCCGGCGCCCTTCTCCAGCCCGGCCGCCTTGCGGAGCAGGGTCGAGGTCGGTGGCGTCTTGGTGACCAGGGAGAACGATCGGGCCTGGATCGTGATCACCGCAGGCACGACGTCGCCCCGCTGCGCCTCGGGTCGCCGCGTTGTAGGCCCGGACGATCTCGATGATGTTGACGCCGTACGGGCCGAGCGCCTGGCCGACCTTGCCGATGTTCGCCTGACCGGCGTCGAGCTGGATGGTGACGGCGGCGGCGACCCTCTTCCTCGCTGGTGGCATGGCCGCGACGGCAAACTCTCCAGTCGATGGAGACTCAACCCGAAGTCCTGTCGATCGGCGAGCTGTCCCGGCGCTCCGGCCTGCCGGTGAAGACGATCCGGTACTACTCGGACGTCGGCGTGCTACCCCCGGCGACCCGTACCCCGGCCGGCTACCGCCGGTACGACTCGGCGGACCTGGCCCGGCTGGACCTCGTTCGCACGCTGCGCGAGCTCGGCGTCGACCTTGGCACCGTCGGCCGGGTGCTCGACCGGCAGGCCAGCCTCCCGGACGTGCTCGCCCTGCACGCCCACGCGCTGGATGTCCAGGCCCGGGCGCTGCAGGTGCAGCGGGCCGTGCTCCGGGAGACGGTGCGCAACGGAGCGTCGGCCGCCTACCTGGCCCGGGCGCACCGGGTGGCCCGGCTGACCGCGGCGGAACGGACGGCCGTCCTGCACCAGTTCCTGGACCGGGTGATGGACGGGATCCCGATCGACCCGGAATGGGCCGCCTGGTTCCCCCGGTCCGCCACGCCGACCCTTCCGGACGAGCCGACCGCCGAGCAGATCGACGCCTGGCTCGAGCTCGCCGAGCTGACCGCCGGCGAGGACTTCATCGGCCGGCTGCGGGAGAACGCGGACTGGTTCTGGCGCGAGGTCGGGGCCGCGGCATGACCCCGAGGCGCTGCGGGCGGCGGTGGCCACGGCGAACCAGGCGGCGCTGGCGGCCGCGACCGAGGCGCTGAGCGAGGGCCGCTCGCCGGCCGACCCCGCCTCTCGCCCGGCCGTCGACGCGTGGGTGCGCAGGCAGGCCGACCTGCTCGGCCGCGCCGACGGGCCGGAGTTTCGGGGCCTGGCTGGCGGACCGGTATGGCGACGGCGGCGACACTCGCGCCGAGCGCTATTAGGAACTGGTCGCCACCGTCAACGGCTGGCGCCACGACCCGAGCGTCGGCCGGGCCTACCGCTGGCTGGCCGCGGCGCTCCGCTCAGCCGACGAGTGACGACACCTGGCTGCGAACGCGCGAGGCCCCGTACTCGCTCGGAGAGTACGGGGCCTTCGGCTCGCTAGAGGCGGCCTCTTCGGACCGCCGCCGGCGCGCCTCACCAGGGCCGTGGACGGTCTCGCCCTGCTGCCGCCAGCCGCCGCGACAATCGCCGCCACTGGCTCCGCGCCTTCGCCGCCTTGCTCAACTCGGCCCGCCGGTAGTCCACCTCGGCGTCCAACCCCGGGCCCCACAGGTACAGCATCTCGGCCTCCTCGGTCCGCCTTCTTTGCCGATCTCAAGACTGGTGCTAAGGCCCCATCCCCGGCATCGGACGAAGACGCAGATCCGCCCACGACGAACCTCAGACCTGCCGCCCCCGTGGCCGCACCGGCCTGAGGCCCCTCAGACGGCGGCGACCCCCAGCCCCCGGGACGCCCCCCGGCCCGCCGTGAAAGAATTCGACCGCAAGGAGGGCTCGCCTAGCGGCCGATGGCGACGGTCTTGAAAACCGTTAGGGGCCTCGCGCTCCTCGTGGGTTCGAATCCCACGCCCTCCGCTCTGACCAGGGCAAACTCGTAGTACAGCCGATGCCGATCGGCCGCCACGGTGCTCCGAGACCCACGTATGGGAACACCATGGGAACAGGTGGCAACGATCTTGACCTACCGACGTTTGTCGGCCGCGGCATCGGATCACGCGGGGGCCGCCGGATGCGTGGCGGTCGCGACGACCGCCGGCACCGGGGCGGAGTCATCGCGAACGCCAGGCTGACGTCAGCCGGGTTGAGGCATCCCCGTCCGTCAGAGGCATGGCCCGCACTGCCCGACGACATGATCAACGCTCGACCGAGTGCGACCGGCCCGATCAGGCGACGGGCCGTTCGACCACTCACCGGGATCGGCCGAGCCTCCTCGGCACCCACACGGATCGCAGTCCGGTTGAGGTGGACCTCGCCAGGCGGTGAATCCGAAAGGCATCCATCGCATTGATGGTCGGCTCGATTCATGCCGCGGCCAGACACCCAGGTGCTGCGGGCCGTACTCGAAGGCCCAGGGCTGCGCGGGCAGCTTGCAGCCGTACCAGCGGCTGCAGGTGGCACCGGCCAACCTGCGCGGGGTGGTGGACGTGGCCCTCGGGGTAGCCGGGCAGCCGCAGCTGATCCACGCCGGTCCGGAGCATCCCGGCGAGATCGGTCCGCCCGCGCTGGGTGCCTGCTGGGAACGCACCCTCGCGGCACTACCCGATCCGCTGTCCGGCGAGCCGCGCCGGCTCACCTTCGACAGCCGGATCGCCGGCGGCCGGGATGATGTCTTGCCGGCCGACCTGGAGCACCCGCTGGTGGCACACAGCACGCGCCTACTGTGCGGTGCAATCTGGCGCGGGGCGCACGGCTCTGCACCGGGTCTGCGCCGTCCGGTCAGCCTGGCGGGCCGGCACCGACGTCGACGGCCCGCTGGTGGCGGTGCTAGCTCGCCTCGTCGTGGTCGGCGCTGACGACATGCGGCTGCACTAGGAGGTCATGCTGACCGGCCGGGTCCTGCCGGCTGACCCGGTCGGCCGGGGCCGTTCCCGCCGGCTGGAGCTCTACGCGCCGCGAAACTGGCCTATGGAACGGGACGGGCGAGCGTCCCTGCCTTCCAGATGCTTGTGCCGCGGCGGCCGTCACAGTCCCGAAGCCTGTCGCTAAAGGGCATGGTGTTCCCCGCCGCGTGGCTCCGCCAACCTGTGACGGAGCGCCGGTGGCACACCTGGTTACCGGCTCTTGCTGTCACTCCGCGGCGGCGGCGAGGGTGTCCTGGAGTTCGACAGGCCAGCCTAGGGATGACGTCGACGCGGCTGGCAAGAGTTCGCAGGTCGCGGTACCAGCCGCCGCGAATATCGCGGCGCGGGACGATGCCGAGGTCGGCGAGTCGCTGGTCGAGAGCCGTGGTATCGCCGGGGAGACGTGCTCGGGTCGTGCTGCGCCTGCTGGGGAAGTCGGTCTCCGGCAGCATCCGGTGGGCCGGGATGCGCAGGAGCGTTTGGTCTGGCATGGCGGCGTTGACGGAGAAGTAGCAGCCGAGCGCCGCGGCGCGGTCGATCTCGGCCGCCGAGCCAAGCAACCAGTGCAGGATGATTCCTGGGTGGGGGGCAGCGGCGACGATGTCGAGGACCGCGCTGATCTGGGTCGGCCGACGTAGGTGCTCCACCGCCGCTGTCCGTGCCACCCAGCGGCCCCGGGTAGGGGATGAGCGCCCGAGGCCGGGCTGTCCCCCCGGCGGCTGGCCGACGCGGAGCCGGCGACTCGGCGACCCGAGCCGTCCCTGCTCCGCCGCGCCGACACCGCCGTCGCTCGTCGGTGCACAAGCGTGGCGGGGGTGGCGCATTCGCCTGGGTGCGGGCTAGCGGTGGTGGGCGATCTGCTGGTGGGCGGTGGTCGCGGCGCCGCCGGGGTCGGCGTGCACGAGCGCGGCGGACAGCCGGGGGATGGCGTGCAGCAGGCGGTGCTCGGCGTCGTGCGCGATGTGGTGCGCGTCCAGCAGCGGCAGCTGGGGGTCGACGACGACTTCGACCTCGGCGCGCAGCGCGTGCCCTATCCAGCGCAGCCGCAGGTCGCCGACGGCCAGCACGCCGGCCGTGGCGTGCAGGGCGGCGTTGGCCCGGTCCACCAGGTCGGGGTCGACCGCGTCCATCAGCCGGCGGTAGATCTCGCGGGCGGCCTCGCGGAGCACTGCGAGGATCGCCGCGGTGATCAGCAGTCCGGCCACCGGGTCGGCGGCCGGCCAACCGGCTGCGACGCCGGCGGCGCCGAGCACGACGGCGAGGCTGGTCAGCCCGTCGGTGCGGGCGTGCAGGCCGTCGGCGACCAGGGCGGCGGAGCCGATCCGGCGGCCGACGACGATCCGGTACCGGGCGACCAGCTCGTTGCCGGCGAACCCGACCAGCCCGGCCGCAGCGACCAGCCACAGGGTGTGCACCTGCCGGGGGTGCAGCAGCCGGTCGACCGCCTGGTAGCCGGCTCCGGCCGCGGAGCCGGCGATCAGCAGCACCACCACCAGCCCGGCCAGGTCCTCGGCCCGGCCGTAGCCGTAGGTGTAGCGGCGGCTGGCCGGGCGCCGACCCAGGGTGAACGCGATCGCCAGCGGGAGGGCGGTCAACGCGTCGGCCGCGTTGTGCAGGGTGTCGCCCAGCAGCGCCACCGAACCCGAGGCGACCACCACACCGGCCTGCAGCAGCGCGGTGACCAGCAGGCCCAAGCAGCTGACCGCCACGCAGCGCATCCCGGCCCGGTTGGTCTCCAGCGCCGAGTCGAGCCTGCCGGTCGTGTCGTGGCTGTGCGCGACCGGCAACCCCCGCAGCCACCCGAGCGGCCCACGCCCGTGCCGGTGCTCGTGCCCGGGGTCATGGTCGTGGTCGGAGTGGGCGTCGCTGGTTGGTTGCCCGGCCGGGGGCCGGTGCCCGTGCTCCTGCCCGCGGGCCGCGGCCATCGCTGTCCTCCTGCTGCGCGGATCGGCTGCCGCTGCCATCATAGGTGCTCGTGAGCGCACACAAGCACGCATCGACGGTGGGTCACCCTCGGGAACCGACCGCGGAACAGGCCGCCGCGGCCGCCGAGATGCTGCGGCTGGTGGCCGACCCCACCCGACTGCGGCTGCTGTGGCTGCTCGGCCAGCACGAGCTGGACGTCTCCAGTCTGACCGCCCGGGCGGGCGTGGCCCGGCCGGCGGTGTCCCAGCACCTGGCACGGCTGCGGCTGGGCGGTCTGGTGACGGTGCGCCGGGACGGCCGCCGGATGGTGTACCGGGCCCGCGGCGGACACGTCCGCAGCCTGGTGGCCGAGGTCCTCGCGCACGCCGACCACTTGGTCGCCGGCCATCCCGAGTACGAGTGACGCCCGGCCGGCTACGAGGCGGCCGGAGGGCTGCTCGCCGACCAGCACGCGCACACCAGCCGGCTGGGGATCGGACTGTCGGTCGCGTCGGTTCTCCTCACGCCGGCCCTCGGGGTCGCGTGGAGGCGGCTCGCCGCGCGGCTGCACTCGGCAGCCACCGCCGACGAGGGCAGCCAGAACCTGCTCTGCGCGTACCTGGCCGCCGCGGTGCTGGCCGGGGCTGCTGGCCCCCTGCTCGGCTGGTGGTGCCTCGACCCGGTGGTCGGGCTGGGCATCGCCGGCCTGGCCGTCCACGAGGGCGTCGAATCCTGGCGCGGCGAGGAGAGTTGCTGCCCCCGCCGGCCGCCCAGATTCGGCCGGCCTGATCGGCACGAGCGCCTGCGGGGTCCATGCCAGCAACCAGGCCGGCCACCGGCGCGAGGCAGGACGATGAGCTGCGGCGAGGCGGAGGGCCGGGTCAGCCTGTAGCACCGTGGTGCACGACGTGCGTCGGCGCTGCCGCTGCCGGAGGGACCTCGTCAGATCCCCGGCGGTGGCAAGCGCATCGACCACCGGGCGGTCGAACAACCGCACGGCGAACCCGAGGTGCCGATGACGTCCTGGCGGTGGCGGGAGGCCGGCGCCGCAGCGGGCGTCGCCGGTATTCCGCCTGACGGTGCGTACGAGCACCCTGCCCGGCCGCGGCAGCCGGCAGACCTCGCCGACGCGATGGCGCGGATCTCCTCAGTGGAGAGGGCCCTGCACAGCACCCTGCGGACCAACGCCGCATCCACCGACGCGCCCCTTCGCGGAAGGCGACCTGCCGTCGGTGAATCAGGGACCGTCGACGCGACAACCGGCTCCTGCACCGCCCCGCGCAGGCCGGTCCGGGCTCTGCTCGCCACCGTAGGGGGCTGGGTCGGCCGACGTAGGTGCTCCACCGCCGCTGTCCGTGCCACCCAGCGGCCCCGGGTAGGGGATGAGCGCCCGAGGCCGGGCTGTCCCCCCGGCGGCTGGCCGACGCGGAGCCGGCGACTCGGCGACCCGAGCCGTCCGGCTGGAGCCGGCGTCGTGGTCCAGCACCAGCAGGGGGCCGCCGGGCCGCAGCATCCGGCGTCGTCTCCTGGACCGCCCGGGCGGGTCGGCGAGGACGTCCAGCGACAGGGCGCACACCACGGTGTCGAACGAGGCGGCCGGGAACGGCAGCGGGTGCGCGTCGCCTACCCGCAAAGTCGACGGCCCGGCCGGTCTGTTCGGCGCGGTCGCCGGCGAGGGCCAGCATGGCCGGGCTGAACTCGATGCCGGCCAGCCGGACGCCGTCGGGATAGAGCGGGAGGTTCAGGCCGGTGCCGATGGCGGCCTGCAGCACGTCGCCGCTGACCGGGCCGCAGACCCAGCCCGGGGCTCGCCGAACGGCCAGCGGTCGAAGAACCGCGCCGGCCGGTCGGCGGCGACGGGCGGGTAGCCGCACCGTGGAGGCGGCGTGGCACCACTTGGCATGCAGGTTTGCCGCTGCGACTCCGCTACCTCGCGTGGGGCAGCCGGTGATCTTGCCCCGCCCGGCGCCTCCGAGGCGGCTTCGACGACGGGCCACCACGCCCGAGGCGGTGGGTACCCCGAGGATTCAGCAGCCGGTAGGGGATACTGCGTGCTGGCAGGTGTCGCCTGCCGGGTGATGGGGCTCACCTGAGCTGCGGTGTGTGCACCGCTGACGGTCCCTGGACGAGTGGGTCGACCAGGGGCGGTGCTGGCGGTGATGGGCGCGATGCGTCGGCGGTGGGCAGGCCGGCCGGGCTGGGCCGGTTCGGTCTCGGCGGGTCGGCAAGGGAGGTGTCGCGGGGGGCGGAGGTCTGCGGCTGTTTCGGGTCGGCGAGCGCGTCACAGGCGGCGGCGGCCGAGCGGTATCGGCTTGCCGCTTCGGGTTGGACGGGAGATCCGGCGTGGGGTGGTCCGCCGGCCCGACGCGACACCGGTTTGGTGGCATGCGGGCTGGCCGCGCCGGGGTGAGAACGTGCCGCCGACGCTGCCAGTCGGTGACCGCCGGACCACCGCGTTTCCGAACAGCGCCGTCGACCCCGCCGGTGGCGCTGCCGGCGCGGATCATCTGGTCGGCGGTGTCCTGGAAGGCCACTGCCCGCTCGTCGAGCCTTCGGAGGGACCGCGTCCCGGTCTCCCCGGACGCTGCTGGGCGCCGTCGGCCGGCGCGTCGGCGGCGGGGCAGCGCTCGGGCCGGCAGCGGCACGACTGCCTGCGACCTGCGGTGGAGGGCATCGGCGCCGGGTTGCGCGGTCGATGGCAAGCCCCGTCGCCGCACTCACGCTCCGCCGGTCCCGCCGTTGCGGGCAACCAGCCCGGCCGGCGTCGGGCGGCCACAGGCCGGGCGCGGGAGGTGAGGTGACGGAGGCCGGGCCGCCGCCGGATCGGGCGGCGGATGCCGAGCGGGCGCCCGGTGCGGATAGGCGGTGGCTGACCGCCGGGGTGGCCGGGGTGGGTGCGGCGAGCTTCTTCTCCGACTCCGGTCATGAGATCACCACCGCGGTGCTGCCGAGTTTTCTGACCTCGACGTTGCACGCGTCGGCCGGCGCTCGGGGTGATCGAGGGGGTCAGCGACGCGCTGACCGGGGTGATGAAGCTGGTGGGCGGGCCGCTGGCCGATGACCCGGCGGCCCGGCGGCGGCTGGCGGCCGGCGGTTACCTGGGGACGGCGGTGGCCACCGGGGCGATCGGGCTCGCGGCCACGGTGTGGCAGG
>WNFY01001786.1_pt1 | contig 20415 bp, 27 predicted proteins | sample 5400091 | NCBI WGS metagenome assembly WNFY01 (sample SAMN13153364, study PRJNA577476) | soil metagenome | isolation source: 60 cm soil or saprolite under grassland replicate 1 | place: USA:California | collected 2016-06-15
GTGCGGGTTGCCCGGCGGCTGCCCCGCGGACTGCTGGGGCCGCTCGCGCGCGACGGGGATTGGCGCGTGCGCTACGAAGTCGCACAACACATCGCGACCGCGGAGTTGCGCTCGCTCGTCGACGACAAGGACGAAATGGTGCGCGAAGCGGCCCGCGCGCGCCCCGCGGCGCCGCGCGCTGCGCTGAAAGGAGCTCTCCAGCATGGGTGACATCAGCCGCGACAGCCACGTGATCGAGCTGGAAGGCCCGCCGCGATTCAATTATGGCGAAAAGGTGAAGAGCCGCAAGACCGTACGCAACGACGGCACGTTCTGCGGCCGCGACATCGGCGACATTCTGGTCAGGAAAGGCGATATCGGTTACGTCACCAGCATCGGCACGTTCCTGCAGCAGTTCTACATCTACGGCGTCGAGTTCGTCGCGCACGGGTATCGCGTCGGCATGAAAGGACGCGAGCTGGAGCCGCTGGAGGGGATCGAAGGCGGCGTAGAGCGAGCGGGATGAAGATGGACCTGCGCGTACCTAAGTACCAATGGGGCGAGCGCGTCATGGCGGGCATCGATCTCGTGAACGACGGCTCGCATCCGCACGCTGCCGCCGAGGAGCTCCTGGTGGAGCGAGGCACGGCGGGCGAAATTGTGAACGTCGGCTCGCACGCAGACACCGACACCCCGGTCTATCTGGTCGAGTTCGCGGGCGGCCGCGTCGTCGGTTGTCTGGAAGAGGAGCTTTGCGCACCATGAACGCTCGCCTGGCGAGCCCCAAAGCGCGTGCGGCGATGCCCACCGGGTTTGCTTTTGGTGATGCCGCGCAGCCTAACGAAATGGACTTGCGCCGCGTAGTGCGTGCGCTCGCGCGGCGAGCGCGGTATCGCTACGTCACGCCCTGGGTGGAACCATGCGCGACCGGCTACCGCGTGATGAGTCCCTGCTGCTCGCGTCGTGTCGCGCCGGACGGCGGCATGATCGACATCGCCTGGATCGAGTTCGAACGGGAGCGCGGCCTGTGGCGTCTCCACTCCCGTAATCACGACGACGAGCGCTGGTGCTTCTACAAGGAATGGCATGGGCTGGGCCAATTGCTCGATTGCCTAAACGAGGACGCGGAACACACGTTCTGGCCATGACCGCGTCCGCCACCGTCTATCTCGACAACAATGCGACCACGGCGCCCGCGCCGCAGGTGGTGGCTGCCATGATCGGGTGCCTGCAATCGGATTGGGGCAACCCGTCCAGCCTGCACCGCATCGGCGCTGCGGCCAAGGCCCGCATCGGCGAGGCGCGCGCGCAAGTGGCGTCGCTCGTGAACGCGAGTCCGGCGGAAATCATTTTCACGGGAAGCGCATCTGAAGCGAATCATCTGGCGATACTCGGCGCCCTCGCGGTAGCGCCCGAGCGGCGCCGCATCGTGACGAGCGCCGTCGAGCATCCGTCGACCTTGCGACTCGTGCATCACCTGCGAGGGCAGGGCGTAGAAGTGGTCGAGCTTGCCGTCGATCATCAAGGCCGCATCGATCCCAACGAATTGAATGCGGCGATCACGCCGGCGACGTCGCTCGTCACCCTCATGTGGGCGAACAACGAAACCGGTGCGCTTCTGCCTATCGCGCAAGCGGCGGCGTTGTCGCGCGAGCGCGGCGCGCTGTTCCATTGCGATGCGGCACAAGCTGCCGGAAGACTCGCCATTGACCTGCGCACGCTGCCCATCGATCTGCTCTCTCTTTCCGCCCACAAGCTGCACGGGCCCAAGGGTGTCGGCGCCCTGTTCGTGCGCAAGGGCTTGCGGTGGCCGCCGATGGTGCACGGACATCAGGAGCGCGGCCGGCGCGGGGGCACGGAGAACTCGGCCGGCATCGTCGGCTTCGGTGTGGCGGCGACGCTGGCCAAGGACAGCCTGCACGACGATGCGAAGCGCATGCGCCTGCTGCGTGATTGCCTGGAACGTGGTTTGCTCGCCGCGCTGCCGCACGTGGTGGTCAATGCAGGCGAGAACGAACGCTTGACGAATACCAGCAATTTTCGCGTCGCCACAACGGAGGCCGAAGTCATACTCGACCGTCTCGATCGCGTGGGAGTGTGCGCCTCGGGCGGATCGGCCTGCACCGCAGGCGGTACCGAACCCTCCCACGTGCTGACGGCCATGGGTCAAAGCCGCGGCCAAGCGCTTGCGGCGCTTCGCTTCTCGCTCTCGCGCTACACCACAGCGGCCGAGATCGACCGTGTGCTGGCCGTCGTGCCCGCCGTCGTGCTGCCGGTGCTCAGGAACGCCGCATGAGCGCAACTTTCACCTGGGGAAGCTCACCATGAAAATCATGATCCGCAAGGCCGCGGGCGGCAAACTGTCAGCCTATGTGCCAAAGAAGGATCTGGAAGAGCCCATCGTCTCGATGGAGAAGCCGGAAATGTGGGGGGGCATGGTGACTCTCGCCAACGGCTGGCGATTGGAGTTGCCCGCGATGCCGGCCGGCACGGGGTTGCCGATCACCGTCGACGCGCGCAAGGTCGGAGGCTAGGGTGGCGCTTTCGGAACGAGAGACCAACGTGATCGCGGGCGTCGCCGCCTCTGCGTCGAGCGAAGACCCCGTCGCGGCGTTGCGCGTGGAGTTTCCCGGGTTGATGGTCTCGCGCTGCGATGCGCTCGACATGCGCGAAGAGACGCCGTTTCACACGGCGCCGACCTTCGATCTCTATCTCGTGGACACGTCCTCGCACTGCTGGCGCCTGGTGGACGATCCGCACGAGGCGACCGGTGTGATTGTGGCGACTCGAGGTTGACGCGCGTCGCGCCGTCGAATACGGACCACCATGAGCGGAAACATCATTCGCCTTACCGATCCCGACGTGAGCCGGCGCGAGCTGGATGCGGTGCTCGAGGTGCTGCAGTCGCCGCGTCTTTCCGCCGGTCCGGTGGTCGAGCGTTTTGAAGCGGAGTTCGCCGCGTCACTCGGGCGCACGTACGGCATCGCCGTGTCGAGCGGCACCGCGGCGTTGCTGGTTGCGCTGCGCGCGCTCGGGATCGGGCCGGGCGACGAGGTGATCGCCTCGCCTATCTCGTGGCATCACATCGCGCATGCGATCGCGCTCGCAGGTGCCACGGCGACGCTGGCCGACATCGATTACTGGTCGTGCACGCTCGCACCCGAAAAGGCCGCGAGCAAGATCACACCCAGGACGCGCGCCATCCTCGCGGGGAACACCAACGGTCATCCTGCCGCATGGAAAGCGCTGCGCGAATTGGCCGACGCGAATGGCTTGCATTTGCTGGAAGACTCCACCGAGGCGATCGGCTCGGTGTATCTCGGCCGCCCTGTGGGCAGCTTCGGCGATCTGGCGATCTTTGATTTCTCGCAACCGTCGGCCCTGTGCTGCGGCGAGGGCGCGATGATCGTGACCGACGATCCCGATCTCGCGACCGAGCTCGCCTACCACCGCAGCCATGGCGTGGACGATCGACGTTCGGTCTCGGTAGGCAGTCGCGTGCCGCTGCAGGCATTGCCCAGCGAGTTGAACGCGGCGCTGGGGCTGATCCAACTCGAGCGCCTGGACGAGATCCTGCTGCGGCGCAAGCGGGTGGAGGCATGGTACCTGGATCATATCCAATGCTTCGAAGGCATCAAGCCGCCGTATCTCGGCCCGGACGTGGACGAAGTGCATTGGTTCGTCTACCTCGTGCATCTAGGCACGCGTTTCACCAGGAGCGCGCGCAACCAGATTCTCGACGACCTCGCTACCGAGGACATCGAAGCCGCGGCGTTCTGCAATCCGCTGCATCTGCACTATCACTATGCGCAACTGGGTTACGCGAAGCGCGACTTCCTCGTCGCGGAAAAGATCGCCGACCGCGCGCTGGCGCTGCCGTTCCATGGCCACGTCACCGAGGAAAACATACGCTTCATCGTGCGCACGGCGAAGGATTCGTCGATCAACGTGGGCGCGGGAACGGCGATCTACTAGCGGACATAACCGCCGAGGGCCCTCCATGACCACAATAGCCAGCCTTCCCGCCGCAGTGCTCGATGGTCTCGTCACCGGCGCCGTCATTCCCTATCTCGGACCGGACGTGCTGACGCTCGTCCCGGGTGGGGCGCCGGTTCCGGCCACGCCCGAAGCGCTCTCGGCGTTTCTCGCTGCGCGGGTGAGCGTGCCGCACAAGATACGCAAGCGGCTCACCGCCTCCGCGCAGTTCATCGAGAACTTCAAGCATCGCAGGACGCTTACCGGCTTTCTCGATATCGCATACGCTGCCTCGGTGCCGCCTACGCTGTTGCATCGCTATCTTGCATCCCTGCCGCAATTGCCGCTGATTGTCGCGGGCTGGTACGACAACGCGATGCGCTCGGCGCTCGCCTCGCGCAGCGATTGGGGCGCGGTGCAGGGACTCTCGCAAAGCGAACATTTCGGAACATGGGTGGGATATTACGACGCGGCGGGCGAGCCCGTGAGCGAGGAGCAGAGCGAGCATTGGGACACGCTCCTGTACCAACCCATCGGCGGTGCCGCACCGGCCGCCAATTATCTGGTTTCCGATTCCGATTACGTCGAAGTGCTGACCGAGATCGACATCCAGACGCCCATACCACCGCGGGTGAAGGCGCTACGCGCGGGGCGCCACTTCCTCTTCCTTGGCTACCGCTTCAACGATCAGCTCACGCGCACGTTCGCTCGGCAGATCATGAAGCGCTCGTCGGATCGGCACTGGGCCGTCTTGCCCGGCGAGCCCACGCGCAACGAAGCGCGATTTCTCAGCGAGCAGCGCATCGAGCGCATCGATTTGCCGCTGGAAGCCTTCGTCAGCGCACTCGTCGCGGACGAGGTCGAGGCCCATGTTTGAGCGTTCGACACTCACGCCTTGAACGGCGACCCGCCTTCCCGCGGCGCGCAGCAGCACCGCGTGAGCGAACGCAGCTGGACGACGCGAACGTGCTCGACTCGCAATGCAGCGCAACGCAACCTGGAGACCACCTCATGCCCACACTGACCGTGCGACCCAGCGGCAAGACGCTGGAAGCCATCACCGGAACCACTTTGCTCGAGGCGCTCCTGTTCGCCGGCGAGCCGATCGCGCACAAGTGCGACGGTAAGGCCGAATGCGGGGCGTGCCATCTCTTTGTGCAAGAGGGCCGCAAAGGTCTTTCTAAAATCCTGCCCAGGGAAAACGCGAAGCTCGACACCATCGTCGGGGTAGGTTCGAAATCGCGTCTTGCCTGCCAGGCACTCATCGGCAGCGAAGACGTCACGGTGGAATTGCTGGGGCACGGGTCGGGGCTATAGAGAAAGGCCCCCTTTTGCCTGGCATTCGATGGGCAATCGATGATCGCGCCGCCGACAACGCGAGTTGGGCAACGTTGCACCGCGCGCGCATCGTGGGGTCATTCGATCCCTTCCATGCGCGCCTTTGCGATGACCGCAAGGCGCAAGCGCTCCATCACGCCTTTCGGGCTGGGATCGAAGTCCCTCTTCGCGGCGTTCAACGCGGAGTGGGCGACGCCTGCCTCCTGCAGGGTCAGCGGCAGGCGACCGGCCATGTGGCTCGCGTTCGGCATGGCGCGCAGAATGGCGAGGCGGTTGGGGTGCTCGCCGACCGGCGTCAGCCGGCGCGCCTCTTCCACGCCGTTCAGGCAGATGGCGCCGTCGATGACTTCGACTTGGCGGTTGTCCTGCGTGGTCTTGATATAGACACTCATGATCCATTCGCTCCTGGCATTGCGGGGATGTTCGCTCATTTCATCCGTGCGCGCGTTCCAGCACCTCGAGCGCGACAACGAGCTCGCCACGCCTCGCCATCACGCCGGCAGATTGTCTTCGATCGCGATCGATCCCATGATCTCGAGGGCTCCGGTCATGAAGATTCCTTGGCATGGTTGAGCGTATACCTGGGAATTTCCAACACCAGGTCGCCGTCCTCGACGATGGCCTGACACGCGAGCCGCGAGAACGGGGTAAGACCCCAGGCAAGGTCGAGCAAGTCGTCCTCCACGTCGTCGGAAGGCACGAGCGAATCGAACCCTTCGCGCACGATCACGTGGCAGGTGGAGCACGCACTCGACATCTCGCAGGCGTGCTCGATGCGGATGCCGCGATGGAGCAGGTTGTGGCAAATGCTCTTGCCCGAAGCAGCGGCAAAGTCCATGCCGTTCGGGCAGATGTCTTTGTGCGGGAGAACCTTGATGGAAGGCATGGCGGCCTTTAGCGATTGCGGAGGAAGGTAGCGGTCTTGCGTTCCCTCACACCTGTACCACGGAAATGGCCAGGGTGCGCGCCCGGCCGAGTGCGCCGTCGACGCGGCTGCGCACCGATTCTAATTTGAGCGGCAGGTCGATGAAGCCGTCGATGCCTTGGGTGCGCGCGGCCTCCCCATTCGGCCGCGCGGCGTTCGCGCAGATGAGGAGGAGCTTGGCCGCGGCGAAGTGCGCTTTCACCTGCCGGCCGGCGAAACCGGTACCTACGAGTATCAGATCGGGCGGATGGGTTTTCGCTTTCTCGACCGCGTCGGCGAGCGCGGCGAACTCGTGCGTTTCGTTGTCGTCGGCGAGCATGAACTGCAGCGCCGTGCGTGCGATCTCGTCGCCATCGATCACGAATACGCGCCTGTTCTCGACCGCGCGCCGGGCCTCGACACCGATTTGCATGGACACATCCCTCGGCAGTGAATGGAAGACCTCGAGACGAGGCAACGCGACTACAGCAACCTTCGTTCCCGCGCGGGCCTGATTCGCCAAAACATTCGCGAAGGCCGTCCAAACATGGATTTGCGGCATCGAGGGGGCACGCGGGCTCGCCCGGATCCCCCACCGCGGGGCCCGACTCTTGTCACGTTTCCGACAGAGCCGCCTCGAAGTTGTGCGGTTTGCCACACCTGACGATCCACGTGCCGGGCGCCGACAAACGCCGGACAAGCGTTGCAAAGCAAGGCCTTAGGCTAAGGCGAGCGCGATGGCACAGCGGTTGCTGTACATGGCGTGCACCGCAATCATTTGCCGAACGGTTGACTGAGACGAAGACCTATAACGGTTACGCGAGAGGCGCCTTGCCGGATGCGCATTCGAAACTGATGCAACAGCACGAGCAATGAGCCAACAATCCTTTTTCGATTCGAATCATCAGGAGACTTGAAAATGGCAGCACTCAGGCAAATCGCGTTTTACGGCAAAGGCGGTATCGGCAAATCGACCACATCGCAGAACACGCTGGCCGCACTCGCCGAAATGGGCCAGAAGATTTTGATCGTGGGCTGCGATCCCAAGGCGGACTCGACGCGCCTCATCCTGCACGCCAAGGCGCAAGACACGATTCTGTCGCTCGCCGCCGAAGCAGGCTCCGTGGAAGACCTGGAGCTCGAAGACGTGATGAAGGTCGGGTACAAGGACATCCGCTGCGTGGAGTCCGGTGGCCCGGAGCCGGGAGTCGGCTGCGCCGGCCGTGGCGTGATCACCTCGATCAACTTCCTGGAAGAAGAGGGTGCTTATGACGGAGCCGACTACGTCTCTTACGACGTGCTGGGTGACGTCGTGTGTGGCGGCTTCGCGATGCCGATCCGCGAGAACAAGGCGCAGGAGATCTACATCGTCATGTCCGGCGAGATGATGGCCATGTATGCGGCCAACAACATCTCCAAAGGCATTTTGAAATACGCGAACTCCGGCGGCGTGCGCTTGGGCGGCCTGGTGTGCAACGAGCGTCAGACCGACAAGGAGCTCGAGCTCGCCGATGCGCTGGCGAAAAAGCTTGGCACCACGCTGATTCACTTCGTGCCGCGGGACAACATCGTCCAGCACGCCGAGCTGCGCCGCATGACGGTGATCGAGTACGCGCCGGAGTCCAAGCAGGCCGAGGAGTACCGGACGCTGGCGAAGAAGATCCACGCCAACGCCGGCAAGGGGACCATCCCGACCCCGATCACCATGGACGAGCTCGAAGACTTGCTGACGGAGCACGGCCTCATGCCGGTGATCGACGAATCGAAGGTAGGAAAGAAGGCCGCGGAGCTGGCTGCGATGGCGGCTTGACGGCGTACAGCCCCTCTCCCGCGAGCGGGAGAGGGGCGGAGAGCGCGGCAGGGAGCATTGCGCCAAGGCGTGCCGAGCCTTTGCGAAGCGTTTCCCAGGCGCGAATGCGGACCGGTACGTTTACCGAACTTGAGCTGGAGGGCAGCACATGAGCCTCACCGTCGAAGAAAGTAAGGCACGCAATCAGGAACTGATCGAGGAGGTCCTGAAGGCCTATCCCGAGAAGACCGCGAAGAAGCGGGCCAAGCATCTCAATACGTTCGAGGAAGGTAAGACCGACTGCAACGTCAAGTCGAACATCAAGTCGCTGCCCGGCGTGATGACGATCCGCGGTTGCGCCTATGCGGGCTCCAAAGGCGTGGTCTGGGGGCCGATCAAGGACATGATCCACATCTCGCACGGACCGGTGGGGTGCGGCCAGTATTCGTGGGCGGCGCGGCGCAACTACTACATCGGCACCACCGGCATCGACACGTTCGTCACGATGCAATTCACGTCGGACTTCCAGGAAAAGGACATCGTGTTCGGCGGCGACAAGAAGCTGGAAAAGATCATGGATGAAATCCAGGTGCTCTTCCCGCTGAACAAGGGCATCACCGTGCAGTCGGAGTGCCCAATCGGTCTCATCGGCGACGACATCGAAGCGGTGTCGAAGAAGAAATCGAAGGAGCACAACGGCCACACGATCGTGCCGGTGCGCTGCGAAGGCTTCCGCGGCGTGTCGCAGTCCCTCGGCCACCACATCGCGAACGATTCGATCCGCGACTGGGTGTTCGACAAGATGGATCCTGAGAAGAACCGGTTCGAGCCCTCGCCGTACGACGTGGCCATCATCGGCGACTACAACATCGGTGGTGACGCCTGGTCGTCACGCATCCTGCTCGAGGAGATGGGCCTCCGCGTGATCGCGCAATGGTCCGGCGACGGCTCCATTGCCGAGCTGGAAAACACGCCCAAAGCCAAGCTCAACGTGCTGCACTGCTATCGCTCGATGAACTACATCTCGCGGCACATGGAAGAAAAGTACGGCGTGCCCTGGGTCGAGTACAACTTCTTCGGGCCGTCGAAGATCGCCGCAAGCTTGCGCGAGATCGCGAGCCACTTCGACGACAGGATCAAGGAAGGCGCAGAACGCGTGATCGCGAAATACAAGGCGCTCACCGACGCGGTGATTGCCAAGTACCGCCCGCGCCTGGAAGGCAAGACCGTGATGCTCTTCGTGGGCGGCCTGCGTCCGCGGCACGTGATCGGCGCCTACGAGGACCTCGGCATGAACGTGGTCGGCACCGGGTACGAATTCGGTCACAACGACGATTACGAGCGCACCACGCACTACGTGAAGGACGGCACGCTGATCTACGACGACGTGACCGGTTACGAGTTCGAGAAATTCGTCGAGAAGATCCAGCCCGACCTGGTCGGATCCGGCATCAAGGAGAAATACGTATTCCAGAAAATGGGTGTGCCGTTCCGGCAGATGCACTCCTGGGACTATTCCGGTCCGTACCACGGCTACGACGGCTTCGGCATCTTCGCGCGCGACATGGACATGGCCATCAACAGCCCGGTGTGGGGCCTGGCGAAAGCGCCGTGGAAAGCCTAGCGAATCGCCGGTCGCTGACGCGATCGTATCGGACTTGCCCCTCTTGGCCAGGTGCCGGCCACTAGCGAACACAGGAGCTCGATCATGCCCCAAAACGCCGACAACATTCTCGACCACGAGAATCTATTCCGTCAGCCCGAATACGTCGCCTTGTTCGAAAACAAGAAGGCGAACTTCGAATTCTCGGTCCCTGCCGACAAGGTGCAAACCATCGTCGAGTGGACCAAGAGCAAGGAGTATCAGGAGAAGAATTTCAACCGTGAGGCGCTGACGGTCAATCCCGCCAAGGCCTGTCAACCGCTGGGCGCGGTGTTCGCGGCAAACGGCTTCGCCAGGACGCTGTCCTTCGTGCACGGCTCGCAGGGCTGCGTTGCCTATTACCGCTCTCATTTCTCGCGCCACTTCAAGGAGCCGACGTCCTGCGTGTCGTCGTCGATGACCGAAGATGCGGCCGTGTTCGGCGGTCTCAACAACATGATCGACGGGCTCGGCAACGCGTATAACCTCTACAAGCCGGAGATGATTGCGGTATCCACCACGTGCATGGCAGAAGTGATCGGTGACGACCTCGACGCCTTCATCAAGAACGCGAAGCAGAAGGGCAGCGTGCCGGCGGATTACGACGTCCCGTTCGCGCATACGCCGGCTTTCGTGGGCAGTCACATCACCGGTTACGATAATGCGCTCCTGGGCGTGCTCAAGCACTTCTGGGACGGCAAGGCCAAGACCGAGCCCGCGCTCGAACGCGTTCCGAACGAATCGATCAACTTCATCGGCGGCTTCGACGGGTTCGTGGTCGGCAACATGCCGGAAGTCAAGCGCATCTTCAAGGCTATGGGCATCGCTAACACCGTTCTGTGCGATCCCTCGGAAGTATGGAACACGCCCACGGACGGCCGATTCCGAATGTTCGACGGCGGCACCACCAAGGATGAAATCAAGAACGCGCTAAATGCCAAGGCGACGCTGGTCTTTCAGCAGTTCTGCGCCGAGAAGACGACGAAGTACCTCCGCGAGAAGGGTCAGGAAGTCGTGGCGCTGAACCATCCCATGGGCGTCACCGGCACCGACCGATTCCTGATGGAACTCTCGCGTCTCTCCGGCAAACCGATTCCTCCCGAGCTCGAGCTGGAACGCGGACGCCTCGTGGACGCCATCGCCGATTCGCAGGCGCATTTGCATGGCAAGAAGTTCGCGCTGTACGGCGATCCGGACATGATGCTGGGCCTCACCCAGTTCCTGCTCGAATTGGGCTGCGAGCCCACGCACGTGCTGTCCACCAACGGCGGCGAGGAGTGGGCGGGAAAGGTGCAGGCGCTGTTCGATGCCTCGCCTTTCGGCAAAGGCTGCAAGGTCTATCCCAAGCGCGACCTGTGGCACATGCGCTCGCTATTGTTCACCGAGCCGGTGGATTTCCTGATCGGCAACACCTATGGCAAGTACCTGGAGCGCGATTGCGGCGTGCCGCTCATCCGGCTCGTGTTTCCGATCTTCGATCGCCATCACTACCATCGGATGCCGATCTGGGGCTACGAAGGCGCGATGCGCGTGCTGGTGATGATCCTCGATGAATTCTTCGAGACGCTCGACGCCAACACCATCGTACCGGCGAAGACCGACTACAGCTACGACATCATTCGCTAGCGAATCATGACTTCGTTGAAAGGCAAGATCCAGGAAGTCTTCGACGAACCGGGTTGCGACAAGAACCAGGGCAAGTCGGACAAGGAGCGCAAGAAGGGCTGCACCAAGCAGTTGGCGCCCGGTGCCGCCGCTGGCGGGTGCGCGTTCGACGGCGCGAAGATCGCGCTGCAGCCCATCGTCGACGTTGCTCACCTCGTACACGGGCCGATTGCCTGCGAAGGCAATTCCTGGGACAACCGCCATGCGCTCTCGTCCGGCGCGCGCACGTATCGTACGGGTTTCACGACCGACATCAACGAGCTCGACGTCGTCTACGGCGGCGAGAAGCGGTTGTTCAAGGCGGTGAAGGAAATCATCGACAAATACGATCCACCGGCAGTGTTCGTCTACCAAACCTGCGTGACGGCGCTCATCGGCGATGACATCGAAGCGGTCTGTCAGGCGGCGAGCAAGAAATTCGGCAAGCCGGTCATTCCGATCAACTCCCCGGGTTTCGCGGGCGTCAAGAACCTGGGCAACAAGCTGGGTGGCGAGGCGCTCCTCGACTACGTGATCGGTACGGCCGAGCCAGAGTTCACGACGCCGTACGACATCAACATCATCGGCGAGTACAACCTCTCGGGCGAGCTGTGGCAGGTAAGGCCGCTCCTGGATGCAATGGGGGTGCGCGTGCTCGCCTGCATCAGCGGCGATGCGCGGTACCGGGAAGTGGCGTCTTCGCATCGCGCCAAGGCGGCGATGATGGTGTGCTCCAAGGCGATGATCAACATCGCGCGCAAGATGGACGAGCGCTACAACATTCCGTTCTTCGAGGGTTCCTTCTATGGCATCGGCGACATGTCCGACAGCTTGCGGGAAATCGCGCGCCTTCTGGTGCAGCAAGGCGCGCCCAGCGAAATCATCGCGCGCACGGAAGCGCTGATCGCGGTGGAGGAGGCGCGCGCCTGGGCGCGGCTGCAGCCGTACCGGAAGCGGCTGGCGGGCAAACGGGTGTTGCTCATTACCGGCGGCGTGAAGTCCTGGTCGGTGGTGGCGGCGCTGCAGGAGGTCGGCATGGAGATCGTCGGCACCAGCGTGAAGAAGTCCACCAAGGAAGACAAGGATCGCATCAAGGAAATCATGGGTGACGACGCGCACATGATCGACGACATGACGCCGCGTGAAATGTACAAGATGCTCAAGGAAGCGCGCGCCGACATCATGCTCTCCGGCGGCCGCTCGCAGTTCGTCGCGCTCAAGGCCAGGATGCCCTGGCTCGACATCAATCAGGAGCGGCATCACCCGTTCGCCGGCTACGAAGGCATGGTCAAGCTGGTGCAGGAGCTCGACAAGACACTCTACAACCCGGTTTGGGAGCAAGTGCGGATCCCGGCGCCGTGGGAGATCGCCGCGCAACCGCGGGTGTGCGAAGGAGCGGTGTAGACGCGCACGACGAGATTCGCCGCACGATCCCACGCCGAACAACCGATCCCATGGCCAGCGTAAAGACTCCCTTCAAGGCGGCAGCAGTCAATCCGCTCAAGATGAGCCAGCCGCTCGGGGCGAGCTACGCCTTTCTCGGCATGAACCGCTGCATGCCTGTCATGCATGGATCGCAAGGTTGCACGTCCTTCGGACTCGTAGTGCTGGTGCGGCACTTTCGCGAAGCGATTCCGCTGCAGACCACGGCGATGAACGAGGTGACGACCATTCTGGGCGGACTGGAGAATGTCGAGAAGGCCGTGCTCAACATTCGCCAGCGCGCGAAGCCCGACCTCATCGCCATCTGCTCCACCGGCCTCACGGAGACCAAGGGCGACGACGTCGACGGCTATCTGAAAATCATCCGAGAGCGTCATCCCGAGCTCGCCGACACCGCCATCGCCTATGTGTCCACGCCGGATTACGCCGGGGCGTTTCAGGACGGCTGGGCGAAGGCCGTGCACGCTTTGATCAAGACGCTGGTGGAACCGGGGCCGAGCGAAAAGAAAGATCCGCGACAAGTGAACCTGCTCGCGGGCTGTCATCTCACGCCTGCCGACATCGAGGAGCTGCGCGAAATCATCGAGTCGTTCGGGTTGCACGCGATCGTGGTCCCGGACGTGTCGGGTTCCCTCGACGGCCACATGTCGGACGAGTTCAGCCCGACCACGATGGGGGGCACCACGCTGGCCGAGATGAGGCAGTTGAGCGCGTCGGTGGCTACCATCGCCGTCGGTGAGCATATGCGCGCCGCCGCGCAGGAGCTGGAAACGCGTTCCGGCGTGCCTTTCGCGGTGTTCGATCGCCTGGTCGGGCTTGCCGTCAACGACCGCTTTCTCATGCATCTCGAGCAGATTTCGGGTGTGCCCACCGCGAAGAAATACCACCGTCAACGCAGCCAGTTGCAGGACGCCATGCTCGATGGTCACTTTTTCTTCGGCGGCAAGAAAGTCGCGATCGGCGCCGAGCCTGATCTTCTGTGGTCGCTCGGCATGTGGTTGACGGAAATGGGCTGCGCCCTGGCCGCCGCCATCACCACTACGGCATCGCCACTCCTCGAACGCTTGCCCATCGACGAAGTGCTCATCGGCGACCTGGAAGATCTCGAGCATGGCGCAGCCGATTGCGACTTGCTGGTCACCCACTCACATGGCCGGCAGGCGGCGGAACGCTTGCACATCCCCTTCCATCGCGCCGGTCTACCGTTGTTCGACCGGCTCGGTGCCGGTCATCAATTGTCGGTTGGCTATCGCGGAACCCGCGGGCTGATATTCGAGATCGGGAATCGCTTCCTCGCACACGATCATGCAGCGACCGCGGATAGCTGGCCTCTGCCGGAAGCAAGCCTGCGCGCGGTGGGGGAGGCCACATCGACGCATCTTTCTGAGAGAGAGCACGTATGAAAATCGCCTTTGCCACGCAGGACCTGCAGCGGGTTGATGCCCATTTCGGCTGGGCCAAGAACATCGCGGTGTATGACGTCACTCCCGAGAGATACGACTTCGTCGAGACCTTCACCTTCGCTGGCGACCTGCAGGAAGACGGCAACGAGGACAAGCTCGCACCCAAGATCGACGCGATCAAGGATTGCACCATTCTCTACGTGGCCGCGATCGGCGGCTCCGGCGCGGCGCGCGTCGTGGCGAACAAGATTCATCCGATCAAAGTGACGCAGCCGGAAGTAATCCTGGACCTTCTGGACAAGTTGCAAGGTGTGCTCCAAGGCACGCCGCCGCCGTGGCTGCGCAAGGCGCTGGAGAAGGGGCGGCAACGTCGGTTCGATTGCGACGACGAGGTGGAAAATGGCTGAGCTCGAAGCGGTCGCAATGGAAACGTCGGCGCTGGAAACGGTGTTCATCAAGGAACTCGTGAAGCAGTGGCGCGCCCAGGATACGCACGGCTCCTGGGAAGGCAAGAGCAACGAGACGCTCCTGGCGCCTTACATCATCACCAAGGAACAGCGACGCGAAATCCCCATTATCGGCGATCCCGATCCGGAGACGATGTGGCGCATCGAGCTGTTCTACAACGCGGTGGGCCTTGCGATCGAACGGCGAACCGGAGTGATGGTGTCGCCGATGATGAAAATGAGTCACGAAGGCTTTGGTCGCCTGATTCTCACGGGGGGGCGGCTCATCGCGGTCAACAGGCATCTGCGCGACGTGCATCGCTTCGGCTTCGAGTCCCTGGAAAAGCTCGCGGCGGAAGGCTCGAAACTGGTCGAGGCGGGCGTCGAAATGATCGAGAAATACCCTGAGGTGGCGAAGTACGGTTGATGCGGTGTTCAGCCGCTCGATCCACCGCCGCCGCTATTGGAGCCGAACGATGGACGACCTGGACGCGCTCAAAGCGCAAGCAAAGAAACTCAATCAACAGGCGACCGCGCTCAAGATGGACTTGCACGACCTGGCCGAGGACTTGCCGACTGGCTGGGAGAAGATCCTGGACGTGGCGAAGAAAACCTATGATGCCCATGCTGCGCTCAGCGAAGCGCGCAAGGCGATCGCCGCGGCGAGCAGTTGACGAACGCCATGGCCGCGTTCACCGTCACCTTGCCCTCGGGGGAAATCTGGACGCCCAAATTCGCGCAGTCCATCAACGATGAGAAATGCATCGGCTGCGGTCGCTGCTTCAAGGTATGCGGACGCGACGTTCTGCAACTGGTCGGGCTCAACGACGAGGGCGAGCGTGTAGCCGTCGCATCCGATGATGACGAGGACGACGACGAGTACGAGAAAAGAGTGATGACCATCGCCAACCCGGAAAACTGCGTGGGCTGCGAGGCGTGCATGAAAATCTGTCCCAAGAAGTGCTACACCCACGCTTCGGCGGACGTCTGAGGCGGGAGACCGGGAGACAGGCGATGAAAGAAGTCGGCTATGTCGAATTGATGGAAGCGGCAGCGCATCCCGACCACTCCATCACCCTCGCCTTTGCGGGGGTGATGGCGCTTGGCGCTCTGCGCAAGCCGCCTTACGACGTGCCGATCGCGGGCGTCGACACGGGGGCCCTGGCGGCGATCGTCGAGAATTACTTCCCCGATCTGCACTTCTCGCCCACGGTTGCTTTGAAGCACGCCATCGACGGGCCGCGTATCGACGAGTTCGACGATCTGGTCGCGCTCTTGCTCCAGCACAGGAGCTTCGATGACGAGGAGACCAATTGGCTCGCTTATGCGATCGCCACTGCCTGCATGGGCGAGAACCACCTCTGGCAGGACATGGGGCTACCCAACCGCGGTGTGCTCTCCTGGCTCGTCAAGCATTATTTCGCGAGTCTCGCGGCGCGCAATACGGGCGACATGCGGTGGAAGAAGTTCTTCTATCGCGAGCTTTGCGTGCGCGCCGAGGTCCTGATCTGCAAGGCGCCGTCGTGCGCCGAATGCGTCGACTACGCGGTTTGCTTCGAGCCTGCCGAGGTGGTTCGCGCCGACGCCTTGCCAGGGGACAGTCGTCGTGCTCCCGTATGAGGCATTGGCGCCGCTGGCGCTGACGTTGAGAGTTGCGGGATGCGCGACGCTGGCCGCCTTCGTCGCCGGCGTGGCCATCGCACGGCTGCTGGCTCGTGGGCGGTTCTGGGGCCGGGATTGGATCGACGCGATCCTGACCCTGCCCATGGTGTTTCCGCCCACCGTGCTCGGCTACTATTTGATCGTCGTTCTCGGCCGCCGCGGCTGGCTGGGACAATGGCTGGACGAGACCTTCGGCTATTCGCTCGTATTCACGTGGCAAGGCGCCGTGATCGCGGCGGCAATCGTCAGTTTTCCGCTGGTCTTCAAATCGGCACACGCGGCTTTCGAAGGCGTCGAGCCCCATATCGAGAATGGCGCGCGTACGCTTGGTGCCGGCGAGCTAGGCGTATTCTTGTGGGTCACCTTTCCACTCGCCTGGCGTGGCGTCCTTGCCGGGACGCTGCTCGCATTCGCCCGCGCCATTGGAGAGTTCGGAGCGACGCTGATGGTCGCCGGCAATCTTCCCGGCAAGACGCAAACGCTGTCGATGGCGGTCTACGATGCCGTGCAGGCGGGCAACGACCACCTGGCGAACGTGCTAGTCGCCGTTACCTCGATCGTTTGCGTCACGGTTCTGGTGGCTTCTTCGCGGCTGCTGAAGACGACTTGCGCATAGGGATGACGCAGGCATGCCATTCGGACTTCGCCATTGGGCCTTCCTGTTTGCGACCAGCATTGTGTGCGTGTCGTCAGCGTTGGCCGATGAACTGATCGTCTCCGCCGCGGCGAGCTTGACCAATGCGCTGAAAGAAGTCGGTGCGGCTTTTGAGAAGCGTCACCCGGGAGACAGGGTCGTATTCAATTTCTCGGCGTCGGGCGCCCTGTTGCAGCAAATCGAGAACGGCGCGCCGGTCGACGTGTTCGCGTCCGCGGATCAGGAAACGATGAACCAGGCCGAGGCGAAGAGGCTGATCTTCGCGGCGACGCGGCGCAACTTCGTCTCCAACAAGCTGGTGCTCGTGCAGCCCAAGGCCGCGGCCGTCGCGGTGAAATCGCTCGCCGATCTCGCGCATGCGGCAGTCAAGCGCATCGCGCTCTGCAACCCGGTCACCGTGCCGGCCGGCCGCTATGCGCGCGATGTATTGCAGACGGAAGGTTTGTGGGTCGCGCTCGAGGCGAAATTCATCAGCGCCGATACCGTGCGCCAGGCGCTCGATTACGTCATCCGCGGCGAAGTCGATGCTGCCTTCGTGTTCGCCACCGATGCCGCAATCGCCCGCCACAAGGTGAGTGTCGTCGCCGTGCTCGCGACGAAAGAGCCCATTGCCTATCCGATTGCCGTCGTTGCCGCGAGCAAGCACGGCACGCTCGCCGACGCCTTCATCGGCTTCGTGAACGAGCCCGGGGCGCAGGCGCTCCTCGGCAACTACGGATTCGGCAAGCCCTGATGCGGCTCGCCATCGACATCCGCAAGACGCTGACCGACCGCGGCCGGCGCTTTACGCTGCGGGCCCGCTTTGAGAGCGACGACAATTGCGTCGTGTTGTTCGGGCCCTCGGGCGCAGGTAAGAGCCTGACGCTGCAAGCGATTGCGGGCCTTGCGCGGCCCGACGGCGGATTCATTCGCCTGGGCGGGCGGACGCTGTTCGATAGCGACCTGGGCATCGACGTGCCGATACGCGCGCGGCGCGTCGGCTACGTGTTTCAAGACTACGCGCTGTTCCCGCATCTGTCGGTCGCCGACAACGTCGGCTTCGGTTTGCGCCGTCGTTGGTGCTGGGGCCTTGCGGCGCGTGAACGGAGGCAGGTTGCAGACATGCTTTCCGTGTTCGAGATCGCCGCGCTTGCCGACGCGCGGCCACGCGATCTTTCGGGCGGACAAAGGCAGCGGGTCGCGCTTGCCCGCGCCCTGATAGGCCGCCCCGATATGCTGCTGCTCGATGAGCCGTTTGCCGCCTTGAATCCGCTCTTGCGCGCAAAGATGCGTACCGAGCTTAGCCGCATCCGCGAACACTTCGAGGTGCCCGTGATCTTGATCACGCACGACGAGGAAGATGTCACGGCCTTCGGCGAAACCCTGGTCATGGTCGAGGCGGGCAGCGTGCGCGGCGTCTGGCCGTTCCGGCGCTTACGCGAGCGGCAGGATGCGGTCGGGCTTGCCGACGTGCTGCGACTGCTGCGCGGAACGGGCGCGTCGTTCTCCGAATGCGGGTAGCGCGGCAGGGCGCCGGGCCGGCCGTTACGGCTCGATCGCCGCTGGACCGCAGTGGTGACCGAATTCAACCGAACTTGAACAGGATTCCGTAACCCCCGCGCGGGTATTCCCATTCGACGTTGCGATGCTCGGTGCAGATGATGCGGCAAGTGCCGCATTCGAGACAGCCGTCGGTGATCAGCACCACGTGTCCGTTGCCTTCGGCGGTGTAGCAACCGGCGGGGCAACACACCGTGCATTGCTGCGTCTTGCACTGCGATGCGCAGACTTCGGGACGCTTGATGGAGATGTGCGGCCGCCCCGCATCGACCCGATAACGGTTGCGAAAGAGCTTCTCTTCGACTTTGGCAATGCTCATTCGAACGCCCTCCACATCCGATACGCATCCCCCATGAGTCCGAAGAGCGAACGCCGGTGCTTGAAGCTCGCCCGGATTTCGCGCTCCTTGGTCTTCTTGTCGATGTCGTCGACCTTGAGCATCGTGTGCGCGGCCCGGTTGATCAGCTCGGGATAAGTGGTGAAGAACTGCGGATTGCGGTGGAGCATCGAAGGCATGCGCTCGTATTTCTTGAGGTCCTTGATGACGAAGCTCCGATCCAGCTTTTCACGGTAACGCGCGAGGTTCTTTGCCGTGAAGGGCGCGCCTTGCGCGGCCAGCTCGATCACGGTTTCGGCGGCGAGCCGCCCCGTGGTCATAGCCAGATTCGATCCCTCGCGATGCACAGCGTTCACGAACATGCCCGAGTCGCCGACGATCATCCAACCCTCGCCGTAAATCTTCGGGATGGCTCTGTAGCCGCCTTCGGGAATGAGATGCGCGGCGTACTCACGCATCTCGCCGCCTTCGAGGAGCGGCGCAATGGCAGGATGCGCCTTCATCTCCTCGAGCAGCCGGTAGGGCGAGCACTTCTGTTGCTTGAAGTCGGAGAGCACGCAGCCCACACCCACCGTGAGGGATTCCCGGTTCGTGTAGAGGAAGCCCGTGCCCATCATGCCCTTGGTGATCTTGCCTACCATTTCGATCACCACGCCGGCATCGCCAGCGACGTTGAACCGGCTCTCCAGCGTCTCCTGCGGCAGGAAATGGATCTCCTTCACCGCCAGCGCCACGTCTTTCGGATCGAGCTCCGGCCGGAAGCCTGCCTTTCGCGCAAGCACGGAATTCACGCCGTCGGCGAGAATCACGATGTCGGCGTAGACGGACCCGCCCTGACGATCGGTCTTGACCCCGATCACCCGTTCCTTGTCCATGATGAGATCGCTCACGGTGGTCTCGCAGATCAGCAGCGCACCGGCTTCCTGCACCTTCTGCGCGAACCACTTGTCGAACTGCGCGCGGATGATCGTGTATCGATTGTAGGGCGGCTTGTCGAAGTCGTCCGAGCGGTAATGCGTGCCCACAAAGGACTGCTCGGCCAGCACCCACATGCGTTGCTCGATGATGTGGCGCTCCAGCGGCGCGTCCTCGCGAAAGTCCGGAATGATGCGCTCGAGCGCATCGGCATAAAGAATTGCACCCTGCACGTTTTTCGAGCCAGGATATTCGCCGCGCTCGAGTTGCAATACTTTGCGCCCCGATTTGGCCAGCGTGTACGCGGCGGCATTGCCGGCAGGGCCGGCGCCGATCACGATCGCATCGAAGTGTTCAGCCATGGTTGCTCTCCAAGCGTCTTTGCCGCATTCGTTGCAGGGCCATTTGTTCGCGCTGCGCTAACTCGCCTTACGCGCCACCGCAAGCTGTTGCCTGAAGGCTTCGGTGAGGGCGGGAAGGATCGCCATGGCGTTGCCCACGATGCCGTAGGTCGCGAACTCGAAAATCGGCGCGTTCGCATCGCTATTGATGGCGATGATCACGTCCGCCCCTTCCATGCCGACGCGATGCTGGACGGCGCCCGAGATGCCGGCTGCGATGTAGAGTTTCGGCCGCACCGTCTTGCCCGATTGTCCGACTTGCCGATCGAGCTCGACCCACCCGGATTGCACCACCGGCCGCGTGGCGCCCACTTCCGCGCCCAGCACGAGGGCCAGGTCCCAG
>WNFY01001787.1_pt1 | contig 20412 bp, 22 predicted proteins | sample 5400091 | NCBI WGS metagenome assembly WNFY01 (sample SAMN13153364, study PRJNA577476) | soil metagenome | isolation source: 60 cm soil or saprolite under grassland replicate 1 | place: USA:California | collected 2016-06-15
GCTTTTACAGGCTCAAACGTGATGGCGCACGGCGGCGGCGGTGGTGGTCATGGTGGCGGCGGCTTCGGTGGAGGAGGCTTTCACGGTGGCGGCTTCGGTGGGGGCGGTTTTCGAGGAGGAGGCTTTCACGGCGGTTTTGCCGGTGGAGGCTTTCGAGGTGGGGGTTTTCGCAGTGGTTTTAACACTGCTGGCTTTCGCGGCGGCTTTCGTGGTGATGGCTTTCGCGGAGGTGGCTTTCGTGGCCGCGGCTTTCATGATGGTGGCTTTCGCGGCGGTCGGTTCAACAATCGCGGCTTCGACGATGGGTTCTCCTTCTTTGGTGATTTTGGTGACCCGTTCTTTTACTACCCCGGTTCATACTACGGGTACTATCCCTATGGCTATTATCCTGGCTATTATCCTTATGGTTACGGATACGGCGGCTTTACCAGCCGCGGCTTTCGCGGCGGTGGCTTTCGTGGCGGTGGCTTTCATGGCGGTGGCTTTCATGGCGGTGGCTTTCATGGCGGTGGCTTTCGCGGCGGTGGCTTTCGCGGCGGTGGCTTTCGCGGCGGTCGGTGATCCGTACAATCAATCTGTTTAGGCGGCGGTTCCAGACCACTGAGCGCGTTGCGAGTTCAAGCTATTTGTAACTTTTCAATTTTACCAAGACTCGCATGAGCTCCGAAGCGAGGAATGAGTTTTGAAACTGCTTCATCGCCTTGCTTACGTCGCTGCCGCGGTGCTCATCTATCATCAGGCGATCGCTGGGAAAGGCCATTGGCATATCGCACGATGGTTGTTGTTCCCACTTGCCACGCTGCAACTAGCTCGTTTGATAAAGACAGCGGTGCGAGAAAAGCGCCGAAATACCGCTTTGCCATCTGTTGCGAAACAGGTTGCAAGCGATATTGAATCTAGTGTTGCAGGGGCAGCCAGCCGCCGGTTGCCTGAATCGGTGTCGGATCACTCCCAACGCTCACCCATGCGGCAAGCGCGCGCGAATGAGAACCGCCGCTGTTTTCATCCGGCTTAAATTCAGCGCGCAGCGAGGAACCTTGCAGCGGAGACTGGTGGTGCACGAGCACAACGAAGTCGTGGGTAAGTTTGCGACCCGCGTTTTCACCGCGGGCAACATTCGAGGTCACGCCAAAGCCGAGGAAAGCGACATGCGCGATTGCTTGTCCCGTCATCGGCTTTGTCGAATTAAACGTGACCACAAAATTGTCGCTACCGCTGTTCTGTGAAATCGTTAGCGCGCCCGGTGTTTCGTTCGATTCGCGCGCCAGCACATCTGTGCCCGACCATTGCCACTCACGTCCGTTTAGGACGAATTCGGGAGTGTAAACTGTATTGCTCCGCCAACCCGCCGCATAGGTGTGCTGCCGCTGCGTGAATTCAACTGAGGCGAGCCGATCGTTCCAGCCGAGGTTATCCCAGTAGTTCACATGAAACGCGACCGGCACAAATGTCTTCCACAAAGACGGATGCGTCGTAAGCTTTGAAAGCGTTCGCTTGGCCGGCGGGCAACTGCTGCAACCTTCCGAGGTAAAGAGTTCCACGAAACTCACGCGCTTTTCGCCGCTCTCGAAACGCAATTGATCTGCGCCTGCGTTGCCGGAAGTCATGGCGACAACAGCGAACATGAGGAGAATTCGCCATCTGGTGGGATTCGTTTTCATATTAGCGTTTACTTTCTGTGCTCTTGTAATCGGCAAGACGCACCGAACCAATCAGTCAGATACTCTACCCAAGTCGCGAGCCAATTCTTTGAGGAGTTAGGGGCTCAGTTTCCCTTCTCAGTCAGGGAATAAAAATCGGGTCGAAGTGGTTGTATTAAACGAATGCAAAGATTAGTCCTGGCGCTCGTGATCCTGGTGCTCGTCGCATAAAATTCACGATTATGAAGCGCTTCGCATAGCCTAAGATGAATGGATTGAGCCGGACGTGTCCGACCGGGGTGCCGGCAGCAGAACCTACGAACGGATGTTCGCCTTGGTCAGAGCCGGCTCAATTCCTCCGCGACTGACTAGACTTCCCTCGTCGCATCCAATCAATGAGCTCAAGACCGATAGCAATCTACTACGAGCATCCGGATTGGTTTCGCCCACTGTTCGCCGAACTCGATGCACGCGGCATCAATTACGTGAAGCTGAATGCGTCCTGCCATTCGTTCGATCCGGTGGCAGCGGGCCCAGATTTTTCGTTCCTCTTTAACCGCATGAGCGCATCGGCCCACCTGCGCGGGAACGGTCAGGCCATATTTTTCACGCAGAGTTACCTGGCCTATCTTGAAACAGTCGATATTCGCGTAATCAACGGCAATCGCGCGTTCGCTCTTGAGATATCCAAAGCGCGACAACTCCAGTTGTTCAACTCGTTAGGTTTACATTTTCCGAAGACCCACGTCGTTAATTGCGCGAACGAAATACTGGCCGCGGCCTTGCATATTGGATTCCCGCTGCTGGTAAAACCAAATATCGGCGGACGCGGCGGCGGCATCGTGCGTGTTAATTCCATGGAGCAACTCGAAGCCGCTATCGACAAAGCCAGCTTGCGCTTTGGGATTGATCAAACGGCGCTTGTTCAAGAATTCATCCCCGTCCGGGACGGTCATATAACGCGCGTAGAAACGCTTGGCGGAAAATTCCTATACGCGATCGACATCCTTACGTCCGGACAAAATTTCAATCTCTGCCCGGCGGAAATTTGTCAGGTCGAAAGCGTTTCCGAATTTCTCGAAAACTCAACAGGTGGTGCACCCAATCGGCAGCTGAAAGTGGAGGCATGCAAGCCGCCACTAAGCACAATCGCTGAGGTTGAGAAGATTGCCGCGTTTGGCGGCATCGACGTCGGTGGTGTTGAATACATGGTCGATGACCGCGATGGCCGCATCGTCTATTACGACATTAACCCTCTTTCCAATTTTGTTGCGAATGCGCCTCAACTTCTCGGCTTTGATCCGCACGCGCGACTCGTGGACTACCTGGAGCAGCAAAAGGAGCATGTTTAAATGCGCTACGGGTATTGGCTCCCAGTGTTCGGCGGCTGGCTCCGAAACGTGGAAGACGAACAGATGGAGGCGACCTGGGAATACGCGAGCCGCCTAGCGCGACGAAGCGAAGAGATCGGGTTCGATCTGACGCTAATCGCTGAACTGAACCTCAATGACATTAAAGGCGCCGATGCTCCTACGTTGGACGCTTGGTCTACAACGGCAGCCTTGGCAGCGGTAACGAAACGCCTCGAGTTAATGGTCGCCGTCCGTCCCACGTTCCATTCGCCCGCGCTGCTGGCCAAACAAGCTGCGAACATTGACCACATTGCTGGCCCGGGCCGTCTTTCTCTGAATGTTGTCTCATCCTGGTGGGCGGATGAGGCGAAAAAGTACGGAGTCCACTTCGAACAACATGATGATCGCTACGCACGCACGGCGGAATGGCTCGAAGTCGTCAACCAGATGTGGAGGCGTGATCATTTTTCGTTCTCGGGCAAATATTACCAGGTTGAGGATTCGATTTTGCAGCCCAAGCCGATCTCACAGCCGCGGCCGGTGGTTTACGCTGGTGGCGAATCCGAAGCGGCGAAGGAATTGATCAGCGAACGCTGTGATGCCTTCGTGATGCATGGTGATCCGCCCGAGCGCATCCGCTCTAAGATCGCTGAGATGTCTGAGCGAAGAGAAAAGAAAGGGCTCGGCCGTATGACTTTTGGAGTCGCCGCTTATTCGATTGTTCGCGACACGGAAGAGGAAGCGCGGAAAGAACTGGCACGCATCACCGATGTGAAGCAGTGCGCCGCCGGCTACGAGAACTATCGACAATGGCTTGCCGGTACGAAACTCGACCAACATGTTTCGCTCGAAGATTATTCAGTCAGTAACCGGGGATTGCGTTCTGGACTGGTGGGTACGCCTGGCCAGGTTGCGGAACGCATTGCCGAGTTTGAAGCAGTGGGCATTGATCTCCTCCTCCTTCAATGCAGTCCGCAGTTTGAAGAAATGGAGCGTTTTGCCCAGAGCGTGATACAAAGGAGCAATCTTTAAGTGTTCTAGTGGACCGCCTGGAGAAATGCCCGAGTTGGCTCGGTTTCGTTTGCCAGGGCGGGACTATCCGCCCGCCTTCTTTGTAGCGTCTGACGAGCGCCATAATAAGAGCCAACGACCAAGATGGCGGCCAGTAGCTGAGCAGCCATCGTCTCGTAGGTAGAAAACACCGCAAACCACATTCCCATCCAAGCCGGGATAACATTGGTCAGCCAACTAATGTCTGTTCTGGAGATCCAATGCGCGAGTTGCATCTCCTGCGCTTGTTCGCCCACCATCACCAGCAACACAACTCCCAAAAGAATGCCTGTGCTAATTAGCATGTTTCGATATGGAAGATGCTTCTGGAGGACGAATGTGAGTACAGCGACTATCCCGGAGAGGAAAAGGCCGAGCAAGGCACCTTTCAGCACGACGCCTCCGCCTAGTTGCAGATTATAGCTTTGGAGGAACAGAACGACTTCGAAGCCTTCTCGATAAAGGGAAGTAAACCCAAGCAGAATCAAGCCCCAAAAAAGGGATCGTCGTGAGCTTTGGCCATTCGAATTGGCGAACAGCGCTCTTTTTCGGCGGTTATGCGCTCGGATCCATCCACCCCAGTAAATCCTGTGAAAAAACCAATTCATAATCACAACCAGAACGATGATCGCGAGAAGGCCGGTCGCAGCTTGCAACTCGAGCGCGGGAACACTTTCCGTAAGGTGGCCGACGATTCGCACCGCGATGAACCAGGTGATCAATGTCGCGAGGAAAGCAATACCTGCACCTATTGCAACGGGACGTCGGTGCACCTGATTGCTCCCAATCATGCTCGCCGTGATCGCCGCGATCACAAGGACGCATTCGAGTCCTTCGCGGAACACTAGAACTCCAATGTCCAGGAACGCGACGGTTGGGCTCGTGTGCAGTTGCGTCGGATCTGGCGCGCCATGCGTGGTAATACCTCGCCAGACAATCATCACGATCAAAAAGATCGTGGCGGCAAGAACACCAATTCGAAAAGAGGCACGGACTTTTTTGCGCGGCTTGCGTGTTACTCGAGCGATCATCGATTATTTCTGGGACGAAGCCGCTGATGAGAAGCTACGGCTGCGCAGATGGTAGCTCGCTCTTTGTGTCTAGTAGTTTGTGCGGCGGGGCTGCGTTGGGCCCGGACTGACTAAGCTCCCTCTCAGCCTCATCGCGCGCCGCGCTGAACTCCTTGACCGCTCGACCCATTCCTCGGGCGAGCTCAGGCAGTTTTTTCGCGCCGAACAGGAGTAATACGATGAGAAGAACTACAATCATGTCCGGCCCCATAAGATTCATGATACTGGCGATTGTAATAGACATAAAAAATCTCCGATATGTTTGTTTTGTTAGGATGTTGAGACCATCAATAGAACTGGTAATGGGCTACTTTGAAAAGTAGCCCATTACCATGGAACGCGCTTAGTCTTCAGCTTCCGACGTAGCGTGCGAGCGTAGTTCCGTTGTCGCTATTGCCCACAGCAATGATCTTGCCGTCGATCTGAATAAGGACAGTGTTAGCAAAGGCTACGCTCGATCCAAATGCTGTGCTCACAAAACCGCTGTTACCGAAGGTCGTGTCGACGCTTCCGTCGGGATTGTACCGCACCAAAGCGAAGTCGGACGACCCAGTATCAGTAAGCGCGGTTTGTCCAACGGCGACAATGTCGCCGTTTCTCTGGAGCGCAACGGCAAAAGCGCGTGCCAGGATGTTACCCGGGAACGGTGTTGTCACGCCCCCATGAATGCCAAAAGCGTTATCGAGCGTTCCGTCGATCTTGTAGCTTACTAGCAGGAAACCGGAAACACTATTAAGTGACATGAGGTTCAGATCAGTAAACATGGTCCCGGCAGTAATGATCCTCGTAACAGTTGAGGAGTTGTTAGTAACAACAAATCCGCCTGCATCATTCGCGAAACCCGGAGTCTGACCATGAATACCGAAATCTTTAACAACAGCGCCGTTCGGAGCATACGCTGATGTAACGCTGCCGGTGCCGACGAGGATGTTGCCATTAGGCACAACAGCGACCGAATCGCCGCCGAAAGTGGGCGCTACGCCATTCGAACCGAAAGTTGAGTCAAGCTGCCCATTCGCGCGCAAGCGTGCCACTATGCGCAGGCTTCCGCCTTCGTTATGTCCAGTGGCGACGAGGATTCTGCCGTCAGGTTCCAACGCGATACCTCCACTGGCTGGCGCAAGAAAGAGCTCAGCTGCTTGAATGGCTGTAGCACCATTATTGCCAAACGTGTTGTCCAGGCTGCCATTACTATTGAAGCGGAAAACCGTCAGGTGAAGATTAGCCGGAGCCACCGCGAGAATTTTCCCGTCAGTTTGAATGGTCACGGCAAATGCGGGTCCGGCATTAGTGCCCCCGATCACCACCTTGCCGCCGATGCCGAAATTAGGATCGAGCGTGCCATCAGTGTTGTAACGCAGGAGGCCGGGTTGTTGCTGATTCTGATTAGTTGCAATCGACCCAGCTACTACGATCTTGCCATCACCTTGAAGAGCCCCGGCATTCGCGCCCGTGTTTGTCGTAAAGACGATGCCGCCCTTGCCAAACTTCGGGTCCAGAGTGCCCGCTTGCGCCATGAGCGAGGCCGGTAAAGCAAAAACTACCAGGGATATGCCCAAGGCAAGACGTTTTTGAGAAGTAACGCTTTTCGCGAGATTCTGAAAAACGCGCCTAGGTAAGGTTAAGGTAAGAAGGATTTTGCTGATCATTTTTGTTTTCATATTAGTTATCCGATGTGTGTGTTTTGTAAGGATGTTGAGTTGTTCGATCCATCTATACCGAATTGGCAGACTTTTATTCCCAGAAACTGATCTGCCACGTCATGTGCCTAGCGGATTTCTAGCGATCAGGCCTTTCTCGTCGGCGACAATGGAATAAAGACGGGGTGGTGTTGGTTGTATTAGACAAACGAAAGGATGCATGAACGAAATCGAACTCGGGCAACACCACCGCAGCGGAACGGTCTAAAGCAGGTTCTTTACGACATGGAGCGGTATTATTCGTGCATATAACTAATACTTAGAATGGATCTATTTTTATGACCTACAAAAAACTCATTGCAGTAATCATGATCGCCATCGCCGGTAAGTTTGAAGCAGGCGCAATGACTCAGGCAGGCGCGTTCAGTTCGGCCGTTTCACCAAGAAATGTCCCGCTTGCGGACAATGCTCGCTTGATTGTCGGGAGAGCAGCAGACTTTGGAACCTTCCTCTATGTTAACTTATTCATTGACGGTATTCCAGTTACGACTCTTGGGTACGGGCAGGGGTACGAAGCAATCGTGCGGCCAGGACAACATATGTTGTCGATAACGACCACTCCCTTGGGATACCAGAGGTTAATATACCGCCCTATCACCATCACCATGGAACGCGGCCAGACCTATGCGTTTACGGCGCTTTGGGAAGAGACGGACCTGGCCACGCTTAAAAGGCCGGATGGAGCTTCTTCTCACTAACTGATATCCAGAAAGGACTAGTTATGAAATACAAACAACTCATTGCACTGACAATTGCTCTTACTGTTACCGTTTTTGCAGGCTCAACAGTGATGGCGCGCGGCGGTGGCGGTGGTGGTCATGGCGGCGGCGGCGGCTTCGGTGGCGGCGGTTTTCACGGCGGTGGTTTCAGTGGTGGTGGTTTTCGAGGTGGCGGTTTTCACGGTGGTGGTCTTCGCGGGGGATTTGCCGGTGGTGGCTTTCGCGGCGGTGGCTTTCGTGGTGGTGGCTTTCGCGGCCGCTTTAACGGTAATGGTTTTCGCAACCATGGTTTTGGCGGTGATCGGTTCCGCAATCGAGACTTCGATGATCGGTTCTTCTTTGGCGATTTTGGGGACCCGTTCTTTTACTATCCCTATCCATACTACGGATACTATCCCTATGGCTATTATCCTTACGGTTACGGATACTAGTCTTACGATGAGCCTGTTTACCAAGGCAGGGTGGGATACGGCAACTCTTTGGTTGGAGCGGTCCAACTGGGTCTGGCGCGTAAAGGCTATTATCATGGCTCGATCGATGGCGTGAGCGGCAATGGAACGCGCAAGCCAATCCGCGAATATGAACACGCCCACGGCCTGCCAGTGAATGACAGGATCGGTCAACGACTGCTCATGACGATGGGCTTAGGTTGAGAACTTTTTGGCCCATTCATCCCCAGATGACAGGCAAAATCATCGTGAAGTAAGTATGATGTATGAACTCGGGTGAGACGAATGAGTTTGAAACAAGCTACAACGCTCGCGTCGGGAAAATCCGCACAGCGGCCGCTGTCGCGTTAAAAGAATTAGATCGATTACGCTCAGCCGGGCCCGTAGCACAAGAAGCGCTCGATACTGAGGTCGCACGTATCACACAAGAGAAGCTCCAGCCGTACGGTTGCGATCTTGTTGTTCATCGGACAGACGATGGCATCGCGCGATTCCTGATCAAGGTCCAGAGCACGGGGAGAGAATACGATCTAATTAAGAGTTTTTTCCATCGTGACAATGGTCGCTAGCTCCCTCCAAGACCGGCTTGGACTCCGTTTGGGTTCTTGTTGAATAAGCACGCTGCTCACATGTAGTGCCTCGCTATATCCAGCATCCTTTCAACAGTTCTGCCTTCCAGAAATCCTTCTTACACTAGGGGAATATTAGTGCAGCAAAGTAGTATCAATAGGTGAAAGCAATTTTATCGATGAAAACATCACTAAAACCAAATCGCGGAAAAACTGATCTTTTGTTCGCTTCTCCTGTTCACCATCAGAAACACACAACCAGGCGCATATCCGTACTCTCTCCGATTCTGAAACATGTAAATACAGGCACTCTGGCGTTTGGGATGTTCGTTGGTCTAGCGCTGTTGAGTAGTCCCGTTCTTGCGCTTCAATTTACTTTTACGCAAAACAGGGACTCCCAAACAAGAGAGTCACGTCGTGTCAAAGCGACAAAGACTGAGGTTGCTATCGACAAGTTCAGTTTCTCTCCAAACACATTGACGCTATCAGTCGGCGGAACAGTGACCTGGACTAACCACGACAACGTGCCACACGTTGTGTGTAGTGCCGACAATCAATTCAAAAAGTCGCCTCCATTGAAGACTGGTCAGAGCTTCTCCCATACCTTCGCCACAACGGGAACCTACTCTTACTTCTGTTCTATCCACCCCCGGATGACAGGGAAAATCGTTGTCAAGTAAACATCAGCTACGACAACTACATGAAATCATCACCTTGCTCGTCTTTTTTGAAAGCCGCGCTATTGATTGTGCCATTGGCCCTGTGCCTGGGTGGATCCACGACCGCGCAAGCGGGAGATAGGGACCCGTTGTTTTCTGGAGCCGTAAGACCAGGGAATTGGGAATATCGCATGGAATCAAGGCAAGGCTATCTCAAGGTCTATTCCGCTATCGATGAAGTCAGGGACGGCGACACGCGCTACTTCCCACACACCTCTTACGTCATTTACACGATCGATGGAAAGGTCTTCAAAAACGTCACAAACCACCGTTCCGCAGACGATGAAATTCCCGAGCTCGTGTCGTTGCCAGTTGGATCTTACAGAGTGGTAGCTCGGTCGCTGAGAGGCGGGTACGTCCGGGTAATCGTCGTTATTGAGGAAGATCAGCAGACGATCCTCAACTTGGATTTCTGGGATCCGAATACGGAAAGGCAGTTAGCACACAACTGACGAATTGCGATTTATGAACTCCGAAAAACAGAGTGAGATCGGACTCATGGCGCGGGAAACGCTCGATGTTGCGGTCCGGCCCATTGCGTAAAAGAAACGGCATTCTCATGAATGCGGTCTTATTGTTTACCTTGTTGACGGCGGTATAACTCGTTTTGTGATGAGGGTTCAGAGCGGAGAAATTCGGCTACAACCTAGGTTGGAGTTTTTGCCGATACTCTAACTGGCCAACTCAAAAAGACCGAGGCTGACCTATGATCCTGGATTTTAAATGAAAGAAAGTCGTTGTAACTGGTGGCACACAGCCGATCGAGCATGCCATTGCTGAAGCAGTGGCCGAGGAAGGAGCTGATGTGGTGATCTGGCTGCGTAAATGGCATGATAACGGGAATGAAGCCAGAGTGCTTCCAATAACGCAACTGGAAGTCCCATCGCAACAACCTAACGGAGCATCTCTACATACATCACTTTGGCGCGAGACAATGGCGCACAGATCTTACTGGTGATTCCGAGCACAGACTGTTGGTGCTCCCACTCATACATCTAACCATACAATTTCGGGAATAAAATCGCTCTGAATCGGTAAGAAAGGGTGTGAGGCAAATCTACCGATCAACTCAACCTCGGCGGCGTTGAAACGCCTTGAGTGGTGAGTGACACAGGTTTGCGCCTCTAACAGAAACCGAAAACACCAATGCACCCAAGTATTAATCAGATGTTATACCCAAATCGGCAGGCTTTTTTTGAGAAGCTTGCGTTGAGTTTACCGCCACAACCGGCGATCAAGATCGGACCCGCGCCAATGCCTAGTGCAGAGCACAAACAAGGATTGCGGGTTATGCGAAAGGCGGTGCCGGCGCAGAGGCTGAGCACGGCGCAACGAAGCATGGGGTCCGGAAGATGATCACAGAAAGATCAAACCTCGATAACCTTCGCAGCCGCGAGCCGTTGTTCCACCGGATCAGCCAGGACTATTTGACAAAGGAAGCGCCTCAGCATTTCGCCTGCGAAGCGGTAGTGTTTTGGGTGATAATGATGGCGGCGGCGCCACCATTGCTAAATGCAGCGAACGCCGTCCTGGAATTGATCCGCTCGAGCGGAGGAGCGTGATACGTTTGGAGTGGAGAAAGCTTGAACCTGCAGATGATGCTCAGATCCGATGATGCGCTCGCTGTTGGCATTTGCCGCACGAAGGTTCTGCAGTTCTTCGCGCAAACGCTTCGCGCCGTCCGCGGTGATGTAATTGGTCGCTCCCGGCGGTAGTCCTGACGCCGCCTTCCGTCCGCTGCGCTCCGGAAGATCGGCATCTTCTTTGATGAACGCCCTGCTCATTTCAACAAATTATCGCGCGCGCCCTCAAACGTGTGTCCCCGCCTTCCCTTTCTACCAGTTCCGTATTAGTTCGTCCACGGGCTGTGACTAATCCAATGGCCCCAATGCCTCCCAAGCAAGGCTGAGACAGAGACCGAATGTCGGCAAAAAATAACCAATCAGGGAATATTTTGCACCGCTGCGCGGTTTAGACAGGCGAACAAGCTGCATCGCATCGTGAAGTGTGACCGCAGCAAGCGCAATCAGCGCATGTCTCTCACAGAACAGAAACAAGAAATCGAAACCAAAAAAGAACACATAAATATGCAACTCAAACTGATTCGTAAAAACCTCGGCCAAACGTTCGCCAGTAGTTCAAATGCAAACATTCCAGAAGGTGATGTCACCACACCGGCTGGAAGACTGCGTCTCAGACAACGCGGCTTACCTGTTAAACTGGCGGTGCTGCTTGCTGGCTTGTTGGTTCAAGTTACGCTGGTCTCTGCCCAATCGCAGAATGTCGTTGTTGACTGGAATAGAAACCTTTTGGTGATCGTCCGTACACACGGTGCGCAGCCGGCAACCATTCACCCTACCCGCAGCTTCGCCATGATGCATGCTGCCATCTATGACGCGGTCAACGCGATTGACCAAACGCACGAGCCTTATGCGGCCGGCGTGCCTCACGCATCGCAATCCGCTTCACAGGAAGCGGCCGCTGCTGCCGCCGCACATGAAGTCCTCGTACAATTGTATCCTTCTTTCCAGCCGACACTCGATGCGCAGCTCCAACAGTCGCTGTCACAAATTCCGGATGGCCAACCCAAAACAGATGGCATCAGTGTTGGACAAGCTGTTGGCGACCTCATCCTGGCTTTGCGCAGCAATGACGGCTCAAGTGCACCGCCTATTCCGTACGTTTTCGGCAACGCTCCTGGCGATTACCAATCAACGCCGCCCAATTTTCCACCGCAGCCTCAATTCACTCACTGGTCGAACGTGACGCCATTTGCTCTCGAACACGCCAACCAGTTTCGTCCAGGGCCTCCACCGGCTTTGGATAGCCATTCCTATAGCGACGCTTTCAACGAAGTGAAGACATTGGGAATTATCAACGGCACCGTCGCTACGGCTGACCAGGCGTTAACGGGCAGATTCTGGAATGGAGCTATTCAAAACTATTGGAACGAGATCACCCAAACCGCTGTGCTAATGGATGTGCTGAGCACCGCACAAAGCGCGCGGCTGTTTGCCTTGGTCAACTTTAGCCTGGCCGACGGGGTAATAGCCTTCTACGACGCCAAGTACGTCTACAACTTCTGGCGGCCAGTTACCGCGATCAGGGAAGCCGATACAGATAACAACCCGGAAACCGTAGCCGATCCAAATTGGTTGCCAGAGGTTACCAATACCACTCCAGATCCCTCCTATCCTGGCGCGCATGCCGTCATTAGCGCTGCGGCATCGTTCGTTCTCAACTCCGTCCTTCACCATGACCACTTCAACTTTACCGTGACCTCCGAAGTGCTTCCGGGAACGACACGTTCATTTCGCGGCTTCTCCGCCGCAGCCCAAGAGGCAACCTTGAGCCGAATATTTGCCGGAGTCCACTTCCGCTTTGACCTCACCACTGGAGAGCGCCTCGGCCAAAACGTGGCTGACTTCGTTGTCGACAACTTCCTTACGCCTGTTCATTGAAGGCAATGAAACAGACGAGAATTAGGCCATTCACAAACATCAATGACGGATAAAGGGAATATCGGGTTAGTCTAAGTCAGTTTACGAGCCGCGGCGAGTTTTTTAGCTCGCCGCGGCGGACGCGCTTGACCCGATGTCCGCGCTGGCGCGAACTCTGCTGACTTACTCCGCACGCAACGCAATCATCGGTTCGACGTGACTAGCTCAGCGGGCCGGCACCCAGCAAGCGAGAAGCGCGACGCCCAGCAACAGCAAGGCGACACACGCGAAGGTGATCTTGTCATCAAAAGCAGAACGCAACCAAGGCAGCAGCAAATGTCAACCTTTGCCGCCGAAAAGTAAGGCACATGAGGTGGCAGATAATTTTCTGGAGAATATAACTTTGCCAATTCGGTATGAATGGATTGAACGACGCACAACGTTGTTACAAACAAACATACAAACAACATATAAACAAACGAATCGAATAACTAACATGAAAACAAAAATCATCAGCAAAATCCTTTTCACCCTGGGCTTGGTGCTCGTGCTTGGTAGCGGGGTCACGCCCGTGCATGGTGGCACTCAACCAAGCTCTGCTTCTGTAATAGGCCCTCCGGAGCAAGCCCCGGTTGTTAACATCAATACCGTGAATGCATCCGGATTACCGAATGCATCCGGATTCAATGGGAGCATTGAGGTTGTTACCCGAGGGCAAATCGGCGTATTCGTCTTGAGCGAGAAGGCTCAAATCCCGCTCGCTACAACTTTCGTAAACTTCAAGGTCAGCGGCACCGCTATCCCAGGAGTTGATTACGTTCCGCTTGTTCCGCCCGCCGCCATCGGGCCATCGCCGACTGCTAACAATCTTACTACGGCAGTCGGGTTTGGAGTAATCCTGGTCAAGACGTTGCCTGATCCCAGAGCATCAGTCGTCCGCCAGGCGTACAGCGTTGTGGTAACTCTGGAACCCGGTCCGGGATATACCGTAGGCCAACCTAGCTCAGCTGAAATACTGATTCAGCCTTTGAGCCCCTCTTCCACGTGATAGATAACTCCTGCTTGTAAGATGCGAGCCGGCCAAGCCGGTCCTGCCCTTGGGGTAAAGGCCGGCTTGGTCGCTCCAGTAACTGTTCGAGTTTACTTCACACGCCCAAGGGCAGGCACGGATCAAACTAACGGGCGCTCTTGGCCGAACCAGAAGCCGCGCCGCGGTTTTCCGTCCAACCGCTTATTCATCATAGATGACGAATGGAACGAGCGGCGATGAGCGACATAGAAGGGTCCGAGCGGGACTGGCGTTTAGCTGCGAGGGTAGCAGTGACGCGCTGTGGGCAAATAACCAGTTTCAAATCAGGAAAAGGTTTACAGCTTCTGAGCTGTTCTCTAGATTCCTGGCTCCAGGATAAGTTGCAGGATACAACCACGGTTCAGCGGCGTCGATTTTTCGCCGTGCCCAGGCACGCTGGCAAAGATTATTGGCAAGTGGAGCGACACCCAAAAATCGTTGCTGCGCCCGTCCTTTTTCGAAAATCGTGGAATAAAAATACGCCTGCACGGTTGTACATAGATGAATGCAACCGTTCATGACCTTGTACCGCCGAGGGAACAGTGAAGCGTTGACCGACCGAATGACCGATACGTTTCAAAGTCATCGGTGCATGCTCCACCAAGGCACATTACGGAGGCATTCATGCGCGATCCGATCTCATTGGCAACGAACTTTCCACGATTTGAAGCGAGTGGAAATGACCTTTGTTGGCATGGCGATCCCACGCGAACGCGCTGGTTCAATATGCAGTTTCCAGCCGAGGCAATCGATAAAAACTTTATGGCCGCAACACTAGAAGCCGAGTATGCTTTTGGCGCTGAAGATCTCGAGTCGGGAGCCAAGGTTGTGAAATTTGCCGTATTTCAGGGGCATCAGGGGGAAGGCGCCCACGAACACGAATTAGCTTCTTTTGAAGCAACGATGCTGCCGCACATGGATGCCGCCTACAATCTCGCCAGGTGGCTGCTGCGCAACGAACAGGATGCGCAAGATATCGTCCAGGAAGCGTATCTGCGCGCGTTCAAATCGTTCAGCGGGTTCCATGGTTCGAATGGGCGGGCGTGGCTGCTCACGATCGTGCGAAATACAGCTTATACCCTGCTAAAAAAGAACCACGCAGTCGATCTCACCACGCCTTTCGACGAAGAGATTCATGCGAGCGGCCGCGAATCCGTCAGCCCGGCAGCAATTCTGGAGCATGCTGAAGACGCCGAATTAATAAAGAACGCGATGAATGAGTTGCCCGCGGAGTTCCGGGAGATTCTGACGCTGCGCCATCAGGAAGAGTTATCTTATCAGGAAATTGGTGAGATCCTGAAAATCCCAGTCGGCACGGTTATGTCGCGACTGGCTCGCGCCCGGGCGAAACTGAGGGAATATTTAGCCAGTCAAATGAGTCAGGAGAAATAAGGTGAACTGCGAAGAGATCAAAAATTTGATGGATGCTTATCTGGATGGCGAACTAGATGCATTGACCAGCCAGCGAGTCGAACAGCACTTGCGGGACTGCCCCAAGTGTGAGCAAGCGTATGAAGTGGAAACCGTGATGGCTCACGCGATTAGCCAGGCCGCACCCTATTACAAAGCGCCGTTCGAACTACGTGAGCGGATCCAGGTTTCATTGCGAGAGGCGATCGGCGCGACCCCCAGCCGCCGCGCTGCAGGAGGGAGTCCGCTGCCGGTCAGACGTCCCGAGGCAGTGCGGCGGGGCGTTTTCTTTGACATGCCGTGGAACTGGTTGGCCCTGGCCGCAGCGATCGCGGTTGCGGCGATTGTTGCTTCTAGTTTCTTGCCCAGACTAAGGCAACCGGGGGCTGATCAGTTCCTCGCGACACAACTTATCGCTAGTCACGTACGTTCACTCATGGCCGACCATCTGACCGATGTGGCTTCGTCCGACCAACACACTGTTAAACCGTGGCTCGATGTAAAGCTCGATTTTGCAGCTCCCGTAATGGACCTCTCGGGTGATGGTTTTCCCTTGATTGGCGGACGCCTTGATTATTTGGATAACAGGCCAGTGGCGGCGTTGGTTTACGGACGGCGCAAACACTTTATCAACCTTTTTGTTTGGCCAGCAACGTCGGACGAAGCGAAAGCTCCGAAAACGATAACACGCGAGGGGTATCAGCTTGTGCACTGGGCTGACTCGGACTTTAACTACTGGGCTGTTTCGGACGTGAACATTAATGATTTGCAACTTTTCAAGCAGCAGTTCGAAACGCGGACGGCGCGTCATTGACGGCCTCCTGATCCCGCACCGCCAGATTAAAGATTAGCCGGGTGGTGCGCTCTGCTCCATCGAATTGGAGCAACTCTTGCCACATGACCCGCGGCTAAGAGGATTAGCTCCTTGACCGGGAATATTTGCTCAGCAAACCGGTATGAATTGGTGGAGGCAACCTAAGACAAAAAATGAAAACAAATCACAAACAAACTTACAGCTGCGTAGCCACATTCATGCCGCTTCTCAGACATGTGACCACAAGAAATCTGGCGATCGCGGTGTTTGTCGCCGTGGCGCTTCTTGGTACGACGCGCGGCAGCGAAACAGAAAAAATGGCAATGGCCAAAGGCAGCACAAAAGCGGCAGAGTTATCCCAAGGCTCACTCATGGTTTATTCAGTCATGGATCGATTCGATGACGATGACGTAGTTTACTATGAATATAGCTCGTACGCGATTTACACGATTAACGGGAAGTTATTCAGGCATGTGGAAAATCGCGTATCGAGTAGCGATCAAATTCCCGAGGCCGTGACACTGCCAGCGGGATCTTATGTGATCGAAGCTCGATCAGCGACGGACGTCTATGTCCGAGTAGCTGTCGTCATCAAGGCCGGTCGGCAAACAATCCTCGACTTGGGTTCGCGAGGCAAGGAGCCATCCAGCGGGGTCGTACGAAACTGATCCAGCTTGTTGCCTCGGCTGTGGCAACCGGGTGCCGAACAGTTCCTTGAGACGCAACTTAAAGCGAGCCATATTCGCTCGCTCATGGCGGACCATCTCGCGGATGTAGCTTCTTCCGATCAACACACTGTTAAACCGTGGCTCGATGCGAAGCTCGATTTTGCGCCTCCGGTAGTCGACCTTTCCAGTGAGGGTTTCCTTTAGTCGGTGGTCGTCTTGATCATCTCGATAACCGACCGGTGGCGGCGCTGATCTACCAGAGGCGCAACATTTCATTAACCTCTTTATTTGGCCGGTAGAATCGAACGGAATATAGCTCGCACCAAAACGGTATGGATAAGTGTAATAGGAAGGACAAATGAAAACCTTTATTGTTTATGATTTAGACTCGAAAATGCCCGTTGCTGTAGGCGAACAAGTAAGCGCAGAAACTGCACGATCTTGCGCAAGCGAGATAACTGGAGCTTTCCACGCAAATCTTTTCGCAGAAGAAATTGATTTAGAAAAAACATTGCGATGTTATACCCGGATCGGGAGGTTTTTCCTGAAAAGCTGGCGCTGAGTTTGCCGCCACAGCCCGCGATCAAAATCCGACCCGCCCCAATGCCTAGTGGAGAGCGCAAACAAGGATTGCGGATTTGTGTGGAAGGCGGTGCCGGCACAGCGGCTGAGCACGGCGCAACGAAGCATGGGGTCCGGCAGATGATCAGAGAAAGTTACTTCTAGTTTCTTGCCCAGACTAAGGCAACCGCACGCTTGGATTTGACCGGACATCGCTTGTTCCTGGTTAACGTTCTGCAGTGTCGCACGCCGCGGCCTTAGATTTCTTTTGTAGTGGCTAGCACGTTACGGCTGGGTGCGCCGTACTAAGCCTGCCCCCAGCCGCTATCCAACGACGTATGACATGTTGGTTGGGCGGTCCCGCTCCCCAGGAAGGCGTTTTGGAGCGGGAATATCCGCTCAGGAAAACGGTATGAATAATTGAAAGGACATCACAAGCAGACATGAAAACAGACCGCAGATTGAGCCGCAGGATACCAGCGACTGGTGTTCACGATCACAAGCAGCCTCAATGGTGGTTAGCTCCGCTTTCGCCATTCCTGAAACACGTAAACATGCGTACGCTGGCCTTGTTGATGTTCCTCGGTGTCGCACTGCTGAACACTACTGATGGAAAAGACGCTCAAACCAAAGAGCCGGCCAACGGGATAAGCAACACGGAGGTGGTCACTAATGGCCCCCATGAGTCCTCGCCTGTGGCACCGTTAATCCTATGGGAGTTGATGAAGCGGATTGCTCAGGTTTTTACAGCTGCAGTGAACGACCCATCGCTTATCGAATACGCGAAGCAGCAAGGAACAGACACACTCGATTTACAGACAACGCCCTGCCGGGGCGCGGAAACAAAGACCTCAACCTACTAACATTACATCCAATATATGAAATCATTACTAAATGCCTCTTGTTCGACAGCCACACTTGTGATTGTTCTGCTCGTCTTGAGCTGCGGCAACTCAACGACCGCTCAAGCTGGAGATAATACCGGTTTACGCATTGGCTTGGTGCGTTTTGGCGGAATGGAACATCGTATCGGTTCAGCCCAGGGCTGTCTATTGGTCTATTCAGCAACTGACGAATTTAGCGACGGCGACCTCATATTTAACGCCCATAGCTCCTACTCGATACACACGACTGACGGCAAATTGTTCAAAAATGTGGAAAATCACATCTCACGGAGCGACGAAATTCCTGAACTTGTGACGCTGCCTCCTGGATCCTATACGGTTGAAGCTCGATCAGGAAACAACGGCTACGTGCGCGTGCCCGTGCAGATTAAACCGGGCCGCCAGACGATCGTCGACTTAGACCGGTGAGTTAAGAATAGCACGGCTTTGTCTGAAGAGACTTGGAATAAAATCGCGTGGAATCGGTAAGGAAGAGCGTGAGGCAATGTGCCTAACACCTAAAACAAAACTAAACGCAAACAGAATAAACTCATATCATATGCAATCTGATATCAATCATCGCTCAAACGACATAAACAAAACCGTAGAATCATCCGAGCTAAAACCGTCAGTGTTACCGGCGAAACGGCTCGCGAGGCGATCCTTCCTTCGAAATCTCGGGATGGGCGCAGCCCTTCTCGCACCTGGCGCCGCCTTGTTGACGGGTTCCGGCAGGGTATTGGCTGCGAGAGACGAAGGGCGCCTAACAGGAGGTGATGTCGCGATCCTCCAGCTTCTCGCCGCGGCCGAACTGATCGAGGCCGATCTTTGGCAACAATACAAGGAGCTTGGAGGAGTCGATTCACCAGAATCAGGATACCGCGCTGGCCTTGAAATTCTGGATGAGGACCAGCCGCAGTACATTTCCGACAACACCGATGATGAGCTGAGTCACGCGGCTTTCCTAAATGCTTATTTAAGATCCAAAGGCGAGCGGCAGGTTAACCTGAGGCAGTTCGCCAACTTGCCGCCCAGCCAAGTGTCGTTCGTCCCACAAACTGGACGGCTTACAAACCTTAAGCAGCTCACTGTCGACACCAGCTGGTGGACCCGCTACCGCAGCACTACCAATCCCGATTTCGGCGCAACCTTCCCGAATGCAGTCCCTAGTCTGGACATTGGGCTGCATACCGCGATTCCGAGAAACGACGACGAGCTTGGCGACCCCGACAACCCCAGCGACCACGTCAAGGCGATCGCTTTCACAGGCGGATTTCATTTTGGTTATATTGAACAAGGTGGCACCAGCCTTTACGCGACGCTGGCTCAGAAGGTAACCAGTCTCGAAGTTCTACGAATCCTCCTTAGTATCGGCGGATCCGAGATCATGCACTTTCAGACCTGGCAGGACAAGGCAGGCAATGCCACTCCGTTGACCGACTTCGACCCAATCAACAATTCAACGGTGACATTTGTCGACCTGACCACAGGGCAGCCGGAGACGTTGCAGGCCAACTTGATCATGCCCGAGCCGTGCGAATTCATCCGCAGAGGCTTGCCGGCCTGTTCAATCATTCGTCCGACCGGTACCGGACAGCTAGACGCCACCGGCGTTATAAACAGCTTCATTGCCGACGGACTTTTCAGGGGACAACCGCCTCAGTTCCTGCAGCTGATTACTTCTCTGGCCAGCGCTGCGGACGCGGCCGAGAGAGAAGTCGGTGATTGAATCGTACTTTCGCGAATTCAGACGCCGTGCTCCAGGCCGACACCTGAGCGCGGCGTCTTTGCAAATATTGCGACTCCCGCACCTAACCCTTCCAAGATTTTTGGGAATAAACGCGAACCAGATCGGTAAGGACAGATGTAAGACAACCTAACAAGCAAACCCAAACCAAAAAACAATATTATGTCCGATTACATTTCTCACGACCACGAACATGACGGCATTGATCGGCGCGGTTTCCTAAAATGCATGGCATGGGCCGGCACGGGAGTGCTTTGGACCATAAGCGGCGGCGTCTTTGCCTCAAAAACCCTGGCCGAAGTTGCAAAAGCAGGATCATCGTTACCTAAGGCTACGGATCTAAGCTTTCTGCAAATCAGCGACAGCCATATCGGGTTTAACAAAGCGGCGAACAAGGACGTTACCGAGACATTCAAGATTGCTCTCGACCGCATCAACGCGATGCCTACTCCGCCGTCTTTCCTTATTCACACCGGAGATATCTCACAATTATCGAAGCCGGAAGAGTTCGACACGTTCGACCAGATTCTCAAGAGCTGCCGGACTAAAGA
>WNFY01001790.1_pt1 | contig 20404 bp, 12 predicted proteins | sample 5400091 | NCBI WGS metagenome assembly WNFY01 (sample SAMN13153364, study PRJNA577476) | soil metagenome | isolation source: 60 cm soil or saprolite under grassland replicate 1 | place: USA:California | collected 2016-06-15
ATGGCAACGAAGTCGCGACCTTAAACCAGGATCGCCTGCTGCTGATTCCCGGATCCGAAAACGGCCGCTTCGCCAGCTCCCAGTCAACGGATGAAGTCATAGCTAAACAGAAAATCGTTGGCGGTCTTGTGATCGCGGCGTATCCCAATGAATCTCAGAACTGGCGATCAACTTCGGTGGATGGTGTCGAAGTCTACAATTTGTTTACAAACGCACGACAGAGTCACGGGACGGTAATGTTCTTTGATGGACTGTGGTCTTATCGCAGCTATCCTGATCTAATGTTCGCGAACTTCTTTACTCGACCATCAGAAAACCTGCGACAGTGGGACGAGGCCGTTTCTGCGACCGGTCGCAAGTTGGTCGCCACCGCTGGAAACGATGCACATTCCAATGTCGGCCTTAGTCTCAACGATGCTTCAGGTAAACAGTGGTTGGGCATCAAGCTCGATCCTTACGAAAGAAGCTTCCGCACCGTTCGCATGCATGTCTTGATAAAAAAAGATAAATCACTGTCGCGCGAATCGCTGTTGGAAGCAATCTCAAAGGGTCATTGTTACGTCTCGTTTGATCTCTTCAGCGATGCGAAAGGTTTCAATTTCACGACCGCGAACTCGCAAGAGATTATGGGAGACGATGTCATTCTCGAAAATGAAGCACGGTTAACGGCAACCGCGCCGCTAGCTACCCGCTTCGTACTCTTCAAAAACGGGAGCGCAGTCGATCAAAGGATCGGCACCACGGCAGACTTTTCTATCTCCGGCCGTGGCATTTATCGCGTCGAAGCATATCTGGATTCGCTGCCATCGCCGGCCAGGGGCCAACCATGGATCATTTCTAATCCTATCTACGTCCGATGAACCGCATCATCGCATCGCTCTGGAATCGCGGAACGAAGCCATCCGCTCTAAACCAGCCATGATCTCACCCTTGAAGGCGGCTTAACTCATGTGTTAAACTGCGTTTGGCTTGGTTTGGTTCGTCTTCGCCAGCCTTATCTTCGCTTTTCTAACTCAAAAAATACGAAACGTGATGGCAACTAAGGTCAGCCAGTTCTATTTTGATTGGTGGATAATTCAGAAGCGCGCGATTCATGTGATCGCGCTCGTACTGGCCATATGTATAATCCCAGCCGCAGTTAGCTTGTACGTATGGAAATACGGAAACCCCCTGCGGCGAGTTGTGATGCGCAGCGAAACCCCGGCCGGTGCCCGCTTTATATCTTTCGAAGGCGACGTTCGCGTGATCCGCACCGCAACTCGAGAAGTAGTCATAGCGAGTAGCGACACTCAACTTTATCCCGGCGATACTGTCCAAACACAAGCCGACGGACGCGCGCGCATCAACATGGCAGACGGTTCGACGGTCGTTGTCCGTCCGAACAGCACCATCATCATTCGCGACAACATAGGCAGCGAAGATGGCAGACGTTCAAATGTTCATGTCGTGGTGGATAGCGGCCAGATGCTTGTGCGGACAACGCAACAAAGTGAAGATTCAAAGAATGTGGTTGAGACACCCAAGACGCAGAATCAGGTTGCCGGAGAGACTGCGGCCAGCTTCGGCGTCAATCCCGAGGGCACTGAGGAGATTCGCGTCAATAGCGGTGTCGTCGAAAGCGTTAACCGTAGTGGCGAGCGCGCATTTTTGCACGGCGGGGAATATGTCTCTGTCAATCAATCCGGCACGATGTCGAGGCCACAGCGGTTGCTGGATGTTCCACAGCCGCTGCAACCGCGTGATCTGGAGAAGATTTTAGTGAGCGGAAACGGTTCGGCCACCGTGACGCTGCGTTGGCAAAAACCACAAACGGGCGTGCCGTCATACTATCGCGTCGATCTTGCGACTTCGCCTTTCTTCGTTCCCGATGGCAAAGTGATGGAGCGCGATCAGTTGGCAGCGACGGAGTTTAGTGCCAGTGACTTGCGACCCGGCGCCTACTTCTGGCGCATTCGCGCAACAGCGTCATCCGGACAGACCAGCGACTGGAGCGAACCGCAGAAATTCATTGTCACGGCGCCCGGCACCAACGCATCCAGTGTTTCCGTTTCCAACCTAACGACAATCCATCTTGGCGGCAACGTCTATATCATTCGCGGAAAGACATCGCCCGGAACTTTCATCCGGGTTTCGGATCGTGAAGCTTCCGCTACCGGCGATGGCGCCTTTCAACTTCAGATCAGCCCGCCTCCCGGAACGCGAGAAGTAACCATCAAAGCTTTCGATGCGCAAGGTAACAGCAGTCAGTACCAGTTGCCCCTCAGTAAATGATCAGGATGTAATTAGTTTTGCAGGTCGACCAGACTAAGCGGTCAGATCTTGGCGAACATGAATTTCAAAGGTAATCGGCAGCACAGCCAAAATTTGTTGGAGGACGCGGGATGACTAGGCAGGTCCTTTTACTTACGGACGCAGATACAACGCCTGGGCTTGAACTAATGGAAAGCTTGCGGTTGGCTGGCATCGCGGTTGCTCACGAATGCCTGAGCGAATCAAACTCCAAGCTTGACGACTCCAGTCAATGGTCGTGTCTGCTTTATGAAATAGGGCCTGATGCGAGCATCGACGAACTGCGCTTTGTTATCGAACGCGCCGTCACAGTGTGGCCGCAGGTACCCATCCTGGCATGTCGCCGTTACCGTTCAGCGGCTCATTCCGCTCCCACACTTAACAACGAGGCGCTGAAACGCTTGGGGTTTCAGGCAGTGGCCGACAGTCCAACCCAATTGCCGGCCCTCTTACGCCACCTTGAAGATGCTCCGATTACGGGCGAGCTAAAACCACTTCCCGATTTTCATAGCACACCCAGCAGCGCTGCATTTTGCTTACCAGTCTCAGTACCGAGCGAGCAGACCCGAGGAGCGTTCGCGCTGGCCGCGTCGCTGCATCTGGCAAAGAACCAAAAGGAAGCGGCTCAGATCGCTTTGGCCAGCGTCGCGCGGTTAGTTTCGGCAGATCGTTGGTCCATCTTTTTGGCAAACCAAACCAGCAACCCCGACGCGATCGTTTTGCAACCGCTCGTCTCTCGAATTCTCAATAGCCAGGAATTGTCATTCGATGACGCCTGGCAAAGGGAATGGTTTCAGGAAGCACAGTCGAGAACCGATCCTCCTTCACTGGTTGCGCACGAAGCCGCGGTGAGGCTTGAGACGCTCACAAAAAATGATGGAGGTCATGCCGTTCTTGCCGCACCCTTGGTCAGTGAAGATATTCTGTTGGGCGTTATTGAAGGCATGCGGAATCAGACGCCGTGGCAATCGTTTTCTCGATCTGAAATTGCATTGCTTGCCGCACTATCGATTCCCATAGCTTCGGCGGTCAGAAACTCCGTTCGCATTTCGGACGCGGAGCGATTATCGCATACAGATGATCTGACCAAACTGCATAACGCGCGCTACCTGCGGCAGTTTCTGGTAAACGAGATCAAGCGTGCGCGTCGTTATCACTCAAATGTTGCGGCCTTGTTTCTCGATCTGGATGATTTCAAGCGAGTTAACGATGTCCACGGCCATCTGGTGGGCTCGCACGCACTGATGGAGATTGCTTCAGTGATTTTGCCGTCGGTCCGAGATACGGATTGCGTGGTGCGTTATGGTGGCGATGAATTTGTAGTGATCCTGCCGGAAACGGCAATTGATGAAGCCATCCGAGTTGCTGAGCGCATTCGCACAAAGCTCGAGCATCACCGTTTTACCGGCGGGCGAGGGTTGAAGCTTTCCCTGACCGCGAGTTTTGGTCTTGCAACTTTTCCGCAGCACGCTTTGTCACCCCAGCAACTGATCTCCAAGGCGGATACGGCAATGTACGAGGCGAAGGCCGGCGGCAAAAACTGCGTCCGCGTCTCGACGATTGCCAGCCGCATAGGTGAGGGCGCAGACTCAAATCTTCTCTTCCCTGCGTCATTTCTAAAAATTCCCGACGAGAAGTTAATTTCTTGATAGCGTTAACAGGCAAATCGTTGTATCTTTATAACTTGGTACTGGCCCGGTGAGATGTTTCCATTTGCCAGGCACGCTCGCGAGCTTCGAGGCTTCAAAGCCTGCACTGAGATTGATCGCTCACTCTTTCAAGCGCATTTCATTTACCAGTCAGGAAAACCTTTAAGATGGCTTTCAAATCGGTCTTTAGTCTTTTCTCGAGCGATTTAGCAATCGATCTCGGGACCGCTAACACACTCGTTTACGCCAAGGGGCGCGGCATCGTCGTGTCGGAACCTTCAATAGTCGCCATCAACAAGGTGACAAACGCCGTTGAGGCCGTTGGTCGTGACGCGAAAGATATGTTGGGGCGTACGCCAGGGAACATTGTCGCGATTCGGCCGATGAAAGATGGCGTCATCGCCAATTTTGAAGTGACTGAAAAGATGTTGCAGCACTTTATTCGCAAGGCGCATAACGGGAAGACCTGGGTGAGTCCGCGAGTCGTAATCGGGATTCCGTCAGAGATTACTCAGGTCGAGCGCCGCGCAGTCGAAGACTCGGCTTATCGCGCGAAGGCCTCCGAGGTTTATCTGGTTGAAGAGGCGATGGCGGCGGCGATTGGCGCGGGCCTGCCGATTACTGAACCGCATGGCAACATGGTCGTAGACATCGGCGGCGGCACGACTGACATCGCGGTGATTAGCTTGAGCGGCATCGTCTATTCACGTTCGGTGCGCGTAGCTGGTAACGAGATGGACGAGGCAATCACGCAATATATCAAGCGTAAATACAATCTGTTGATTGGCGAACGAACGGCTGAAGCGATCAAGATCGAACTGGGGTCGGCGTTTCCACTCGATGAAGAACTGTCGTACGAAGTACGCGGGCGCAACCTGATTGAGGGCATTCCGAAAACGATTACCATCACTGATGAAGAAATTCGTGAAGCCCTGGCGGATTCTGTCTCGACGATTATTAACGCAGTGCGCGTTGCGCTGGAACGAACCCCACCTGAGCTTTCCGCCGACATCGTAGAACGCGGAATCGTTCTCACAGGGGGTGGTGCGTTGCTGAAAAACCTCGATAAACGACTCTCAATCGAAACAGGGTTGCCCGTATCGCTGGCCGAAGATCCACTTGCGTCCGTTGTCCTCGGCACGGGCAAAATGCTGTCGGATTTCGACCTGCTCAAGCGCGTTAAGTGGGACAATAGCCTGACCAGTGGAACCTAAAAACAGATGTTAGTGATCAGGGTCAGGCGTAATTCCTGACATCTAACCTTCGACCTCTGATTTCCAATTTTTTGCAATGGCCGCGATTCGCACTCAAAGGCAAATTCGCCAGCGCGCTCCCTGGTGGTTATTCGCTCTGCTCGGGATGAATTTTGCCTTGATGACCTACGACGCACGCGATGCCGCTACCAAGCAACGAAAGATTCGTTCCCTGGTGCAAACCGTTACTTTTCCTGTTCAGCTTGGCGCGTCGGGAGTCGGGGGCTGGTTTGGCGGACTGTTTGGAAGCATCGGCGAGCTGCGTCGTGCGTCATCCGAAAACCAGGAACTGCGCGAACGACTGAAGCAGATGGAAATTGAGCTGCGCGACTCGCGCGAACGAGTCGCTGAAGCCGAACGACTGGAGAAGCTGATTAACTTGAACGAGAAAAGCAGCTTCAAAAGCGTCGTGGCCCAGGTGATAGCCCGTGATCCGTCGATGTGGTTCGATAACGTTACGATCGATAAGGGCCGCTGGTCCGGAATCGAAGTTAATCTACCGGTCGTCACGTCGGAAGGAATTGTGGGTCGCGTCGTTTCCACCAGCCCATGGAGCGCGCAGGTCATGCTGATCACGAACGAAAAATCCGGAGCTGGTGCGGTTGTCGGCCAATTGGGCCAATCAAACGCGCTTGGATCAATTAAAGGGCTGGGCGAGAATGGTCTGCTGGAAATGCGTTACGTATCCGGACTCGAAAAAGTCCAGCCCGGCGATAGCATCACCACTACCGGTCAGGACGCAATCTACCCGGCAGGCTACAATGTCGGGCAAGTGGTCGAGGTCAAACCGGGTTCGGCCACACAGACACAGGTAATTCACATCCGACCCGGCGCAGGATTGGACAAGCTAAAGGAAGTTTCGGTTCTGTTGTATCGCCCGCCGCAGCGGTCAGAGTCCGATCAATCGCTTCCCAATGTGGACAAGAAGAGTAAGCAGTGAGCGGTGAACAGCGAGTAGTTGTAAGAGAGTAATGGAACTGTACCGCCTCGATCATGCATTGATTTCCAGGCAGCCTAGACTGCTCACTCCTCACTGCCTACCGCTCACTACTCGGTCATGCGTCAACTGACAATTGCTGTCGTGCTAATCGTGGTTATTGCTTTGCAATCGGCGCTGCGAGCCCTCTGGCAACCGTTCGGATATGTTGATCTGGCAGTAATTCTCGTGGTTTATTTTGCCTTGCAACGTGAACCGCTTCAGGCTTTGGTAGTGGGCGCGGCTGCCGGATTGGCTCTGGACTTTGTCAGCGGACCGCCCGCTTTGTTAGGCGCCGGAGGATTCTCAAAGACGCTGACTGCTTATTCGGTTTACTTCGTGGCCTCGCGCGTCATGTTAGATACGACGCTCCTGCGGATTCCGGTGCTGGCAGGCGCGTCTTTGATTGATAACCTAATTTATGTAGGAATGCACAAAGTACTTGGGCAAACTCCGCCAATGCCTTTTATTCAGTCTCTGTCATACAAGCTAATCGCTACCACGATTGCCGGCACACTCTTGCTTTATATTTACGATTCTTACTACAGCGGGAAAGCCAGGCAGCGCAGACAGTTCACGATTCGCCGAAGAGTCGCGCGCCGGCCCTCCGGATTGTTACGGAAAAAGAGAAGAACATGAAACCCGTGAACCGTGAACAGACAAAAATCTTCACGGTTCCCGGTTAATAGTTCGTGAGTCTATGAAATTCGTTGACGATTCCCAAAACCTCCGCGCGCGCTTGCACATCATCCAGGTGCTGATCCTGGTGATGCTCAGCGTGCTCGCGGTTCGTCTCTATCTTCTGCAAATCATAAACGGCTCGCATTACGCGGAGGTAGCTGAAAATCAGCGCATTCGTTTGCTGCCGATTCCCGCGCCCCGGGGCGTGATATTCGATCGCAATGGACATCTGCTGGTCGACTCGCGGCCAATCTATAGCATCATCCTTTCGCGCGAGGACACCAAAGCCATCGATCGGTATTCGCTTATCCAACCTCTTTCTGAAGCACTTCATCTGGACGGCGAGATACTGCGCGAGCGCTTTGATCAGGTGAAGTCCCAGCCGGCCTTCGAATCCATTCTTATCAAGGAGGACACTGAACCCGCGGACATCGCCTGGGTCGATGCGCATCAATTAGAGTTTCCGGCATTGCGCGTTGAGCAAACTCCGCAGCGCCGTTATCCGCCGAACGGCATGTTGGCCCATGCCCTGGGTTATGTCGGTGAGATCAGCCCCGAGCAATTGAAGCAACAGGAGTATCGGGACAAAGGATACAAGCCGGGCGATATTATCGGACAGGAAGGACTCGAGTCCGTCTATGATGAATATCTGCGCGGCCGCGACGGTTATCGAAAGGTAATCGTCGACAGCCGTGGCCATATTCAAACTGAAGTTGATCGCGTTGAGCCACAGTCCGGTCAGGACATCGTAACGACAATTGATCTTGACCTACAGGAGGCCGCCGAGGACCAACTACGAAAGTCGCCGCAGGGTCGCGGCGTTATCATTGCCATGGATCCCAACAACGGCGAGATTCTCGCTTTCGCGTCGGCGCCGACTTTCGACCCGAATCTCTTCTCGCAGCGCATCACCACCAAAGAAGGCCGCGCGGAATACCAGAAGTTACTGAACGATCCGGATCATCCACTGATTGATCGCGCGATCCAGGGCCGCTATCCGCCCGGCTCGACGTGGAAGCCTTTGATGGCGACGGCGGGATTACAGCAGGGCGTGATCAGCATCGACAACTCAAATCTCGTGTGTGGTGGCGGTATTACCATCGGAAACAAATTCACCCGCTGCATGGGCGGCAATCATGGCACCCCGGACGTGCACACCGCGATTATGAAATCCTGCGATAGTTACTTCTATCATCTGGGTCTGAAGATGAAGCTCGAAGGCATCCAGGCAATGGTCGATGAATTCGATCTCGACAAGCGCACCGGAATTGATCTGCCCCACGAAGTGATCAGCACGACGCCTTCTCGCGAATTGAAAGCGCGGCTTTATCCAAGCGATCCCGAATGGAAAGATATCGACACGGTTTACTCATCGTTCGGACAAGGAGAAGACGTACTTACGCCCCTCGCCCTGTTGCGCGCACACTCTGCCATCGGTATGCACGGCAAGATGCAGGTGCCTCATCTTTTGAAAGAAGTGAGGGCGATTGCCGCCGTGGGCAGTGATCCCACGCGTTCAGATTATCGACCCGCGCGGCCCGGGCGAACTTTCGAACGGCGAGGACCGAAGATCCTTCCCATTCCGATGGATCAAAGCGAAGTCGTCGTTAAGGCGATGTGGTCCGTGGTAAACGAAGCCGGAACCGCAACCGGCATCAAGCTTGTCGGGTTCGACATCGCTGGTAAAACGGGCACGGCGCAAGTCGTGAGCCTCGGGAAAGAAGGCAGCGAACACAGAGATCACTCATGGTTCGTATCATACGCGCCCGCTTTCAAGCCTGAGATTTCCTGCGTCGCGCTAATCGAAAACGCCGGGCTGGGCTCGCGCTTCGGGGCGCCGTCCGTGCGCGCAATTTATGATGTTTATTACGCCAAGACGCGACCGGCAAAAGAGCCCCCGGTTAACAATGTGGCGATGAGAATTCGCTAGAAAGAGAGTGATGATTGTTCGCACTGAGCGCAGCGTATTTGCGGTTCACTGACCACTGCTCACTACGCACTGCTCACTGATTTGTCATGGTTGCAGTTCTACAAAGACATCGGCTGCGTGATTTCGATTGGCTGATTGCCCTGCTGGCGATCGGAATCGTTTGCTTTGGCGCGTGGGAAATTCACAACGCCCAACCGACGGAAACTTTCTGGCAGAAGCAACTGATCGGCCTGGGGATCGCACTGGTCGCCATGTTGGCAATCGCGTTTAGCGATTATCGACGATTGGTTGAACTGGCGCCGGCTCTCTACGTGTTGGGTCTGATCTTGCTCGCGATTGTGTTGGTGCCCGGGATCGGAATGAAAATTAACGGCCAGCGTTGTTGGATCAAACTGCCCGGTGTCGGTCAGTTTCAGCCGTCAGAGTTTGTGAAGATTCCGGTCGTTTTGATGTTGGCGAAGTATTTTGGCAAGCATCGCAGCGGATTGCTGACCTGGAAAGAGTTCTTCACGGGCTGTGTGATCCTGGGATTACCGATTGTTTTGATTCTGCTTGAGCCTGACGTGGGCCAGGCGCTTACATACCTACCGCTGCTCGGCATTGTGCTCTTTCTTTCATCGGTACGAATGTGGATCGTCGGCGCGACACTCGCTGCGTGCATTCTTGGCGCGCCCCTGGCTTACACGGTAGGTGTTAAGACAGGATTGCTGCACGGTTACAAGCTCGAGCGCATCAACGTTATTCTCGATCCCGAGAACGCCGACAAGCGCGGATTCGGTTATCACACCTGGCAATCGATGATTACGGTCGGTGAAGGCGGTTTGATGGGCGCGCGCGGCTCGGAGTTTTCTCAAAGCAGCCTGAAATTCTTGCCCGAGCCACACACGGATTTTATTTTCGCGGTTACGGCGGAAACGACCGGCTTCATAGGTTGCTTGCTGCTGCTGGCCTCCTACGCGCTGTTACTGACGCGCTTGATTACCGATGCCAGGCGATCCCGTGACCGCACCGGCCTGCTGGTAATCATGGCAATCGTCGGCGGACTAATGTTTCAAATCTTCATCAATGTCGGCATGGCCCTGGGCTTTCTGCCGGTCATCGGGGTGCCCTTGCCTTTGATGAGCGCCGGTCTGTCTTCCGTGCTCGCTACTTTCATCGCGATCGGCTTCGCTATTAGCGTGCAACTGCGAAGATTCGTAAATTAAGGGTTATAAAACGGCCTCAGTCGAAAGTATCGAAGCTTCGCTCCTGCAAGCCGCCAGAATTTCAGCCCATGGTGACCTGCGCACCAGGGGTCAGTCAAATACTTCCAAAACTAAGCAGAAACCAGCGCCCTGCTTATTTCCTTCGCCGATGCGAGGCTGCTTGCAACCGCCGCACGCGATCTGGCGGAATTGAGTTAGTTTATCGAAATTAGCTCTGCTTTTAGCAAACAAGTTTGACTATTGTCCAAGGCATGTTCTTTATCCATGTTCTTTATCCCATGGATCCGAGAACCGTTAATACCGATACCGATGATTTGTGCTTTGGGCTCCTGCCTGCGTATGCTTGACGTTTATCTCTCTCGGTAATTTTCGGACAGGTAACACCAGCAATATGGACCGTAGCAAGATCCGAAACATCGCAATCATTGCCCACGTCGATCACGGCAAGACCACCCTGGTGGATGCCATGCTCAAACAAGCCGGCACATATCGCGAAAACGAACAGATTATCGAGCGTGTAATGGACTCGATGGACCTCGAACGCGAGCGAGGCATCACCATCATGGCTAAGAACACTTCGGTGCGTTACAGCGATTTCAAAATCAACATAGTGGACACGCCCGGTCACGCGGATTTCGGCGGCGAAGTCGAACGCGTATTGAAGATGGTGGATGGCGTGATGTTGCTGGTCGATGCGGCCGAAGGGTGCCTGCCGCAAACCAGGTTTGTGTTGCGCAAAGCTTTGGAAGCTAGCCTGCCGGCAATCGCTGTCGTCAACAAGATCGATCGTCAGGATGCGCGTCCTGAAGAAGTCGTCAACGAAATTTACGAACTATTTCTTGATCTTGACGCCACAAACGAGCAAATTGAATTCCCTATTCTTTACGCGATCTCTCGCGAAGGCGTCGCGAAAAAGCATCTCGGAGATTCATCAACAAACCTGAAGCCTTTATTCGATGAGATCGCTAAAACTATTCCCGCCCCTGTGGCGTTGGAGAACGATTCGTTACAGCTCCTGGTTGCCAACGTCGACTATAACGAATACGTGGGACGGTTGGCGATTGGCCGAATTTTTTCGGGCGCGATTGCCAGGAACCAGGAGATTGCCATCGTCAAACATGACGGCTCCCTCGAAAAAAACAGAGTCAAGGAACTTTACGTCTTCGAAGGCCTGAAGCGTGAATTGGCGGAGTCTGCCGAAGTTGGCGAGATCGTCGCGCTTGCGGGCATCGCGGACATCAATATCGGCGAGACGATAACCAGCTACGATAACCCGAAGCCGCTGCCTGTGATTGCCGTTGACGAGCCGACCATCGCAGTGATTTTCAGCGTGAACAACTCTCCTTTTGCCGGAACTGAAGGACGGTTTGTTACCTCGCGCCAAATTAAGGAACGCCTTGATCGTGAGACGCTTGGGAACGTCGCCATTCGCGTTGAAGAAACCGATTCACCCGATCAATTCAAAGTGTCCGGACGCGGTGAACTGCAACTCGCCATCCTGATCGAGATGATGCGGCGCGAAGGTCACGAGTTACAGGTATCCAAGCCTGAAGTCATCACCCGCAGAGTGAACGGAGTACTCCAGGAGCCGATCGAGCAAGTTGTAGTTGACTGCCCAGAGCAGTTTATTGGCGTGGTAACAGAAGCGATGGGACGTCGCAAAGGGCAAATGACAAAGATGGTGAATCACGGCACGGGACGCGTGCGACTCGAGTTTGAAACGCCTTCGCGTGGATTGATTGGTTTTCGCGGTGAGTTTTTGACGGAAACAAAGGGAACTGGCTTGCTCAACACGATTTTTCTGCGTTTCGACAAATGGCAGGGTGAAATGAAAGGCCGCGGCACCGGCTCGCTGGTCGCGGATCGCTTGGGCGAATCAACCACGTACGCGCTATTCAATTTGCAGGAGCGCGGCTCGCTATTCATTCGGCCAAACACAAACGTCTATGAAGGCATGATTATCGGAGAGAACGCGCGTGCAGTCGACCTCGATGTGAACGCGATTAAAGAAAAGAAGCTGACAAACATGCGTGCCGCGAGTGCTGACGAAGCCATGCGCCTGGTTCCGGTGAAAGACCTTTCATTGGAAGAAGCGCTTGAATTTATTTCCGGGGATGAACTGGTGGAAGTAACTCCGAAATCCATTCGATTGCGGAAGCGAGTGTTGAAGGCGAATGATCGGCCGAAGAAAGAAACTTGAAAAGAGTTTGCCCAGCTTGCACTGTTGCAGTTCCGCGTACTTCGGAGTTAAATACCGCTCGCATGATAGGGCAGACCCTCGGCAACTATAAGATCCAGCAGAAGCTCGGCGCCGGTGGACAGGGCACTGTTTATAAAGCCACTGATCAAAAACTCGGCCGCACTGTAGTTATAAAGGTTCTACCTCCCGAACTGACTGTCAAAGAAAGTAACCTCAAACGTTTCGAGCGTGAAGCGCGGCTGGCTTCGGCCCTCGATCATCCGAACATCTGCACCATCTTTGATCTCGAGGAGGCCCAGGGTCTGCACTTCATCGCCATGCAGCACGTCGAAGGTCGAAACGTGCGACAGCTCGTCAATGGCCGTCCCCTGGAGTTGGAAAGTGCTCTGCGCATCGCAATTCAAGTTACGGACGCGCTTGCGGTGGCCCACGCGCGTGGCATCATTCATCGCGACATCAAATCCGGCAACGTAATGGTGACTTCCGCGGGCCAGGTGAAGATTCTTGATTTTGGTCTGGCAAAACTGCTGGACGAAACTGAAGCCGCGACCAGCGGTATTCATCAAACTGAATTGACTGAAGTGGGCGTGCCTTACGGGACTGCAACCTACGCCGCACCCGAACAGGCACGAGGCGATCGCGTGGATGCGCGCGCGGATATTTTCTCAACCGGCGTGCTGCTCTATGAAATGTTGACGGGCACCTGGCCTTTTCGCGGTAAATCGACCGTCGATGTGCGTCACGCCGTGATCCACGATCAACCGAAGCCACTAGCCGAAGCGCGCCCTGGTCAAACTCCGGCCCACCTGCAACAAATTCTGGATAAGACCCTGGCGAAAGAACCACGCGATCGCTATCAGAAAATTTCCGAGCTGCGCGACGACCTGCGCAAGGTGTTACACGAGGTTTCGAGCGGCGGGGCATACGAAGTATCTGCCGCGCCGCGCCACCTCGCGAGCCCGGTCGGACGAGCCATGCGTTGGCTGCGAAAACTGGGAGGCGGCGATGTGCATACCAGTGCGCCTCAGTTTTCTTCGCGGCCGCTGACCGATCCGCAGGAAGGCTCGATGACGACGATTACGGATCCTGAAAAAAAGAGCTTGGCCGTTTTGCCTTTCAAGAATCTGAACAATGATCCAGGTTCGGCTTTCTACGAGTTCGCTTTAGCAGATGCGGTTATAACTGAGCTGGCGCGCATTCGTTCGCTGGTGGTGCGGCCATCGTCGGTGATGTCGAAGTATCAGGGACAGCCTGCCGATCCAGCCGACGTCGGTCGTGAGTTGAACGTGGACGCAGTGTTGTCCGCAGGCTTTATCCATGTCGGCGAGCGCTTCCGCGTCAACGCCCAACTGCTGGATGTGAAGAGCGGCGAGATCATCTGGAGCGATCGAGTGGATGCTTCGGCCGACGACATTATCGCTGTGCAAGACGAGATCACGCAGCGCATCGTCGATGGTCTGCGTTTGGAACTGAGTCCAGATGAGCAAGCGGGACTGGCGCAACCCGCAACTGTAAACGCTGAAGCTTACGAGGAATTTTTGCGTGGCCGCGATCGGTTTGCCCGCTTCATCTTTCGCACAGTGGCTGAGTCGGATTGTGCCAACGCTATCCAGCACTTCAATCGGGCCATCGCACTCGATCCCGAATTCGGTCTCGCCTACGATGGCTTGGGCGCCTGTCATGTTAATCGGGTATTCAAAGGACTAGGTGGCCCCGAAGACTTCGAGCGCGCCGAAGTTGCCTTCAGGAAAGCACTATCGATCGACCCGAATATCATCGAAGCTCGCATGCTGATGGTGTTTGTTCTTCTGTGGCGGGGCCAGAAACAAAAAGCGCGCGATGAAGTCGTGCGCATGCGGCGCGAGGCGTCGAACGAGGCGGTAGTTCACTTCGTGAAAGCGACGTTGCATCGACTGGATGGCGATTATGATCGCGCGCTGCGCAGCTATGATCGGCTGGTGCATCTCGATCCGGCTGCATTTGTCGTCGTGAGTTATAACCGAGCGCTGATCTTTCTTTATCAGGGCAAGTTTGCAGATGCCCAGCGCGAACTGAATCGCGCGGGTTCAGTTGAACCAAACAATCCGCTGCTCAAGAGTTTTCGCGCGCTGACGATGTATTACTCCCACCAGCTCGACGGCGCCGCGGCATTACTGCGCGAAGTGCTCGAGGAGAATCCGAAGCTCAATGGTGTGCGGCCATTTCTGGCAATGTGCTTAAGCGCGCAAGGAAATCACGAAGCTGCCCTTGCCGAGTTAAATGACGATGTTAAGCGCAACGCCTCAGTCGATCCTGATATTGCCTATGCGGTTGCCTCTGTTTACGCTCTTGAAGGCGAACGCGATCAGGCGATCGAGTGGCTTCACCGTTCAGTCGCACTCGGAAACGAAAACAAGCCACTCTTCGAGCACGATCCGAATCTCAGCTCACTTCGCGAGGACGGCCGGTTCAAGGACTTGATCCGCCGAATTTAATGCGGCTAGCAGGCGTCCTCATGGGGTCAACTCCTGCTTTCTTCTGCCTACAGCCTTCTGCTTTCTGCCCCTCTCTGCTATACTGCGTTTGCTCGCCTCGCTGGGCACCCGGCCCGTCGAACACACCGCAAACTAAGTTTCAAATGCAGTGACCGGGTGAGCAAAGGATTTTTGAAGCCGTCAGCTTGGCGGCCTATTGAACGAACCGCGAACCAGGTTTCAGAGCGCGTCCTTAATTGGCTGACGCTAGGCTCCCTGGCGGCTGTTGCCAAATTGAGCACAGTCCGAGCGATTCAACGGAGTTCCATTTGAACAGTTCAGAACGTTCTCGCGAAGCGAGAGATGTCGATCTACTTGATCCGCATCGTCTACGCGAGTCTCATTTAGCCAGCCACGGGCCGCTGTTGCGGACCTTGCTTTCGAATCAACTGCCGGCAAACCCTGTCGGCAACTTCAATAAACAACCGAGCCAAGAGCTAAACTCACCGCTCACTCACAGTGTGCGCGGCGCGCGTCTCGCCTTTGGGCTGGTAGCGTGCATGCCTGCGCCGCAGAAAGAAAATCAATGTCAAGAGAATTAATTGTTAGTGTTAATGGTCGTGAAAAGAAGATTGCGATCGTCGAAAACGAGCGCGTTACCGAGTTCTACATCGAACGCGGCGAGCAAAATCAGGGCATCGTCGGCAATCTCTACAAAGGCCGGGTGATGCGCGTGCTGCCCGGCATGCAGTCTGCCTTTGTGGACATCGGTCTGGAGCGCGACGCGTTTCTTTATGTCTCGGATTTCTTCGATGAAGAAGCTGAGTTTGAGCGCATCGTTGTCGATACGACCAAGAAGGGCGATGCGGCCACCGCAGAACAAGCTGCGACAGAGCAGATCGAGCAGGCCCGCATTGAACGCGAGCATCGAATCGAAGCCACGCACGAGCGTGCCGAGCCGTTACGCGAAGCTGAAGCTTCGGCTGCACCGATGGTTGAAGTCGAACCGACCAAATCGGAAGAAACCGGACGTCCTCGAGGACGTCGTGGTGGGCGCGGTCGCAGCATAATGCCGCAACCTTTTATTCCCTCCACGCCAGACCGGCCTCAGCCGACGGAAGCCGCATTGATCGATACTCCGTTTGTTTCTGGCGCCGGTTCTTTCGAGCGCGTCAGCGATGAAGAAGAACGCATTACCAATGGCGAGATGTTCAAGGATGCGCGCCTGCAGGAGCGTATTATGGACGAAGTCCACGCGGTCGAATTCGATTTCGAAGACCTTCCCAGTGCTCCAGTCGGTTCGTTGCTGTCCGGCGGCTTGCGTGACAGTGGCGAGTTTCAACGCGTCGACGACGGCGAAGTGTTAACGGACCTGCCACCTGCGCATCCTCGCGAAATCGAAGCTGCTCACGTTCGCGATTTCGCGGACGAGATCGCGGACGAAAGCTCTCGCGGCTTTACCTTCCAACGCGTGAGTGACGACGAACAGGCGGAACCCGAAAACGAATCAAGCCGAAGCGACGCTCCGCGTCGAGGTTCTCCAAAAAAGGAGTCGTCGGACGCCAGCGAGAGACGACGAAAGAAGACTGGTGTCATCGGCCGATTCTTCAAATCAAAGAAGACCGCGGATGAGGCAACCGAGGCCGAAAGTGAAAATGCCGTGGAGGCTCAAAGGTCCGACGAAACTTATCCTGATTCGGAAGCACGAATCAGCAGCAGCCGACCGCACGAAGAGTTTGCTACGCGAAGAGGAGGCCGACGGCGCCGCCGTCCCAAACCGCCCCCGTCTGCCGCCGAAGCTAACGGCGCTAACGGCCAGGATGAAGATATCGAGACACCCGATCCCGTGGAAGCACAGGTTTCCGAGGCGCTTGACGAACCACATGCGGAAGCGTCGGAAACTGAGCCGGCCCCGGGACGCGCTCCGCGCGACGGAAGCCGTCCGGCTCCGCGCGGTCGTCGGCGAGCTCCACGACGCGAACATAAACAGCCGGCGATCAGCGATCTCCTGCGCGAGGGCCAGGAGATTCTCGTACAAATCGCGAAGGAGCCCATCGCCAAGAAAGGGGCCCGGATTACTTCGCACATCGCACTGCCCGGACGTTACCTGGTGTACATGCCAACGGTCGAACATCTGGGCGTATCCCGCAAGATAGACTCAGACACGGAGCGAAGTCGTCTGCGGAAGCTGATTCAAAAAATTCATGCTGAAGAGAAAGCACCGCCGGGCGGATTCATTGTGCGCACTGCCGGCGTCGGGGCCAGCGAAGCTGACCTGCGCGCCGACGCGCGCTACCTGCTGCGAACCTGGCAGGACGTTCGGCACGACGCTGAAAACGCTAAAGCTCCCGCCCTGGTTCATCGCGATCTCGATCTGGTTCAGCGCATCCTGCGCGATCAGCTCTCTGAAGATTTCGCTGCGATTCGTATCGACTCGGAGGAGGAATATCAGCGGGTTATCGAGTTCATTAATCGAATGCAGCCGCGCATGGTCAAACGCGTCAAGCTTTACACGCGCGACGAGCCGATTCTCGAAGCCTATGGCGTGCAGGCCGAAATCGACAAAGCCATCAAGCCGCGTGTATGGCTGAAATCCGGCGGCTATCTGGTAATCAATCAAACCGAGGCATTGGTATCTATCGACGTCAACACGGGCAAGTTTGTCGGCCGTGGCGCTACTCGTCTGGAAGACACGATCACGCGCACCAACATGGAAGCTGTCGAAGAGATTGCGCGCCAGATTCGTCTGCGTGACCTGGGCGGCATCATCGTATTGGATTTAATCGACATGGAAGAGCGTCGCAATCGGCAGCGAGTGATGCAGGTTCTACAGGAAGCGCTGCGTCGCGACAAGTCGCCAACGAAGGTTCTCTCGTTCAATGACTTTGGCTTGGTGATCATGACGCGCAAGCGTGTGAAGCAATCGCTGGAACGCACGCTGTGCGCTCCATGCCAGTATTGTCAGGGAGCAGGCCTGGTAAAATCAGCGCAAACCGTCTGCTACGAAATTCTCGAGCAGGCGCGGCGACTGTCGCGCGAAGGTGAAGGCAACGGCTCGCGGCAAGCAATGCTGCGCGTGAACCCGGAGGTTGCGCAGGCCTTACGCGGGCCGGAACGCGATGTCCTCAATGAGATTGAAGATTATCTCGGCGCAGTTGACATCAACAGCGACCCTCGGATACATCAGGAGCAGTTCGATTTTGCGTTCGTGTAGCCTGGAGTGGCGATTGGGTACTCGGCTTCGCCATCCGATGTGCGGTAGGTCTTAGGCCTATCGCGCCTTCGTAAATAATTGTGTTGGCCACGTCCCGACTGGGCAGAGCCCAACAGCTGCGGTTGCTTCCCGGAAGGTCAGAGACCTCACGCACATCGGGCGGCAGAGCCGCTGCCTTAATCCGACGATGAAACATGTATCGCCCCGGAAGCTGATTCTCTGCGCCATTTTTATTGTTTTCTGGGCCAGCCAATCTCGCGCGTCCGTCTTTGGCGATGTCCGCGGTATCGTATTCGATCCGCGAATTATGCTGGTGCGCAAGCAACGCTTAGTGTCTTGACGCGCAGGCACAACGCGAAGGGCGGTTTCTTTGGCTTTTACCAGCGCGACGCAAATCTGTTTGCGCTGCGCGGCGTTGACGGCGGCGGCAACCCGATCAGTCTCTCGCAGACGCAGAATCTGAACGGCAATCTCGCCGCAGTCTTTGCAGAGGATCAGTTCAAGCCAACGGATTGGCTGACTCTGACTGGAGGCGTTCGCTTCACGCGTTTTCACGGCATTCTTGTTGAGAACGCTACCAACCCTCGCGCCGGACTGGCGATGTGAACCGCGGCAGATCTATGCCGAGTTGAAATACCGATTTCATTATTAGAGGCATTGAATCAGCTACTAGATGAGATCAGGGATCTGACGCTACTAACGATCTCGATTAATTGATCTATCTGAGGATCGAGCTGCGGCGCCAGATCATTGGCGACTTCGCCGAAGCCTTTCAGTCTTTCCGCGTGCGAGTCGTGCAAAATGTTCCACAAAACGCTGAAATGGCCCAGCAACCAGTGCCGAACATCGTGCCTTTGCGGGGCGAGGCCGAAGCGATCTCGCAGTTCGCCAATGACTTGTCGTGCCTGCGCCAGAAGCCTCAGTAACTTTTCTTTTTCGTCGTAGGTTAGGTCGCTGCAAGTTTCAAACATCGAGCCGTTTCCGAGTTCATCTCTAGTGAGGCGTTCTGCTTCGTAAAGCTGCTGTTCGAGGAGGCCGAGACGCGTCGATAGCGCACGATGCTGATGCTCATTCAAGGGCGCCGTGGCTTGGCTTGGATCGTCAATCATTGTGCGGCACTACTTTCAATGTCTGCGAGAAAGAGTCGATTAACTCGAGGTCTGTTCGAATTTTCGGCAGATCATTTTGGGCGGTCGTAATCAATCGCTCCACGGTCTCGATCAATTCATCCAATCGCCGGTGCGCTTCTTTCAAGATCTGTGTTGTCGCCGCGCGAATACTGTTGTCCCATTGAGTTGTGAGCCGTGAAAGGTTCTTTTCAATCATGTATGGTACTTTGTCATCGAAGTGTCGCCTCACGAGGGGCTTTACCAACCACATAGGGGCAATTGGTGACAGCATCTCCCAGTTGCGATCAAATACCTTTCCAATGTAAACGTCGGGAATGTGCGGTTCTTCGATCTCGATCTCTGATTCGGTGGTTCTAAGCGGCACGCCGAACGCTCGCTCCGTTTCGTCTGAGAAGCGATCGCGAAAGTTCTGTAAGCTGCGAAAGATTTGTTTCTTCAGTTTCTCTACCGGAGCTAGCAGCGCCACGCGCTCTTCAATTGAAATTGTCAGCAATCGTTTCGTAAGCGAATCCCGCAGCCAACGCTCAAACGACTGAAGCGCGAGATTGAGGCTACCGATCCAAACGGGAAAAGCTTCCTCTAGCTCTGAAGAGAGTTGCGCCTCAAGCTCAGCCTGATGCCCTTCGAGGCGTTTCGTGACAGCAGCGCGTGTGCCGCCCGCCACATCCTCCACGATCAGCCAAAGTTCTGACTTTACTTCATCCAGCGCCTCTTTTTCGCCAATCACTTGACGTTTGAGAGTTTCGCGTTCCGACTCAATCGTCTGGGCCGATCTCAGCGCGAGATTGAGATAGTCGCGGCAATCACGCAGTAATGTGCCCACCTTCCGAGCGAATGCGGCAGCATAATGTTCTTCAAATTCGGCCAGAGTTCTGCGAATCAACTGGTCTTCGAGGTTTGTCTCGCAACCCTCGAAACCGGGTCGAACTGAATACGGAAAGATCTCTGGAGCGGCACCAAAGGCGCGCCTCAGTTGTTCCCGGACGTATGCCACCACTTCCCGAAGTTCTTCGCGAGAAATCAGATCGATCTTCGTAAGAAGAATAGCGACATGCGGCGTGTATTGGTACACGCTCGTAAGTAAGGTAATGTCGTTTTGCGAAAGGGGTGGATCGATGCTAATTGCCACCAGCGCAAGCCCCACGTTTGGGAGCCAGCTCAGCACCGCCTCTGTGTTGTGCGCCAGAGCGCTCTCTAAGCCGGGCAGATCAACGAATCGCAGTGCACGGAGATCTGCCAACTCGGGCAGTTCAATCTTTACGCTGGAAACTTTCTTGCTATTGAGTGGGTTCTCGCTTTCGGCAATAAAGGAACGCACTTTGTTGAGAGGAATCCTCTCGATTTCGCCGTTAAGAAAGTGGACTGTTGCCTTCTCCGCTGGGCCATAACTAATCTCGGTAACAACCGTCGTTACCGGAATGACC
>WNFY01001791.1_pt1 | contig 20398 bp, 17 predicted proteins | sample 5400091 | NCBI WGS metagenome assembly WNFY01 (sample SAMN13153364, study PRJNA577476) | soil metagenome | isolation source: 60 cm soil or saprolite under grassland replicate 1 | place: USA:California | collected 2016-06-15
GCGCGGTATCGATCGCTGCCAGGGCGAGGCTGGTGATCGCGCCCACCGCGGTTGCGTGGGTGTGGAAGAAGAGATCCTTCCAGATCGCCTCGATGCATTCCGGATCACGGCCGACGAGCTTCGGCGCGAGATGGTCGCGTAGCAATGCCACGACCGACGAGCCGCCGGTGCCGATCGTATACGTGTAACCCACACCCTCGGCGCCGTCGTCGCAGCTCACGCGCACGATCGGCGTCTCCTGCGTGACGAACGCCTGGATCGCATCGGTGCGCACGACCTTCGGCGGCAGGTCGACCTTGAGGATCTCGACGGTGTGGATCGTGGTCACGCGATCACCCGTAGAACAGGCGCGGCAGCCACAGGGAGATCGACGGAATGTAGGTGATCAGGATCAGGCTCAAGAGCAGCGGCACGAGCCACGGAATGATCGCCATCGTCGTCTTCTCGATCGACAGGTTGGCAACCCGCGCGAGCACGAACAGCACCATCCCCATCGGTGGATGCAGGAGGCCGATCATCAGGTTCAACACCATGATGAGGCCGAAGTGAACGGGGTCGATGCCGAGCTGCTGGACGACGGGCATCAGCACGGGCACGAGGATCAGGATCGCAGCCGTCGGCTCGAGGAAGCAGCCGACGAACAGCATCAGCAGATTGGCGAGCAGCAGGAACACCCACGGGCTGTGCGTGAACGCGAGCACCCAGGCCGCGACCATGTCGGTCACGCGCGTCGCCGTGAGCAGCCACCCGAAGATCGACGCGGCGGCGACGATGAAAAGAACGGTCGCCGTCGTCTCGATCGTGTCCATCGACACCTTGACCAGCATCTTCCAGCTCATCGTGCGATACCAGAAGAGACCAAGGAACAGCGCCCAGACGCACGCGGCGATCGCGCCTTCGGTGGGCGTGAATACACCGGTGGTCATCCCGCCGATCAGCAGCACCGGCGTCATGATCGGCAGCACCGCGTCGAACTTCCATTTCCAGTCGGCGACGAGCAGACCCGCGAGCCCGAGACCGATCGCGCCGTTGAACGGCAGGCCGAACTGCATCATCCCCCAGAGGAGCAACGGGAAGCCGATCACGATGCCAAGCTCGATGAACGCCTTGCCCATCCGGTGCCATTCGAACTCGACGTCGCCGCCCCATTTGAACTTGTGCGCGTAATAGGCGACGGTGAGCATCATCAGGATCGCCATCACGACGCCGGGAATGATGCCGGCGAGGAACAGCTGGCCGACCGACACGTTGGCCATCATCGCGTAGATGACGAAGGGCAGCGACGGTGGAATGATCGGGCCGAGCGTCGCCGATGCCGCAGTCACGCCGACGGAGAAACCGAGGTCGTAGCCCTTGTCCTTCATCGCCTTGATCTCGATCGTGCCGAGACCCGCCGCGTCCGCGATTGCCGTGCCCGACATCCCGGCGAAGATCACCGAGCCGATGATGTTGACGTGGCCGAGGCCGCCTTTGAGCCAGCCCACGAGCGCCAGCGCAAAGTCGTAGATGCGGTTGGTGATGCCGGCGTTGTTCATCAGGTTGCCGGCCATGATGAAGAACGGCACTGCCAGCAGCGGAAAGCTGTCGATGCCGCTGATCATCCGTTGCACCACGACGAGCGCGGGCAGGTCGCCGGTGAGGAGGATGTAGACGAGCGCCGAGCCCGCCATCGCGATCGCGACCGGCACGCCACCTGCCATCATGCCGAGGAAGGAACCCAGCAGCGCGGGCGTCATGCGCTTTCCCTCGCATGCAACAACGGGTGCGCGGTCGCCGATGCGCGCACACGGACGCGGGCCTCATACGCGTTCGCGTGATTCACACGCTCTCCTCAATCGCGATTTCAGGACGCTCGAGCAGGCTGTAGCCCTGCCGCCAGTGGACAGACGCGACCTGGATCGAGCGGAGTGTCGCGCACGCGAAGCCGAACATGCAGACCGCATAGACGACGTTCATCGGCAGGTCGACGATCGTCATCCGATAGCTTCCCATCTTCTGCATCATTTGCCACGTCAGGACGACGATCGCGGCGAAGAACACGACTCGCACCAGATCCACGAGCGTCGACAGTGCCCGGCCGGCGGGCTTCCCCACCATCCTGTACAGAAGGTCGACGTGGATGTGCCGATTGAGACGCACCGCCGCCGAGATCGCAACGAATACCGTGCAGATCAGCAGGTAGCGGGCGATCTCCTCGGTCCACGCGGCCGAGTCGTTCATCACGTAGCGGGTGAAGAACTGGTAGAAAATGTCGATAGCGAGAAACCAGAAGAAGCCGAACGCGATCCACGCCTCGGATGCGTAGTGCGACAGATCGATCGGCGCGTCGTGGACGTGGAAGTGGCCGGATTCGTCGAGGACATGCTCGTCCGTCGCGCGTGCGGGCGGACTTCCCGGATAGATCGTGTCGGCGGGATTGGGGGGGCGACGCAGCTGGGCCATGGTGTTCCTCGTATCCTCGTCGTTCCCGCGGAGGCGGGAACCCAGTGTCTTTCACACGTTCATCAACGACGCTGGAGCCCCGCCTAAACCCACCGGGATGACGAATCCGTTTCCAATCGCAGCCCGTCCGTCGGCGGGCCGCTCTTGGACGGATTCGTCACTTGATCTGCTGGATCTTTTCCCAGTCGGCCTTCGAATAACCCATCGACTCGAGCGACACCGTCTTCATGATCGCGTCCTGGAAGCTCTTCTTGTCGACCGCATGGACGTTCAACCCCTTCTTCTTGAACTCGTCGGCGAGCTCCGCTTCGCGCTTCTTGATGTCGGCGGTAGCATTCGCAGCGGCTTCGCGCGTGACGTCGACGAACACCTTCTTGTCCGCATCGGAGAGCTTGCTCCACACGTGCGGCGCCACCTGGGTCGCGAGCGAGTCGACGATGTGCCCGGTCAGGATGATGTTCTTCTGCACCTCGTAGAACTTCTTCGCCTCGATCGTCGTCAGCGGATTCTCCTGCGCGTCGACGGTGCCGTTCTGCAGCGCCAGATAAACTTCGGCGAAGGCGATCGGCGTCGGATTGGCGCCGCAGCTCTTTGGCAGCGCCAGATAAGCCGGAACGTCCGGCACGCGCATCTTGAGTCCCTTCATCCCGGCGCAGTCGTTGAAGTCCTTGTTGGACGTCGTCTGGCGAATGCCGTAGTACGTCATCGCCGTGATCTGGATCCCCGTCTTGTTGCGGTATTCGTCGGTCATTTCGGCGAACGCCGGGCTCTTCGACCATGCGATCAGGTGATCGCCGTCGCGGAACGTGTACGGGTAATAGCCCACGCCCATGCGCGGCATCGTGCGGGCGGCGAACGAGAGGCCCGAAATGATGATATCGACGCTGCCCAGGGTGAGCCCCTGGTTGATGTCGGACTCCTTGCCCAGGCTCGACGCCGGAAACACATCGATGTGATAGCGTCCGCTGGTACGTTTTTCGATCTCGCCGGCTGCCCATACCGACCACTTGTGGAACGGCTCGCTCGTCTCGTAGACGTGCGCCCATTTGAGCTTGGTCTGGGCGTGGGCCGGCGCGCCGGCGATGAGTGCAACCGCGGCAATCGCCGCGAATGCGAGCTTCGGCAACAAATGCATCGTTCCTCCTTGGGGGTTGAGCGTGGACTCGCGAATCAAACAACGACTTGAACCTTGGTGTTCTTCGTCTTGTCGGCAGCGGCGTGGAACGCAGCCACGGCATCGGCCAACGGATACTGGCCAGACAGGAGCGGCCGGACGTCGACCCGGCGCAGCGACAGATAGCGCACTGCCCAGTCGAATTCGATGCCCCAGCGGAACACGCCGCGCAGATCGATTTCCTTGGCCATGATGTCGTTGACGACGAAGGGCAGCGGCTCGTGCGGCAGCGTGCCCGCCTGGACGACGACGCCGCCGCGCTTGACCGCCGCAATGCAGGTCTTGAGCGCCGCGAAGCTGCCCGAGACCTCGTAGCAGACGTCGAACTGCGGCTTGGCCAATACGTCGCCGTCACGGTCCGCGCGCAGCACCACATCCGCGCCGACTTCGCGCGCTTTCGCAAGCGGTCGGTCGAGGATGTCGGACACGGTGATGCACGCGGCGCCCGCGAGGCGCGCCGCCATCACCGTGAGGCAGCCGATCGTGCCTGCGCCCGTCACCAGCACCGATTTGCCGATGAGCTGCGGCCCGCGATTCGTCGTATGCAGCGCGACGGCCAGCGGCTCCGCGAACGCGAGCTCACCGAGTGTTACATCGCCCGCAACCGGATAGCACTGCCGCTCGGCCATCACGAAATATTCGCGGAACATTCCCTGGACGTGCGGGAACAGGCTCGCGCTGCCGAGGAATTTCATGTTCGCGCACAGATGCTCACGTCCCTCGCGGCAGTAGTCGCAGCGGCCGCACGCGTGCGATGGCGAGATCGCGACCTTGTCGCCTTTCCTCACGCGCGTGACGCCGGCACCGACGGCTTCGACGACGCCCGACGCCTCGTGCCCGGGGATCAGCGGCTCGCGCACGACAAAGCTGCCGTTGCGGCCTTCGAAATAGTAGTGGAGATCGGAGCCGCAGATTCCGCCGGCGCCGAGGCGCAGCAGGACTTCGCCGGGCCCGACGTCGGGCATCTCGACAGGCTCGATCCGCAAGTCTTCCTTCGCGTGAATTCGGCAGGCCAGCATCGTCTCTCTCCTTCCGCGTGGGAGCGCGGTCAGTGCAGCGCGTCCCAGCCGGTGTTGAATCGCTTGTACGCGCCGTTGAGATGGCGCTGCATCGCCGCGCGCGCCGCCGCGGGATCCTTCGCGACGATCGCCCTCAGCACGGCGCGATGCTCGTCCATCGCCGCCTTCCAGAGCGCCGGCGAATCGTAATGGTGTTCGAGCTGCTTGTAGAGCGGGCCGGTGCGCTCCTCCCACAGCATCTTGACCACCGCGACCAGCGCGCCGTTTCCAGTCGCCTCCGCAATGCGCAGATGAAACAGCCGATCGCCCGCGACCGGCTGCCGCTCGCCCCCCATTTCGCGCTGCATCTGGTCGAGCGCTTCTTCCATCGCGCCGACATTCGCTTTTTTCGCCGACTTCGCCGCGAGCGCCGCGCATTCGCTCTCGATCACGTACCGCGCGCGAAGCAGCTCGAACGGACCCGCTTCGGCGTGCACGACTTCACTGCCGTTTCCGCCAGCGGCTGCTGTCGCGGGCCCGAGCACGTAGATGCCCGAGCCGATCCGCACGTCGACCAGTCCCTCGACTTCGAGCGCGATCAGCGCCTCGCGCACCGACGGCCTCGACACGCCGAGCTGCTTCGCGAGGTCGCGTTCGGGCGGCAGGCGCGCACCGGCGGGAAACTCGCCGGAGCCGATCAGCGTACGGATCTGGTCGGCGATCTGGCGGTAGAGCCGGCGCGGCTCGATGCTCTGAAACGGCATGAGGGAAGGGAGTGGGAAGTCGCGGATCGTCGCGTTGGCTCGCGCGGACGCGAACCGCGAGGTGACGCCACTGCCAGAGGCTAATCCCCGCCCGAAAATTGGTCAAGTGGTATTACCAATTCGATCGGTCGCGGGTACAATGCAGACGATCTCCTCCGTTCGCGCCTTCGCTCGCGCACGTACGTCTTCTCCCGGACTTCGACGCCCTTGCCTGCCACTACGATTGCCGCGATCCGCGCCACCCCGGTCACGGTGCCGCTCGAGGCGCCGCTGTTGCACAGCAACGGCGCGCACTGGGGGCGGTTCGTGCGCACCATCGTCGAAGTCGAGACCGCCGACGGCTATGTGGGATTGGGCGAGATGGGCGGCGGCGGCGAGGACGCGACGCGCGCGTTCGGAGCGCTCGCGGAGTATCTGCGCGGCCACGATGTTTTCCGGCTGGAGGCGATGCGCTTCGCCATCTGCAACCCCACGGCGAGCCTCTACAACAACCGGACGCAACTCCATGCGGCGATCGAGTTCGCGTGCCTCGACATCATCGGCCAGAAGCTCGCCGTGCCGGTGCACGCGCTGCTCGGCGGCAAGCTGCGCGACGACGTCGAGTTCGCAAGCTATCTCTTTTTCCGCTACAACGATCCGCAAAGCGGCGGCGGCGAGGTGCGCACCGTGGAGCAGCTCGTCGGGCACGCACAGGCGCTCAAGCGTGAGCACGGCTTCCGCGTGCACAAGCTGAAGGGCGGCGTCTATCCTCCTTCGCACGAGCTCGCCTGCTATCGCGCGCTGGCCGATGCGTTCACCGAGGACCGCTTTCGCTACGATCCCAACAGCGCGCTGTCGCTTGCCGATGCGATCGACTTCGGACGCGCGATCGAGGATCTCACCAACGACTATTACGAGGATCCGGTGTGGGGAATGCCGCAGCTCGCGCGGCTGAAGGAGTTCGTGTCGATTCCGACCGCCACCAACACGGTGATCGTCAATTTCGAGCAACTGGCCGCCAACGTCGACGCGCGTGCCGTCGACGTGGTCCTGCTCGACACGACGTTCTGGGGCGGCATTCGCCCCTGCATCAAGGCGGCAGGCGTCTGCGAGACGATGGGCGTAGGCGTCGCCGTGCACAGCTCCGGCGAGCTCGGCATCCAGCTCGCGACGATGCTGCATCTCGGTGCCGTGCTGCCGAATCTCGGCTATGCGGCCGATGCGCATTATCATCATCTGACCGACGACGTGATCGCCGGCGGCAAGATGGCCTACGCGAACGGGGCGATCCGCGTGCCGGACGGCCCGGGACTCGGCGTCGCGCTCGATTCTGAGAAGATGCAGCGCTATCACGAGCTCTATCGCGAGCTCGGCAGTTACGCTTACGATCGCGACCCCGGCCGCCCCGGCTGGTATCCGCTGGTGCCGAATCACGACTGGGCCGATCCGACGCGCTCGATTACGCCGAAGCTATCGTGATGTGCGTTGCGAGCGCCCTCCCTCACCCCTTCCCCCTCTCCCGCTGCCAGGAGAGGGGAAATGGAGTCCTGCAATGGGCTGTCGCCCATTCGCAGCGGCAACCAAGGAGATGCCGATGAGCGGACGCCTCGCAGGCAAGAAAGCGCTGATCACCGCGGCGGGCCAGGGCATCGGCAGGGCGACCGCGCTCGCGATGGCGAACGAAGGCGCGCAGGTGTTCGCGACCGACGTCAATCCGAAGCTCGTCGACGCGCTCCGCGGGACGCCGAACGTGACGCCGAGCGTGCTCGACGTGCTCGACGACGCCGCGATTGCCGCGACCATCGAAGTGCTGCCCGCCCTCGACGTCCTGTTCAACTGCGCCGGCTACGTCCACAACGGCACGATCCTCGACTGCGCGCCGAAGGACTGGGACTTCAGCTTCAACCTGAACGTGCGCGCGATGTACATGTCGATCAAGTGCGCGCTGCCGAAGATGCTCGCGGCGGGCGGCGGCAGCATCATCAACATGGCGTCGATCGCATCGTCGATCAAGGGACTCCCCAATCGCTTCGCGTACGGCGCATCGAAGGCGGCGGTGATCGGCCTCACCAAGGCCGTAGCCGCCGATTTCGTCGCCAAGGGCATCCGCTGCAACGCGATCGCGCCGGGCACCGTCGACACGCCGTCATTGCACGACCGGATCGCAGCGTTCGAAGACCCGGAGGAGGCGCGCAAGGCATTCATCGCCCGTCAACCGATGGGACGCCTCGCGACGGCGGAGGAAATCGCTCCGATCGTCGTCTTTCTCGCCTCCGACGAATCCGCATTCGTCACCGGCAATGTGTATTCGGTCGATGGCGGAATGACGATTTGACGCTCGCTTCCATGGACCGTCATTCCCGCGAACGCGGGAATCCAGTGTCTTGCGACGAACGACGCTGGGTCCCCGCCTCCGCGGGGACGACGGTGCCAAATATCGATGTCAGTTAGGCTGAAAACCCGGAGAACAACATGAAACTCGTACGCTTTGGCCCCGCCGGCAAGGAAAAGCCCGGCCTCATCGACGCCGACGGCAAGCTGCGCGATCTGTCACGCAAGGTCAAGGACATCGGCGCCGACACGCTCGCGCCCGCGAAGCTGAAGGAGCTCGCGAAGCTCGACGTCAAGAAACTCCCGCTGGTCAAGGGTCGCCCACGGCTCGGCGCGTGTGTCGCGGCGCCCTCGAAGTTCATCGCCATCGGGTTGAACTACAGCGACCACGCGAAGGAATCCGGCAATCCGATTCCCGAATATCCGGTCGTGTTCTTCAAGTCGCAGACGTGCATCGTCGGTCCGCATGACAGCGTGATGATCCCGAAGGATTCGACCCAGCTCGATTGGGAAGTCGAGCTCGGCGTCGTCATCGGCAAGACCGCGCGCTACGTTGAGGCAAAGGACGCGCTCAAGTGCGTCGCCGGCTATTGCGTGATCAACGACGTCTCGGAGCGCGACTTCCAGTTGAAAAAGGGCGGCAGCCAGTGGAACAAGGGCAAGGGCTGCGACACGTTCGGACCGCTGGGGCCGTGGCTCGTGACGACCGACGAGATCAAGGACCCGCAGAAGCTCGGCATGTGGCTCGACGTCAATGGCGTGCGGCGCCAGACCGGCAACACCAAGACGATGATCTTCGGCGTCGCCCAACTGGTCGCCGACCTCTCGCGCTACATGACGCTCCTGCCCGGCGACGTGATCACCACGGGCACGCCGCCCGGAGTCGGTCTCGGCATGAAGCCGCCCGTATGGCTGAAAGCGGGCGACGTGATGACGCTCGGCATCGACGGTCTGGGCGAGCAAAAGCAGAAGGTCGTGCCGTTCCGCAAAGGGCGCTGAAGGACGCGGCGGTGCGGCCCGAATGACGCGGCCACTGCGTCAGGGCGCCGTATACGCCGTCTTGACCGTGGTGAAGAACTCGGCGGCGTAGCGGCCCTGCTCGCGCGTGCCGTAGCTCGAGCCTTTGCGCCCGCCGAACGGCACGTGGTAGTCCACGCCCGCCGTCGGCAGATTGACCATCACCATGCCCGCCTGCGCGTGCCGCTTGAAATGCGAGGCGTGCTTGAGCGACGTCGTGACGATGCCCGAGCACAGGCCGAACTCCGTGTCGTTCGCGAGCGCGAGCGCCTCGTCGTAATCCTTCGCGCGGATCACGCAGGCGACGGGACCGAAGATCTCCTCGCGTGCGATGCGCATCGCATTGGTCGTCTCGGTAAATAGCGCCGGCGCGAGGTAGTAGCCTTCGGTCGCGCGCGTGAGGCGCTCGCCACCGACCGCGAGGCGCGCGGCCTCGCCCTTGCCGATCTCGAGATACTTGAGGTCGGTGTCGAGCTGGCTTTGATCGACGACCGGGCCGATGTCGGTGCCCGGCGCAAGGGCGTCTCCCACCTTCAGCGCCTTGAGCTTTTCCGTCATCGCTGCGACGAAGCGATCGTGAATCCCCGCGGTGACGATGAGCCGCGACGATGCGGTGCAACGCTGGCCGGTCGAGTAATACGCACCCTGGACCGCGCAGTTGACGGCGGTGGCGAGATCGGCGTCGTCCAGCACGACCAGCGGATTCTTGCCGCCCATTTCGAGTTGCAGCTTGGCCATCCGCGTGATGGCCTTCGCCGCGATCGCGCGGCCGGTGGCGACCGATCCGGTGAAGCTGATCGCTGCGACATCCGGGTGATTCACGAGCGTCTCGCCGACGACCGAGCCGCGCCCCATCACCAGGTTGAGCACGCCCGCGGGAACACCGGCCCGGACCAGGATATCGGCGATCGCCCAGGCGCAACCGGGAACCAGGTCTGCCGGTTTCATCACGACGGTGTTGCCGTAGGCGAGCGCGGGCGCGATTTTCCACGCCGGAATCGCGATCGGGAAATTCCACGGCGTGATGAGGCCGACGACGCCGACGGGCTCGCGCGTCACTTCGACGTCGATGCCGGGCCGCACGGAGGGCACCTTGTCGCCGGTGAGCCGGACCACTTCGCCCGCGAAGAACTTGAAGATGTATCCGGCGCGCGCCGCTTCGCCGACGCCTTCGGGAAGCGTCTTGCCTTCCTCGCGCGACAACAGTCGCCCAAGCTCGTCCTTGCGCTCGAGGATCTCGCTTCCTGCGCGGTCGAGGATGTTCGCGCGCTCCTGGATCGAGCCCGTCGCCCACGCGGGAAACGCGGCTTTCGCGGCGGCAATCGCGGCCGTCGTTTGCGCAACGTCGGCCTGCGCGTATTCGCCGATCACGTCCTTGAGATCGGAGGGATTGCGGTTGGCCGTAGTCGTTGCGCCGGCAAGCCATTCGCCGCCGATGAGATTCCTGAAGCTGTCCGCCATGTTTTCTCCGTCGCGGCACCGCCGCGGTTCGTGTCACATCAATTGCCGCCGCGCGAGGCTCTTCATCAGCGCAGACGCGCCGAACGTCCACGGCGCAATGCGGTCCGAGTGATTGACGCGGTTGACGAGCGCGCCCAGCAGCGGCGTCGATACGGTGACGATATCGCCGACGACGTGGGTGAACCCCTGTCCCGGCGCGTGCCGATCCTTGGTCGGCGCGAACATCGTGCCGAGGAACAGCATGAATCCGTCGGGATACTGGTGGTTCGCACCGATCGCCTGCGCCACCAGATCGAGTGGGTCGCGACTCATCATCGCCATCGAGCTGTGTCCATCGAGGACGAAGCCCTCGGGACCCTCGACGCGCATCGCAAGCTCGCAGCGGCGCACGTCGTCGATTCCGAAGTGCTCGTCGAAAAGGCGAATGAACGGGCCGATCGCACACGACGCGTTGTTGTCCTTCGCCTTGCCGAGCAGGAGCGCGCTGCGTCCCTCGAAGTCGCGCAGGTTGACGTCGTTGCCGAGCGTCGCACCCACCGTCTCCCCTCGGCTGTTCACCGCCAGAACGATCTCGGGCTCGGGGTTGTTCCACGCCGACTTCGGATGAATGCCGATTTCGGCGCCGAGCCCCACCGCCGACATCGGCTGCGACTTGGTGAAGATCTCCGCATCGGGTCCGATGCCGACTTCCAGATACTGCGACCAGACGCCTTGCGCGATCAGCGCGTCCTTCAACCGCAATGCGTCGGCCGATCCCGGATGCACACGCGAGAGATCGTCGCCGATGATCGCGACCACGGCACGGCGCACCGCTTCGGCCTTGGCTGGATCGCCGCGCGCCTGCTCCTCGATCACGCGCTCGAGCATGCTCGACACGAAAGTGACCCCTGCCGCCTTGATCGCGGCCAGGTCGCAGGGCGCGAGGAACCACGGCCTTCGCTCATCGCGCGCGCCGGGGTCGGAATTCGCGAGGACGTCTTCGAGCGCGGCGAGCCGCGGCAGCGACGCGGTCGCGCGGATCGCGCCAGCGGGATCGTCGAGATCCAGGAGATCGGTGATCGTGGCGGCGATGCGCGACAGATCGCAGACGTCGTCGCCGGCAACACGCACGGCGACGGGGCCGGCGAGGTCGGGCGCCCAGATGCGCGCGACGAGCAACGCCTGCTCGCGATCCCGCGGGAGGCAGCCCGCGGCGGTCAGCCAGCTCACCATTCGATCCATCACTGTCCCATCGGTTGCGTCTTGCCCCGTACGATACTGGGGACGACGAGCTTCCTTTTCGCCTATGCAATCGTCAGCACGTCGATTATAGAACCTGCGGCGCCGACAATCCGGCGCGAATGACGACGCGCTCGAAGTGCAGGTTTTGCTGCATACTTCGCGCTGCGGCCCCGTGCGGTTGATCGAAATGCGATCAGGCGCTGCTGGCCCATCGCCGCGACCCCGGCGACTGCGACCGAACAATTAACGATGCCCGACAATCCCGCAACGCGTGGCGACGTGCTGTTTCCCGAGATCGAGCCATACGCCTCGGGGCGGCTCCCCGTCGATGCCGTCCACACGTTGTACTGGGAGACGTGCGGAAGATCGGACGGCGTGCCGCTCGTCTTCCTGCACGGCGGGCCCGGCGGCGGCTGCCTGCCGCACCATCGCCGCTATTTCGATCCCTCGTTCTGGCGCATCGTCCTTACCGATCAGCGCGGCGCCGGCCGCTCGACGCCGATTGCCGAGCTCGCCGGCAACACGACGCCGAACCTGATCGCCGATCTCGAGCGATTGCGCGAGCATCTGCGCATTCCGCGCTGGCTCGTCTTCGGCGGATCGTGGGGCTCGACGCTGGGGCTCGCCTACGCCGAAGCGTTTCCCGAGCGTTGCCTCGGCCTCGTGCTGCGCGGCATCTTTCTCGCGCGCCCGGCAGAGCTCGACTGGTTCATGCATGGGATGCGCAACGTATTTCCGGAAGCATGGCGCGCGTTCGCGGAGTTCCTTGCGCCGACCGAGCGGGGGGATCTGCTCGGCAATTACTATCGCCGGCTTACCGATCCCGATCCCGCGATCCATCTGCCGGCGGCGCGCGCGTGGGACCAGTACGAAGGCGCCTGCTCGACGCTGCTGCCGGGCAACGACTCGGCGCCGAAATTCGACAGCGACGCGCAAGCGCTCGCGATCGCGCGGATCGAGGCGCACTACTTCGTCCACCGCGCGTTTCTCGGCGAGGACGCGCTTCTCGCGAACCTCGGGCGCATCCGTCACCTGCCGTGCACGATCGTTCAGGGGCGCTACGACATCGTGTGTCCGCCGATCACCGCCGAAACGCTTTCCCGCGCCTGGCCGGAGGCCGAATACATCGTCGTTCCCGACGCCGGCCATTCGGTGCGCGAGCCGGGGATCACGCGGGAGCTGGTCGCCGCGGTGAAACGGATGCAGGGACGCGTCGGCTAGATGCCCGCCGTCTTAAGGAATCCTTAAGCCGGGCGCCGTACAATTGCGCCTGGCTGCCGCCCCGCATCGGGCGGCCTCTTCCCGGAGGACTTCGCCGTGTTCGCCCGAATCGTCGTGCTGTGCCTCGCTGTCATGCTCGCCGGCGGCGCGTCCGGTGAGACCAAGAAGCGGATCGAAAAGGCGGCCGACGTGCCGCGCTTCAGCTACAAGGTCGATGGCCGCATCGAGGACATGCTTTCCGACGACGCGAAATGGAAGCCGTTCGCCGCCGCCGTGCGCCGCGATCTCGAGAGCGTGCTCGCGCAATACGACATCGCCGACAAGACAACCGAGCGGCAGCTCCTGAGCGAGATCGCGCAGCTCGACATGCTCGATGGCCGCTATGATGCCGCGCTCGCGCGTGCCGCGCAGGTCAAGGCGCTCGAGGAGAAGCCCGCCGACAAGCTCCTTTCCGGGATCAGCATTCGCGCGATCGTCGCCGGCGTGCGCACCAATCCCGACCGCACCTCGGCCGCGTATCGGGAAGCGGTGGCAAAAGCACTTGCCGCGGAGATCACGCCGCTCCCCTATGACGTCGTCGGCAACGAGGCGAAGGAGATCAAGGCCGGCGCGGAGCTGCTCGGCGAAGGCCGACTGATCGGCAACGTGCGCGAGGTGCTGCAGCCGAGCGTCGACAAGAACGGCGCGCTGTCTTCCGATCTCGCTCCGTTGCTCGTGCGCATCAAATACGTGCTGGTGTACGTGCTGCCCTTGAAGCAGACGCTGGTCGACGCGTGGAGCGGTTACCTCGCCGCGCACAAGGTCGAGCGGCCGGACATCTGGGCGGCCCGCGCCGCCGCGTTGCCGCCGAAGGCCCCTTATGCGCCGGTCAAGATCGCGATCTGGGACAGCGGTGTCGACACCAAGCTGTTTCCGGGACTCGTCGCTAGCGATCAAGGCAAGGTTCCCGTCATCGCCTTCGATCGCTTCGCGAACCCCGCGACCGGCGAGCTCGAGCCCATTCCAGACGCGCTGAAGAGCAAGGTGCCGCAGTTGAAGTCGAGGCTCAAGGGCTTTTCCGATCTGCAGTCCAATATCGACAGCCCCGAAGCGAGCGAAGTGAAGACGTTCCTCTCGACGCTGAAGCCGGACGAATACAAGGCGGCGGTCGAGGAGATCGGCCTCGCCGGCCAGTGGATGCACGGCACGCACGTCGCGGGAATCGCCGTCGCGGGCAATCCGTATGCGCGCATCGTGATCGGCCGCATCGAATTCGACTGGCACCTGTTGCCCGACCCGTGCCCGAGCCGCGAGCTTGCGTTGCGCGACGCGAAGAATCAGCAAGCCTACGTCGATTTCTTCAAGCGCGAGGGCGTGCGCGTGGTCAACATGAGCTGGGGCGGCAGCGTGAAGGACGTCGAAAACGCGCTGGAGCTCTGCAACATCGGCAAGACCCCCGACGAGCGCAAGACGATCGCGCGCGAGTACTTCGACATGGGCAAGGACGCGCTCACCAAGGCGTTCGCCGGCGCGCCGGACATCCTGTTCATCACCGCGGCCGGCAACAGCAACCAGGATGCGTCCTTCGCGGAGGACATTCCGGCGGACATCGTTTTGCCCAACCTGCTCACCGTCGGCGCAGTGGACAAGGCCGGCGACGAGGCGTCGTTCACGAGCTACGGCCCGACCGTGGTCGTGCATGCCAACGGCTACCAGGTCGACAGCTTCATTCCCGGCGGCGAGCGGCTCGCGGAATCGGGAACATCGATGGCGTCGCCGCAAGTGGTGAATCTCGCGGCCAAGATCCTCGCCGTCAAGCCCAAGCTCACGCCGCCGCAAGTGATCGCGCTGATCCGCGACACGGCGGACAAGACAGCCGACGGCCGCCGCACGCTGATCAACCCGAAAAAGGCCCTCGCCGCGGCGCAAGCACGCTAGGGTCGTGCCTCGCTGCCGTCCACGCGCTTCGCCCTGACGGCAAACGTGAGCCGGACCTCGTCGGCAACGAGCACAGACGCGAAGTCCATTCCGAACGCGTGCCGGGAGATGCGGCCGACGATTTCGGCATCGCAGCGCACGCTCCGGACATCGAGCCGCACGGGCAGCGTGACGCCGTGGAGGGTGAGCGCGCCGTCGACCGCGACCAGCCGATGCTCGATGAACGTCATTCCCGTCGACCGGAATCGCAACACCGGATGGTGCGCGACGTCGAGCATGTCTTCGCCGCGTACGAACCGGTCGCGTAGATCCCAGCCGGTTTGCACCGACGCAGCATCGACGGCGAGCTCGACACTTCCGGTCTCAGCGGTCGTGTCATAGTCGATCCGGCCGTCCGTTCGTCCGAAGCGGCCATTCGCGAGCCACACGCCGAGCTCCATCACTTCGAAGGCAACCGAGGTTCGCTCCGAATCGATCCGGTAGACTTGCGCGGAAAGTGCGGGTGCGGGAAGCAGCACCAGCAGCGCGGCGATGGCGAGCGCTCCGGGGGGAAAAATCGTCGGGTGGCGGACAGGGGGCACCCAACCGCAAACAGCGCACCCGGGCGGTTCATTCCGGAAGGGGTCGTCAGGCGATTGGCGGCAGCACCATCCGCACGCGGACGATCACATCGTCGGCCACGGTATCCGGATCTGCCCATAGCCCTTGGCCGATTCCGAAATCGAGTCGTTTCACGGTGAACTGCCCTTCGGCGACGCTGTTGCCGGCGGCGTCCTTCTTGAGCGTCACGGGAATGATCACGTCGCGCGCGGCGCCCTTCAGCGTCAGCTTGCCGGCAACTTCGTAGCGACCGCCGCCGAGATCGCGGACCTTCGACGACGAAAACTTCGCCACCGGGAATTTCGTCGCGTCGAACCAGAGCGGACCCTTGACCTCGGCCTCCGAATCGTCGCTCGCGAGATCGATGCTCCCGAGCTCGATTTCGAACTCCGCCATCGAATGCGCAAGGTCCTTCGGGCGGAAATCGACGTTCGCCTTCCACTTGCGGAAACGGCCCTCGACATTGACGCCCATCTGCTTGGAGACGAAGCGGATCTCGCTCTTGTCGATCAGCACGGCCTGCGCCGACGCGCCCCCCGAGGCGGCCATCAGCATCGCCGCGAGCGGCGGGATGAACGAGCGCAATGCATGCATTCGCGAAAGTCCTTTCAGATATCTCAGCGCAGGAACGGCACCATTCGCGCCAGAACGCCGTCGCGATCGACAAGATGATGCTTGAACGCGGCACCGGTATGGACAAAGACCAGCGCCAGCAGGGTGAAGTTCAATGTCACATGGACAACTTTCAACACGGCGGCCAGCGTCTTGTCCTTGGAGACGAGGTCGGGCAGCGGTACGAGCCCGAGGTAGACGACCGAAACGCCGGTCGCCGAGCTGTACAACCAGCCTGACAGCGGGATCGCCAACATCAGCGCATAAAGCAGCACGTGAGTCACGCGCGCAGCCTTGCGCTGCCAGTCGGGCATCGCGACGGCGGGCGGCGCGGGATAGGCGCTGCGCCAGAGCAGGCGAAAGAGCGCCACCAGAAAGACCGTGATGCCGATCCACTTGTGCCAACCGTACCAGCGGAGCTTCTGCGGGCTGAGCGGCAGATCGACCATCGAAAGCCCGAGCGCGAAATTACAGGCGATCAGCAGCGCCGCGATCCAGTGCAACAGGATCGCGGTACGCGTGTAGCGCAGGGGAGTGTCGACGTGCACGCGAATCGTGGTGGAATACGAACCAGAAGATGTCCCGATCCAATCGACCATAGGGGCGCGATGCGTTCCTGTCAACGGGGCCTCGAGTCGAATCGCATATCGGACCACGGCTGGTCACCGCTATAATCGAACGAATTCCGCGATGTATTCCGCCCGCCCGCCCTGTTCCGCTGCGACGTTCGCCACGCGCGAACGCACCTCTGCGACGCCGGGTACCCTCCACCGCGTCGCCAACAGTGTCCGTTCAAGTGTTGTTCCCGGCCGGGGCAATTTCATGCGCCCGGCACTGGTAGCGGCCGCGATGTGGTTTGCCGTCACGGCACTCGCGCAAGTGCCGCCCGGACCTGATGCCGTCGTGGCCGCAATCGTGCAGCGTCCGAAAATCGGCCTCGTGCTCTCCGGTGGCGGTGCCCGGGGCATCACTCACATCGGCGTGCTGAAGGTCCTGGATGAATTGCGCATTCCCGTCGATTACGTGGCGGCGACGTCGATGGGCTCGATCGTCGGTGGACTCTACGCGATGGGGATGCCTCCCGCGGACATGGAGCACGTCATCACGACCGTCGACTGGCCGACGTTGTTTTCCGATTCGCCGCCGCGCCGCGAGTTGAGCTTCCGCGACAAGGAGATCGACCGGCGCTTCCCGCTCCCCTTGGAAATCGGGATTCGCGACGGCGAAATCAGGGGTTTCCAGGGCGTCCTTTCGGGCGCCAACCTCGCGCTGTTTCTGCACGACCTCAGCAGCTCGGCCGACGAGATCAAGGACCTGGACCGGTTGCCGATCCCGTTTCGCGCCGTGTCGACCGACATGGTCACCGGCAAGCCGTACGTCTTCGAAACGGGTCCGTTGTACGTCGCGATGCGCTCGAGCATGTCGATACCCGGCGTGTTCTCGCCCTCCGAGGTGGGCGGGCGGATCCTGGGTGACGGCGGACTCGTCGACAATCTACCCGTCGACGTCGTGCGGAAGATGGGCGCTCAGATCGTGATCGCCGTCAACATCGGCACCCCGCTTGCGACCCGCGATCAGCTCTCGTCGATCGTCGGCCTGACCGGTCAGATGATCAACATCCTGACCGAGCAGAACGTGCGGCTGCAGCTCGATTCGCTCAAGGCGGACGACGTCCTCATCGCCCCCGATCTGGGCACGCTCACTGCAGCGGATTTCAAGCAGGGTGCCGCGTTCATCCGCCTCGGCGAAGAAGCGGCGCGCGCGGCGGCGCCTCGACTCGTCGCCCTTTCACTGCCGGAAGATGCTTACGCGGCATACAAGGCGGCACTACCGAAGATCGCCGTCGTGGCGCCGCCGCGGATCGAGTTCGTCCGCATCGAGGGAGCTCACTACGCGAACCCTGCGGCGATCGAAGCGCGGCTCGCCATTCCGCTCGGCAAGCCGCTCGACCTCAAGGACGTCGACGACCGCATCTCACGACTCTACGGGACCGGCGAATACGAACGTCTCGATTACCACGTCGCCGAGGATGGCGGGCGCAGCGGACTGGTCGTCGACGTGCAGGAGAAGTCGATCGGGCCCAGTTATCTGCGCTTCGGATTCGCCTATGCGACCGACTTCCAGGGCGAGTCTGCGTTCTCGGTACTGGCGGGACTCCGGCGCGTTTGGGTGAACAGCCTGGGCGCGCAGCTCTTAGCCGAGCTCGAGCTCGGCCGCATCGTCCGCGCCGCGGGCGAGTTCTACCAGCCTCTCGACATCGGCAACACGGTGTTCGTCTCCGCGCGCGGCTCGTTGCAGAACGTTCCCCGCTACATCTTTTCGGGCTCGCAACGCGTCGCCGAGTACGCGGTCGAGACGAACAACGCGGGGTTCGACGTTGGGGCGCCGATCGGCGACTCTGCCGAAATTCGCATCGGGCCCACCTACACTTACTACAAGGGAGCACCGACCGTCGCGCTCTCGGGATTTCCGACGGTGCGGCAAACCGATTCGGGCGCGCGGCTCCTTGCACGCTGGGACAATCTCGACAATGCGTTCTTTCCGCGCCGCGGCCTCCACGTCGATCTCGACGTGTTCTATGGCGAGCGCACGCAGCGCGTTGGCTCCGACCCGGACCAGGTGAGCAAGAAGCTCGGCCGCGGCGAAGTCTCCGCGAACGCCGGCATCGGCCTCGGCGCCGATGATCTCGTCAACATTGCGGCGCGCGTCGGCGCGCTTTCGCGCGATGATCCTTCGCTCGTCAACCCGTTCCTGCTGGGCGGCTTCCTCAACCTGTCCGGACTGCGCAACCAGCAGCTCACGGGAAGCTACGTAGGCTTCGGACGGATCGTCTATTACCATCGGCTTGCGCTCGTTCCCTGGTTGGGCGGCGGCGTGTTCGCAGGCGGCTCACTCGAAGCCGGCAACGCGTGGCAGCAGCGCAGCGACGCATCGGTGAGCGATCTCGTCAAGGCCGGCAGCGTCTTTCTTGCCGCCGACACGTTTTTCGGGCCGTTCTACTTCGCCTACGGGCGGGCAACCGGTGGCGCATCGAGCTTTTACCTGATGCTCGGACGCCCGCCATGACCAATGCCGACTGGCTCGCGCGAAGCCGCCGCGCGGTGTGGCATCCCTGCACGCAAATGAAGGTGCACGAGACGCTGCCGCTGGTGCCGATCGCGCGTGGAGCGGGAAGCTGGCTGTACGATTTCGACGGCCGCCGCTATCTCGACGCCGTGGGATCGTGGTGGGTGAATCTTTTCGGGCACGCGAATCCCCGGATCAACGCGGCGATCGTCGACCAGCTCGAGCAACTCGAACATGTGATGCTCGCCGGGTTCACGCATCAGCCGGTGGTCGAGCTGTCGGAGCGCCTCGCAGCACTCGCACCCGCAGGCCTTGGCCACGCGTTCTACGGCTCGGACGGCGCTTCTGCCGTCGAGATCGCGCTCAAGATGGCGTTCCACTATTTTTGCAACCGCGGCGAGGTTGGCAAGACGCGCTTCGCGAGCCTCGCGGGCAGCTATCACGGCGAGACGCTCGGCGCGCTCTCGGTCACCGATGTGGCGATCTTCCGCGATGCGTACGCCCCACTCCTCCACGGCAACGCGATCGTTCCCTCGCCCGACGCGCGCAATGCTGCTGCCGGCGATTCGGCACGTGACGTGGCCGAGCGCGCCGCGCGTGCGCTCGAAGCGCATCTCATCGCGCATCACGCGACCACCGCGGCGTTGATCGTCGAGCCGCTGGTGCAAGGCGCGAACGGCATGGCGATGTTCGACCCTCATTATCTTGCGCGCGCACGCGAGCTCTGCACGCGCTACGACGTATTGCTGATCGCCGACGAGATCATGACGGGCTTCGGGCGCACCGGAACGCTCTTCGCGTGGGAGCAGGCGGCAGCGGCCGCGCCCGACTTTCTGTGCCTCTCGAAGGGGATCACCGGAGGCTATCTGCCGCTCTCCTGCGTGCTCACCACCGATGCGGTGTACGACGCGTTCTACGCCGAAGACACCACGCGCGGCTTCCTGCATTCGCATTCGTACACGGGGAATGCGCTCGCCTGCCGCGCGGCGCTCGCCGTTCTCGACATCTTCCGCGACGATGACGTCATCGCCGCCAACCAGGCGAAGGCAGCACGCTGGACTGCGCTCGCGGCGCCGCTGGCGACGCATCCGAAGATACGAAGCTTCCGTCATCGCGGGATGATCTGGGCGTTCGACGTCGAGACGACGCGCGCCGATTTCGCGCGCTGGTGCTTCGCCGAGGGACTTGCGCGCGAGCTCTTGCTGCGACCGATCGGCCGCACCGTGTACTTCATGCCGCCCTACATCCTGACCGACGACGAGTTTGCCTTGCTCGCAGCGCGCACGCTCGACATCGTGGCGGACGCATGATCGAGCTGGGCAAAGAACATCGCGAGCGCGGGTGCGTGAAAACCATCCGCACGATGCTGGTCGCCGCGATCGCGTTCGCTGCCGTCGTCGCGCAGGCCGCGCTGCCGCAACCGGTCACGCGTGCGTTCCGCGATGCGGGCATCCCTCTGACCTCGGTCGCCGTCGTCGTGCAGGAAACGGGCAGGGTGCGCCCGCTCATCGCGCACGACGCCAGCCGGCCGATGAATCCCGCCTCGGTGATGAAGCTCGTCACCACGCTCGCGGCACTGGAGTTGCTGGGACCCG
>WNFY01005014.1_pt1 | contig 20390 bp, 20 predicted proteins | sample 5400091 | NCBI WGS metagenome assembly WNFY01 (sample SAMN13153364, study PRJNA577476) | soil metagenome | isolation source: 60 cm soil or saprolite under grassland replicate 1 | place: USA:California | collected 2016-06-15
GGTCGGGGGCGAGGGTCGGGGGCGGGTCGGGGTCGGGGTCGCGTCAGGGGCGGGGCTCGGGGCGGATTAGGCAGGAGAATCGGTCTCGGGCAGTGAGGGAGGGCGGCGGCTTGTCGGCCGTCGCTGCGCGGGCCGTCGGTCGTCGTGCGGCGAGCGTCGCTCGCGAGGCGGTACCGCGCGTTCGTGGCGTTTCAGCGGGATCGGCTCACCGAGGGCGCGCGGTTCGAGCCGGTTTCACTGTCGGTCGCGTGTTCATCGCTCAGCACTTTTCCGGAATCAGTAACTTCACCCGTCCGGGGCTCCTCGGGGCGGCGGAACTGCGCCATGTGCGCGCGCCCGAACGTCTCCTCGGCGTGCAAGCAGTTGTGCCCGCGGCAGCGCAGGGTGATGTTGTCGACGGTCGAGGGACCACCGAGCGCCGCCTCGAAGAGGTGGTGGAACTCGAGCTTCCACGTGCTCCCGCAGCGCCGGCCGTCCGGGCCGATGAAAGTGCAACGGCCCTGGTCCCGCTTCCAGACCTCGCGCCGGACGTGGGCCGGAATCGGCTCACGCCGCTTGGCACCGTCCGGCGAGGGGCGCTGCCGCGCTCGCGCCTTCTTCGCGGCCTTGCGAGTCGGCTCGACGGCGCCCTTCCTCTTCCCGTGCATCTCGATCGCGCAGCGCACCGCCTCGCGCAGGACCGCGCCGACGTTGCCGCCGGGGATCTTGTGGGAGAGGAGCGCCTTCAACTGCTCGAGCTCGGCCTTGAAGGCGACGTCCACGGTGACCGTGAGCGAGTAGGTGTCCTCCGTCACGGGCCGCAGCCTTGCTCGCTCGGGAGCGGGCGGGATCGCCACCGCCCGCGGCGCATCGGTCGCGACGGCGGGCTCGACTGGTGGCGGCGCGAGAGGCAGCGCCGTAGCCTTCGCCGCTCCGGAGCGGTCCGGAAGCTTGCGCACGCCTTCCTTCGGGATGGCGCGTGGCTGGATCGAGACGACCAGGCGCTCCACCTCGGACTTCGACTTGCCTGAAGCGCGGGCGAGGAGGTCGGGAGCGCCGTCGTCCGTGAGGAGCGGCTCGAGGAGCCGCACGGTCGACAGACAAAGGCGACCGTCCCGGAGCATCTCCGAGATCACGGGAAAGCGGCGCAGCGCGCGCATGGCGGCGATGCGCAGGGACGCCGGGCCCTCGCGGAGGAGAAGCGCTTCCCGGCACTCACTGAGACCGCGCGCCCTTGGTGAGCCGGGCACGAGGAAACGTCTCGAACGCGCGGCACCGCCTCGCGTGCGAGGCTCGCAGGACGGCAACCGTCGTCGACGCGGCGCCGCACGCCAAACGGCCGCCCTCCTCACTGCCGAGACCGCCCGCCAGCCAGCGCCGCTGCCGTCTCGCGAAAGCGCTGGATGCTCGTTCGCGCACGCATGCGTGCCCAGTGCGACGCCGACGTCGCGACGGCGCAAGCCGAGATCGCCGCCGGCCGTCTGGCGTGGCACGGCGACAAGGCGCAGGCGTGCCTCGATGCGCTCGCCGGCGCTTGCGGCGTCTCGGACCTCTCGTGCCGGGACGTCCTGTATGGCGCGGTCGCCGAGGGCGACGCGTGTCAGCCGCTGCGGATGGGGCTCTGGAGCGAGTGCGCGGCAGGGCGCTGCGAGGAAGCGGTTGACGTGCGGGAATACTGAGCAGTGCCGCCGACCCTCTCCCCGGCCCTCTCCCTTCCATGGAGAGGGGGACGAAACGCTTCGGGTCGCGATAGCGGTCGAGGTCGGGGTGGGGGCGAGCGAAAAAGCCCTTTCCCGCCCGCCTGTCGCTCGCCCGCCCCCCCGCGCTCTCCTTGACCGTCCGGGGCCGTTCTGTTACCTACACCGCTCGACATTTTCGACGCCCGGTGACGGGTCCCGAAAGTGGGCAGCGTTTGCGCCCACTTTTTCCTTTTTTTGAAGCACATGAGCGCCATTGGCACACAGTCCGTCGCGGACCAGGCCCGCAGCCTGCTCGAACCCATCCTCGCCCGCGAGGGGTTCGAGCTCGTGGAGGTCGAGTGGGCCCGGGAGGGACAGGCCTGGGTGTTGCGGGTGTTCGTGGATCGGGCGGGCGGGGTGACGATCGACCATTGCCAGGAGCTGTCTCGCACCATCGAGCCCGTGCTGGACGTCGAGGACTTCATCGAGCCGGCCTACAACCTCGAGGTCAGCTCGCCCGGTCTCGACCGGCCACTCCGCAAGGAGACGGACTTCGAGCGCTTCGCGGGACAGCGCGCGCACGTGAAGACGTTCGGGCCGATCGACTCTCCGACCGGCCCGCGCAAGAACTGGACCGGGACGCTCCAGGGCTTCAAGGACGGCGCCGTCGAGATCGACGTGGACGGGACGCTGCACCGCATCCCGCACGACAAGATCGCGAAGGCGCACCTCGAGTACGACTTCGACGCGGACATCGGGAGGAAGGAGTAGCCATGCAGCAGACCGTGAACCTGAACCTCATCCTCGACCAGGTGGCGAAGGACAAGGGGATCGAGCGCGCCACGCTCGTCGCCATCCTCGAGGAGTCCATCGCGATGGCCGCGAAGAAGCACTTCGGGATCGAGCGCAATCTCAAGGCGCACTACGACGACGAGAAGGGCCAGATCGACCTCTTCCAGGTGCTGACGATCGTGGAGGACCCGACGGAGGAGACCCCGCTCCCCGATCCCGTCAACATGATCCCGCTCTCGGTGGCTCGCGAGAAGGGCATCGAGGTGGACGTCGGCGACGAGCTCGACTTCCCCATCTACTACCGCACCGAGGACGAGAACGAGGCGAAGGCGCAGGACGAGCAGTGGGGCGACCTGCTCAAGATGAAGACCTTCCGCCGATCGTTCGGCCGCATCGCCGCGCAGACGGCCAAGCAGGTCATGATCCAGGGCACGCGCAACGCCGAGCGCGAGAACATCTACAACGAGTACAAGGACCGCAAGGGCGAGGTCATCACCGGCATCGTGCGGCGCTTCGAGCGCGGCAACGTGATCGTGGATCTCGGCCGCGCCGAGGCGGTGCTGCCCGTCCGCGAGCAGGTGCCGCGCGAGAGCTACCGCGCCGGCGACCGCATCCAGGCCTACGTGCTCGACGTGCTGCGCGAGTCGAAGGGGCCGCAGATCATCCTCTCGCGCGCCTCGGTCGAGCTCCTCCGCAGGCTGTTCGAGATGGAGGTGCCCGAGATCGCGGAGGGCGTCGTCGTCATCGAGGCGGCGGCCCGCGAGCCGGGCGGTCGCGCGAAGATCGCGGTCAGCTCGCGCGACTCCGACGTGGACCCGGTCGGCGCCTGCGTCGGCATGAAGGGCAGCCGCGTCCAGGCGGTCGTGCAGGAGCTCCGCGGCGAGAAGATCGACATCGTGCCCTGGAACGACGACCAGGCGCGCTTCGTCTGCAACGCGCTCGCGCCGGCCGAGGTGTCGCGCGTGCTCCTCGACGAGCAGAACCGCGCCATGGAGATCATCGTCCCCGACGACCAGCTCTCGCTCGCCATCGGGCGGCGCGGGCAGAACGTCCGGCTCGCCTCCCAGCTCACCGGCTGGAAGCTCGACATCAACTCCGAGTCGCGCGTGAAGGAGATGCGCGAGTTCGCGACGATCAGCTTCTCGGCCATCGGAGTCCCGGAGGCGACGCAGGAGACGCTCTACGCGCACGGCTTCCGCAAGGCGCAGGACATCGCCAACGCCGCGCCCGAGATGCTGACCCAGTTCCCGGGCTTCACGATGGACATGATCCCCGATCTCCAGAAGGCCGCGCGTGAGCAGGCGGTCGTGGACACCGAGGAGGAGATCCGGCTCGAGCAGGAGCGCGAGGCCGCGCGGCTCGCCGAGGCGCGCCGCCATCCCGACGAGCTGACGCAGGACGAGCGGCTCGCCCGCGTCCGCGGCGTCGGCGAGAAGACGATCGAGCAGCTCAAGCGCGCCGGTTACTCGACCGTCGAGGCCATCAACAACGAGGCCGACGTCATGAAGCTCGCCGAGCAGACGGACCTCGGCATCAAGAAGGCTCGGCAGATCAAGCACGCCGTCGGCATCTACCTCGAGGAGGAGGCGAAGCTGCGGACGGAGCTCAACGCGGAGCGCGCCACGGCGAGCGGAGGGAGCCCGGTGTAGCGTGGGCGAGCCGCTCCGCACGTGCATCGGCTGCGGCGGGAAGGCGGGCCAGCGCGAGCTCGTCCGCCTGCGCGTCGCGGAGGGCCGCGTCCTCGTGGATCGCGCGCGAGCCGGTGGCAGGGGCGCCTGGATCCACGCCGCGGTGGCGTGCCTGGCGCGGGCGGAGAAGCGCAAGGTGTTCGGCCGGGCCTTCAGGGCGTCGGGCGTGCAGGTGGACCCCCGGGTCCTCCGGGAATTGTTGACGGGAAGTGCCCGTAAGGATTAGGAGTGTCGGCAATGTCGAAGAAGCGTGTCCACGAGCTCGGAAAGCAGCTGAAGGAGCAGGGTATCGAGCTCTCGAACACCGAGCTCGTCGATAAGCTGCATGCGCTCGGCTACACCGACGTGAAGAGCCACAGCTCCTCGCTCGAGGACGACCAGGCTGCCACCGCCTACGAGAAGATCGTCGGCGAGAAGAAGCCCAAGCCCGCGCCCGCGAAGCCGAGCGGCCCCGGGTTCGTCGTGCGCAAGAAGGCGCACACGGACGTCCCCGCGCAGCCCGCCCCGGCGCACGCGCCGCTCCACGCGCACGCGCCCGCGAACGGCGTCGAGTACGAGGAGCCCTCGCCGGCCTTCGACGCGGCCCCGGAGCCCGCGGCCGCGCCCGCGGCGCCGGTTGCGCCACAGGCCGCGCCGCTCGCCGCCGAGGTCGCGCAGCCCGCGCCCGAGGCGACCGCGCCGGCCGCCACCGACGCGCAGGCCCACGCCCCGCAGCCACAGCCTGCGGCGCAGCAGCCCTCGGCGCCGGCTCCGGCCCACGCGCCGCCGGCGCCCGCGCGCCCGGCCATGCCGCACGCGCCCGCCATGGCGGCCGCGCCGGCGCAGCCGCGCGTCGACCCGCGCACGGTGCGCCCCACCTCGACGCAGGCGGTCGTCATCTCGCGCCCGACGACGCCGGTCCGGCGCGTCACGCCGCCATCGGCCGGCCGTCACTTCCCGGCCGCGCCCGGCCCGCGCGCGCTGGGCGAGGTCCGCGAGCTCAAGGTCGTGCCGGGCATGCTCGGCCGCGAGCGCGAGTTCATCGACGTCTCGAAGGACAAGAACAAGCGCGGCCGCGGCACCGGCCGGCCCGCCGACGAGGCCGCCAAGGGGCTCACCGGCAAGGAGCTGCTCTCGGCGGCCATCACCGACCGCGCCTACATCCCCATCCGCGGCAAGAAGAAGAAGGCCACCAAGAAGGGGGCGAAGACGCAGATCACCGAGAAGGCCGAGCACAAGAAGGTCATTCGCATCGAGGAGTCGATCTCGGTTTCGGGGCTGTCGCAGCTCATGGGCGTCAAGGCGTCCGACCTCATCAGGAAGCTGATGCAGGGCGGCAAGATGGCGACCATCAACCAGCTCATCGACGCGGACACCGCGGCGTTCCTCGCGAACGAGTTCGGGTACACCGTCGAGAAGAAGGGCTTCGAGGTCGAGGAGTACATCCCCGACGTCGAGGAGGACGAGTCGAAGCTCCAGCCGCGGCCTCCCGTGGTCACCGTCATGGGCCACGTCGACCACGGCAAGACGTCGCTCCTCGACGCGATCCGTCAGGCCGACGTCGCCGCCGGCGAGGCGGGCGGCATCACCCAGCACATCGGCGCCTACTCGGTGCACACCGACAAGGGCCCGGTGACCTTCCTCGACACGCCGGGCCACGAGGCCTTCACCGCGATGCGCCAGCGCGGCGCGCAGGTGACGGACCTCGTCGTGCTGGTGGTCGCGGCCGACGACGGCGTCATGCCGCAGACGATCGAGTCGATCAAGCAGGCGAAGGCGGCCGGCGTCACCATCCTCGTCGCCATCAACAAGATCGACAAGGCCGGCGCCGCGCCCGAGCGCGTGATGCAGCAGCTCACCGAGTACGAGCTCGTGGGCGAGCAGTGGGGCGGGACGACCATCATGGTGCCCGTGTCCGCCCGGACGAAGCAGGGCGTGCCCGAGCTGCTCGAGTACATCGCGCTGCAGGCGGAGGTGCTGGAGCTCAAGGCGAACCCCGACAAGCTCGCCGTCGGCGTCGTCATCGAGGCGAAGCTCGAGAAGGGCCGCGGCCCGGTCGCGACGGTCCTGGTGCAGGAGGGCACGCTGCGGATCGGCGACGCCCTCGTCACGGGCGCCGAGTACGGCCGCGTCCGCGCGATGATGAACGAGCGCGGCGAACAGGTGAAGGAGGTCCTCCCCGGGTTCCCCGTCGAGGTCCTCGGCCTCTCCGGCGTGCCGACCGCGGGCGACGAGTTCAACGTCGTCGAGGACGAGAAGTCGGCCAAGGAGGTCGCCGAGCACCGCGCCGAGAAGACGCGGGCGAAGGAGCTCGGCTCGGTCAAGAAGGCCACCCTGGAGGACCTCTTCGCGAAGGCGAAGACGGGCGGGCAGAAGGAGCTCAACATCGTCATCAAGGCGGACGTGCAGGGCTCCGCCGAGGCGGTGTCGACCGCGCTCCGGAAGCTCGCCGGCAAGAAGGTGGGCGTGAAGGTCCTGACCTCCGCCGTCGGCGCCATCACCGAGTCGGACGTCCTCACCGCCGCGGCCGGCAAGGCCATCATCGTCGGCTTCAACTCGAAGCCGGAGACGAAGGTCGAGCAGATCGCGAGCCAGCAGGGCGTCACGATCCGGCTCTTCTCCATCATCTACGAGGCGGTCGACGAGGTCCGCAAGGAGATGGAGAACCTCCTCGAGCCCATCATCAAGGAGAAGCCGCTCGGGAAGGCCGAGGTTCGCCAGCTCTTCACCATCCCGAAGAAGTCCGGGATCATCGCCGGCTCCTCCGTCACCGAGGGCATGGTGCGGCGCGGCGCGCAGGTGCGCGTGCAGCGCGACCGCAAGGTCGTCTACAGCGGCAAGATCGTCTCGCTCCGGCGCGTCAAGGACGACGTGAAGGAGGTCGCCGCCGGGCTCGAATGCGGCATCGGCCTCGACTTCGCGGACGTGAAGGTGGGCGACGTCATCGACGCGTACGAGCTGGAAGAGATCAGGCAGTCCCTGGAGTAGCGGCGGCGCTCCCCTCTCCGGGTGTGGAGGGGGGAAGCTCGGGGCGCGGCGGCGGCCATGTTCATCGGAGTCCTGCGCCTCACGCTCTTCCTGCCCGACCCCGGGTCGCTGAAGTCGAAGCGCCACCTGCTCCGGTCGGCCATCGACCGGGTGAAGGCGAAGTACAACGTGTCGATCGCCGAGGTCGGCGAGAACGACCTGTGGCAGCGCAGCGTCGTCGGCGTCGCCGCGGTCGGCAACGACCACGCGTTCGTGAACGAGACGCTCGACAAGGTGGCGGACTTCGTCACCTCCATGCACGGCGGGCAGATCCAGGTGACCGACCGGACCCTCTCCATCGAGAGCTACGGCGAGGGGCTCGGCGACGGCGGACGCACGCTCGGCGACACGGGCTGGGGAGACGGCGAAGATGGCGACGCATGACCGGCCGGCGCGGGTGGCGCACGAGTTCCAGCGCGAGCTCGGCGACCTGCTCGCGCACGGCCTGAAGGACCCGCGCATCACCGGCTTCATCACCGTCACCGGCGCCAAGATGGCGCCCGACCTCAAGGAGGTGACGGTCTACGTCTCGATCCACGGCGACGACGCCACCCGCGAGAAGACGCTCGAGGGGCTCCGCTCCGCGGCCGGGTACCTCCAGCGCGAGGTCGCGCACCGGATCCGGCTCCGCAACACGCCGCACCTGCGCTTCGCGTACGACAAGAGCGTCGCCGAGGGCGACAAGATCGAGCGGCTGCTCAAGGAAGTGAAGGACAAGGAAGGCTGGAAGTAGACCGGCCCCCCTCTCGCTGCTCCGACCTTGACCGCGACCTCGATCACCGGCGTCCTCGTGGTGGACAAGCCCGCCGGGCCCACCAGCTTCGACGTGGTGAGCCGCGTGAAGCGCCTCCTGCGCGCGGAGAAGGCCGGCCACACCGGCACGCTCGATCCGCTCGCGACGGGCGTGCTCGCGATCTGCCTCGGCGAGGCGGTGAAGCTGCAGCAGTTCCTCGCCGACGGCGACAAGGCGTACGAGGCGCTCGTCGCGTTCGGCGCGGCGACCACGACGGAGGACGCCGAGGGCGAGATCACGGCGCGCGGCGACCCGTCGCGGCTCGACGCGGCGGCAATCCGGGCGGCGCTGCCGCGCTTCCTCGGCGAGATCGAGCAGGTGCCCCCGATGTTCTCGGCGGTCCGCGTCGGCGGCCGGCGGCTGCACCAGGCGGCCCGCGCCGGCGAGGCGGTCGAGCGCGCTCCGCGCAAGGTGCGGGTGGACGCGCTCGAGCTGCTCGACGTCGCGCCGCCCGAGGGCGGGCTCGTTCACGCCCGCATCGCGCGCTCGGCGTGCCCGCGCACCTCGCCGGCCTGCGCCGGACCGAGGCGGGCCCGTTCGCGCTCGCAGACGCCATCCCGCTCGAGGACGCCGAGCGCCTCGCCGTCCAGGACCGCGCGGCGCTCGCGGCGAGGCTCCTGCCGCCCGAGGCGGCGCTCCGCGCCTGGCCGTCCGTCCGCCTCTCGATCGGGGAGGCGCGAGACCTTGGCCACGGAAAGGCGCTCGCGCTGGCCGCGGCGCCCACCGGCCCCTGCTGCGCGCTCGACCCGGAGGGGAGGCTCCTCGCGGTCTGCGAGGGGCGGGCAGGCGTGCTCCGGCCGGTGAGGGTGATGCGCCCGATCCATTGACTCACCGCAAGGAATCCTCTATCAACAACCCCCCGTCCACGGTTGCCCGCGGCGCACGCCTTCGCCCCCGCGACGGTGACGGAAACCCAACTCAGGGAGCATCAGCTATGGCGATGGTGCAGGAGAAGAAGGTCGAGCTCGTCTCGAAGTACCGCCGGCACGAGAAGGACACGGGGTCCCCCGAGGTCCAGGTCGCGCTCCTCAGCGAGCGCATCACCTATCTCACCGAGCACTTCAAGACGCACAAGAAGGACCACCACAGCCGGCGCGGGCTCCTCAAGCTCGTCGGGCAGCGGCGCCGGCTGCTCGACTACCTCAAGACCGTCGATCAGAACCGGTACAAGTCGCTCATCGACCAGCTGGGCATCCGGAAGTAACCCGGAGCAACGAGGCGCCTCGGCCGAAGAGCCGGGGCGCTTCCGCTTCGGAGCACGTGTCTTTCCGCGACGGCGGGATTCGCGGCGCTTCGATTTCCGACTGGACGGCTCCTCCGCGCAGGAGCGGCCCCGTCGAAAACCGAAGCACCGAGGCCCCCGTGAGACAGCACCCGGCGCGGCCCCACGGTCGGCGCGGCGTCACGCGCCCCTCCGGCCCATGACAGGAGAACGGACAGAGATGAATCCCATCCAGCAGCGGGTCCAGTGTGGCGGCAAGGAGATCCTCCTCGAGACGGGGAAGGTCGCGAAGCAGGCGGACGGGTCGGTGTGGGTCCGCATGGGCGACTCGATCGTCCTCGTCACGGTCGTCTCGGCGAAGGAGCGCAAGGAAGGCATCGACTTCTTCCCGCTCACCGTCGACTACCAGGAGAAGCTCTTCGCCGCCGGCAAGGTGCCGGGCAGCTTCTTCCGCCGCGAGGGCCGCCCGACCGAGAAGGAGACGCTCGTCTCCCGCTTCATCGACCGCTCCTGCCGTCCGCTCTTCCCGGACGGCTACAGCAACGAGACGCAGATCATCGCGTCCGTCATCTCCTTCGACCAGGAGAACGACACCGACGTGCTTGGCCTCACCGGCGCGTCGGCGGCCCTCCAGCTCTCGGACGTCCCGTTCAACGGTCCCATCGCCGGCGTGCGCGTCGGCCGCGTGAACGGCCAGTTCATCGCGAACCCGACGCTCGCGCAGCGGGCGCAGGCCGACCTCGACGTCATCATGGCGGCGTCGGAGGACGCGATCGTCATGGTGGAGGGCGGCGCGCACGAGCTGCCCGAGGCCGTCATGATCGACGCGCTGCTCTTCGGGCAGGCGGCCGTGAAGGACCTGCTCGTCGCCCAGCGGCGCCTCGCCGAGGCGAAGGGCGCGAAGGGCAAGCGCGCCTTCGACCCGCCCAAGAACGACACCGAGCTCAAGGCCAAGGTGAAGCAGCTCACCTGGGAGAAGGTGCGCGAGGCGTACGCCCGGAACGAGAAGCACGACCGCTACGGCCGCCTCTCCGAGATCAAGAAGGAGCTGATGGAGGCGCTCAAGGCGGAGGCCGCGGGCGACGCCGGCAAGCTCGCGCTGATCACGCTCCGCGAGAAGGAGATCAAGGGGTACTACGAGGACGTCAAGTACGAGTACATGCGCGGGATGATCGTCGACGAGAAGCGGCGCATCGGCGGCCGCGGCGAGCGCGACATCCGCAAGATCACCTGCGAGGTGGGCCTCCTGCCGCGCGTGCACGGATCGGCGCTCTTCACGCGCGGCGAGACGCAGGCGCTCGTCGCGACCACCCTCGGCACCGCCGAGGACGAGCAGCGCGTCGAGCAGCTCACCGGCATGATCTTCAAGAAGTTCATGCTGCACTACAACTTCCCGCCCTTCTCCGTGGGCGAGGTGAAGTTCCTGCGCAGCCCCGGCCGGCGCGAGATCGGCCACGGCGCGCTCGCCGAGCGCGCGCTGCGCCAGGTGCTGCCGGCCGAGGACAAGTTCCCGTACACGATCCGGATCGTCTCCGACATCATGGAGTCGAACGGCTCGTCTTCGATGGCGTCGGTGTGCGGCGGCTGCCTCTCGCTCATGGACGCGGGCGTGCCCATCAAGGCGCCGGTGGCCGGCATCGCGATGGGGCTCATCAAGGAGGGCGAGAAGATCGCCATCCTCTCCGACATCCTCGGGGACGAGGACCACCTCGGCGACATGGACTTCAAGGTCTGCGGCACCGAGGCCGGCATCACCTCCATCCAGATGGACATCAAGATCGGCGGCGTGACGCGCGAGATCCTCGAGCGCGCGCTGTCGCAGGCCGCCGAGGGCCGCAAGCACATCCTCGCCGAGATGATGAAGTCGATCGCGACGCCGCGCGCCGAGATCAGCGCCTACGCCCCCCGCATCACCACCATCAAGATCCGGCCGGAGCGCATCAAGGACGTCATCGGCCCGGGCGGCAAGGTGATCAAGGAGATCACCGCCCAGACCGGCTGCTCGATCAACATCGAGGACGACGGCTCCGTCTCGATCGCGAGCTCCGACCAGGAGAAGGTCGCCGCCGCGATCAAGCGCATCAAGGACCTGACGCAGGAGGCGGAGGTGGGCAAGACCTACCTCGGCACGGTCCGCAAGATCGCCGAGTTCGGCGCGTTCGTGGAGATCTTCCCGGGCACGGACGGCCTCATCCACATCTCGGAGCTCTCCGACAAGCGCGTGAAGAACGTGACCGACGTGCTCTCCGAGGGCGAGGAGGTGCTCGTCAAGGTCATCTCCGTCGACCGCGCCGGCAAGATCCGCCTCTCCCGCAAGGAGGCGCTCGCCGAGGCCGCCCGGAAGGCGGAGGGCGCCGGCGGGACGGGCGCGCCGCAGGCGTAAGGTGGCGCCGGTGCTGAAGCTGCGGCGGGTCGCCCAGCGCGGCCCGCCGCTCGAGCTCCCGAGCTACCACAGCGACGGCGCGGCGGGGCTCGACCTGCGCGCCGACGAGGCGTGCACGCTCGCCCCCGGCGAGCGGCGGCTCGTGCCCACCGGGCTCGCCCTCGAGCTGCCGCCGGGCCACGAGGGCCAGGTGCGGCCGCGCTCGGGGCTCGCGGCGAAGCACGGCATCGGGATGGTGAACGCGCCCGGGACGATCGACCAGGACTACCGCGGCGAGGTCGGCGTCATCCTGGTGAACCACGGGCGCGAGCCGTTCGAGGTGCGCCGCGGCGAGCGCATCGCGCAGCTCGTCGTCGCGCCCGTGACGAGGGTCGAGATCGTGCTCGTGGACGAGCTCGCGGACACGACCCGCGGCCAGGGCGGCTTCGGATCGACCGGCCGCTGAAAACGTCCCCCTCGCCCCGCGCCGCGGGGGAGGGGGCTTCGACTTCGGCGCGCGCTGCTTGCGCAGCGCGGCGCCTCCGCTCAGCATGAGCGGAAAGGGAGAGGGCAGCCTTCCATGATTCCTCGCTACACGCGTCCCGAGATGTCGAAGATCTGGTCCCCCGAGCGGCGGTTCCGGATCTGGCTCGACGTCGAGCTCGCCGCCTGCGAGGCGATGGTGCGCCTCGGCCAGGTCCCGCCCGAGGACTACGGCCAGCTGGAGAAGGCCTTCGCGGCGCTCGAGCTGGGGCCCGCGGACGTGGCGCGCATCGAGGAGATCGAGCGCACGACCAAGCACGACGTGATCGCGTTCCTCACGTTCCTCGAGGAGCGGGGCGGGATCGCCGTCCGCCACCTGCACAAGGGGATGACCTCCTCGGACGTGCTCGACACGACGCTCGCGGTCCAGCTCCGCGACGCAAGCGAGCTCCTGCTCGCGGGCGTGGACCGGGTGCGCGCGGCCGTGAAGCGGCGCGCGTTCGAGCACAAGACCACTGCCATGATGGGCCGCAGCCACGGCATCCACGCCGAGCCCGTCACCTTCGGCCTCAAGCTCGCGGGCTGGTACGACGCGTGGGGACGGCGCCGCGACGGCATCGCGCGGGCGGCGCGGATCGTCGCCGTGGGCAAGATCTCGGGCGCGGTGGGCACCTTCGCGAACGTCGACCCGCGCGTCGAGGCGTTCGTCATGGAGAAGCTCGGCCTGTCCGGCGCCGAGGCGGCGGCGACACAGGTGGTGAACCGCGATCGCCACGCAGACTTCTTCTGCGCCCTCGCCGTCGCGGCGGGCACGCTCGAGCAGCAGGCCACCGAGGTCCGGCACCTGCAGCGCACGGAGGTGCGCGAGGCGGAGGAGCCCTTCGCGGCGGGCCAGAAGGGCTCGTCGGCGATGCCACACAAGCGCAACCCCATCCTCTCCGAGAACCTGACCGGCCTCGCGCGCCTCCTCCGGTCGTACGCCGTCGCGGCGCTCGAGGACGTGGCGCTCTGGCACGAGCGCGACATCAGCCACTCGTCGGTCGAGCGCGTCATCGCGCCCGACGCGACGCTCGCGCTCGACTTCGCCCTGCAGCGCTTCGCGGGGATGGTCGAAGGCCTGCGCGTCTATCCCGAGCGCATGCGTGAGAACCTCGAGCTCACCGGCGGCCTGCACGAGGCGCAGCGCGTCCTGCTCGCGCTGGTGGGGAAGGGCGTCGCCCGTCAGGAGGCGTACGTGCACGTCCAGCGCAACGCGATGAAGGTGTGGGAGGAGAAGGTCGACTTCCGCACCGCGCTCAAGCGCGATCCCGACGTGAAGCGCGTCCTCTCCGGCGCCGAGATCGACGCCTGCTTCGCCCTCGACTACCACCTGAAGCACGTGGACACGATCTTCCGCCGCGTCTTCGGCGAGGCGTAGGCCCCGGGATCAGGCGACGGGCAGCGTGAAGAGGAAGACCGCGCCCTCGCCGGGCCGGCTCTCGACCCAGATCCGCCCGCCGTGGGCCTCCACCATCCCCTTCGCGATGGAGAGGCCGAGCCCGGTGCCGTGGCGCGACGAGCGCGACTTCCAGAAGCGCTCGAAGACCATCCGCTGCTCGTCGTGCGCGATGCCGGGGCCCGTGTCGGCGACCGAGAGGACGACTTCGGCGCCCGAGGCGTGGGCCCGGACCGTGACGCGGCCGCCCGGTGGCGTGAAGGTGACCGCGTTCCCGAGCAGGTTCGAGAAGACCTGGAGGACGCGCTCGCGGTCGCAGAGGACGCGCACGTCGCCGGCCGCGCCGGTCTCGGCGCGCAAGGTCAGCCCCTTCTCCTGCGCCTGCGCCTGCACCAGCGAGAGCGCCTCCGCGACGAGCGGCGCGAGCGCGTGCGGCTGCCGCTCGAGGGTGAAGCGGCCGGCCTCGAGCCGCGACAGGTCGAGCAGGTCGCGCACGAGGCTCCGCATGCGATGCACCGAGCGCTCGATCGCGTCGGCGTGGTGCCGCACCCGGGTCGGGTCGCCGTCCGAGCGCCGCAGGAGCCCCGCGCCCATCAGGATGGCGTTGAGCGGGTTCTTGAGGTCGTGCGCCACGATCGCGACGACCTCCTCGCGCGCCCGCACCGCCTCCTGCGCCTGCTCGTAGAGGCGGGCGTTGTCGATGGCCAGGCCGGCGCGGCGCGCGAGGTGCTCGGCCATCTCGAGATCGGCCGCGCCGTAGCGGCGGCCCGACTCCGCCGAGAAGAACGAGATGGCGCCGAGCGTCTTCCCGCGCGCCTTCATGGGAGCGATGATCGCGGAGCACAGCCCGAGCGCGCGCGCGAGGCGCAGGTGCTCCGCGTCCTGCGTGCCGGCGACGAGGAGGGCGTCGGGGATCTCCGCGTACAGCTCGGACCGGCCGGTCCGGACGACGTTGGGCGACCCCCTCGGCGCGTCGGGGTCGGGCGGGTACCGGCGGCCGAGCTCACGCGCCAGCTCGATCTTGCCCGGGTCCCTGTGCGCGACGATGACCGGCCCCTTGCCGAGCGCCAGGTCCTGGGCGAGCTCCACCGAGCACCAGTCCGCGACGCGGGGGACCGCGAGCTTCGCCACGCTGGGGAGCGTCGCCTCGTACTCGAGCGAGGACGCGAGGAGCGCGCTCGCCTCGTACAGGAAGGCCGTGCGCTCCCCCACCGCGACCGCCTCCGCGCGCGCGGTCCGCTCGGCCTCGTACAGGCGGGCGCGCTCCAGCGCCTGCGCCGCGTGACGGGTCGCGACGAGCAGGAACGAGCGGTCCTCCGGAGCGAAGGGGAACTCGGCCTCGAAGCGGAGCGACATGGCGCCGATGCGCTGCCCCTTGACGGTCATGGGCAGGCACGCCACCGCGATCTCCACGCCCTCGGCGGACACGATCCCCGGATACCGCTCGACGAGCTCGGCGCGCGACCGGATCCAGACGGGCTCGCCGTCGCGGAGGACGTCGGCGACGGGCGCGCGGTCGCCGGCCGCGATCCGCGCGAAGCGAGCCCGCGACTCCGGCGCGAACCCGATCTCGTGCACGAGCTCGGCGTCGCCGGCGGCGGACCGCATCCAGAGCCCCGCCCCCCGCACCCCGAGCGCGCCCGCGACGTGCTCGAGCGCCGCGCGCGCCACGTCGGCGGGCGTGATCGCCTCCGAGAGCGCGGCCGTCAGCGCCTGCAGCCGCGCGAGCCGGGCGCCGGCGCGGCGCTCGCGATCGAGCAGCTCCCGCTCGCGCTGCTTGAAGCCGGTGACGTCGGCGAAGATGCCGAGCGCGCCGGCGACCTCGTGACCGCCGCCGAGGATGGGCGCCGCGCTCGCGACGATCGTCGCGCGCAGGCCGTCGAAGCGCTCGATCTCGATCTCCTCGGGATCGACCGGCTCCCCGGTGGCGAGGACCCGCGCCAGCGACCAGTCGTCGGGCACGAAGGGGCGGCCGTCGGGGTGGAACGCCCGATAGCGTGTCCAGTCGGCCTTGTTCTCGACAGTCGCGCTGCCGCCCCAGATGCGCTCGGCGGCGCGATTGAGGAGCGTGATGCGGCCCGTCGCGTCGCAGACGATGACCCCCGACGGGCTGTGGTTCAGGACGGCGTCGAGGAGGCCGCGATCCCGCGCCGCGAGCGCGACCAGCCGCTCGAGCTCCCGTCGCAGCGCCTCCGCTGCACCGGAGGAAGGATCCTCGCGCGTCCACGACTCGGAGCCGAGGGACATCGCATCTCCTGACGCGGCAGGCGGGCGTCCGCCCACGGGCGCACCTCGCGGAGGAGGTGGCCACGGGCATCCTCACGCGCCAGCCGGGTCACCCACGCGGGATGCTTTCGAGCGGGCGCTCGTCCGCGTGCTAGCTACACGTAGCCCTTGGCGTGGAGGTTGCGTCGGATGCGTTCCTCGACGCTACCCACGTCGGACTCGAAGCGCTGGGCGGTCAGGCGCTCGAAGGCCTCGATGTACTTCATCGCGAGCATCACGCGGACGTCATCCGAGAGGGGAGGCGGCTGCCCGTGGCCAGAGAAGCCGTGCTCGCGGATGAGCCACTGCCGGATGTTCTCCTTGTCGAGCATCTCCTGCTCCGCGCCACGGGCGAAGCGGTCCTGGTAGCCGTCCGCGACCCAGTACCGGGAGCTGTCGGGCGTGTGGATCTCGTCGATCACGACGAGCTTCCCGTCCACGATCCCCATCTCGTACTTCGTGTCCACCAGGATGAGCCCGCGGCTGGCGGCCCACTGCTGGCCGCGCTCGAAGAGCCGGCGCGCGAGGCGCGTGGCCTCCTTCCAGACGTCCGGCGCGACGAGGCCCTGCTTCAGGATCTCGGCCTCGCTGATGGGCTCGTCGTGCTTTCCGTACTCCGCCTTGGTCGAGGGCGTGATGAGCGCGTCGTCGAAGCGCTGGTCCTTCGAGAGCCCCGCCGGCCACGCGATGCCGTACGCGCTCGCCTTGCCGGCCTGGTAGTCGCGCCAGAGCGAGCCGGTGATGTAGCCGCGGATGACGATCTCGACCGGGAGCGGCTTGGCGCGCTTCACCACCATGACGCTGGGATCGGGCGCGTCGACGAGGTGCGTCGGCGCGATGTCCTTCACCTTGTCGAACCAGAAGAGCGTGAGCCGCGACAGCACCTCGCCCTTGAATGGGATCGTCCCGAGGACGTGGTCGAAGGCGGAGACGCGATCGGTCGTGATCATCACGATGCGATCGCCGCGGCTGTAGTTGTCGCGCACCTTGCCGCGGTAGAGCTGACCGAGGGCGGGCACGTCGAGCTGCTGGAGCGTGTGCGGGAGCTGGGCGCGGATCGAGGGCTCGGGGATCATGGGCCGCTCGATGCTAGCATCCCGGCGCGCGCGGGGCGCGCACCGAATGGGAGCCGGGCCACGCCCCGGCCGCCGCGACGATGGAGGGTGGATGGACCTCGGGAAGGTGACGTTCGTGCTGCACCGGCCATCGTCCGCCGAGAACATCGGCGCCGCGGCCCGGGCCATGAAGAACTTCGGGCTGTCGCGGCTCGCCATCGTGGCGCCGCCCTCGTGGACGGGGGCGCCGCGTGGCGGCGGGCCGGGGAGCGCGCGAGAGGAGGTCCTCCTGCGGGCCCGCAAGACGGCGCGGCATGCGGCCGACCTGCTGGAGGCGGCGGAGGTCCACCTCGACGCGCGGGCGGCGCTCGCGGCGGCGACCTGGGCCTGCGGAACGACCTCGCGCGCGATCGAGGGACGGCCGCGCCTGTCGCCGCGCGAGCTGGCGTGCGAGCTCACGGCCCGCAGCGCGCAGGGGCCGGTCGCGGTCCTCTTCGGAGAGGAGCGGCGCGGGCTCTCGGACCGCGAGCTCGGGCTGTGCCAGGCGGTGTGCACGATCCCGACCGCGTCCGCCTACGACTCGATGAACTTGGCGCAGGCGGTCGCGGTGCTCGCGTACGAGCTGGCCGTGGAGGGCGGAGCGCCGGCCGAGACCGGGGCGGGTTCCGCGGTCCCCGCGCGCCACGCGACCCTGGAGGCGCTCTGGGAGCGGCTGGGCGCGCTCCTCGGGAGCGCCGGGTACCTGAACCCGCAGAACCCGGAGCACATCCTCGCCGACTGGCGGAAGCTCCTCGCGCGCGCCGAGCCGACGCAGCGCGAGGTCGAGCTGCTCCTGGCGGCGGTGCGGGCGCTGGAGCGCCAGCTCTCGCTGGCGCGCCGGTGAGCTACCCCGCGGCCGGCGCCTCGGCGGCCGGGGCGGCCGGCGCCGCGGCGGCGAGCTTCGCGTTCTTGCGGCTCGCCTTCCACGCGTCGAAGTGCACCTGGCAGAGCCCGTGCGCGACGACCTTCTTCTTGCAGGCCTCCTTGCCGCACGTGTCGTAGCGTGCCGGCCGCTTCTCGAGCTCGCCGCGGCGCCACTTCTTGTAGTGGAAGAAGCAGAGGTCCTTCGCGCGGTACGCGCGCTTGCAGCCCTCGACGGAGCAGGTCTTCTTGCCGCCGGCCTTCGGCGCCGGCGCCTTCTTGTTCGTCTTCGCAGTCTGGGTCTCGGCCATGGGTCTCTCGAAAAGGCATTCGCGCCCGAGGGGCGCGAGGGGCGCCTAGATAACCCCAAGCGGCGGCGGATCGCAAGCCGCGCGTGGACGGGGGGCCCTACTCCTCGGGCGCGATCGGCGCCTGCGCGGAGGCGCCGGGCGACGCGGCCTCGGCGCGGGCGTCCGCGCCCGCCGGCAGCTCGCCCAGCTCCACCTTGACCGACCGTTCGGCGGCGCCGCGGCGGACGCTCAGCGCGACGCTCTTCCCGACCCCCGCCGTCGCGACATACCAGCGCAGGCGGGCCGCGCTCGGGATGCGCCGCCCGTCGAACCCCGTGATGACGTCGCCCACCTGCAGCCCGCTCGCGGCCGCGGGGCCGCCGTGCACGACGTCGGTCACGACCACCTCGCGCGGGCGCCCCTGCGCCGCCGCCGCCCGCAGCTCCCGGACCGAGATCCCCATCCAGCTCCGCACCACGTGTCCGTGCTCTCGCAGCTGCTGCAGGATCTCCTTCGCCATGTTGATGGGGACCGCGAAGCCGATGCCCTGGCCGGTGGCGTTGATCGCGGTCGCGATGCCGACGACCTCGCCGCGCAGGTTCACGATGGGACCGCCCGAGTTGCCGGGGTTGATCGACGCGTCGGTCTGGATGAAGTCGTAGTAGCCGTCGCGGCCCGCGGGCGCGACGTCTGCGCGGCCGGTGTGGCTCACGACGCCCACGGTCACGCTGTGCGAGAGGCCGAACGGGTTTCCCACCACCATCACCCACTCCGCGATCTGGAGGTGGTCCGAGTCGCCGAGCGGCAGCACGGGGAGCGGCCGGTCGGCCTCCACCTTGAGGAGCGCCACGTCGCTCGCCGCGTCGCAGCCGACGACCCGCGCCGCCAGCCGCTCCTCGTCCTCACCCACGTCCACCTCGACCCGCGAGGCACCCTCGACGACGTGCGCGTTCGTGATGATGAAGCCGTCGCGGTGGACGATGAAGCCGGTGGCGAGCCCCTTGCGCGCGCCCTCCCCGTGGAACTGGTCGAAGAAGTCCTTCAGCGGATCGCCGGGGGGTGGACCTTCGCCTGGGCCCTGCGTCGTGAGGATGCCGACGACGGCCGGGAGCACGGACTCGGCGAGCCTCGACAGCTCCGGGAGCCCCGCCCCGACGCGCGCCTGGGGCGCGCGGACCTCGGTGAAGAGGGCCCCAGCCCGAGCGCTCCAGGGGTGGGCGGTCGCCATCGCCACGCACAACGCAAGCCACCGACTCGCCATCCCTCACCCCCCGCGATCAAGGTGAGGGCGAACGCGGGCCGCCACAAGGCGGGCTGGCCGCCTGCCGCCGTGCGGCTCGGTGGGGGCGCGGCCGGACGTGCCGGATCGTCAGCGCCCCGCGTGCTCTGCCACGATGCGGTCGAGCGCCGCGCGATCGGACGCCGTGTGCTGCTCGGTCGGCGTCGCAGGGCGCGCCCCGCGCGAGAGTGGCTTCACGGCGCGCGCGGGCCGCGGTTTCGCGCGCTCCTGCTCGAGCCCGAGCGCGACCTTCGCCTCGTGGACGCCGCGCTCCACGAAGTCGCCCGCGCCATGCGCCGCGTTCCAGCGCTCGAGCACCGTCCTGCCGTGCACGGGGACGAGGGCGACCGCAGCGGCGAGCGCGCCGAGCAGGGCGAGGCCGACGAGGAGCTTCAACATGCGATCCGGCCTAGCACGTCCGGACGGCCGGGGCGAGCTTTCGACCCGGGCGCTCGCGTCACTCGATGAGCCCCGCGTCCTTCGCCGCCTTCCCGAGCTTCTCCTTGAGCCGCTCGAAGCGCTTGCGGAGCGCCGCCTCGCTGACGGGCGGCGCGCCCTCGTCGGCCAGCACCATCGCGACCTCGCGCCAGGCGAGGCCCCGGTCCACCCGGAGGATGAGGAGCGCCGTCTCCTCGGGCTCGAGCGCCTCGCGGAGCTTCGCCATCCGCTCGTCGCGCCAGGCCTCCTCGCCGGCCGCCGTCGAGCGGACCTCCTCGGCGAGCCGCGAAGCCTCGGTCGTCTCGAGCCTGCGCCCCCGCTGCCGGTACGGATCGCGGACGAAGCGCGCGCTGGCGTGCCACGCCACCCGGTAAGCCCAGCCGCGCAGCGAAGCGTCCCCCCGGAAGGCGGGGAGCCCCTCCCACAGGTCCTCGGCGAACTGCGAGAAGACCTCGTTCGCGTCGGCCTCGCTGCGCAGGATCGCCGACAGGTAGGAGAGCACCTGTGGCCCGAGCTCCTGGATCGCCGCCGCGGTGGCCTCGCGCCTCCGCCCTCCGGCGAGCAGCGCCTGGACGCGCGCGTCGAGCGACATCGCTCCCATGTACCACGCGCCGTGCGGCCGCAGAAGACGTGCCGGGGTGGCGCGCTTCACGGCGAGCCGCGCAGGCCGAGCGCCAGCGCGAGCTCGCCCGCGGTGCGGGCGGGCGCGTCGGCGCCGCAGGCC
>WNFY01018145.1_pt1 | contig 20385 bp, 17 predicted proteins | sample 5400091 | NCBI WGS metagenome assembly WNFY01 (sample SAMN13153364, study PRJNA577476) | soil metagenome | isolation source: 60 cm soil or saprolite under grassland replicate 1 | place: USA:California | collected 2016-06-15
AAGACTGCCTTTCGAAAATCCGGCGGGTTTTAGTTTGTCGATCATGCTGCGCAAGACAGGGGCGGGGAGCCGGCCGAAGTTGCTGAACTGGTAAAGGAAGCTCTGCAGCGCCCGGTTGCGTCCGGTTGCCTCGACATAATGCTTTAGCTCAGGCACTCGGCGGACGAGCTCCAGAAAATCGGTGCGATCGATTCGCAGAACATCTACCGCCGTGCTGCAGCGCACGGTCGCGTTTCGTGTTCCACCCTCAGACAACGCGGCTTCTCCGAACGAGTCGCCTGGTTTCAACACCCCCAATGGGATTTCCTCACCATCTGGTTTGATCTTCAGCGCGCGCGCCCGCCCTCTGGTTAAAACGAAAAACGAATCGGCCTGATCGTCCTGTTTTACGATTACGTCGCCAAAATCGTAGTGTTCTTCCTGCAACAGCGGTTCAATCGCGCCGAAATGTTCATCGGAAAGGAAGCGGAACACCGATGAACGCCGCAGAATTTCGCTATCTTGTGTTTTCATTCTGCCGAAGTAAAGGCACCCAGGCGTCGTTGCGTGTACTTGCTGGCGAGCTCGGAGAAATGCCGATCAAGGAGTCGTTGCCCGATCCGCAATTTAACGGTTGGATCCTCCAGGTGCGGCTCAATCTTTTTGATGATGCGACATAATTCGAAACCTTCGCCGCGCGCAACTGGCTCCAGCACATCTCCCGCCGACACGCTTAGGAATCTCTGCTGCAGATCATTCGGAATATCTTCCAAAAGAAAATCAGCACGCCGATACGGGTACCGCCCTTCGGTCGCAACTTCTTCCATCGACATACCGTCTTCACGCACACAAAATAGTGCTTCCTGGGCAGCATCGTGCGATTCCAACTCGATCACTTCAGTTTCGAATCGCGTCAGATGCAATCGCAGCGCCATCAATTCGCGTTGGCGCGCCTCGGGGACAAGCAGAGTGTCACAACGTCGGCGAAACGCTGCCTCCATCGTGAGCATTTCATTGAACCACTCCGGATCGCGCCCAAGTCTCTCCAGCCAATTCGGAAGCTGCGCGGGCTCCATCTCATTCCGATCAAAAAACTTTTGCTTTTTCGCCGCGATCGCATCCAAATCCAAATCTTTTTCGGCGCAGCGCGCGGCCAGACGAAACATCAAGGCAGTCGTCATCCGGTTCAATTCTCCGGATAGAATCAATTCCGCTATGAATAACTGGTGTAACTTGGGCGTTGCGGAACTATACTCAATTTCCTCGGGAACAAGCTTTTCATTGACGGCGCTGGCGCAATATCGACGCGTAAAGTAGTCACTGAAATCATCGAGCGTGAGCCCTCGTGCTGCCAGCCATGCCTCCGTTTCCTCTGCGGTGATGAGATCATGTTCGTAGCGAAAAGCTTCTGCCGCGGCCGCAATGGCGGATTCGTCTAGATCTATATCCAGTTCGTCGGCTCGTTTTTCGGCCTGCGCGCAGCGGAGGAATTCCTTCCATGTTGAGTCCAGTTCGCCCCTGAAAAGGGCCGCTTCGATTGCGTCGCGCGGCGTATATTCCTGACTTCCGCACGTGCATACGATCAGGTCATCGTGAGAAACTGACTCAGTACCAGGCATTGAAGTATGCGTTTGTATAGCGTTTAACGAAAAAAGTCTAGCTAGTCTTGGCCTCAATATTAGACCACTCGGAAGTTTTCGTAATTATTTGTTTATGTTGGAGTTACGCAAGACAATTGATTAAATTTCAGCTTTCGATGTTCAGTTTGGATTACGTTTGCTCCCTCGCTTGGGCGCCCCTTGCCCATTCAATTGATTATGCGGGAATGTTCCCGCCTTGCAGCCTCGCGCTCGAACCGGCTCCTGCGTCCGGCGGTTTGATCTGGCCTTGCGGCCGTCGCACTTTCGCGCCGCTGGGAACGTAGCATTCATTTTTCGCCTGACGTATGCGGCTCGCCACCATTATTCCGGAAAACGGAGCAACAGCACTCGCCGCAGTGTCCGTCGATGTCGATCGCTTTGTTGGTCTGCATGCATTCCTGAGTTTTTTCGGGTCGAAAGAGCTTCCCGGGAATCCGGCCGCGCCGATGGAGCAGTTCCTTCCCATTCTCTCCACGCCTTTCAGAACAGTGGTTGACGAAGGGCCAGATCGCGCCGTTCAATTTAATTCATGCCTGCCGCTTCGCTTCGCGCGCTCCTCGCGCACTCGATTGATTACGCCGGAATGTTTCCGCCTTGCGATCTTGCGCTCGAACCCGCGTTGCAAAATCACGCGAAATACATTCGTGAGTCGGACGCGTGGATGCTTTCGAACTTTATCTTACGGACCGAGCAATTTGCGGCCGTGTCGGGCGCCCTTGCGCAATTCGATCGGAAACATCCGCTGCGTGTTTCAGCGCTCGGATCAAAAACCGAAACTGTCGCTGCGTTCCGGCCCGCGTTCGAAGAAGCTTTCGAGGCGATCCGCAAATTTTCGACGGAACATACCGGCGTTGTTTCGATCGATCAATTCGAGATGCTCCTGCCCGGAGATGTCGATCTTGCCACATTGGCCGAGGCCGCCGGGATGTTCGGAGAAATGAAGTTGCATGTGTTTTGGGAAACGCCGGCGGATACCGCGGAGCGCGCGATTGCGCTCCTCGCGCAGCATAATTCCAAGAAAAATGTACGCGTGTTGGGATATAAATTACGCACCGGCGGCGTGACGGCGGACGCTTTTCCGTCTGCCGCGCACGTTGGCGGCGCTCTCATCGCGGCGGCAAGAAATCGTGTTCCGATCAAATTCACCGCCGGCCTGCATCATCCGGTTCGGCAATTCCGGGACGAAGTAAAAACTAAGATGCACGGATTCCTCAACGTGCTCGGCGCAGGCGTGCTCGCAGCCGAGCACGATTGGGATGAAGGACAAATCTCGCGGATGCTCGAAGACGAAAATGCCGATTCGTTTTCTTTCGACGAAACGATTTTCGCCTGGCGCGAATGGGAGATTGCAACCGACCGCATTCACGCCCGCCGGAAACTGATTACTTCGTTCGGGAGCTGCAGCTTCGACGAACCGCGCGAAGATTTACACGCCATAAATTTGTTGTAGGGCGTTTCTGCGAAATGCCGTTATCCATTGGCGTCTGACCCAGACGGCCTACAATTCGTGAACATGCCGCTCAAATCTTTCATCGATATCCCGCGCGAGTCGCATTTTCCGATTCAAAATCTACCCTTTGGAATTTTTAGACCGCGCACAGGTGCGGCGCGAGTAGGAGTCGCCATTGGCGAGTACGTTGTCGATCTTGCGGCGCTGGAACAAAAGGAGCATTTCGCTCTTGGGCAAGATCGACATCTGTTCTCGACTGATTCGCTCAACGCATTTCTCGCGTTGGGACGTCCGGCGTGGCGCGAGACTCGCGCAATCCTGCAACATTTGCTCGCGGCGGATACGCCAACTTTGCGCGATGACTCCGCGTTGCGCGACCGAGTTTTTTATGCGCAAAAAGATGTGACGATGCAACTGCCGGCGCGGATCGGCGATTACACCGACTTCTATTCGTCATATCATCATGCGCACAATGTGGGCACGATGTTGCGCGGTCCCGAAAATGCGCTCATGCCAAATTGGAAATGGCTTCCAGTCGCGTACCACGGACGTGCCAGCTCGATCGTTGTCAGCGGCACGGAAGTGCGGCGACCACACGGTGAAATCAAGCCGCCCGATACTTCTGCACCAGTTTTCGGTCCCACCAAGAGCCTCGATTATGAGCTCGAAATGGCGTTCCTTATTGGACCCGGCAACTCGCTCGGCGAGCCGGTGGCAATCGATCGTGCGATCGATCACATCTTCGGCTTTGTTTTAATGAACGATTGGAGCGCGCGCGACATCCAGGCTTGGGAATATCAGCCGCTCGGTCCCTTTCTCGCCAAAAATTTCTGTACTAGCATTTCGCCGTGGGTGGTGACGCTGGAGGCGCTTGAGCCGTTCCGTAAACCGCTCCTGCCGCAGGATCCCGAGCCGCTGCCGTATTTGCACCTGACGAACGATTTCACCTACGACATCCACCTCGAAGCGAGATTGCAGACCACAAAGTTGAATGTGCCGCACATCATCACGCGCACGAATTTCCAAAGTCTTTACTGGAGCATTTCGCAACAACTCGCGCATCACGCTGTGAGCGGATGCAATCTTCAGCCTGGCGACTTGCTGGCCAGTGGAACAATCAGTGGAGCGGCCGAGGAATCGCGCGGTTGCATGCTGGAGTTAACGTGGCGCGGTGCGAATCCGCTGAAACTGCCGAATGGGGAAACTCGAAAATGGCTCGAGGATGGCGATGAACTCACGATCACCGGTTGGTGCGAAGGAGACGGCTATCGAGTTGGCTTTGGCGAAGTTGCCGGACGCGTGCTACCGCCGCTTTGACCTTCGAGGCTGAGTGCCAGCCATTCAATGAGCGGCATTCTTAGTTAGCAACACTTTCTGCAAAACATGTTTGATCCACGCTTCCCGCTCGAAGGATTGCAGTCGTCAAAAGAACCGTCGGCCAAGATTCGCGACCGCCGGATTTCATGGGCATGCAATAGCCTGATTTTGATAGTTGTCGCAGCTCGCCACGTTAAACTTCAAACACGATCCGCTGGTTCCTTGTCCGCGACACAACCTCGTGCGATTAATTGCACGATTAATCTACGGCGTTGGAGTATGAGGAACCCTGATCTCACGCGTCGAATTCGCGACGGCGGAGATGGACCAACTTTCTAATCTTTTATGAAGAAAAGCACTTCTATCCCCATGGCGCGACCGGGAGACGGTTCGCGCCTCAGCAGCACCGAACTGGATGCCAAACAGCTGCTCGCCGCATTGGCGGCATTCAAACGTGGTGATTTCTCGGCGCGGCTGCCAGATGAATGGACCGGCGTGGCCGGGAAGATCGCGGATACATTCAACGATGTAGTCGCAACCAATCAGCGCATGACCCGGGAGCTGGAGCGAATCGGGCGTGTCGTCGGAAAAGAAGGCCGGATCACACAGAGGGCATCGCTCGGTGACGTATCGGACTCTTGGGCTGAGGCGATCGGGTCGGTCAATGATCTAATCGGGGATTTGGTTCATCCGACGAGTGAAATGGCGCGAGTCATCGGCGCTGTAGCGAAGGGCGATTTGTCCAAAACGATGGCCACTGAAATCGAAAGCCGACCGCTCGAAGGAGCGTTTTTGCGCACGGCTAAAACCGTGAACACGAAAATGCCTGCCTCGTGTTTGTCGATTTTTGGGGAAACGAGAACGAGCTATTTCATCGGGTTTTTCTTTCGCGTTCGAACGATCCGCGCGCGTTGACCCCCGCCCAGGATTCCGACTCTTCCGTTTGCGTTTGGGATCTGCGCCTCCAATCGTTCGAACGCGACGCATGGATCAGACATGTTCTTTGCAACCCGACCTCGCCCGACTTCGAAGGCTACCTCGCGGAGCGACTAAACGAGGATGCTTAATTGGGAGAGTGAACTTTGGATCTTTAAACAGTTCAGTTGACTCGACGCTAGGCTTAGAACATTTGGCAGAGAATTTTGGCGGCGAATTTCCGCCGCGTGGTTAGCGTGCAGGCGGCAAGGTTTGAGGCTTTGCGCTCGCGCGTTTCAGTAAACCGAAAAGATCGCTGTCGGTAGAAAAGACGAGCGTCGTATCTTTGGTGAGCACCTTCCGGTATGTGTCCATGCTCTTGAGGAAATTGTAGAATTCGGCGGCTTGCGGATTCTGGGTGTAAGCGTGCGCATAAATCTCGGTCGCTTTCGCGTCGGATTCGCCACGGATCTGTTGCACCTGCCGGTAGGCGGTCGATTGAATTTCATTTAGGTCGCGTTCCTTTTGTCCGGCGATGCGTGCAGCTTCTCCTTCGCCTTCCGAACGAAATCGCTGCGCAATCTGCCGGCGTTCGCTCATCATTCGCTGGTAGATTCGATCGAGCACATCCGGATTGTAATTTACTCGCTTGAGCCGGAGATCGAGTAGCTCGATGCCAAACTCCGACAATTTCCCTGCCGCTTTCGTCTTAATCTCATCCTCGATTTTCAATCGACCGTACTCGATCGGCGGGAGCACACCAATCGTTCCCAGGCCTGTTGGCACATTTTTCAGATTTTCATCGCGGAGCGGTTTGCGATTCTTGTCGATGCGAACGATCTCGATCAGGTCATGTTTGGCGACAGCGTTGCGTGTCTCGCTTCCAAGAATGTCTTCCAACCGCGATTGCGCGCTTCGCTCGTCGCGCAGCCGGACGAAATAGGTCTTGGCGTCGTTGATTCGCCAGCGGGCAAAAGTATCGACGTGAATGTAAGTTTTGTCCCGGGTGGGGATGGCAACGGGCGCGCCGTCCCATTCGAGAAATCGTTTGTCGATCCGGTTGACTTCTTGAATGATGGGAAGCTTAAAGTGCAATCCGGGGTCCGTGATTGGTTCTCCAACTGGTTTACCGAATTGCGTAATGATTACTTGTTCCGTCTGGTGAACAGCGAAGAAACATCCTTGCAACGCGCGCAAAAAGACGACCACGAGGACGATCGACACGAGCCAAAGACAACCGCGCGCGTTCATTTCTTCTCCAGGGGTTTTCCGGTGAGCGGCAGGATCGGCAGCAGATTTCGCATCGAATCGTCGATAATGATTTTCTCCCCGGTCGCAGAGAGCACGTCGCCCATGGTTTCGAGATAAAGCCGCGTGCGGGTGATTTCGGGCGCCTTGATGTATTGCTCGAGCATGGCATTGAACGACGCGACGTCGCCCTGCGCTTCATTCACGCGCTTGAACCGATAGCCCTCGGCCGCGCGAATCGCCTGGTCGGCCTGACCCTTCGCTCTGGGCACCGCTTCATTGTAGTCACCGTTCGCGATGTTAATGGCGTTTTCGCGGTCTTGTTGCGCTTTGTTGACTTCGTTAAAGGAGGCCTGGACCTCGGCCGGAGGGTTGACGTTCTTCAGTTGCACCTGATCGACGCGGACGCCCAGCATGTAGCGTTTCGCCAGTTCCTGCATTCGTGCCAGCGCCGAAACCTCGATGTCTTGCCGGCCGATCGTAATGACCTCGTCCACCGTTCGGTCGCCGATCACTTCGCGCATCGCTGCTTCCGATAAATCGCGTAACGTTTGGGCAGGATTACGGACGTCGAACAGGTACTGCTTGGGATCGTCGATGCGGTATTGCACGACCCATTCCACGAGTGCGGCGTTTAGGTCGCCTGTAACCATCGACCTTTCTTCTGCCCCCTCTCTTGCCGGTTGGTCGGGATTTGTGTAGCCCGGGGTGACGAAGCCGAACTCAAGTTTCAACTGCCGCCGCGTCGGCAGGACAGCTACTTTGTCGATGCCCAAGGGAAGTTTGAAATGCAGCCCTGGCTCGACCGTTTTTAAAAACTTGCCGAAGCGAAGGACGACCCCCTCCGATTCGGCCTGCACCGTGTAGCACGCTGTCCATATCAAAGTCACCAGGAGAATGACGATGACAACACCGGCAACCAATCGCGCGGGGAAACGCGGCAGGTGAAAATTGTAAACGACGGGAGATTGGCTGTTCATGCTGGTTCGCGCAGGCGGCCTCGTTCCGGGCCTTTCTGAACGGAGCGTAAACAAGTGAACCCACAGCGGAAAGACGAAAGTTCCTGTTTTTGACCGTCGTCCAAAAACATTCGCGCGTTGCGGTCCCGAATGACATGCTCACCAGTGAAAATGGAAGAAACAAACATCGACAAAGTCTAGATCCTTCAGGTTGACCACGATCCCGATATGCGTTTGCTGATGCCGGCCCTCTGCAAGAATTTGGACGATGTCGTGCTCACGGCGGGGAAGGTCGCTGAGGCGTTGCAATTGGCCAACGGCCTAAAGTTAAACCTGTGTATACTCGATGTGCGGCTTTCGGACGGCACCGGCATCGAACTGTGTCAGCGACTGCGTAAGTTGCAGCCGGATGTCCCGATCGTTATTACTCCGCCTACGCAGACGACGCGGTTCAGCGGGAAGCGCTCTCAATATGCCGCGATGCCTAGTTGCAGAAACCAGCCTCTGCTGCCGAGTTGGAACAAACTATTGTCGGATTGCTCAATCGAAAAGAGCAAGACTGAAACCACGCTCAGCCTTCCGAGTCCAAAACTTTGCCGCTGCGATTACGCAGCAAAAATTTACCGATTTTAGAAACGGTGATCGAAACCGCTCGCGCCCAAATTATTTTAAATAACAGCGCCGGATAAGACGCCGGCAAATTTGGAGGAAGGCAGACAAACGGAGAAGCGGAATGTTTGGAATCCGGATCGTATGTCGGGTCGATTTGCGATCCAAGGTCACGGAAACGGGCGGCAAGCGCGGGGTCGTCGCTGAAAAAAGCGCCTGGCCAATGGCGTTCGACAAACTTCCGAGCCGGTTGGCCCCGGTAGAAGTCATGGATAAGAACAGCGCACGGTTTGCCGGTGGCCAGGAGCCGGAGCGCCAGTTTCAGCGCGCGAAATTCTTTTGGGCCATCAATGAGAACTGCATCCCCGGTTTGAACCCGTTGCGGGAGTATCTCGCGAGAATCCCCGTAGAGAAGTTCGGCATTCGCGTACGGCCTGAGCTTCGCTTCGGCGATGGCCGCATGCGTTGGATCGAGATCAAACTCAACGCTCACAATTCGCGCTTGCGGGAAACAACGTGTCAGCATGAGGGTGCTCTCGCCACGCATGCGGCCCGATTCCAGGATTTGTTTCGGACCAAACGGACGCACCGCCGCATAAAAGAAAAACATTCCGCGGGGGCCGATGCCTTTGAATCCGCTTTCACGCGGCACGGCCTCGATCGCACGCCGAAAATCGGGCAACAGCCGATCGGCTCGTCCCGCTATCGACGTTGCGTTAAGCGTCGCATTGTCCTCAGGGTCGCGCATATGCTAATCAACGGCGGCTCGCTGCCTCAGGCAACGAGAACGAGTGCGCGGAATTTTGACCACCCGTGGTTGGTTTGATGTTGGTTACAAGCTGGCTGCTATGTTTTACTCTCATAATTATACGGGCCTGTAGCTCAGCGGTAGAGCAGGGGACTCATAATCCCTTGGTCCCAGGTTCGAATCCTGGCGGGCCCAATTTCAGAGATCAGAAGACGGAGATCAGAGGACGGATTTGAAAATTCCTTTTCAGCGCGTTGTGCGGGGAACGTGCGTCGTAATTGAAATCGCGATCTTAAGCGCGCTCGTTCTGGCAACCCGGTGCGCGAATTATCAGGACGTGTTCGCTGCCGGGAACGTTTATTTCACCGATCCGGATTGTTACGCGCGGATGACGCGCGTTCGCATGTGCCAGCAACATCCGGGCTTGATCGTGCGTCATCACGATTTCGAAAATTATCCGCGCGGCACAACTCCGCACACGACTGCGCCGCTCGATTATCTCATTCTCACATTGTCGATCTTGCTCAAGCCCTTCACCGTGCACGCGACCGATCTTGCCGGCGCGTTCATCTCGCCGCTGCTCGGACTGCTCGGCGGCTGGTTTCTCTGGTGGTGGTCGAAACTAATGAAATTCCGTTATCGCTGGGCGCTGCTCATTCTCTACGCCATCAGCCCAATGCTCGTTCACGCGACGGAGCTTGGACGACCCGACCATCAATCGCTCTCGATCCTGCTCGTCACCATCGCGATCTGCGCGGAATGGACCTGGCAAGGTGGAAGTTCCCGAAAAACCAATGCTATACGTGATTCACGTACAGCATGGTCTACGCTGAGTGGCGTTGCATGGGGTTTGGCGATCTGGGTATCGCTTTATGAACCGCTGGTTTTGTTCCTCATCGTGCTTGCAACCAGGGGGCTGCAAGATCGACATCTTCTTTTTGCGAAAGATCGGCGCATCGGCTGGATCTTGTTCGCGGCAATCATTACGTTTGCATTCGTCGTCGAGAGACGCGGGCCGCAGTTGTCGATCTTTCATTCCGGAGAGCTTTTCCGGAACTGGTCGCGCTCGATTGGCGAACTCGCTCGCGTCTGGCCGGCGAATTCGATCTGGTTTCACTGGGCCGGGTACATGATTGCGGTGGCGCCGTTGCTTATTTGGGTTCTTGCCCGAGAGCCAAATAAAGGCGCGCCCGGCGGTCGCGCTCAAGCAATATTCATTCTCGCACTTCTCCTGGCGACCTATTGCTTCACAATCTGGCAGGCGCGCTGGGCTTATTTTTTCATGTCGATCTTCGCGATCGCGCTTCCCCTTTTACTGGAGCCGATCAAATCACGAACCGCGGTTTGGATTGCCTTTGCATTGTCGATCTTTCCGATTCTTGGTGATTGGGACGAACGGCTTTGGCCGAACGAGACGGAGTACGGGCGCCGAGTGGAGCAGCGCAATGAATCGGTGCAGTTGCGCGATCTGGCGATCAATTTGAAATCGTCGGAGGCGCATCCGTTTCTCGCACCGTGGTGGATTTCTCCATCCATTGCGTATTGGTCGGGTCAACCCGGGGTGGCCGGCAGTTCGCACGAGAGCCTGGAGGGAGTCGGGGATAGTGCGCGCTTTTTTCTTGCGGAAGATTGGGGAATGGCACGGGTCATTCTGGGCGAGCATAAGGTGACATGGGTGCTGGCTTACGATTCCGAACGAGTGGCACGAAATTCCGCGGCAGTGCTGGGTGTGACCGTGCCGCGCCAAGCGCTGTGCTCGGTTATCGAGTTGGTAATAATCGGTGAAAAAGTGGTGGATTTCCTATGAGAATACGTTGACAGAATCGATGAGTTTTACAATAATAGCGCGTGTTAAGAAAATTCATCCCGCAAAAATCAATGCCGGCGATGGAAGAAGGGTCGCCGCATTCAGCTGCGGATGACTACAACCGGCTTGCGCGGGGCGAACAATCAAACACATCACCATCCACAACTGACTACCAAAAACATATGGCAGAACATTCCGGCAAAGACATCCTCTCGAGCGATGTCGAAATCAAAGGCTCGATCAAATTTCAGAAAGAACTTCTTATCGACGGGAAGGTTGAAGGAGAAATCAATTCTGATGGTGTGCTAACAATTGGCGAGAATGCCGATATCCGAGGGGAGATCAAGACCAAGTCGATCACGGTGTTTGGGAAGGTGCAGGGCAACATCACCGTGGCCGAGCGTTGCGAGCTAAAAGCAAAATGCACCCTGCAGGGAGATTTGAAAGCGGCCCGGCTTGTCATCGAAGAGGGAGCAACCTTTATTGGAAAATCGGAAGTGACCAGCGGAACAAGCCCGGCAAAACCGGTAACAGGGCGGCCGGAAATTGTCCGGCACGATGAGCCGGTCAAAGCCGCCTTTGCCGCTCGCACATAAAGAGAGGGGTTTTCGCTTAGCAAAACAGTGGCCAAGCCGTCGCCTGCCAAGCTCAGTGTGGAATGTCCACACTGTGGCTTCAAGCAGATGGAGTATGCGGCGGCGAAGAGCACGCTCTGCCGCCAGTGCGGCCGCTATTTCTCTCCATTTGCGCCTAGACCAGGACTAAAGCTCCAGACTAAAGACCAAGCTGCCGCGACACTGGAACCTTTCGGTTTTCGCAAACTTGAAGGTCTCTGGAACAAGCAACGAACTCGGGTGGTAGGCTGCTTTGAGTGCAAGCGCAAACACGAAGTCAGCGACGCCGCAACATCGACAAACTGCCCGGGCTGCAGTGCGCACATCGATCTCCGCGATTACAAGATTGCAACCAACTTTAGCCGATCGATTCGAACGCGGGGCGATGTTCATCTGATGGCCAAAGGCGATCTTAGCAGCACAAGTGTTGTTTGCAGGTCGGCCCTGCTCGAGGGCAAGTTGCGCGGCAATCTCCAGTGCGAGACCTCAGCCACAATTAACTTCGCCGGAAAAATCCCGGGACGCCTTGTCGCCAATTATGTCTGCATTGAGCGAAAAGCCGACGTGCAATGTTACCGACGCGTGAGAGTGGCGAACATCGACATAAAAGGACGGATGTCCGGAGAAATAATTGCCACTGGCGCCGTGAACGTTCATAAAACCGGAGTGCTTGACGGCAATGTAACCGCGAAATCGATCACGATCGACAAAGGCGGGGTCTTTTCCGGCCAGCTTGTGATTGGACAGGCCGATCTTACACAAGCCGAATTGTTGCCGGAGCAAAAACCAGCAGCCGCGAGTACACTCGAATCCAGCATCCCGGGAACCGCGGCGCACCCTCTGCCCGCCACCTAAAGCTTCGCGTCGATGCAAAAACTGCGTCCACGCAGTCCCTACGAAAGACTCGGCGGGTACGTGCATCTGCCGCGTTTAATCGACAAAGCCAGATTGCACCGAAAAGGCCTGCTCAACGGCTACAATTACAAAACCGTCGGCTTCGACAAGCATTTGCTCGCGTTTTTAAAACTCAACCCGGATGCATTTGAAGAAGCGGCGCAGCACCTGGATGACGATCATGCCGTTTTAACCTGGGTGCAGGAACGTGGCGTCAAGCATTCTCCGGAAGCGATCGAGCAATGGAATGAGGTGATGATTTCCCGTCACCCGGACACCGCCGCAAAAAAAGCGCGCTTCCTGCATTTTCTCGAAGAAGCGGGCGGCGAAGGTCGCACGGATATTCGGACTTACTTTGATCTCATCGAATTCGATGAAGGTCGACTCAAATAAGACCGACAGATTGCTGTAGCGGCGGTCTATGACCGTCGATCAAAATTAGTGCGACGCTCATAAAGCGCCGCTACCATTCGCGAAGATCTCATTGGCCTCTTCCAGCGTTTCTTTGCTTCCGATATCGAGCCATTTCCCTTTGATCTGGAAAGTTTTCACCGGCTTGCGCTGGCAAAGCCATTGCACAAACAGGCCCGGCTGATCGGGATTATTTCCCGCGGCAAGGTAGGTGGTCAGGAGGGCGGCCGCTTCGCGCGAGTAATAATAAACCGCAAGGGCGGCCAGAGTGCTTCGCGGTTTCTCCGGCTTTTCCTCAAAGTGCGTGATGGTGCTGTTCGAATCGATCGTGATGTTGCCATATTTTTTAATCGCCTCCAGATCGCCGATGTCATAAATGCCAACCGTCGCTACGGTCTTCTTCGCGTAGTCAACAAAGCCCCGGAGCGATTCGTTGAACAGGTTATCGCCTGCTATGATCAACCAATCGCTCTCCGCCAAATTCTCTTGGGTAATCACAAAACTAATATCTCCGATCGCGCCTAATTTATCGTCATCGCTTTTCGAACCGTCATCGATGATTTTGAGCTTGAGCGCTGGTTGTCGATCTTGATAACGCACTGCCCAAGCCTGAAAATCATTCGCGAACTTGTTGTTGGTTACGATGTAAACAGTTTCGAGGTTCGGAACATCGGCTAGATTATCCAAGACCCATTCGATCATGGGCCTGCCTGCGATTTCCAGTAACGGCTTGGCCTTGTCGAGCGTGAGTGGATAAAGGCGGGTGGCATAACCAGCAGCGAGAATCATTACGTCCATGCAGGTGCGAGACGATAGAGAGCGGGGAAAAACGAGCCAGCGATTTCAGTGCTCGAGCACACTCACCGCCGCCCGCTGCAGGTGTCTTTGGAGCGTGGCGATGCGTTGTGAATCGGTGATTTTGCTCCGAGTGGAGCAGTCAGCGACATAAAAAGTGTCAATAGCCGCTCCATTCTGCGTGCTGATGCGCGAGAGCGCAATGGAAACGCCTTCGCGGTCGAGGCAGGCGAGAAGATCGTAGAGCAAGCCGAGACGGTCCGGCGTTTGAATTTGGATGAGCGTGTGAGTGGGATGTGCCCTGTTATCCATCCCGATGCGAGTGGGAAATTCTATTTCCTGCACAAGACGATGCCGGCTTTGACCCCTCGCCTTTTCCATTAACTGCCCAAAATCGAAGTCCACGCTCTCGAGCGCGGCATGCAAGGTTTTTTCGACCAGCTCAAGCTCCGCCTTGTCGGTAACCGCGCGCGCTCTTGTGTCGCAAACTCGAAAAATGTCGAGAACGACGTTGTCTCCGCGGGAAAAAATGTCCGCGCTCAAGATATTAATTGGGACGACCGAAAACGAGCCGGCGATTTTGGCCAGCAGTTGTTCGCGGTCCCAAGTGCAGAAGCTGACGATGCTGTGACCCTGCTCGGGAAAAGCTTTCCAGTTGATCGCCGGAGCCAACGGCTGGTCGCCCCGGAGGGATACATTCTCGAGAAATGCGCGAAAAAGTTCAAGATGCCCGACAATTTCGGGAACGTTGAAAGCGCGAAAATAATTGTCCGGCATGAAGTCAAAGTGCGCTTCAACCTCCTCCCCATAATCGCGGGGAAGATTATCGGCGATGGAGCGTTGCAGGCTTTCACGCCCGATTTTTGTTTGTTCGTAGTAGGATTTTTGGTCGGCGAGGTATTGCGAAGTCGCATCGAAAAGTTGCCAGACGAGCGATTCCTTCCAGTCCGACCATGCTTCCGCGCTCGTGCCCTGGCCGTCAGCCAAAGTGAGGAGCATCAGTGTATTCAAGTTCTTCTGATCCCTCACGATGTTGCCCAACTCCACTACCGTGGCTGGATCATCGAGATTTCTCTGTTGCGCAATATTGGAGAGCGTGAGGTGATGGTCGACGAGAAGAATAAGGGATTTGCGCTGCTCGGAAGACAACTGAAGACGCGTTGCGACGCGCTGGGCAAAAAGCGCGCTCGCTTCGGAGTGCGGCCGCGCCCCCACTGCTTTGCCCGTGTCATGCAAAAGCAGCGCCAGGTAAAGAATAAAAGGATCGTCAAGTCGCTCAAAGAGCTTCCGATACGAAACCAGTTTCGGATCAACAAGGCAGGTCAGTTGGCCAAACTCGGGAATGTAGCGTCCGAGGAAATCCACGCGATGCATCATCCGAAGGACGCGTCCCACTTCCCCCTTTTGCGATAGGATCGTCTTAAAGACTTCGCGCGGGGCTTTGGCATATTGATATGTACGCGTGATTTGCCTGAGACTTCGGTTAAGCAGGTCCGCCAGGTCCGGACTAACATCCAGAGCGCGCTGCTGCGCGAGCTGAAACACGTGCATCATCTGCGCCGGGTCTTTGTGAAAGAGATCGCGTTGATCGGTGTTGAGTTGTCCGTTGCGAATGAAAAACGGCCCAACCCGCGTCTCATCGCTGCGCACCAACGGCAGAAAACTGAAAAGGGAACGTGTTCTTTCCGTGGCCCGTCCGCTCGCAAATTGTTCTGTGATCCGCTCCGTCACGCGAAAAATGTTTCGTGTGTGCTCATAGTACTCCCGCATGAGCGCCTCGCTTCGGAGCTGCCCCCGCTCCGAGGAATAGTTCAAGCGTTCTGCGATCTGCTCCTGCATATTAAGATGCAGAAAGTCTGTGGCCCGCCCCGTGGCGTAGTGCAGATCCGTACGAATGCGAAGAAGGAAATCGTAAGCCCGCTCGATCCGGCGCTGATCGGACTCGCTCAACCAATCTTTTCCGACAAGGTGAGTCGTCGTCAGGGCGCCTTCCTTGAAATAAGTCATCCAGAGCAGATTTTGATAATCGCGCAAACCACCGCATCCGCTTTTCAGGTGTGGCTCTTGCATATAAACGCTGTCGCCAAATTTTCTGTGGCGCGCGATTTGGTCCTGCATCCGCATCTCGACGTAGCGCCGCTCATTGCCGGCCACACATTTTGAGCGGAATTGGTCTCGAAATTCTCGCGCCAGCTCGACATCTCCCGCCAGATAACGCGACTCGAGCATTGAGGTTTTTGTGCGCATGTCGCGATTGGCCTGGGTGATGGCCTCCTTAATCGAGCGCGTGGAATGACCGACCTTGAAACCGATATCCCAGAGCAAATAGAGAATTTGCTGAACGATTTGCTCGAGGTAGGGCGGGACTTTTCCGGCGCTTTTGCCATGCAAGAGCATGACGTCGACATCGCTAAAAGGATTGAGCTCTCCCCGGCCATACCCGCCAAGCGCGATAAGGGCGAGCGGCAGCTTTGCCTTCTCCTCGCTCTCCGCTGAGGTGGTCGCAGCGGTGAAAACGTGTCGCAATAGAACATCGACTAGATCGGCCCGTCGCGCACAAATTTCACGGCCACCACCACCAGCCCGGTGTTTCAGGCGCAATCGATGTTCTTCGATCTTCAGAAATTTTCTGTAGAACGGAAGAACTTCCGTCGGACGTCTTGCGCCGGTGGCGGCGAGTTGGTTCTCGGCGTGCGCCAGAACTTGTTCGAGATGGCGAGACATGGTGATTGTCGATCTTAGCGCGGGATGTTCTCACCGCCAACGAAGGCGTAGAGGCGGGGGCCCAAGGCGGCTGACAGAGTCTACACGCAATCGACTTCGTCACAGCTCGATCGCGTAACGCTTCATTTTATTGTAAAGCGTCGGCCGCTGGATGCCGAGAAGCTGGGCGGCTTTCTTCTTGTTCCCATGACATTGCGCGAGCGCCTGAAGAATTGTGTTCCGCTCCATGTCATCCAGGGTCTGCACGCCGGCTCGCTGCGCAATTCCGCGCTCGGTCTGCTGCAGCGCGTTGGCCAACTGTAATTCTGTGGGCAACTCTTTCACGCCAATCAGATTGTGCCGCGCCAGGACCACCGCGTACTCCATTGCATTCTGCAATTCGCGCACGTTACCTGGCCAGGCGTAGTCGAGCAATTTCTCGAAAGCATCCGGCGCGATCGTTGGCTCGGGTTTGCCCAGTTGCTGCGCGAATTGTTTCACAAACGAAGCGACCAATGGCGGAATATCCTGTTTTCGTTCTCGTAGCGGCGGCACTTCGATCTGAAATGTATTGAGCCGATAATACAAATCCGAGCGCAGGCGATTCTCGGCGAGCGCTTGTGCTACGGGTCGATTGGTCGCGGCGATAACGCGGAAATCGGCCTTGAGCGTGCGCGTGCTGCCCAGCGGCCGGTACTCGCGCTCCTGCAACACGCGCAAAAAACGCGTCTGCAAATCCGCTGGCATATCGGAAATCTCATCGAGAAACAAAGTGCCTCCACCGGCCGCGGCGATCATTCCCGGAAAATCGTTCATCGCGCCGGTGAACGCCCCTTTTACATAGCCAAAGAGTTCCCCCTCGATCATCGTCTGTGGAAATGCGGCGCAGTTGAGCTTTACCATCGGTTTGGCAGCGCGACGGCTGCGCGTGTGGATCACATTGGCGATTACTTCTTTGCCCGTCCCGCTTTCCCCCGTGATTAAGACATTTGCTTCCGAAGGCGCCATCGCTTCGATCAGTTCCTCGATCTCTTGCATCACCTTGCTTTTAAAAACAGGAGCCAGCCGCGTCTCGGCAATTTCAAGACGCTTCTCCAGTTGTTCTGTTTTCTGCCGCAGTTCTTTCGTCTCGCGGAGAAGCAATTCCTTTTCCAAAGCTTTCTCGACCAAACTCAGCAACTCTTCTGGCGCGTACGGTTTGCTGATGAAATGAAAAGCACCGCGCTTGATCGACTCGATCGCGTTGCTCAAGGAATCGTGCGCCGTCAAAATGATGACTTGGGTCCCTGGAGACTCAGCTTTGATTTGATCGAGTGTTTGCAGCCCTTCCGCGTCGGGTAGCTGTAGATCAAGCAAAACCAAGTCAGGCGACTTCGTCTTCAACAATCGAAGGCCGTGCGAAGCGGTGCCGGAAGTCTCAACCTGGTAACCGTAGCGGCCGAGAAGCGCCTCCAGCGTGAAGAGGATCGGCCGCTCATCGTCAATGATCAGAATTCGGCGCTGCGCTGTTGTCATGGAGATGATGCTCGCGCCAAACCCGTTTGCGGTTGACCGCTTCTAGAATTGGTCGGTTCAAGATTCAGGCCCAATACTTCAACCCTCTTTTGCGGACAAAGGCAACGTAATTGTCGTGACCAGAACCGATTCCGTTGGATCATAATGGGCGCGCAACTTGCCGCCGTGAGCTTCGACAATAATGCGCGCAAGATTTAGTCCAAGTCCATAATGGCCGGGACTGATCTCCCGAAGCGGTTTGCGTCCCCAGTTTTCGGTAGATAATTCGAATCGCGATTTTGGCTCGCGAAGCGTGAAGACAAATCGGTCATTGTCGATCTGCGCGATGACACCGAGCGTACCTTTGCCACGCGCATGTCGAAAAGCGTTGTTGAAAAGTTCGATGAACGCCTGCTGCAGCAGTTGCGGATCGACCTCGAGGATGGTCCCGCTCAAGTGGACGTCCCAACTGATGGCCGCACTCTCCTGCGGGAAATCAGTCGCGACCTTCTTGCGCAGGTCCTCCATAAAATCCGCGGCTCCATAAAGCATGAATTCCGTTTTAATCTGACCCAATCCCGCGGACACCTTCTGCAAAATCGTGGTTGGCCCAGAGAGCGCTTCGCGCAACCGTTTGATCTCGGCCTTGATTTCCGCATCCGCGGTCAACTCGCCGATATAGGCGCTTTGCAGCTCGGCTGCGTTCAAATGATTGCGCAGATCGTGACTCAGTTGCCGAACGAACCGCACGATATCGATCCACGGAACACTTAACGAATCACCTTGGTTCTCGGGGCCCGCGCTTGCCATAGTTCGGCGCAAAGTTATCGCTATTCTCGGAGTGAAAACGTCTCATCGCCCGGCTGTTCGCCTTCGGCAACCCAGATATGCGAATCATTGCCCGCCAGATGACGCAGAACGTGAAACACGTCTTCGGGATCGCCGTCGATGGCGCGGGCAATTTCTTCGGCCGTTTTCCCGGCAGCGGCGCTAAGGTTTTCACGCACCTGTTTTTGCAGTTGCAACAATTTTGTCGCCGCCTTTTTCCCTGCCTCCACTCCAGGCTGATGGTAAGCATTGATGTTGACGAGGGATCCATAGAAACCGACCGCGCGCTCGTAGAGCGCGATCAATGCTCCGACGTTAAACGCGTTCACTTCCGGGATGCTCATCGTGATCGATTCACGGCCGCTCTCATACAATGCACTGCGTGTCCCGCGCAGGAATCCCTGAAGATAATCGCCGCTGGTAATGTCGTCCTCCACTTCGAAGGCTATACCATGTCGATCTTTGCGAACTTCGATGAAAGTGACGAAGAAATTCAAAACACCGTCGCGCAATTGCTGGAGGTAAGCGTGCTGATCGGTCGACCCTTTGTTCCCGTAAACGGCGATGCCTTGATGAACGACGTTTCCATCAAGGTCTTTTTCTTTGCCTAACGATTCCATCACGAGTTGCTGCAAATATTTGCTGAACAAGGCCAGCCGATCCTTATACGGCAAAATGACCATGTCTTTTTCGCCACGACCGTTGCCAGCGTAGCACCACATCAACGCCAGAAGCATCGCTGCGTTCTGCGCGATATCGGGCACACGCGTCCGTTCGTCCATGGCCGCGGCCCCTGATAGGAAGTTGTCGATATTAAACCCTTCGAGCGCCATCGGCACCAGCCCAACCGCGCTCATGACGGAGGTTCGTCCGCCAATCCAATCGTGCATCGGGAAACGCGCCAGCCATCCATTTTTCGTCGCGTATTTGTCCAGGTCGCTGCCCACGCCGGTCACCGCGACCGCGTGTCTGCCGAATTGAAACTCCTTCGCTTTGAATTTTGCTTCCGCTTCCAACATCCCGTTGCGCGTTTCCTTCGTGCCGCCAGACTTCGAAACGACGATCACGAGCGTCCGCCCAAGTTCTTTGTCCATCTTGCCGCAGACCCGATCGAAACCATCGGGATCAGTGTTGTCGAAAAAATAAATGTCCATCGGATCGCGCGGTGATCCGAGTGCGTCGGCCACGAATTGCGGTCCGAGCGCCGAGCCGCCGATCCCGATGAGGAGGATGTGTTCAAAGCGTTTTCCATTTTTGGCCGCGATTTTTCCGGCATGAACATCCGCCGCAAAGCTTTTGATGCGTTTGTTCGTTTCTTCGATATCGGCGCGCAGTTGCTTGTTCGGTGCCAGTGCCGGATTGCGCAACCAATAATGACCGACCATTCGCTTTTCATCCGGATTGGCGATCGCTCCCGCCTCGAGCTCCCGCATCGCGGCAAACGCCTTGTCGATCTTGGGCTGCATTTTCTCGAAAAAATCGTCCGGAAACTTCATCCGGCTAATGTCGATGGAAAAATCGAGCTTGTCGTAGCGGAGAAAATATCGCTGGAAACGTTGCCAGAGTGAGGAGGAAGCCATGATTAAGCTAACCGCAGTAGGCGCCTTGAAACAACTATCGTGACGGTGTCGGTTGTTTTCTGGGAACGGCGTTTGACCGAATCGGCACTTCCTCTTGCGAGGCAACTTCATATTCCGACTTCGGTACGCCGATGAGCCAATGATCAAACCAGCCGACAATATTTTCCAATCGCTCGATGCGATGCCACGGTTGGCCAGAACGCGAAAGCTCGTGCGATTCATTGGGAAAACGCACCATCACGGTCGGGACCTTGCGGAACTTTAGCGCGCGGAACATTTCTTCCCCGCCTGCGCCCGGTGGTGTGCGGAAATCGGACTCGCCCAGAATGAACATCATCGGTGTCTTCACATTCTTGATGTAGGTGAGCGGCGAGCGCGCCTTGAATTCTTGCTC
>WNFY01005802.1_pt1 | contig 20384 bp, 10 predicted proteins | sample 5400091 | NCBI WGS metagenome assembly WNFY01 (sample SAMN13153364, study PRJNA577476) | soil metagenome | isolation source: 60 cm soil or saprolite under grassland replicate 1 | place: USA:California | collected 2016-06-15
CCGTATACCGCCGCACGACTTGGCGCCGCCGTTCCTGGAATGCCGGGAGCTTCCGGAGCTGCCACAAGCCAAGTGCGGCCTGGATGTCCGTCATGTTGTACTTGAAGCCGGGCGCGAGGACCTCGTAGCGCCAGCTGCCGCCCTTGTCGTACCGTTTCCAGGCGTCCCGACTCAGGCCGTGCAGACTCAACAGACGCGCGCGTTCGAGGAAGCCATGTTCCCCCGTGAGCATCCCTCCCTCGGCGGTCGTGAGGTTCTTCGTGGCGTAGAAACTGAACGCCACCGGATTCGCACCTGAACCGATCTTGCGTCCGCGGTAGGCGGCAGGAATGGCGTGGGCCGCGTCCTCCAGCACCAGGAGCCGTCGCGCGCGCGCCAATCCGTGGATCGGATCCAGGTCGGCCGGATGACCGGCGTAATGCACCGGCATGATGGCTCGGGTGCGTCCCGTGATCGCCGCCTCGATCAGGCCGGGATTGATCGTCAGCGTGTCCCGCTCCACATCGACGAGCACCGGCCGGGCGCCCACGTGCTCGACGACGTTGACGGTCGCGGCGAACGTGAGCGGCGTGGTGATCACTTCGTCGCCCGGGCCGATTCCGCTCGCCAGCAGCGCCGTATGGAGGGCAGCCGTGCACGAGTTGACCGCGACGGCCGCCGGAGCCGAGACGGCGGCCGCGAACTCCGCTTCGAACTGGGCCGCCTTGGGGCCCGTGGTGATCCAGTCGGAGCGCAGGGTATCGACGACTTCGGCGATCTCCTCTTCCCCGATGAGCGGGGGCGAGAACGAGAGATAGCTACTGCGACGCGGTCGCGGCGCAGTGCCGGGACGTGGAGTCGCGTCCGTCGCCTGTTGCGCGCGGAAGGGCACGGTCACGTGGACGATCCTTGCTGAGAAAGCGTCATACCCGGATGGCGCGAGCAAGGACCGTGCTGAGGCCGCGCCGCGCCCTTTGTCGCGGCGCTGCTACAGGGTGCGCTCGAATCGTGCACCCCTAGCGGGACAACGGCGTGGAGCTCAAGTCGAATGCACCGCGTGATCGCGCGAGCAGCGCCCAGGCACCTCGCAGGAACCCACAGCCGTAGCAGACATGCAGCACCGGGAAGACCCCGGCGGCAGCAAGAGCAACGCGCGCCCCGTGGCGCCACCCGAGCGCGAGCACGCACACGGCGGTCAAGGCGAGGTAGGTCCCCACAATGACGACGCCGAGCACCCGCGCCGCGGCGACCCAAGGCGCCGCGAGCACGGTCAGCAGGACGCTGAGCACGAACGCCGCCGGCACGACCTGACGGAGGGTCATGATCCTTCCGATCTTGAGCGCGACGAGGGGTTTGAAGAGGCCGTACTGATAGAACATGCGGCCCAGCTGGCGCAGCGAGCGCCGCGCGTAGTAGGAGGAGACGACGCCGGGTACCAACAGGATGCGTCCGCCCGCCCGGACGACTCGGAAACTGAACTCCTCGTCCTGGTCCCGCGCGAGCTCCTCGTCGAATAGCCCCACCCGCTCGAACAAGTCACGCCGGAAGCAACCGAACGGCAGGGTCTCAACCTCCCGGACTTCGTTCGTTCCGAGACGGTAGCGAGAGTCGCCGATCCCGAACGGATGTGCGAGGACCGCCGCGATCGCGCGGGCCGTCGGCGTTCCGTCCGCCGGGAGCGTCACCCACGCCCCGCCGACATAATCGGCACCGGTGCGCTCGAGCCAGTCGACGAGGTCGGCCACGTAGTTCGGCGGGTAATGGGCGTGGGCGTCCATGCGCATGATGATCGGGCCCCGCGCCCGGGTGATGCCGAGGTTCAAGGCGTGAGGCGCCGTGCGGTTCGGGTTGTCGAGCACCTGAATCATCGGATAACGACGGGCGTAGTCCGCCACCACGGCGCGTGTCCCATCGTCACTCAGGCCGTCGACGACCAACACCTCGAGCCGGTCGCGGGGGTAGTCGTTCGCCAGGATCGAGTCCAATAGCGGCCGGATGTACTCGGCTTCATTGCGGCACGGCACCACGATCGAGACCAGGGGCCGGGGAGGAGAGGGTTCGCTCACGCTGTGAGACACCAGGCAAGCCGCACACCAGTTCCTAATTATATTGCACTATGCAATTAATAATGCAAAATACAGTACAAAGTGCCGTACTATTTTGTCGAAGTTGTCTGGTCCAGGGCTTTGATAACTCATTGCATCCCCCCTTTGCTCCGTCCAGGTGGGGCTCAAGCGGCACGGCTGTTGCACTCACGCCACATGGACACACGCTGCTCAGAGCAAAACCGCCGAAAGACGGTGACGCAGAGCTTTAGGGGACTACAGCGGCCCAAAGGTCGCCACGTCAGCCCGGCCGCCAGCGACTCGAGAACGTTCGCGAGCTGCTGGCGATTTTTTTTTGTCGGCGGTCGCACCACCGCAGGTCGGCAGGATTGCTGTCCCCTCCACGAGGGGGCGACAAAGGCAAACCCGGTGAAAGCCGGCGACGCAAAGCTCCGAGGCTACCGCACGCCCTGCGTGCCACGCCGGTCGAGCCGCCGAACCTCACGCAGGAGAGGATATGCGTGCTTGCGCCAGGAGTTGGGCAATGGCCGTCGCGGGGCTCGGGCTGCTCGCGGCGTGCGAACGCCCCGTGGGTCCCACTCAGCCGTCGCCGGGCGACCCAGTCGTGCAGATCGTCACGTCACCCCCGAGCGTCACGCTCGATCCTTACCAGACGCAACAGTTTCTCGCGTACGGTCGCACGCAGGCCGGCGACAGCGTCGCCGTCGTCGTCCGTTGGAGCGCGTCGGGGGGAACGATCACGAGCGGCGGTCTGTACGCCGCAGACACCGTCGACGGCACGTATCAAGTGACGGCAGCACCGCAGGTGGCGGCAACGGCTCCAGCCGCCGCAACCACTACCAATACAACGGCCTCTGGTAGCTCGACGGTCAAGAACCGAGGTCCGCTGACAAAGGTCATTCTCACCCCGGTGACCGCCTCCGTGCTCGCCGGCGGAACGCTGCAGTACGCGGCCTACGGGAGGAGAAAGAACGGCGACAGTACCTCGGTAAACGTGGTGTACGCCGCCAGCGGCGGCACCATCACTGCCGCCGGGCTCTATACGGCAGGGCAGACTGCGGGACCCTACCACGTGGCAGCCACTCAGAGCAGCGGCGGGACGCTGACCGATACTGCGGCCGTCACGATAACCAATACCCCCGTGGCGTCGGTGACCGTGAGCCCGACGACGGCGAGTCTCCAGGCGGGCGCCACGCGGCAATTCACCGCCGTGATCAAAGACTCGGCGGGCAACACACTCACCGGGCGCGCCGTCACGTGGGCGAGCAGCACCGCGGCGGTGGCCGGGGTGAACGGCAGCGGCCTAGTGACCGGCGTGGCGGCGGGCTCGGCGACGATCACGGCGACGAGCGAAGGACAGAACGGCTCCTCGGTTATCACGGTCACGCAAGTGCCCGTGGCCTCGGTGGCCGTGTCGCCGGCCTCGGCAAGCATCCAGGTCGGTCAGACCGCGCAGTTGATCGCTACCCCAACGGACGCCAACGGCAACCCGCTGTCCGGCCGGACCATGACCTGGTCCAGCAGCAACACGACGGTTGCCACGGTGAGCTCGAGCGGGCTCGTCACGGGGAAGGTGGCCGGCTCGGCGACGATCACGGCGACGAGCGAGGGACAGAGCGGGACTGCGGCGGTCAGCGTCACAGCTCCCAGCTGCATGACCAGCGCCGGTGCCTGGCAGAACGTTGCGATCCCCTCGCAAGCCGGCGCCTTTGAAGTCCAGTTTGACGCCACCGCCGCCACCGCGAGTACGAACGCCGCGGTGGGGCTGTCGAACGGTCCCGCCGCGGATTGGACCAACCTGGCTGCCATCGTGCGCTTCGACTCTTCCGGCACGATCGACGCCCGCAACGGGGACCTCTATGCCGCCACGGCCATGATCCCCTACACCGCGGGCACGGCCTACCACTTCCGCCTGGACGTCAATCTCGCGTCCCATGCCTACGACATCTACGTGACGCCCGCCGGCGCCGCCGAACAGCTGTTGGGTAAGGCGTTCGCCTTCCGCACGGAGCAGGCGACGGTGAGCGTCCTGAACAATCTCGGCCTCGACGCCAATGTGGGCGGTGCAACGGCCTGCAATGTCGGCGTCTCACCCTGGACCCCGCCCCCGCCGGCGCCGGTGGCCTCGGTGACCGTGAGCCCGACGGCGGCCAGCGTGTCGGTAGGGGCAACCGTGCAGCTCACGGCGACGCTCAAAGATGCGAGCGGCAACGTGCTCACGGGTCGCTCGCTCACTTGGGCGTCCAGCACCCTAGGTATGGCGACTGTCTCGACGGGCGGGGTCGTGACCGGCGTCGCGGTAGGGGCAGCGACGATCACGGCGACGAGCGAAGGGCACACCGGGAGCAGCGCGGTGACGGTCACGCTCGTGAGCGACCCGACGCCGCTCTACACGCTGGGCAATGGCACGAATTACTACGTCGCGCCGTCGGGCTCGGATGGCAATCCCTGCACCGCTGCCGCCCCCTGCTACACGATGGCGCGCGTCTCCCAACTCATGAGCCCGGGCGACAACGCCCACTTCGCTTCCGGCAACTACACGTGGACCTACTCGGGGAACAAGGTGACCGTGAGCGGCACGGCTTCGGCTCCGATCTCCTACGTCTCGGACACGAAATGGGGCGCGAAGGTTTATGGCTCGGGGTGCGACCCCATTTGGAACAGCGGCGCCTATGTCCAGATCATCAACTTCGATGTCACCGGTAACTGCTCCGACGGCATCGGCGTCAACGGCAATTACGACAAGGTGATCGGCAACCGCGTCCACGACCTGCCGGGCACCGGCGGCTACGCCGGCATCCACGCGGACTGCTGCGATTACAACATCGTGGGCATTCAAATCATCGGCAACGTGGTCGACAACATCGCCATGGGCACCGGCTCGAACCTCATTCACGGCATCTATGCGGCCGGCCCCAGTAGCGTCATCATGAACAACATCGTCACCCGGGTCTCCGCCGCCTGCATTACGCACTACCACGGCTCCACGCGCTCGATCGTCTCCAATAACGTGGTGGCCAACTGCAAATACGGCATTCAAATCGCCGCCGACGGCGCCATCACGTCGGACGATTACACGACCGTGGACAACAATATTGCGGTCAACAACGGCCGGGGGATTTACGAATACCCGACCGCCGGGCCTCACAACGTCTACAACAACAACATCGTCTACAACAACTCCACAGCGAATTTTGACCTTTGCTGCGGAGGAACCCAGTCCGGTACCCTCACGCTGACGGCCGCCCAGTTCAGCGCCCTCTTCGTGAACTACACCGGGGATATGAGCGGGGATTACCACCTCCGGAGTGGCGCGGTGGCGATTGATGCGGGCTCGACCCGCTGTGCCGCCGGCGTGACCGGCTGCGTGCCACTGCTCGACTTCGACGGGATCTCCCGGCCCGCCGGCGGCGCCTACGATAGCGGGGCCTATGAGTGGCATTGATGCCGCGTATTTGAAAACGCTGTAACCGTCGAACCCGACGGCCTTTCACCATGTACAGAAGGAGCGCCCGAGTATGAACTTCAGGTTCAAGCTGTCCAAGCGGCTGGCCATCGTGAAAGCCGCGCTCGCCACTAGCGTCGTCTTGGCGCTGGCGTGCGAGCGCGACCTCACCGATCCCAAGCTATCCCACAGCTCTCCCGGACAACTCGCCGTCTCTGCAGATCTCACTCCGTTCCCCGTGGCGTCGGTCGTGGCGAGCGCGAGTGCGAATGACAGCACCCTCCCACAGAATACCCTCGACCAGAACCTTGCTACCCGCTGGTCGGCGCAGGGCGACGGGCAGTGGATCCGATACGACCTCGGCGCCCTCGTGGACATGGATCGCGTGGCGGTCGCCTGGTACCTGGGCGACACCCGCATCGCGTACTTCGACATCGAAGTCTCGTGGGACGCCATCGTCTGGTGGAGTGTCCTCTCCGGCCAGAGCAGCGGGCAAACGCTCCAGCCCGAGATCCACTCCTTCCGGCGAACGACCGCCCGCTACGTCCGCATCGTGGGCCACGGGAACGGCCAGAGCGCCTGGAACAGCATCACGGAAGTAGCGATCGTCGCCCCCACGGTCACGAGCAGTAACGTGCCGGTGGCCGCGGTGACGGTGAACCCGGCGTCGACGAGCGTCGCGGTCGGCGCGACGGTGCAGCTCGCCGCCGTGACCCAAGACTCGGCCGGGAAGACGCTCACTGGCCGGTCTGTGACGTGGACGATCAGCAATAGCGCGGTCGCCACAGTCGCTGCGAGCGGCCTGGTGACAGGCGTCGCCACCGGGACCGCGACGATCACGGCAACGAGCGAAGGCAAAAGCGGCACGGCTGCCATCTCCGTTACAGCCCCCAACTGCTTGACCAGCGCGGGGATCTGGCGAAACAGCCCCGTCCCCACGCAAACCGGCGCCTTTGAGGCGCAGTTTGACGCCACCGCCGCCACCGCGAGCACAAACGCCGCGATGGGCCTGTCCAACGGCCCCGCCGCGGATTGGACCAACCTGGCTGCCATCGTGCGCTTCAACTCCACCGGCACCATCGACGCCCGCAACGGGGGCGACTATGCCGCCACGACCGCTATCCCCTACACCGCGGGCACGAGCTACCACTTTCGCCTGGACGTAGACCTCCCCTCCCATACCTACGACATCTACGTGACGCCCGCCGGCGCCACCGAACAGCTGTTGGGTAAGGCGTTCGCCCTCCGCACGGAGCAGGCGGGGGTACCCGCCCTGAACAATCTCGGCCTTGACACCAATGGGGGCAGTGCGACCGTCTGCAACGTCACCGTCGGGGTTTGGACCCCACTCCCGCCCGCACCGGTGGCCTCAATGACCATGAGCCCGGCGGCGACGACCGTGTCGGCCGGGGCCACGGTGCAGCTCACGGCGACGCTCAAAGATGCGAGCGGCAACGTGCTCAGGGGCCGGTCGGTCACCTGGGCGTCCAGCGCCCCGGCCCTGGCACCCGTGAGCGGCTCCGGGCTGGTGACGGGGCTCGTGGTCGGCACGGCGACGATCACGGCGACGAGCGGGGGGCAGACCGGGAGCGCCGCGGTGACCGTGACTCTCGGAAGCACCTCGACGCCGCTGTACACGTTGGGCACTGGCACGAATTACTACGTCGCGCCGTCGGGCTCGGATGGCAATCCCTGCACCGCCAGCGCCCCCTGCTACACGATGGCGCGCGTCTCCCAAGTCATGAGCCCGGGCGACAACGCCCACTTCGCTTCCGGCAACTACACGTGGAGCTACTCCGGCAATAAGGTGACCAAGAGCGGGACCGCCGCCGCGCCCATCTCCTACGTCTCGGACACGAAATGGGGCGCGAAGGTTTATGGCTCGGGGTGCGACCCCATTTGGAACAGCGGCGACTATGTCCAGATCATCAACTTCGATGTCACCGGCAACTGCTCCGAAGGCATCGGCGTCAACGGCAATTACGACAAGGTGATCGGCAACCGCGTCCACGACCTGCCGGGCACCGGCGGCTATGCCGGCATCCTCGGGGACTGCTGCAGCTACAGCAAGACCGGCATTCAAATCATCGGCAACGTGGTCGACAACATCGCCATGGGCACCGGCTCGAACCTCATTCACGGCATCTATACAGGCGGCCCCAGCAGCGTCATCATGAACAACATCGTCACCCGGGTCTCCGCCGCCTGCATCACGCATTACCACGGCGCCACGCGCTCGATCGTCTCCAATAACGTGGTGGCCAACTGCAAATACGGCATTCAAATCGCCGCCGACGGCGCCATCACGTCGGACGATTACACGACCGTGAACAACAATATTGCGGTCAACAACGGCCGGGGGATTTACGAATACCCGACCGCCGGGCCTCACAACGTCTACAACAACAACATCGTCTACAACAACTCCACAGCGAATCTTGATCTTTGCTGCGGAGGAACCCAGTCCGGCACCATCACGTTGACGGCCGCCCAGTTCAGCGCCCTCTTCGTGAACTACACCGGGGACATGACCGGGGACTACCATCTCCGGAGCGGTGCGGTGGCGATCGACGCGGGCACGCTCAGGTGTGCCAGCGGCGTGACCAGCTGCGTGTCGCCGCTCGATTTGGTCGGCGTCGCCCGGCCCGTGGGCACGGCCGTCGACATCGGCGCTTATGAGTGGCACTGATTATTAGATTCTAAAGCCAGCATCCGCGCTCCCCCCGGCCTTCGACGCCGGGGGGAGTTTTGTTTGTGCCGATGACGTGGTTGAGCTCCCCTCTCGGAGACCTGCGGCACTGTTTATGCGGCTGCGCCCCTCGGCGAGAACCGAAAGGGGTGGTCGAAAATGTGCGGTCTGGTAGTGATGCTCGGCCTTGCCGGTCGACCGGCGGACGCGGCGGTCCTGACCCGGATGGCGCAGAGCATCGCCCACCGAGGCCCGGACGATTCGGGCCTGTACCTCGACCACCTCGTGGGGTTCGGGTTTCGCAGGCTCTCCATCCTGGACCTGAGCCCCGCTGGCCACCAGCCCATGTGCTCGGAGGATGGCCAACTGGTCATCGTCTTCAATGGCGAGATCTACAACTACATCGAGTTGCGCGACGAGCTGCAGGCCGCCGGCTACTATTTCCGATCGGCCAGCGACACCGAGGTCTTGCTGGCTGCCTACCGACACTGGGGCCCGAACTGCCTCGCCAAGCTGAACGGGATGTGGGCATTTGTCATTCACGACCGGCGCCGCGGCGTGCTGTTCGGCGCGCGGGACCGGTTCGGCGTAAAGCCCCTCTTCGTGCACCGGGGCAAGGACTGCTGGCTGCTCGCCTCGGAGGTGAAGGCCATCCTGGCTTCAAGCCTTTATGTGCGCGAAACGAACTGGCAGGTGTCTGCCGACTTCCTCCTCGACGGCAAGCTGGATGAGACCCCGGCGACTTTTTACGCCGGCATCGACCAGGTCCCCCCGGGATGCGCGTTCGAGCTCAGGCTCGATGGCCGCTGGCGACAGTGGGCCTATTGGTCGCTCTCGGCGATCGAGCCGGAGCCGACCGCAGGGGTCGAAGACGCGTTCGCGGAGCTGCTCGAGGATGCCGTGCGCATCCGTCTGCGGAGCGACGTTCCGGTGGGCGTGTGTCTGTCGGGGGGGCTCGACTCCACGGCGATCATTTGTGCCATGGCGCGAAACCGTCAGGGTGGTGCCACCGCCGCTGGGCAAGCGGCCCCGCTCCTGGCCTTTTGCTATCATGAGTCCGCGTTCGATGAGCGCGCCTTTATTGCCGACACCCTTGCACAGACCGGCGCGTTACTGCGACGCATCTCGCTGACTCCCGAAGCGATGTGGGAGAGCCTGACCGAGGTGCTACGCTTTCAGGATGAGCCGATCATCTCGGGGGCACCGATTGCCGGGTTCCACCTGATGAAGCTGGCAGCGAGCAAAACGGCGTGAAGGTCGTGCTGAACGGTCAGGGATCGGATGAAATCTTGGCGGGCTATCCGAGCTACTTCCCCGATCACTGGTACACGTTGCTCCGCACCGCCCGAGTCACCAGAGCGTGGCACGAGATCCAAGAGTACGCCGCCTGGCACGGGACGAGCACCGGGCAGCTGTTCCTGCGCTCCCTGGGACGCGTGTTCCACCAGGAGCTGCGGCGTCTCCCGGCGTATCGCCGCCTCGCGGGCAGGCGGCGGTGGCGGCGCTTCAAGCACAAGGGCTGGTTCGCACCATATCTGCTCGAGCGTCACGCCGCACCCGACGAGGGCTACCAGGACTCTCACTTGAACGCCGTGCTCAGACGCTCCGTCGAGCAGGCGCGCTTGCCTCATTATCTCCGGCTGGAAGATCGCAACTCGATGGCCCACGGCCTCGAGGCTCGCCTGCCCTTCATGGACTACCGCTTGGTCTCCCTCGCCTTCCGCGTACCGGCCGATCAAAAAATGCAAGGCGCCTGGAACAAGGCCCTGCTTCGCAGAAGTGTGCGCGGCCGTGTGCCCGACTCCGTGAGAAATCGTGTCGAGAAGATGGGCTTTCCGACATCGCTGCACCTGTGGGTGACCGGCGCCCTCGCCGAACCCCTGCGCGACATTCTGGCCAGTCGGGCTGCCCGTGAGCGGGGGATCTACAACGTGGAGGCAATGCTGAGCGTGTTGCAGAATGATCATCCCATCGAGCCCGAGGCCGCACTGAAGCTCTTCCACGTGGCCGAATTCGAAGTGTGGCACGAACTCCACTGTAGCTGAAAGGCCACGCACTAGGGCGCTGCCGCCCGGCGACAGGTGTGGCCGTCGGGGCCACAGGCCAGTGCGCACACGGGTGTGCTCGCGCAATTTGAGGAAGCGGGAGCGCCGCAGGTGCGGAACTTGCTGGCCGCTCCTCAGAAATGCACTCTGTGGGCTCCCGCACGTTGCCTCGCATCCAGCCGGGCTGGGTGCGCTTCGCACTCACGTCTCTCCTGGTGTGCGCCGCGTGCATGTCGCAGGATGCGACTGGGCCCGGCCGCGCGACAACTGAATTCGCCTACCTGCCCTTCGATTCAGCCCCGCAGTTTTACGTCTCACCGACCGGCTCGCCCTCCGGCGACGGATCGTTCGCTAACCCCTGGGACTTGGCGACGGCCCTCAGCGGCCCGGCCGCGGTGACGCCGGGCAGCACGATCTGGCTACGCGAGGGAACGTACAGCGACGGGCCGTACTACGGCGGCTACTTGAGCAATCTGACTGGGACGGCTGCCGCGCCCATCGTGGTACGCCAGTTTCCGGGCGAGCGTGCGACGGTGACGAAGTTCCTCGTTGTCCAAGGTGGGTACACGTGGTATTGGGGATTCGAGGTCGTGCACACGATCCCGCAAGTGGCCCCCCAGTTGTTTGGCATCGACGACCACGGGCCCGGGGCCAAATTCATCAATTTGGTCGTCCATGATGCGACCGGGAGCGGAATTTTCATCCAGCCCGAGGCAACCGACGCCGAGGTGTACGGATCCATTGCCTACAACAACGGACGGACCGACAATCTGGATCACGGCATCTACTGCCAGAGCCAGACTAGTACGCTGTTGCAGGATAACATCGTGTTCGACAATTGGGCGTTTGGCATTCACTGCTTCGCCAAGGTTGGACCGTATCTCCAGAACATCACTCTCGAGGGTAATGCCGCATTCAACGACTACGTCTGGGGTGTGCCGTCGGACGCGGACATCTTTGTTGGCGGCCACTTTCCCGCGTCAGGAATCGTCATCGATCAGAACTACACATACCGAACCAACGACGCCAACACCAAGGCCGCCGACATCGGCTACAACCTGGTCGTGAACCACGACATCGTCCTCACCAACAACTACTTCGTCGGGGGATGGTCTCATGTGGGCGCCTGGGAGACGGCCACAGTGTCGGGAAATACGCTGTTCAACTTTGCGGACGGCGGCATGGTGTGGAACATGGGTAATCTCAGCGGCCAGACGTGGAGTAGGAACACGTTTTTTGGCGACTCCACGGCCCTGGCGTGGCGCTACGATAGCAGCGCGGTCACCACGTTTGACGGCTGGCGCACGCTCACGGGGCTCGCCGATCCGGGCACCTACGCGGACAGTGCCCCAACCGGGGTCAAAATCGTGGTGCGTCCGAACGCGTACGAGCCGGGTCGTGCGAACATCATCGTCTACAACTGGGAGCGGGACAGCACCGTGACCGTGGACCTCTCGGGGGTCCTCGACGTGGGCGACCGCTATGTGGTGCAAAACGCCCAGGACTTCTATGGCACCCCGACGGCCAGCGGCATCTACACGGGCGGCCCGCTCCAATTGCCGATGTCCGGCATCCCGCCCCCGACCCCGCTCGGAATCACCCCGCCTCAGCCGGCGCCCGTCACCGGGCCGACGTTCAACGTGTTCGTCCTGATGAAGACACGGCGGGACCGTTGCGTTCCCGGTGAGCAGGGAGATCAAGAGGCTGGTGGACCTCCCCGTTGAATGGGACGACGTGGCGCCCGGGCTGGGCGCGCTGCGCGCTCGGGTGGTCCCTGCTGTGTGCCTCCTGCGCGCAGCAAGACGTAGTCAAGGCCCGTCCCGGTACGCCCGGGAGAAGCACCCCGCTCCCCGCCGGCCCGGAGTTCTACGCATCGCCGAGCGGCGCACCGTCGGGCGACGGATCGATCACCAAGCCGTGGGACCTGCAGACGGCCTTGAACCAGCCGACACCGGTCACGCCGGGCAGCACGATCTGGTTGCGCGGCGGTCGGTACACGGGGGGGAGCGATCGCGCTGGGTTTCGCAGTAACCTGACCGGGACGGCCGACGCTCCGATCGTGGTGCGCCAGTTTCCCGGCGAGCGCGCGATCGTGACGCATAGCCTCGACCTCAGGGGCTCGGATGCGTGGTTTTGGGGCTTCGAAGTCACGAGCGCACGGCAAGCGGCCACGGGCACGGATTACGACTATCTCGTCGGTGCCCACGCCGGCACTGCGAATCGCCTGATCAATCTCGTCATTCACGACGGGCCGAACACGGGCGTGGCGAGCTTTACCCCACTCTACACCAGCGCGAGCCAGACCACCATCTACGGCTGCCTCGTCTACAACAACGGGACGCATGTCAACCTGGACCACGGCCTCTACCTGCAAAACGATGTGGCGACCGGCACGGTAACCGTCACCGATAACATCGTGTTCAACAACGAGGCGTTCGGTCTGCACATCTATTCCCGGCCAGCAGACGGCCGCCTCAGCGGGTTCGATATCGAAGGGAATGTCCTTTTCGGCAACGGCTCGATCAGTACCCCAGTCAATAGGAACAACGAAATCCTGATCGGCGGCACCCCAGCCGCCAACGACATTGTCGTCCGCAGCAATTTCACTTATCGGGAGGCGGCCTCGGGCTTCAGTCCCTACAAAGTGGCCGCGGAGATTGGGTATACCGATGGCTCCAACGCGAACGGTGACATCGTGCTCGAGAACAACTACTTCGTCGGCGGCTTCTACATCAACCGGTGGTCCTCGGCGACCGTGCGCAGCAACCTGGTCTATGATTATGTGGGGCCGATGGTGCTGACCGACTCCAGCGTAAGTAGCCAGACCTGGTCCGACAACCGGTTCTACGGCGTCTCGACCCTGTCCAACTGGCAACATGCACCCAACGCCCCTGCGGCCTTCAGGACGTGGGAAGCGCAAACGGGCCTGACTGGTGCGGGTCGTTATGAGGGGAGCGGTGCCCCGCCCACCCTCGTGGTCGTGCGCCCCAACCAATATGAGGTCGGGCGGGCGAACATCATCGTCTACAACTGGGCGCAGCAGTCCACAGTCAGCGCGGACCTCTCTAGGGTGCTCAACGTGGGGGACCGCTACGTCGTGCAGAACGTCCAGGACTTCTTTGGGGCGCCGGTGGCCAGCGGGAGCTACGAGGGAGGCAGTATCGTACTGCCCATGGCGGGCCGCACGCCGCCCGCTCCCGTCGGGCGAGGGTTCACGCCGCCCCCGGTCACCGGGCCGACCTTCAACGTCTTCGTCGTCATGAAGTCAGCGTGAAATCACCGTCTCCTGATCACGCCCAGGTAGTGCGTTCGCAGCGACGGAACCAGGTTCAAGAGCAAGCACAGCGTCCACGAAAGCGGCGCGACCAGGCGTGCCACCGGCGGGGCCAGCGTCACCCGGTCCAGCTCCACAGAACACCCGGGGAACAGGCGCCTGATCTCTGCGGCCTTGACGGGGCGGAGATCGGGATTGCGAGGATTTGGCACACAGAAGTCATACCAGAGAATGACCCCCTCCGGTGTGAGAACGCGAACCATCTCCTCCGCGACACAGCGCCGCACCTCGGCGTCGAGGATGGACGTGAAGACCATGAACTGCGTCACCAGATCGAAACTGGCGCTGCGGAACGGCAAGGCGAGCGCGCTGCCGCAGAAAAGCCCGATCGGCCGCGGACAGTGCCGCGCTGCCTTGCAGACTCGGTCGCGCAATAGGTCGATGCCCGCAGCATGGTCCGGCCGTGCTCCCCAAGCGACCAGACGGTGGAGCCAGTAGCCTGTGCCGCACCCGACGTCCAGGATGCGTCTCGCGTCCAGCGGCCAGAGCCTCGACCGGCGCAGCACGGCGAGCACGCGACGCTCGAGATCGTGCATCATAAAGACGTACGCCGGATTGCCCCAGTCGTAACGCCATGCGCCTCCCCGCCTGGCGTACGCGGCGCGGATCCGGGCTTCCTCGACGCTGGCCCGATCTTCTGTCACGACCTTCAAGCTGCTGGGCGTCATAAACCCGCCGCGACCACCTGGCGCTCGGACGCCAGCGGCAAGCTCGCCCCGAGGACCTGGTCGACGAGGGAAGCTATCGCGTCGTACGTAATCGGCACGGGGCATGGCGATCGCTCTCGCGCGCCGTCCCGCCAGACCTGCTCGAGCACGCACGCAATGCCACCGACATCAGCAGAATCGCGAACCACCGCGCCGAGGCGGGTTCCCTCGACCGCCGCGGCGCTGCCTGCGGGGGCCACGACCAGCGTGGGGACTCCTATGGCCACCGATTCATACAGCTTGGCGGGGATCTGCAGCTCCTGGTCCTGCGCGAGGACCACCGCCAGGCGCGACCGAGACACCACGTTGAGCGCGTCGGTGCGGGACAGCAGGCCCAGCACCTCCACATACTGCTCCACACCTGCGGCCGCGACGGCGTCGTTGAATACCTGAGCGTGGCGTGCATCGGCGTCACCGGCGATGCGTAGTTTCGAGCCGGCTCGGGCAGCCTCTGGATGATGCCGCAAGAAGATCCCAAGTGCCCGCATCACCGGACCGAGATCGCGGCCGGCGTACAATCGGCCGGTGTACGCGATGCCCAACCCCGGATACGGATGGCGCGCCGGTGGCGGCACGCCATCCGGGTCGACCCCATTGGGAACGCACACCACCGGCACGTTGGGATACTTAGCCGCAAGCACCTCGGCCAGCTGCGGCGTGTTCGCAATGACCCCATGGGCCGCTCCGAACGCGAGGCGCTCCAGTCGCGGGGCGAGTGTGCGAAACACCCGAGTCCCGAGTCTCCGATGCGACTGCCAGACCTTCGTGAGCGGTCCTGCCCACGGATCGCGCAGGTCGATCAACCAACGCGTCGCGCTCCCGATAGTGGCCAGCGCCGCCACCAGGTGGGCGGAGTGCGGCGGGCCGCTGCTCACGACGATCTCTGGCTGGAATCGCCGGATCACCGAGCGCGCGCGCAGCGCGGCTCGGAGCATCCAGCCATGGCTTTCGTCCGGAAGGCTCAAGAACGTCGCGACCTCATTACGCAGCTGGCGCAGCAGATCGCGTGGCCCCCCCCCGGGAGGCGCAACGTGCGATATGTTCCGGGACAACCCGACCGATTCCTCGATGATCAGCTGGCGTAGCAGCCGGTAGCCGTCGACCAACGTCCAAAGACGCGCGCACCGCTCCACGTGCACGCCGATCGCCGCGGCGCCTCCGAAAGGCGGAGCGGCCGTGAGGACGCAAACCTCCCAGCCCAGCCGCACGAGGTACTTTGTGATGCCTGCCCAACGCAGACCCCCGATGTGGCCATCGGGACCGAAGTCGTACGTGATGACCAGCAGCCGGCGGGTGTCGCTCGGCCCCTTGCTGGCGGGCGTGCTCACAGAGACCTCTCGGGTCTGCCGCGCGCAGCCCCGACGAGCTCGAAGAATGCCTTGAGCCGCTCCCGGTGCAACAGCAGACAGGCGAGCCCATAACTGATCACTCCCGCCGCGACTTGAGCAGCCAGTCGCAGGCTCGGAGCCCATGCACGGCCGGAGAACACATCGACCGCGAGCACCGCGGCCGCCATCAGCGCCGTCCCGCTCAGCGCAGGCCACAGCGCCAGGAGGTATGCCTTGGGGGACAGCGCGATCTTGGAGAACACACGCCGGTAAAGCGGCAAGGCGATGATGGGATCCACAAGCAGCCAAGCCGTCGCGAGACCGACCGTCCCCCACCGATTCCCGCTCACGTAGAAGCACGTGGGCATAACCACGGCAGCGGCCACCATTCGCCACATCTCGAACCGCGCATCCCGGATGATCTGGAGCACCTGGGGCAGGAGTGGCATGATCGAGCGAACGGCCGCATACGCGGCGAGGAGCCGCAGCGGCGCGATCGTGGCCTCCCACTTGGTGCCGAGCACCGCCAGAACGAAGTCCCGGGCTACGAGCGCGAGGCCGAGGGCGAGGGGAAAGGTTATGAGTGCGATGCCTTCGGTAATCCTGAGGACGTACCGCCGCATTGCTGGAGGGTCGCTTTGCACCGCTGAAAAGAAGGCGGGCGTCACCTGAGCGACGAGGGTCGTGATCTTGTCCACCGGGACGCTGGCCAAGGTCCAGCCGACGTTGTAGAAACCGAGCGCAGCCTTTCCCAGGACCCGCCCGGCTACCAGGAAATCCGCGTTCGCCGAGGCGTACCAGCAAACGCGGGATATGAGGACGTCGAAGCTCAGCGTCATGGCGTGCGACAGCGACTTGGGCCGCGGCCACGCCAACGGCAGGTGCCTCAGCCGCAGTACCGCTCCCGTCGAGATCAGCGCGCCTAACACCGCGCCGCAGACGAGCGTCCAATATCGAAATCCTGCCACCGCGAATCCGACCATGCACACGGCCAGAATCACCGCCTGGCCCAGGTCGATGACAGCGAGTGCTTTGAAACGCAACTCCCGCTGCAGCAGCGCGAATGGCACAGTCTTGAACGACGTGATGACAAAGGTTGTGCTCATTGCCGCGACGACGAGCGGCAATTGGGGAGCGTGGAAGAAGCGCCCCAACGGAATCGCCACGACGCAGGACGCAACCAAGCTGGCCAGCCCGAACAGCACCGCCAGGCCGTTGAGCTGGTTGATCTGCGCGACGCTCAGCTCGCGCACGGCCAGCACCGCGGTGCCCAGGCCAAACTCGGCTACCAGCGTGATCAGCCCGAGGTAGATCGCCGCCATACCCACGAGCCCGTAGTCCTCGGGGCTGAGCAAGCGAGCGACGATCAGCCAGGAGACCCAGCTGAGCACCTGGCCGGCCCATTTCGCCGCCGCAGTCCAGGCGACGCCGTGCAGGAGCGAGCGATCCAGGGCCCGCGCTTCGCTATGTGGACCGGACCCTGTCGCTTCGGAAACCACCGCCACGTGACGCACAGCCTACGCCCGGAAGCAAGAGCGAGACCAGCCCGGCCAGCGCGCTCTCGGTGGGCGGGTGTCGCGATCGCGCAACGGTCCAGGCAGGGGCACGTCCCTTGCACCGTGGGCCTGCCGCGAGCGCCGATGCGAGGACCGTCGTAGGACTCGGGCGGCCATCGGAGCACGCTGTAAAATCGCGCCGCTTGAGTTGTGTCTCGCGAGGTCGAGGACGAGGGCATGTGCGGGATCGTGGGGATCGTCAAACTGAACCAGCGGGAAACCGTGGACGAGGCGCGTCTCAAGCGGATGCGGGACGTGCTGCGCCACCGCGGGCCGGACGGCGAGGGGCTCTGGATCGAGGGACCGGTGGGGCTGGGGATGCGCCGGCTCGCGATTGTGGATGTGCTCGGAGGCCGTCAGCCGATGGCCAACGAGGATGGGACGGTGTGGATCGTCTACAATGGCGAAGTCTACAACCACGCCGACCTGCGGCCCGGGCTGGAGCAGCGCGGTCACTGCTATCGCACCCGCAGCGACACCGAGACGATACTGCATCTGTACGAGGAGGAAGGGGAGCGCTGCGTCGAGCGGCTCCAGGGGATGTTTGCGTTTGCGCTGTGGGACCGGAAGCGCGGACGGTTGCTGCTGGCGCGCGACCGGCTCGGCATCAAGCCGCTCTACTACGCCTGGACCGATCATGAGCTCGTATTCGGATCGGAGATCAAGGCGATTCTTGCCGGAGGATCCGTTCGCCCGGCGCTGAACGAGGCGATCGTCCCCGAGTTCCTGGCGACGGGATTCGTGGCCGGAGAAGAGACGTTTTTCCACGGGGTGCGCAAGCTGTTGCCGGGGCGGACCCTGTCGTGGTCATGCGCCGACGGACCCCGGCAACGCCGCTACTGGCAGTTGTCGATGACGAGCGACGACGGCGCACCGAGGACGCTCGCGGACTGCGGACGCGACGTGCGTGCCCGGCTGGCGGAGGCGGTCCGGAGCCACCTCATGAGCGACGTGCCGATCGGGCTGTTCCTGTCGGGCGGGATGGATTCGAGCGGGCTGGCGGCCCTCATGGCGCCGATGGTCAAGGAGCCGATCCGCACGTTCGCCGTCGGTTTTTCCGATCCCGAGGCCAACGAGCTCGCCTACGCCCGCTTGGCCGCCCGCGCGGTCGGAGCGGAGCACCACGAATTGGTGGTCGCCCCCGCGGAGTTCTTCGGCGCGCTACCCCAGCTCGTCTGGCATGAAGACGAACCGATCAGGTTTCCCTCGAGCGTTCCGCTCTACTTCGTCTCGCGCCTGGCGCGCGAGCACGTCAAGGTCGTGCTCACCGGCGAGGGGGCCGATGAGCTCTTCCTCGGCTACGAGCGCTATTGGGTGACGGCCTGGAACGAGCGGCTCGGGCGAGCCTATTGGGCCCTGACCCCTCAAGCCCTTCAGGGAAAGGTGAAGAAGCTGGTGAGCCGACTCCCGCGGCCGGTGCGTCGCTACGCGGCGCGGACGTTCTTGGCGCTCCGGCCCGGTCCGCGGGAGCTGTTCTACGAGAACTGGGCCATTTTTCCGGTGGCTCTGCAGCCCCAGCTGCTGTCCGATCCGGACCTCCTGAGCGCGCGGGACCCCTACGCCGAAGGACTGCACGCCTACGAGGAGGCCACCGGCGGCACGCTGGAGCGGATGAGCTACGCGGATGTCCAAACGTACTTGGTCGAGCTCCTGATGAAGCAGGATCAAATGAGCATGGCCGCATCGATCGAGAGCCGGGTGCCTTATCTGGACCACGAGTTCGTCGAGCACGTCGCGGCGATGCCCGGCCGCAACAAGCTGCATGCTTGGCAGACGAAGGCCGCGCTGCGGGCCGCGCTGCAGGATCTCGTGCCGCGCGAAATCCTGACCCGACGGAAGATGGGCTTCCCCGTTCCCGTGAGTCGATGGTTTCGCGACCGGTTCTGGCCGGTCGTGGACCAATTCGTCTTGGGGCCGCGAGCACTCGGGCGCGGGCTGTTCCAGGGGGCATTCCTCAGGCGCCTTGCGGAAGAGCACAGGGCGGGGACCTGGGAGCACGGCCTTCGCCTCTGGCTGCTCGTGAATCTCGAGATCTGGCAGCGGGTTTTCGTGGATGGCGAGGCTGTCGTGGACGTGATGCGGCCCATGGAAGGCAGATGCGCATCCTCTGGGTGAAGGTCGACGGGCTCTGGCCGCTCAACAGCGGCGGGCGACTGCGGAGCCTCCACATGATCGCCGAGCTCACCCGTCGGCATCGCGTGACGGTGGTGACGGCGCACGGCCCGCAGGACGACGCGGGAGGGCTGGCGGCCCGGCTGGCGGCGTGCGAGCGGGTGATATCGTTGCCGTACGCGGCCCCGAGACATGGGAGTGCCCGCTTCGCGTACGCATTGGTCAGATCCTGGCTCTCGCCGCTTCCCGTCCATATCCGCAAGTGGCGCAGCCCGGCGGTGCGCCAGGAGGTAACGCGACTCCTCGGGACGGAGCCGTTCGATCTCTGCGTGGCCGACTTCCTCATCAGCACCCCGAACGTGCCGCTCGATGGGTCCGTCGCGACCGTCCTGTTCGCTCACAACGTGGAGCACATGATCTGGAAGCGGCTGCGCCAGGTCGAATCTCGGTGGTGGCGGCGCGCCCTCCTCGAGCTCGAGTGGCGGAAGATGCACAGGTACGAAGCCCGGACCTGCATGCGGCTCCCACTCACGATCGCCGTTTCCGAAGCGGATCGTTCGCTGCTCGCCACGCACGCCCCCGGGGCGAGGGTCTGCGCCGTCCCCACCGGTGTGGACACCGCGTACTTCGCACCCAACGGATCGAAGGAGCAGTCCGGGGCGCTCGTGTTCACGGGCGCGATGGATTGGTTTCCCAACGAGGACGGCATCGCGCACTTCGTCGAGGCGATTTTCCCCAGCATCCGCGAGGCGGTGCCTGACGCAACGTTGACCGTGGTTGGGCGGAATCCCGGTCCCCGCGTGCAGCGGCTGGCGGCGGTCCCAGGCGTTCATATCACGGGGACTGTGAACGATGTCCGGCCGTACGTCGCTCGAGGGGCCGTGTACGTGGTGCCGCTCCGGGTCGGCGGCGGGACGCGCCTCAAGATCTTCGAGGCGCTCGCGATGGGGAAGGCCGTGGTGTCTTCGACCGTGGGCGCGGAGGGCCTGCCGCTCACGCCGGGCACGCATTTCGTTCAGGCGGACGACCCGGCACAGTTCGCCAACGCGGTCGTCGCACTGCTGCGAGATCCCGCCCGCCGCCGCGCGCTGGGCAGCGCCGGACGGAGCCTGGTGGAGCAGCG
>WNFY01001793.1_pt1 | contig 20383 bp, 18 predicted proteins | sample 5400091 | NCBI WGS metagenome assembly WNFY01 (sample SAMN13153364, study PRJNA577476) | soil metagenome | isolation source: 60 cm soil or saprolite under grassland replicate 1 | place: USA:California | collected 2016-06-15
GTGCGGGGCGCGTTCGCCCAGAGGCGATGCCAGGTGGGCGTCCGCCCGAGCTCGACAGCGTTCCCCTCCCGGCCGGGACGGAAGCCCCAGCCGTCGAGCACGATCAGGACGACCGGGGTGCGCGGCCCATGCCTCTTTGCCATAACAAGAAATATGGCCTCGAATGGCCACCGCTGGACCATCCAAACGCACAGGTAGCGCAGTGGCACTTTCTTCGTTGTTGATTGTAGATTCGCGGCTGTGACCAGCACCCTCCGCGTCAGGGCATGAGATCGTCGGTTGGGTACCGGACGAGACGGGCGGCTACCGCGGCCAGATGGCGATCCTCGTGAAGCGAAACGGGCTACTTGGGACCGCCTATATGGCCGCGATCAGGCCATTGCGGCGCCTGATCATCTATCCGGCGATAATGCGACAGATCGGGCGAGACTGGCGCAAGCCGACCCATGAACTCATAGATGAGTTACCACCGTTACGGCCGTTGGCCAGCGGGCGCGTACAGCTCGGCATGCATGAATCCACGCAGCTCCGGGAAGCGCACGGTCGCGTCGCTCCAAGGCTTGTGGAACAGAGCCTGCGAGGCTGCGTCGAGTTCCCTTTGGAAGGTGCCCTCCGCGGACGGCGTTGCCACCTCCACGATGACGACATGCGTGTTCTCCCCGGAGCCGGCAATCTTGGTGAGCAACAAATATGACACGACTGCCTTACGCTTCACCAACTCGTCGAACACTGGGGTCACGACATCGACGAGCGCCGAATCGTATGCCTTCTCCTGGCCGGGCCGGACCTGATAATAGTTGACGTGATAGAAGTGGCCATGTCTCGCCTGACCGACCAGCGGGGCGGCGAGCACAAGGAGGCCGACAAGAATGGGAAGCGTGCAGCGCACAAGGCGCGCGCCGTGGACCAGCACGAAGGTGGTGTCCGTTGACATGTTCGCCTCCGAGGGGAAAAGTGATGCAGAGGCTGCGGGGCTGAGGTAAGCACGTTGCGCTAGGATAACGGGCAACGGCCCCTTCGCCAGAGCCAGGTTGGGGAGGAGGCCGGGGTGCGCGGCCCATGCCTCTTTGCCATATTGGAGGGGATGCAATCTAGCCGGGCCCTCCGCGCCCTTCCAGTTGTGCTGGGGCTCGTCACACCCCTGTCGCTCGCCGCCCAAGCACGCTACCGCGTCACCACGGACGGGGCCTGGTTCTCCCAGGAGCCGGGTGGAAAGCGCCTGGCGCGCCTGGCGCGCGGGGCCGTGCTCATGGGCGGCGAGGCGCAAGGCGACTGGCAGGGCGTGATGCTGGAAGGCTGGATCTTCACAACGTCGGTGGGCCCGACGCCGCGCGCGGGCTACGACCTCACGGTGACGCGCGCGCCGGAGGAGAACCTGCGCTCCGCGCCCGCGGGCGCGCTCATCGGGAAGTTGCCCCAGGGGTTCCTCCTCAACAGGGTCGCAGAAGGCACGTCGGGTCGCTGGGTTCACGTGACGCGCGCCGGCTGGGTGGAAAAGACGGACCTCGAATCGGTCGCGCAGGTCGCGAGCTCGCGTACCGCCGCGCCCGACTCGGACACGATCCAGGTGCGGCCGACCCTCGTCCCCAAGTCCCCGGTCGCGCCGGCCACGGGGCATGGGTCAATGGCCGGTTCACCGGACACGACCGCCAGCTCCTCCGCCCCCGTGGATCCCTCCCGCGTCGAATCCGCCCGGCGCACGGTGCTGTACCGGTCGCCGGAGGGGCAGCCGGCGGGGACGCTCGCGCCGTCGGCGCCGCTGCGCGTGCTGGGGCGCTCGGGCGAGTGGACACGGGTGGAGCTCGAGGGATGGGTCAAGAGCGCGGACCTGGAGATCGCACCACCCGGTGTGCTCGTGGGCATCACCGCCGCCGAGCTGCGCACCGACCCGCAGCGCTATGCCGGTCAGGTGCTCCGCTGGACGCTGCAGTTCATCTCGACGCAGCAGGCCGACGAGCTGCGGCCGGAAATCCCGAACGGCGCGACGTACTTCCTGGCGCGTGGGCCACTCCCCGAGCGGGGGTTCGTGTACGTCGTGGTCCCCGAGGCGAAGCGCCCGCAGCTCGAGACGCTCACGCCCCTCGCCACCATCCAGGTCACCGCGCGCGTGCGCGTCGGCCGCACCCGGTTCCTCGGCAACCCGGTGCTCGACATGATCAGCCTCGAGACCCTGCCATGAACGAGATCCTGCGTGACCGCCTCCTGCGAAAGCTCGACGCGCTCCCCGACGACAAGGCGTATCAGGTGCTCGACTACGTCGAGTTCCTGGAGTCGAAGTACGCCGAGCGGCAGGCCGGCGCGCCGCCGTTCCAGCGCGTGGCCGAAACGCTCGAAGACACGCTGCGAGCGGGCCGCGTCCCGGTCAACATCATCAAGGGCACGATGGACGCCGTGGGCAAGGCGGGAAAGTTGCTCGAGAAAGTGGCGGCCGCGGGGAAGGCAGCAGTGGAGGCGGCGAAGGACAAGGTTGAGGAAACGCCACCCCCCCAGTAACTTTCGCCATGGGAACCTTCCGCCCCACAGCCGCCCTCACATTTGACGACGTTTTACTCGTTCCGCGGCTCTCGAGCGTGCACCCGCGGAATGTGGACGTGCGCTCGCGCTTCACCCGCGGCATTCCCCTCAACGTCCCCCTCGTGTCCGCCGCGATGGACACGGTCACCGAATCGGAGATGGCGATCGCGATCGCGCGTGAGGGCGGCATCGGCGTGATCCACAAGAACATGCCGGTCGACCGCCAGGCGGCCGAAGTGGACAAAGTGAAGCGCAGCGAGTCGGGGATGATCCTGCACCCGATCACGCTCGGGCCGGACCGGCCGCTGCGCGAGGCCGTGCGCCTGATGGAGGGGTTCCACATCTCGGGGGTGCCGATCGTGGACGACGCCGGGCGCCTGGTGGGTATCATCACCAACCGCGACCTGCAGTTCGAGCGCGAGCTCGACCGCCCGATCCGCGACGCGATGACGAAGGACCGCCTGGTGACCGCGCCGGTGGGCACGGGACTCGACGAAGCGGAGCGGATCCTCGGCAAGCACCGCATCGAGAAGCTTCCGGTGGTGGACGAGCACGGTGTCCTCAAGGGTCTCATCACCATCAAAGACATCTTCAAGCGCCGGCGGCACCCGCACGCCAACAAGGATCAGCACGGCCGGCTGCGCGTCGCCGCCGCGGTGGGCGGAACCCCCGATGCCCTGGCTCGCGCGCGGGCGCTCATCGACGCGGGGTGCGACGTGATCGTCGTGGATTCGGCGCACGGCCACTCCGAGGGCGTGCTCAAGACCGTCGCCTGCCTGCGCGAGGCGCATCCCGACGCGCAGCTGGTGGGCGGCAACGTGGCGACGGAGGCGGGCGCGCGGGCGCTGGTCGAGCGCGGCGTGGACGCCGTGAAGGTGGGGGTGGGCCCGGGGTCGATCTGCACCACGCGCGTGGTCACCGGCGTCGGCGTCCCACAGATCACGGCCATCGTCGACGGCGTGCGGGGGGCGGGGCAAGGTGACATTCCCGTGATCGCCGACGGCGGCATCAAGTACTCGGGTGACGTGGTGAAGGCGCTCGCCGCGGGTGCCGAGAGCGTGATGATGGGCTCGATGCTCGCGGGCACGGAGGAGAGCCCGGGGGAGTCGTTCCTGCTCGAGGGCCGGCGCTTCAAGGTGATCCGCGGCATGGGTAGCCTCGGCGCGATGGAGGAAGGCTCCGCCGATCGTTACTTCCAGGAGGGGGAGGTCTCGCCGTCCAAGCTCGTGCCCGAGGGCATCGAGGGACGCGTGCCCTACCGGGGCCCGGCGTCCGACGTGCTCTTCCAGATGGTGGGTGGGCTCCGCAGCGGCATGGGCTATTGCGGGGTGTGCGACATCAAGGCGCTCCGCACCGAGACCGAATTCATCCAGATCACGACGGCGGGGTTGCGCGAATCGCACCCGCACGACGTCGTGATCACGCGGGAAGCGCCCAACTACTCGATGTAGGCAAAGTCGGAGCGCTGTCGCGTTGACGCATCGCCCGGGTCCGGGCTGAGCACGCGTGCGGCACGGCGCGCCCCTTGCGGCCCAATCTGAGCGCCATGAGCGCTTCCTCCCGCCGAGCGGCGGTCGCGCTGATCGTCACCTTCCTCTTGGGCCGGTCGCTTCGCGGCCAAAGTGGGGCGGACACCGTCACAACTGCGTCCCCCCGGTCCACCATCGACGCCGCGGCGGTCACGCGCGAGCGTGGCGCCCGCAGTTTGACCGACATCCTCATCAGCCGGGTCCCCGGCCTCCTCCTTGTCCCGGCCTCCGGCGTGAACGGCATGGGGTCGCGGATTCGCCTACGGGGCGTGCAGAGCCTGGTGGCTGACCGGGCGCCCCTCGTGCTGTTGGACGGCATGCGCATTGAGGCGGGGGAGGATGCCTTCTCGCCCAGCGCCCCGCCCGGCTTTCCGTTCGGCTCTTATCAGCAAGCGCTCCCTCCCGGTCCCCTCCGGCTGGACGACCTCAACCCCGACGACGTCGAGTCGATAGAGGTCATCTCGGGGGCGGCTTCCGCGGCGATCTACGGCCCCGGAGCCCAGGCCGGCGTGATCCTGATCCACACGAGGCAGGGTCGTGCCGGCCCGCCGCGCTGGGACGGCTACGTCGAAGGGGGCGTGAGCGCGGAAACGACGCCCTGGCCGGCCAACTTCGGCGGCGTCGACAGCGACAATCCCGACCCTCGGTACCAGCACGGAGCCTGCGGCCTCTGGAACGAGGCGAACGGATTCTGCCGCCAGGACTTCGTGCAGCAGTTCAATCCGCTCGAGCAACGCAACCCGTTCCGTACGGCCCTGCGCCGGCAGTACGGGCTGAGCGTGTCGGGCGGGACCACGTGGGGTGACTATCGCGTGTCCGGGACGTTCGCGGGGGATGCCGGCCCGTACTCCTCGAGCGTCACCTCACCCGACCCCAACTACTACCGTCGCTTGAGCGGCCGCCTGAGCGCTCGCCTGCGCCCCTGGCCCACCCTCCAGCTCGCCCTGAACGCCGCCCGCTTGTCGGACGACCTTCGCCTCCCGCCGGACCTGCCTCAACAGGTTGCCGTCGGGCCGAGCGACAGCACCGGGTTCGATTGGAGCGGGATGTTCCGGCTGCGGAACGCGGAAGCGGTGGAGCGGCGGACGACCATGGTCGAGGCGCGCTGGAGCCCGCTGTCGTGGGTTGCGCTCCACGGGCTCGCCGGGTTCGATGCGCTCAACCAGAGCGACACCGCGCTCTCGCCCTATCTCGCCAGCACGCCCTCACTCTTGGGGTCGTTGAGCGAAGGCGCGCTCTGGTCACGGCACCGCACCCTGGAGCTGTCGGCCTCCGCGACCGGGGCCCTTTCCGCGATGGTGTCTTCGACGACCACCTTCGGCGTGCAACAACTGCGCGACAGCCTGCGACAAGAATGGTCCAGCCAGATCGATCAGGGAACCGGGTTCGGCGGCGGACCCGTTTCGGGCGCCGGTCAGTGGCGCTGGGGCAATTCATTCGGCTACTACATCGACGAACGGCTCGCGCTGGGCCGCAGAGTGGCCGTGGGCGCGGCGGTGCGCCACGACCACTTCAAAGAGCTGCAACGCAGCGCAACCTACCCGAGCTTCACGGCCACCTGGGTTGCACATGCTGCTCCCGACTCCGCTCCCCTGGGTCGCCTCGCATTCCGCGCGGCGCACGGGTCGGCCGGGCCACGGCCGTTCGCAGATGCCCCTGAGGTGTTCGTGCCCATCGGCACGCCCATTCCGCACATCGATCCCGAGCGCACGACGTCGACGGAGCTCGGCGCCGACGCGACCCTGTTGCGGGGCCGGGTGGATGCGCAGGTGACGTACTACACGGCGCGCTCTCACGTGTTTGACGTATCGGTCTCCCCCGGCGTCGGCATCTTCTCCAACAGCGGCACGATCCGCAATCGGGGGATCGAAGCCACGTTCACCGGAAAGGTGCTGAGCGGTCCTGCGGCTGTGTGGGACGTGACGCTCTCGCTGTGGGGGAACCAGAACCGGGTGGTCGAGCTCGGGCTGTCGCGAGCAATCGTTTTCGGGCAGCAGCAACGCGCGGTGGTCGGATATCCCGTAGGGGGATACTGGGCGTGGGCGATACGCGGCTTCGCCGACGCGAACGGGGACGGCATCATCGTACCGTCCGAAGTAGTGGTCGGACCCGAACCGGTGTGGGCGGGCACGCCCTATCCAACCCAGGGGGCGATGCTCACGTCGGAGTGGAGCCTGGGCCGCGCGTTCCGGGCGGCGCTGACGCTCGATTACCGCGCGGGGCAGCGCCTGTTCAATGAAGCCGCCTTCTACCGCTGCCGCTATGGTACGTGCCGGGCCGCTGTCGATCCGCGGACCCCGCTCGCCGAGCAGGCTCGCGCCGCCGTCCTTTACCCCACGACCGACTACTTCGAAGACGCCGACTATCTCAAACTGCGCGAGATCTCCCTGTCGTTCGCCACGCCGCCCAAGCTGGCGGCGGCGCTGCGCGCCCGCGCGGCCACGATCACCCTTGCCGGTCGCAATCTCGCGACCTGGACCGGGTACTCGGGCGGCGATCCCGAGTCCGGGAGCTACGGCACCATGGTGCCCGGACAGCCGCGGACCATCGCCGATGACGGCGCACTCCCGGTGCCGCGCTCGTGGACGCTGCGCCTCCAGCTCGCCTATTGACTTGACAGGCCCGCCACGCGGGCCTACTCTAGCCGCCATCTCGCCGTCCACCCGCTGTCCGCTCGAACCATCCGAGGATCCATGAATCTGCTCCGACGGAAGAGCGTCACCGAGCTGCAGCAGGAGGCCCTGACCGATCACAGCCTCAAACGGGCACTCGGTGCCCTCAACCTCACGATGCTGGGCATCGGCGCCATCATCGGCACGGGGATTTTCGTGCTGACAGGAACGGTGGCGGCGCAGAACGCGGGTCCCGCGGTGGTGCTGTCGTTCGTGCTGGCCGGCGTGGCGTCGATCTTCGCCGCGCTCTGCTACTCGGAGTTCGCTTCGCTCGTCCCGATGGCCGGTAGCGCGTACACCTACGGTTACGCCACGCTCGGCGAGATCTTCGCGTGGATCATCGGGTGGGATCTGGTGCTCGAGTACGCACTCGGAGCGGTCACGGTCGCGATCGGGTGGTCGGGCTACGTCGTCAGCTTTCTAAAGGACGTCGGCATCAACGTTCCGTGCTCCCTCGCCGCTGCGCGAGGTGTGGTCGCCCCGCAGTGCACCGAGCCGGCCGTGTTCAACCTTCCCGCCATCATCATCATCGCGCTGGTGACGACGCTGCTCGTGATCGGGATCAAGGAGTCCGCCAACGTCAACAACGTCATCGTGTTCATCAAGGTGGCCGTCGTCCTCCTGTTTATCGTCGCGGCGGCGCACGCGGTGAACCCGGCCAATTGGCATCCCTTCATGCCGCCGAACACGGGGAATCGCGGCGAATTCGGCTGGACCGGGGTGATGGCGGGCGCCGGTCTGGTGTTCTTCGCCTACATCGGCTTCGATGCCGTCAGCACCGCCGCCCAGGAAGCAAAAAACCCCCAGAAAGACATGCCCGTCGGGATCATCGGGTCGCTGCTCATCTGTACCGTGCTCTACATTCTGGTGTCGGGCATCGCGACGGGCGTCATGTCGTACAAAGACTTGAACGTGCCGGACCCGATCGCCGTCGCGGCGGATCGTGCCGGCCTGGGGTGGATGTCCTCGCTGATCAAGCTCGGCGCCATTGCCGGACTCTCGTCCGTGATCCTGGTCATGTTGCTCGGTCAATCACGCGTGTTCTACTCGATGGCGCGCGACGGACTGCTGCCGCCGTTCATCAACAAGGTCCACCCGAAGTTCCAGACGCCGTACCTCACGTCGATCGTCACGGGTATCGTGGTCGCCATCGTGGCATCCCTGCTGACGGTTCGGGAAGCCGGCAACCTCGTGTCGATCGGCACGCTGCTCGCGTTCGTGATCGTGTCGATCGGGGTGATGGTGCTGCGCGTGCGCGAGCCCACCTTACCACGGGCCTTCAAGACGCCGGCCGTCTTCGTCGTCGCGCCGCTCGGTGCGTTGTCCGCCGCGTACCTCATGATCTCGCTGCCGTGGACCACCTGGCGGCGGCTCATCATCTGGTTCGTGGTCGGCATGGTCATCTACTTCATGTATGGCGTGCGCTTCTCCAAACTGGCCAAGAAGACCTGACGCGATGCGGGCGCGCTTCAAGTGGGTTGGGCTCTGGACAGTGCTCGGGCTCGTCTCGGGTGTCCAGCTCTTCTTTGCCGAGCAGCGCCTGGCGCTACATCCGTACGGGTGGTGGCAGGCGCTCGCGACTACGCTACCCGCGTGGTACGTATGGGCCCTGCTCGCGCTCGTCGTCGCATGGCTGGGCCGCCGCTTTCGAGTAGACCGCGTCAACTTCGGCCGCCACTTCTTCATTCATCTGGGCGCGAGCCTCGACTTGGCGCTGCTCCAGCTTGTCGCCGCGGTGGGCGTGCAGGACCTGCTGCATGCGATGGCCGGTGAGCCGTTTGAGTTCGCGCAGAAGCTCGTCGACAACTTCACGCTGTTCTACCACTGGAACGTCCTCGTCTACTGGACGATCCTGGCCGTCGTGCACGCACGGGACTACCACCGGGACCTGGAAGAGCGCCGCGCCGCACTGGCGGGGCTCGAACGGCGGCTCGCGGCGAGCCCGGTGACCGAGCGCCTGCTGGTGGAGAACGACGGCCGCAGCGTCTTCGTGCGGACGAACGACGTCGACTGGATGGAGGCGGCGAAGAACTATGTCCGCCTTCACGTAGGCGACCGCACCCACGTGCTCCGGGCCACGCTGAGCGCGCTCGAGCAGCGGCTCGACCCGGAGCGGTTCCGCCGCATCAGTCGATCGACACTGGTCAACCTTGACCGGGTGCGCGAGGTGCAGCCGTGGTTCCACGGTGACGCGGTCGTGATCCTCGACGGCGGCGCCCGGCTCCCGCTGTCGCGTCGCTACCGGGCCAACCTGCTGGGAACGCCCGTCTCGTAGAACGCGCCAGCCGAGTTCCTCCACGGTTGGGATCCATCCTTTAGTTCCCCCTCTCCGGAACGGAGAGGGGGACAGGGGGTGAGGACCGGAACGGAGAGGGGGACAAGGGGGTGAGGACCTAACTCCCGCTCGTCCCGCTCGCAGTCCCGGTCGTCCCACGGCCGTTGGGAACCCGACCGACGTTCCCCAGATTCACCGGATGACCCTCTTCGCCACCAAGCCGATCGCCGCGCTCCGCGCCCAAGCGGAGGCGCGCGGTGAGCACGCCCTGACCCGGGCGCTCGGGCCGCTCAATCTCGTCACGCTCGGCATCGGTGCCGTCATCGGCGCGGGGATCTTCGTGATCACGGGGCAGGTGGCCGCGCTGTACGCCGGTCCCGCGGTGCCCCTCTCGATGATCCTCGTCGGCGTCGCCTGCGCCTTCGCAGGGCTGTGTTACGCCGAGATGGCGAGCGCCGTGCCCGTCGCGGGCAGCGCCTACACGTACGCCTACGCCACCATGGGCGAGCTCGCGGCCTGGATCATCGGGTGGGACCTGGTGCTCGAATACGCCGCCGGCGCCGCCACGGTGGGCGTCGGCTGGTCGGCGCACTTCGTGTCCCTGCTGGGGCTGTTCGGCGTGCAGATTCCCGCGAGCCTCACGGCCCCGCCCACCCAGCTGTGCACGGTCGCGCAGGTGGCCGCCCACGCCGGGGGCTGCGCCCACCCGGGGCTGAACCTGACCGGCGCGATCATCAATCTCCCGGCCGTGCTCATCGTGGCGCTGATGTCCGCCGTGCTGGTGATCGGGATCCGGGAGTCGGCGCGGGTGAACAGCCTCATCGTGATCCTCAAGGTCGCGATCGTCCTGCTGGTCGTGCTCGTCGGCCTGTCGCATGTCAAGCGGGCCAACTGGACGCCCTTCATCCCCCCCAACACAGGGGAGTGGGGCACCTACGGCTGGTCCGGCGTCTTGCGGGGCGCAGGGCTCGTGTTCTTCTCCTACATCGGGTTCGACACGGTCTCGACCGCGGCACAGGAATCGAAGAATCCCCAGCGCGACATGCCCATCGGCATCCTCGGCTCGCTCGCCGTCTGCACGCTGCTGTACGTCGTCGTGTCGGCCGTGCTGGTGGGCGTGGTCCCCTACGGTGAGCTCAACATCCCGGCGCCGATGGCGTACGCGATGGAGCGGATCGGCGCGCCGTGGTGGATTCGCGTCTCGCTAGACGTCGGTGCGGTCCTGGGTATCGGCTCCGTGATCCTCGTGATGCTCTTGGGACAGTCCCGCGTCTTCTACGCGATGTCGCGCGACGGTCTGCTCGGGCCCTGGGCCGGCAAAGTCCATCCGCGGTTCCGCACGCCGTACCTCTCTACGATCTATACCGGCATCGCGGTATGCGTCGCAACCGGGCTGTTGCCGCTGCAGCTGCTCGGCACGTGGGTCAACATCGGCACGCTGCTCGCGTTCGTTCTGGTGTGCGCCGGCGTGTGGATATTGCGGCATACGAGTCCCGACCTGGAGCGGCCGTTCCGGACTCCCCTGGTGCCGCTCGTCCCGATTCTCGGGATGGCGTCGTGCCTCGGCCTGATGCTCACTCTGCCGGCCGATACCTGGGTCCGCTTGGCCGTATGGCTGGCGATCGGTCTCGTGATCTATTTCCGGTACGGCCGGAGGCATAGCGGGTTGGGAAAATAAGAGAGACGTCGAGCGAGGGCGTCGCGCAAAGACGTCACGCAGAAGCGTCACGCAGAACCGTCGGCCCAACCGGCGGTTCTGTCGTTTTGGCGCTCAGCATCGTACGTTTAGTGAACATCCGGCATCGGGTGATGAGAGCGGGAGGTGTCATGAAACTCTGGTCGTGCTGTGTTGTGGTCGCGGCAGCCGCTTGTGGCGGGGATAAGGTAAGCGGGCCAGCCCCGTGTGACACTTACCGGGGCGGGATAATTGGGACAGGTGCCTTGCCCGGCTCGTACGCGCTCCAGTCGGTTTGCTCGGGAATGAAGCCCGATCAGCCTGGGGCTAGCGGTAGCGTCACCATCACAGATGCAGACTTCACAGCCTCGATCGGCACCGTCACCTACACCGGCGCGTACACGCTCTCCAGTCCCGACGGGATCACGGTCAACTTGACCAGCCCCCTGTCGACCCAATTGGTCGGGACGTACCGGCTCCGGAACGACAGCCTCGCGGTTAGCGGGACCGTGGCGGGTCAACGCCTTTCCCTCGTCGGGACCCGCGTTCCGTAGAAGAAATGGGTTCGCGCAACGCCTTTGCGCGACGTTTTTGCGTGACGTCTTTGCGTGACGCCTCTGCTTGACGCTTTTGTTTATCTTGATGCCATGACCACGAACGGCGTCTCCGTGCCACCGGAGCGGGCGCGTGCCGCCGAGGCCGTAGCGGCCGTGCTCGCGCCCGGCCGGCGCGTCGCGCTCACGACGCACGTGAACGCCGACGGGGATGGGGTGGGCAGCGAGGTGGCGCTGTGGCATCTCCTCACCGCGCGCGGGCTGCGGGCGACAATCGCGAACCCCACGCCGATCCCCGACCGGTTTCACTTCCTCTTACCCGCGGGGGCTGACCACTCGGACCGCGCCGCCCGCGAGATCGAGGCGGCCGACGTCGTCGTCGTCCTCGACATTTCCGACCTGAGCCGGCTGGGCGATCTGGCGCGCACGATCACCCAGTCGCACGCCGTGGCGTGCATCGACCACCACGTGAGCGGGGGCTCGCTGCCCGGTGGCCCTCGCCTGGTGGCGCCCGAGGCGGCCGCCACCGCCGAGCTGGTGTTCGACTTGGCGAGCGCCCTGGAGTGGCCGCTCCGCCCCGAGGCGGCCCGCGCGCTGTACGTGGGCATCCTCACCGACACGGGCGGGTTCCGGTTCGCGAACACCACTCCGCGCGTACTGCACGTCGCGGGCGCGCTGCTCGAGCGCGGCGTCGATCCGGAGTCGATCTACGAGTCGGTGTACGCGAGCGCGCCCGAGGGTCGCGTGCGTCTCACCGCCGAGGTGCTCGGCACGCTGGTGGTCGAGCCGGAGCACGGGCTGGCGTGGGTGACGGTGCCGCCGGACGCGCTGCAGCGGCACCGCGCCACCGCCGACGACCTGGCCGGCATCGTCGAGTATCCCCGCTCCATCGCGGGGGTGCGGCTGGCCATGCTGTTCCGTCAGCTCGCGAACGGCAAGGTGAAGGTCAGCTTCCGCTCGCTCGGCGACGTGGATGTCGCCGAGCTGGCGCATCGGTTCGGCGGCGGGGGACACCGCAAGGCGGCAGGGGCGTCGCTGGAGGGCTCGCTTGCCGAAGCACAGGTACAGGTGCTGGCGGCGGCGCGGGAGTATCTCAACGGGCGGTAGTGTTTCGCAGGAAGGCCCGTACGAAGTTTCGCTTGGAAAAGTCCCCACCGGTCCACACACGCCAGAAGAGATCGTTCCCCGGGAGCGCGCGCGCGACGGCGGTGTCGCTCCACCCGCGACCGTGCAAGTCGTGGACCCGCCCGCCCAAGTCGACCAGGAAGGCGTGCTTGTCGCGCAGTCGCGCCGCGCCCTGCTCCACACGCCCGCGGTGCTGGCAAAACAGCACCCGCGGCTCGAGCGCCAGGACCCGCCGCAACGAGTCCATCATCGCGTACACGTCCTCGTCGGCACGGAGGTAGCGGAGCCGGGGAGCGAGGTACAAGTCGCCCGAGAACAGCCAGCCGCGCTCGGGCTCGAATAGCGCCACGTGGTCGGTTGCATGACCCGGCGTGTGGATCACCTGGAACCGGAGGCGCGGCGTCTCGAGCCGCTCGCCGAGCGGCGCCGTGGGCGCCGGAGTCCGGGCGCCCCAGGCGACGCGGCGGTACAGCTGGGGGTGGGTGTCCGCCAGAGCGAGCCGCGATACGCCGTTCGGGTGCACCAGAGGCGTGATCCCCAGCTCCGCCGCCAGCAGCCCGTGGTTCCCGGAGTGGTCTTCGTGGTGGTGCGTGGTCACGCATTGCCGTACCGCGAGGTCGGAAACCAGCCGTCGCACGTCGCGGGCGAGGTTCGGCGGGCCTGAATCCACGAGCAGCCCGTCGACGAGATAGACACCGGTCCAGTAGATCGCCCTCCCGAATACCGTGCGGGCCATCCGGAAGTACCGCACGTCGCCGTAATCGACGCTGAGGATCATGCTCGGGAGTGTAATCGATGGATCGTCCGGCCGGGCCCCTTGCCGGGCGAGCGCCGTCGCGCCACCTTCGCGCACCATGAAACGGATCATCGGCGTCGCCGTGCTCGTCCTGGTGCTCGTGCTCACCGCCGTCGCGCTCGAGCGCACCTTCACGTTCCGCTCGCGCCAGCCCCAGGCGGCCCCGGTGGCGGTAGAGCCGCTGGACACCGCGGCGCTCGCTCAGCGCTTGGCCGGCGCCCTGCGTTTCAAGACCGTCTCCTATCAGGATTCGAGCCAGTTCGACGTCCGCGAGTTCGACGGCTTCCAGCTCTACTTACGGACCACGTTCCCCAGGCTCCATGCCGCGCTCAAGCTCGAGAAGGTGAACGGGTACGGCCTGCTGTACGAGTGGACAGGGTCCGATCCGAATCGGCAACCGATCGTCCTGCTCGCGCATCAAGACGTCGTGCCGGTAGAGCCCGGAACGGAGAGCCGCTGGACGGAGCCGCCCTTCGAGGGGCGGATCGCCGGCGGTTACGTGTGGGGCCGCGGCGCGCTGGACGACAAGGGGAGTCTCGTCGGGATTCTCGAGGCGGTGGAACACCTCGTCGCGGCGGGGACCAAGCCCCGGCGCACCGTGTATCTGGCGTTCGGCTACGATGAGGAGATCGGTGGGCGGCGCGGGGCGGCCCGCATCGCGGACCTGCTGGCGTCGCGCAATGTACACCCCGAGCTCGTGCTGGACGAAGGCGGCGCGCTCGCCAACGGATTGGTCGCCGGCATTTCGGCTCCCGTCGCGCTGATCGGTATCGCCGAGAAGGGGTACGTGACCGTAGGGCTCACGGCGCAGGCCGAGGGCGGGCACTCCTCGATGCCGCCGGACGAGACCGCGGTCGGTATCCTCGCCGCCGCGATCACGCGGCTCGAGCACCAGCAGATGCCGCGCGCCATTCGCGGGCCGACGGCCGCCATGTTCGACTTCCTGGGTCCGGAGATGCCGTTCGGCCCACGGCTCGTCATGGCGAACCGCTGGCTGCTCGGGGGGATCCTCGCGCGCAAGTTCGGCGCAACCCCGCAGGGAAACGCGATGCTCCGCACGACCACCGCGCCCACGGTGCTCCAGGCGGGCGTGAAAGAGAACGTGCTGCCGTCGTCGGCGCGCGCGCTCGTGAACTTCCGCATCCTCCCCGGCGACAGCGTGGGGAGCGTGGTCGAGCATGTGCGCCGGGCGGTGCACGACGCGCGGATCAGCGTCGAGCCCCTACAGGAGACGATGAGCAATCCCTCGGGCGTCACCCGTGTGGATGCCGAGCCGTTCCAGCTGCTGGCGCGTACCATTCGGCAGGTGGTTCCCGAGGCGGTGGTGACCCCCTGGCTCGTGGTGGGCGCCACGGACTCCCGGCACTACGCCCGGCTCACGCCCAACGTGCTCCGGTTCATTGGAGCGGCGATCGGCAAAGACGATCTACGCCGGGTGCACGGTACCGATGAGCGGGTCGGCGTGCAGGCGTACGCAGTCGCGGTCCGGGTGTACCTGCAGCTCCTGAAGAACGCGGCGCTCTGAGACGCGCCACTCCTCTTTAGTGCCGCCCCGCCGGCGACTGTGCCGGGAGATCCGGCGGATGGGTTGAGAAGCACTGCTGCCTTTGGTCGATCCCCCGAACGACCCTGATCGCGAGCACGGTCGCGACGATCCCGATGACGCTGCCGACCAGCGCCACGTCGGTGACGTTGGTCAGCTCGAGCGGCGTGCGGGCGTTCCGCGCGGTGGCCGCGACCACCGGCTCCAGCACCCCCCAGGTCAAGGACATGCCCCACCACCCCGACAGCAGAGCGGGGGCGGGCAGATCATCGTACCCGTCGCGGTCGTTCATCGATTCGCTGCGCAGCCAGAGGTCCTTCATGACCTGGTAACCAAGCACCAGGTTGATGAAGGGAATGAACCAGTAGCCGACGGCCTGGCGCGTGCTGAATCGCGACCGTTTCGAGCCGACGAGCGCGAGATTGCGGTACGCGCGCTGCAGCCACGTCAACCAGAGGATGCCGGTGCCGACGAGCGCCGCCAGTTTGAGCTTTGCGATCGCTGGTTGTGGCGCGGCAATCGGGGCGGCCTGGCCCGGGAACAGGGGCTCACCCGCCGCCGCGCGGAGCTCGGCGCGGTGCGAGAAGGTGGATGCGAGCGTCCCGGCCTCGAGCAGCAGGCAGGCGAACAAAAGGTAGGTCGTCCACCGCGCCACCGTGTGTTCCGCGCGGCGCGCCCTGCGCAGGTCTGGGGGCATGAAGCCGGTGACTGGGTCATCGCGAATGGGGCAATCCCCGTGCCCCTCCCGTTACCAGGACGAATGCGGGCACACCTGTCGCGCATCCGCAACGCCCGTGCCGGTGGTGACGTTTCTAGATAGCGGTGTTCACGAGCTCGGCCGGTGCCGCACGCGCCGCTTGCCACGCCGGCACAGCGCTCGCTACCCTCTGGCCGTATCCAGGAATGACAGGAGGAGAGAGATGAGACTGCACTACCCGTTGCTGCTCGCCGCGCTGCTCGCACTCCCGGTGTCTCTGGCCTACGCTCAGAACCCCTCGGGGCGTGGTCCCGGGCGCCGCATGCAGCTGGTTCTCAAAGACATCACTCTGACACCGGAGCAGCAGGCGAAAGTCGATTCGATCCAGACGCGCTATCGCACACAGATGCCGTCCTTCACGCCCGGGAGTTCGCCCGACTCCGCCACGCGAGAGAAAGTTCGGGGCCTGTTCCGCCACGAGTTGGATGACATTCGCGCCGTGCTGACTGCCGACCAGCAGAAGGTTTTTGACAAGAATTTGGCCGAGATGCGGCAAGGACGCCGGGGAGGGCCCTAAGCCCGCGGCGCGGCCCTTCCCGCGCGTCGTTGCCCACCCCGCTCGTCTCCCTCTAGCTTTCTCGGGTGGCCCCTTCCGACACTGTCCAGGCGCGGGTCGAGCGCGCCCTGTTGCAGCTCAAGAACCCTCGCAGCGGGAACGACGTCCTCTCGGCCGGCATGATCAAGGACCTCGCGGTGGCGCGGGACGGCACGGTCACGCTCACGTTCCTCCTCGGTCGCGATGATCCCGGGTCGCTCGCGCGCGAGGTGCGGAAGGCCGTCCAGAGTGTGGACGGCGTGACGGCGGTGCGCGTCAACGTCACCGACGCCAGCACCGCAGCGGCAGGCACCGCTCCCGGCCAAACCGCTCCCCGCTCCCCGGCCGCCGTCCCCCCGCCGCCGACGCCGGTCGAGCTCCCCCACCTCGGGACCGTCCTCGCGATCTCGTCGGGCAAGGGCGGGGTGGGAAAGCCGCCCATCTCCACGAACCTCGCCGTCGCGCTGGCGCGCTTGGGGGGAGGGGGGGGGCAGCGCGTGGGGCTCATGGATGCCGACATTTACGGGCCGAACATCCCGCGGATGATGGGTGTGGACCAAAAGCCCGAGGTGCGGGGCGGCAAGATCCAGCCGCTCGCGGCCCACGGCGTGAAGCTCATGTCGCTCGGGCTCATCGTCGAGCGGGACGCGCCCGCCATCTGGCGTGGGCCGATCATCATGAAGGTGATTCAGCAATTCGTGAAGGATGTGGATTGGGGAGAGCTCGACTACTTTCTCGTGGACCTGCCGCCCGGGACCGGCGACGCACAGCTCTCGCTCGCCCAGACGGTGCATATCCGCGCCGCGATCATCGTCACCACCCCGCAGGAAGTCGCGGTGGGCGATTCGCTGCGCGGCGCGAAGATGTTCGAGCGCGTCGGCATCCCGGTGCTGGGCGTGGTCGAGAACATGAGCTACTTCGTATGCCCCCATTGCGGCGAGCGCACGGAGGTGTTTCGGGCCGGCGGAGGGACGCGGCTCGCGGACGAGCTCGGCGTCCCGCTGCTCGGTCAGGTGCCGCTGCAGGCGCAGCTGGCCGATCTCGCAGACAGCGGCCGGCCGGTGGTCGCGGCCGATCCCGGCTCGCCGGCGGCGCAGGCCCTCGAGGCCGTCGCCCGGCGCGTCAGTGACGCGCTTGCCGCACTGCCACGCTGACGGTGCGGCTCCTGGTCGCCGCGCTCTACCTGCTGCAACACCCCTCCCCTCGCGCCGAGCGACCCGACGTGCGCGTCGGGCTCGACACGCTGTACGGCGGCGGCTTCCCCGCGGCCGCGGCGTACTTCGCCCGGCTCGCCGGAAGAGACTCGACCGACCCCGCGCCCGTGACGTTCGAAGCGAGCGCGTACATCTGGTGGGCCGCTGCGCTCGAGAACGACGCCTACGAGGCCGTGCGGATCGACTCGCTGCTCGATCTCGCGATCGCGCGCACCGGCGCCACATCCCCCGGCCCGGCCCACGACTTTTGGCTCGCCACCGCGCTGGGGTATCGCGCCCGCCAGCGCGACTTGCACGGGCATTCGTGGGCCGCCGCCAAGGACGGCAAGGCGATGCATGACGCCTATGCCCGCGTCCTGGCCGCCGACTCGAGCTGCACCGACTGCTACCTGGGCCTGGGCGTGTACCAGTACGGCCTGGCGCGCGCGAGCGCCCTCGCCCGCTTGGTCGCGAAGATCGTGGGACTGGGGAGTGGCAACGCCGCGCGGGGGATCGTGTACATGCGCCGGGCGGCCGCGGAGGGAGATCTGGCGCGGGTCGAGGCGGCGTGGGTGCTCGCAGCGGCGCTGGTGCGCGAGGCGGCGCGCGATCCGGCGCAGCGCGCTGCGCTCGAGCGGGACGCCCGCGATGTGGTGGTCCGTCTCGCCGCCCGCTATCCGGGAAATGCGGTTTTCCAACGGTTCTTGCGAGCTGTTCCCGACCCCTCCCCGTGAGCGTGGCGAGCACAAATCGCCCATGTGGCGACCACGCCACTCTACCATTACCGCCGGAAACCTTTACCATGTTGCGAATGGGACTCCAACAAGGGGCGGCGTCGGCTGACCCGCAGTGGGCTCGGTTGCAGGTCGACGTGAACTGTCGAGTGCGCCGCGGCGCCTGGTACCGGGTGGCGGATTTGACGTCCGCCGAAGCGAGGCTCGACGTCAACCGGGAGCAGATCCCTGTGCCGCGGACGTCCCTGAAGATCGTTACAGCACCGCCCCACTACTGGACGATCGTCGCCCGCCCGCACGATGCGAGAAGCCTGCCCGCGCAATGGGGCGACAAGTACGCCGTGTGCCCGGGCTGCCGCAACCGCATGGAGCTGAAAGGCGCGCCGCACACGATGCGCTGCGCCCGCTGCGAGTGCACCTTCCGCGTGGGGTGGGAGGAGTGGTTCATCGGGGTGGGTTGAGCGGCGGCAACGCCGTTCCGCCCATCTCATCCTTACGTACAGTCGAAGGCGCGCGCCCCGCCGTCCTGGAGACACTGAGGACTGGGATGGTGCAGTCGCGATTGCTCAGACGTCTGGGGTTGCTCGTAGCCCTCGCGGCCGGCTACTTCGTGGCCGGCAAGCTGGGGCTCGAGGTTGCGTACGTTCACCCCAGCGCCACCGTCGTGTGGCCCCCGTCGGGGCTCGCGCTCGCGGCGCTCTTGCTCGCCGGCTACGAGGTGTGGCCGGCCATTCTGCTCGGCGCCTTTCTCGTCAACATCACCACCGCGGGCTCCGTGGCGACGTCCGCCGCGATCGCGGCCGGCAACACGCTCGAAGGGCTCGTGGGCGCGTACCTGGTCAACCGGTTTGCCCGCGGCCACCGGGCGTGCGAGCGCGCGCGGGACGTGTTCAAGCTCGCGGGGCTCGCCGCGCTCGGCAGCACGGCGATCAGTGCCACGGCCGGCGTCGCCGCCCTCGCGCTCGCCGGCTTCGCGCGCTGGACCGACTTCGGGTCGATCTGGTCCACCTGGTGGATGGGCGATGCCGTGAGCGTCCTGGTCGTCGCGCCGGCGGTGCTCCTCTGGGCCGCGCGCCCCCGCGTGCATTGGACCCAACGCCAGGCGTTCGAGGCGGCCGCCCTCGTCGCCTGCGTCGTCATCATCGGGATCGCCGTGTTCGATGGGCTGGTCCCGTGGAAGGACAAGCATTATCCGCTGGAATTCCTGTGCGTCCCGCTGCTCTTGTGGGTGGCGTTCCGGTTCGAGCAGCGGGAGGCGGCGGCGGTCGTGGTCCTGCTCGCCGGCGTCGCGACCTGGGGTACGCTGCGCGGCTACGGACCCTTCGCCCGGCCGTTGTTCAACGAGTCCCTGCTCTTGCTGCAGGCGTTCCAGGGCGTCACGGCCGTCATCACCCTGGTCCTCGCCGCGGCGGTGGCGGAGCGGACGGAAGCGGTGGACCGGCTGCGCCGGCTGGCGGTGAGCGATCCGCTCACCGGGCTTTCCAACTACCGTCAGCTCGTCCACGCGCTCGACGCGGAGATCCGGCGGTCGTCCCGCACCGATCGGCCGTTCGCGGTGGTGCTGATGGACCTGGACGGCCTCAAGAAGATCAACGACCGCTATGGCCATCTGGTGGGCAGTCTGGCCCTGCGGCGCGTGGCGGAAACGCTGCTCGGCTCCTGCCGCGGGATCGACACCGCCGCGCGCTTCGGCGGGGACGAGTTCGCGCTGGTCCTGCCCGAGACCGGGGACGCGGCGGCGTGGCACGTGGCCCGGCGCGTCGCCGACCGGGTGGCGCGCGACGGCGAACAGCCGCCGCTCTCCGTGAGCGTCGGGGTCGGCGTGCATCCGCGCGACGGGGCGACGCTCGAGGCGCTCCTGAATGCCGCGGACCGTTCGCTGTACGACACCAAAGCCCGCCATCGCAGCCGGATAAAAGAACCCGCTCGTTGACCCCCGGCCCGGCGCCCCGGTAGCTTCCGGCGCCATGACGAGCACCACTCGCACGCCCGGCGCCCTCACCGTCGGGCCGCTCCGGCCCGTCATCCTGAAGCTGGCGGCGCCGGCGGTCGCGATGATGGCGTGCCACTTCTGCTTCAACCTCATCGATGCCATCTGGGTCGGCCGCCTGATCGGGCCCGCGGCCCTCGCCGCCGTCTCGACCGCCGGGTTCTACGTGTGGGTGCTCCTGTCGCTCGGGGAGATGGTGGAAGTGGGGCTGATCGCGGTCGCCGCCCGGCGCCACGGTGAGGGGCTGCCCGAGGCCGCCGCCCGCGCCGCGGGTGCCGCGGTCCTGTACGCTCTGGTCGCGGGGACCGTCGTGTCGCTCCTCGGGTTCGCGGTCACGGACGCCCTGTTTCACCTGATGGGCGTGCCGCGCGAGGTGGCGACGCTGGGGCGCGCGTACCTGGACACGTGGCTCCTGGGCGGACCGCTCGTGTTCGGGTTCTTCGCGATCGAGGCGACGTTCCGCGCCTCGGGCGACACGCGGACGCCATTCC
>WNFY01001794.1_pt1 | contig 20382 bp, 18 predicted proteins | sample 5400091 | NCBI WGS metagenome assembly WNFY01 (sample SAMN13153364, study PRJNA577476) | soil metagenome | isolation source: 60 cm soil or saprolite under grassland replicate 1 | place: USA:California | collected 2016-06-15
TCACGAGCGACTTCTCGGCCTCCGGGTCGTGGAGCACGACCAGCTCGCTCGAGGGGAATCCCTCCGGCGGCTGCCCCTCGCGCATCTCGCGGTCCATCTCGTCCATCCGGTCCTTGCTGACCCCGTCGAAGGTCACAACACGTGCGAGTGCCATTCGGGCCTCCTGATCGATTGTCGCAACCCTACGCCCTCGGCGCCGGCGGCGACCTCCCTTGTCCCGTTCGGCCATTGGCCGGGGTCTGACCCCGGACGATGTCCGGTTCGGACCGGCGGTCGGCTCTCCTTCGTAGCGGGAACCGCTTAACCATGCGGCCGTTTTCCGTTTCGCCATTGTCCGGGGTCTGACCCCGGACATGGTCAGAAAGCGCTACTGAGCTACTAGCTGCTCGTACTCGGGGTGCTTCTCGATGTGGTAGGCGATGAACGGGCATCGCCTCAGCCACGGTCGAGGCGAGCGCTCAGACGGGTGAGACGGCCGAGATAGCCGCGCAGCGGGGATCGTGCTTTTCGGCGAGGCGATAGAGAAGCGCGTGCAGGTTCGCGCGCTCTTCGTTGCTGAGCGGCGAGAGGAACTCGTCCTCGATCTCCGCCGAGAGTGCTCGCAGCCGTCGGAGTGTCTTCTCTCCGTCCGCGGTGAGGCTGACGATGTGCCGGCGCCGGTCGTTGGGATCGCGACGGCGCTCGACCAGCCCGCGTTCCTCGAGCTCGTCGAGCAGCCCGACCAGCTGACCGCGGTCGTAGCCCAGTGCGTCGGCGATCGCACCCTGGGTCTCGCTCGAGCGCTCGCCGAGCACGGTCAGGATTCCATGATGGTAGGGATGAAGGCCTGTCTGCTCGTACGCCTTCATCGTCTGCTCCTTGGCGCTGAAGCCGAGGCGCTTGAGGAGGAAGGTGGCAGACGCCACGAGCTCCTCCGGCAGCCGGGGAAGCACGGGCGAAGTTGATATGGGGGTGCTTGTGGTGCTCATGTGCGAAAGGTTAGCGCGCGCAAGCGTTGTCTTGCTGTATAGTTGTCGCCGTCAACGATTTTGGAGGTCAACTAGTGAGCATCCCCACCAAGAGTGACCGGCGCTGGAGCGCACTCGCTCTGATCGTCACCGCGCAGTTCATGGTCATTCTGGACGTCGCGATCGTCAACGTCGCGCTTCCTTCGATCAAGTCGGATCTCAATTTCTCCCAGACGAACCTCCAGTGGGTGGTCTCGGCCTACGCGATCATGTTCGGCGGCGCCCTCCTCCTGGGCGGGCGGCTCGCCGACCTGCTCGGACGTCGGAGGCTCTTCATCACCGGTCTGGCCCTCTTTGCAGCCAGCTCGCTGCTCTGCGGCCTCGCCTGGTCGGAGGGCTCGCTGATCGCCTTCCGCGCAGTGCAGGGGCTCGGCGGAGCCCTGCTCGCCCCGGCTGCTCTCTCGCTGCTGATGACCAGGTTCGCGGAGGGCCGCGATCGAAATCTCGCGCTCGGGATCTATGGCGCGGCATCCGGAAGCGGCGCGGCCGTCGGTGTCTTGCTCGGCGGCGTGCTCACGTCGTACCTGAGCTGGTCGTGGATCTTCTTCATCAACGTGCCAGTCGGCGTCGCAGCGATCGCGCTGGCGCCGCTGCTCTTGCAGGAGAGCCGCGCCGACGTTACGCACCGCCACTTCGACTTCCCAGGCGCCGCTTCGATCACCGCGGGCCTGATGCTGCTCGTCTACGCGATGACGCGCGCAACCAGCGATGGCTGGGGCTCCGGCTCGACGCTGGCGTTGCTGGCCGGCGCCGCCGCCCTCGTGCTCGCTTTCGTCGCGATCGAGCTGCGGTCGCCCTCGCCGCTCTTGCCGCTGCGGATCTTCCGCTCGCGCACGCTCTCGGCCGCAAATGCGGCGATGGCGATCGTCGGCGCGGTCGCATTCTCCGAGTTCTTCGTGCTGACGCTCTATCTGCAAGATGTACTGCACTACTCGGCGGTGATGAGCGGCGCGGCATTTGCCGGCTTCGCGCTGTCGGTCGTCGTTCTCTCGAACGTCGCGCAGGTGATCGTCGGACGCTTCGGGGTTCGCCCCACGCTCACTGCCGGCCTGCTGCTCTCCGCGATTTCGGTCGCGTGGCTGACTCAGCTGCCGGTCGAGGGGCACTACTTCAGGAATCTCTTCCCGGCGTTCGTGCTCGGCGGCGCAGGCATGGGGCTTTCCTTCGTCCCGGTGACGATCGCCAGCCTCACCGGCGTCGAGCGCTCGGATGCCGGAGTCGCCTCGGGCCTGATCAACACGAGCCGCCAGATCGGCGGCGCGATCGGCATCGCCGCCTTGAGCGCGGTCGCCGCCAGCTCGACTAGCAACTACGTTCACGCGCATTCCGTCGCGGCAACGAGCGGCGTGGCGCTCGACCACGGCTTCCAAACTGCCCTCTACGCGTTGACGGGCCTGCTGCTCATCGGCGCGCTGATCGCAGTGACGTTCGTCAGGTCGGCGCCCTCTCCGAGCACGCAAGCCGTTCCGGTCGACGGCGAGTTGGTCGCGCTCGACGAGGCCGCCTGACCGGGCTCGAATGGATGCTGGCGTAGCCCTCTGAAGTTCCGGTAGCGGCTATGGCGATTTGGTACGCGGTCTCGCCGGCCGGGGGCGCGTCACTGCGTCCCCCGGTAGCCCTGGTCGTTAGTTAGGCCGCGGCTCGCTCCAAGGCGGCGAGCAGGGTTTCGAGGTCGTACGAGTCGTCGTGTCGCGCCCCATTGACGTAGAAGGACGGCGTCCCGTTGACGCCACTTCGCACGCCGCTCATGAAGTCTTCGCGGACCCGGGGAGCGTGGGCATGCTCGGCCAAGTCCTGGTCGAATCGGTCGACGTCGAGTCCCAACCGCTCGGCATATGCATGCAGATCCTCGTCGCGCAGGCGCTTCTGGTTCTCGTAGAGGAGGTCGTGCATCTCCCAGAACCGACCCTGCGCCGCCGCCGCCTCTGCGGCCTCGGCTGCTTGCTCGGCGCGCGGGTGGGACGTCGTGATCGGGAAGTTCCTAAAGACAAATCGGAGCCCCTCCCCCAGCCGGGCCTGCAGCTCTTTGACAATCGGGTACGCAGCGCCGCAGTACGGACACTGATAGTCGCCGTACTCGACCAGCGTCACCGGCGCGTCCGGCGGTCCCTGGATGTGGTCACGGTCGTCGTCGACCGGCACGGAGAGGACGCTCTCCCACTGGGTCGTACTCATGAGCCGCCCTCCTCCAGGCTCTCGAGCGCGCGGAGGATTCCGTCAGCTCCAGGGTTCACGCCCACGGGCGAGACGTAGCTCCAGCGGACGACTCCGTCGGCATCGATCACGTACAGGGCCCGCTCGCTCGTGCCATCGGTGGCCCGATAGACCTGATAAGTCCTAGCGACCTCGCCCTTCGGCTCGAAGTCTGCGAGCAGCGGAAAATGGAGGTTGCGATCCTTCGCGAAGGCCAAATGGGACCAGATCCCGTCCACCGAGATGCCCAGGAGCTCTGCGTTGAACTTCTGAAACTCGGGGAGGAGCTCCTGGTAGAGCGCCAGCTGATCGGAACAGACTGGGCTCCAGTCCTCCGGGTAAAAGGCGAGGATCACGGGCTGGCCCCGAAACTCGGCAAGCGACACGGTCTGATCCGGCGTCGACGGAAGCCTGAACTGGGGCGCCTCGGTCCCGGGCGGCAAAGGCACCGGACGTTCCACGGCCGTGTCCGTCATCGCAGGCACAAACCTACCTCTGCGACCGCGGGCTACAAAAGCGGCGCGAGCAGCGCGACGGTGGCCGCTTAGGAGGCCGTGATCGTGGCGCGTGCGCCCGCGGTGACCACGGCCTTGCTGAGGGTGTCGATGTCGTAGGCGCCGTAGTGGCGTTGCCCGTTGATGAAGAAGGTAGGCGTGCCCGAAACGCCGCTGATGTCGGCGCTGTCGACGTCCTCGGCGATCTGGGCCGCGCCCTCGTGATCGCGGAGGTCGTTCGAGAATCGCGCGATGTCGAGCCCCAGCCGCTCCGCGTATTCCATCAGGTCGCTCGGCTCGAGCGCATCTTGGTGGTCGAGCAGCAGGTCGTGCATCTCCCAGAAGGCCCCCTGCCTGGCCGCGGCTTCCGACGCCTCCGCGGCAAGCTGGGCGTTTGGGTGGACGTCGCTCAACGGCAGGTGCCGCCAGACGTAGCGGACGTCGCCGAAGTCTCCGAGCAGTTCCCGAACGACGGGTTCGGCTTGACCGCAGTACGGACACTCGAAGTCGCCGTACTCGACCATGGTCACCGGCGCCTCCATGGGCCCCCGGACGTGATCCCGCTCCGGATCGACCTCCCGGTCGAGGTCGAGGAGCGGCTGCGCGGTTCCGAGCACGGCGATGATTCGCAACCGTCTCGGTAGGCGCCGTGTCGCCTGGAACAGCAGCCACGTGAGGAGCGAGGCACCCAGGACGGCGCTCAGGATTCCCACCTTGGCCTCTTCGAGCCGCGTTCCGTCGAAGGCGAGGGTCGCCACCAGCAAGGCGACCGTGAAGCCGGCGCCGGCAATCGTGCCCGCGCCCGCGACGGCCGCCCAGCCCACCGGCGGCCGCAAGCGGCCCCCGCTCAGCCGCGTGACGAGCCAGGAGCAACCGACGATGCCGACCGGCTTGCCGATGACATAGCCGAGCAAGATCCCGAGCGTGATCGGCGAGGTGAAGGCTCGCGACAGCAAGGCGCCGTTGACCGCGATACCGGTGTTCGCGAGGGCGAAGACGGGCACGATCGCGTAGCTCGTCCATGGGTGCCAGAGTTGTTGCAGCCGCTCGTTGATCGACGTCGCGGACCTGAGCTGGGCGCCGACGGATCGCGCCAGCTCGGCCGTCGGTTGCTCGCGGAACTCGCGGAACCTCTCGGTCGCGCGTTCGAGGCTCGATCGCTCGGCCGGAATCGCGTAGGTCAGGAGGCCCATCGCGAGACCGATCACAACCGGCTCGACGCCGGACTTGAGCAGGCCAACCCAGGCGCCGGCGCCGAGCACGAAGTAGACGAAGCCGATGCGCACCGGGATGCTCCTGCAAACGATCACGACGAGGTAGAAGCCGATCGCGGCGAGGAGCGGTGCGACCTTCAGGTGCTCCGTGTACACGGTTGCGATGACGATCAGCGAGGCGACGTCGTCGACGACCAGCAGGGTGAGCATGTAGGCGCGCAGCCGGTCGGGAAAGCGCCGGCCCAGGAGTGCGAGCAGCCCCAGAGCGAAGGCGGTGTCGGTCGACATCGCGATGCCCCAGCCGTGCGCGGAGGGGCGGCCGCTGTTGAAGGCGAGATAGATCGAGACCGCTACCGCCATGCCGGCGAGTCCGGCTAGCACCGGCAACGCTGACCGCCGCCGCTCCCGGAGCTCCCCGAGGTCCCACTCCCGGCGGGCCTCGAGGCCGACGACGAAGAAGAAGAACGTCATCAGCCCGCTGTTTACCCACGCCCGGAGATCGAGCGTCACGCCCGCGTCGCCGATCCGGATCGCGAGCTTCGTGTGCCAGACAGAGTCGTAGGACGAGGCGTCGACGTTCATCCACACGAGCGCGCCCGCTGCGGCCGCGAGCAGCACCGCCGCTCCGCCCGTCTCCGTGCGGAGGAACTCCCGGAGCGGCGTCTGCAGGTTGCGAGCCCATGCCGTTTTGCCGGAAAAACGTGCGGCCTGCGCCCTGCCTGGGGCATCGTCGGCGGCGCGGCGGCGCAGGATTCTGGGCGTGCTCGGCATCTGGAAGTACGGTAGGCCAGCCTAAGCGGGCTCGCCGGCCAAGCCCGTACCCGGTCGGGCAGAGGCCGACGCCGTCGCGACATCACGTGGGTAAGTGCCGAGGGCCTTGAAGAGGAAGTACGCGCTCGCTGCCAGTGGCAAGAGCATGATCACGAAGGTCCACTGGAGCCCAGAGCGGCCGCCCCCGAACACGTAGTCGGACACCGCCCCGAACAGCAGGGGCGCAGACGCTTGGGCTAGCGTGCGCAGGAACGTTCGAATCGCCTCTGCGCGGCCCCAGAGGAGCGGGTGAACGATGTCGAGGCGCGCAGCGTCGATCGGCGGATTCTGCGCCGAGAGGGCGAAGGCGGCGAACGCGATGTACGGCAGCGCTGTCAGCGGGCTGCGCGTCAAGACTGCTGGCAGGAAGAGGATCGCCGCGGCCGTGGCGGAGATCGCGCTGACGAGGATCCGGCCGTTGAGATAGCCCCGGTGCAGGAGGAAGTCACCGAGCGCGCCCCCGGTCAGCACTCCGAGAACGCCTGCCGCGCCGATGACGAGGAGCACGAGGGTACTCAGCGCCTGAGCGATGCCGTATTGCTTCGTCACGAACTCGACGCCGAAGGTCTGCACTCCGGAGAGGAAGTAGTAGCCGCCTGCGCTCGCGAGGATGATCGCCACATTTGTCTTGATCGAGAGCACGTACCGCGTTGCCGCCAGCAACCCCATCTGCCGGGGGTCCTCCGTGAGGACGAGCTCGGGATCCGGTTCGAGGCCGCGGTCGCGCGCGATGCGCTGTGCGTCGGTGGTCTGCTCGCCGTCTTCGTCGCCGGGGTGGGTCACGGGCGGCGGCTCGGCCCCTACCGACAGGAGTGGACTCGTGCCGCCGCGGGCGGGCTCGGGCAGCTTGAAAATGAGCCAGGCCAGCACGAACGCCGGCAGCGCGAGGATCACGAACGCGGCCCGCCAGGACAGCGTCGCGATACCGCCCGTGACGCTGAAGCCGATCGCCGCGCCGATGAACTCTCCCGAAAGGACGTAGCTGTAGACGCGCCCCCGCTCCGCGGCGGCGAACCAATCGCCGACGAGCGAGGCCACGATGGGCCCGGCCGCCGCCGTCACGGCGCCGAGGAAGAGGCGCGCCAGCAGCAGGTGGCCGAAGGTCGGCGCGCTCGCGCTCCAGATCATCGCCGCACCCCAGAGCACGATCGCTCCCCCCAGGACACGCGTTCGCGTCACGCGGTCGGCGAGCACGCCGAAGGGAAGGCTCGCCGCCGCAGCAATCAGCGAGGTGACCGTGACGAGCAGGCCGACATCCGTGTTGTTGATGCCGAGGTCGTGCCGGAGCTGGATCGCCGAGGCACCGACAGTGGCGGTGTCGGCGCTGGCGAGCGCCAGAACCGCCGCGAGCAGCAGAATCACGCGCGTCCGCTCCTGCCCCCCGAGGGCCGTGGTCAGCGCGCGAGAGCCGGCGCGCCCGACCCGTCCGGCCGCGGCCGCCGCGACGCCGACGGCCCGGCGGCCGGGGCCCACCTCTTCGGTCATCGGGACTTCTCCGGCAGACGCAGGCTGTCGGGGAAAGAGCTCACGTGCAGGCGATCGTAGGCGTCACCCGCACAGCCGTGGGGGTTCGCCGCAGCTTCAGTTGTTGAAGCTACTATTGGGTGCGAAGCTACGGCAAGCGAAAGGTGATGAAGATTTTGAGCACGTTGCTTTTAGTTCCGCTTGACGACATCGTCGTCTTCCCGAACATGAACGTAACGATCTCCGCCGACGTGGGCGACGAGGAACGCGTGTTGCTCGTGCCGCGCCACGACGGGGAGTACGCAAAGGTCGGCACGGTCGCCGAGGTCTCCGAGCGGGTGCGCCTGCCCGGTGGCGTCGCGGCCGTCAGTCTCGTTGGTTTGCACCGCGGAATCGCGGGCGCCGCTCACACCGACGCCCAGGGCAATCTCCGGGTCGAGGTCGACGAGCGGCCCGACGTCGCGCCGCCGGGCGTCAAGACCCGCGAGCTCGAGCGCGAGTACCGCGCCGTGGTCGAAGAAATCCTGGAGCTCCGCGGTGACGACGGGCGCGTTTCGTCCTTCGTGCGCTCGATCGCCGAGGCAGGCACGCTGGCCGATACCGCGGCCTACGCCCCGGAGGCCTCCTTCGAGCAGCGGATCGAGCTGCTCGAGGCGGTCGACGTAGTCGAGCGGCTCGAGCTCGCTGTGCGGCTTCAGCGTGAGCGCCTGGCCGAGTTGCAGATCCGCCACCGGATCCGCGAGGACGTCGAAGAGGGCGCTCAGAAGCAGCAGCGCGAGTACATCCTGCGCAAGCAGCTCGAGTCCATTCGCAAGGAGCTGGGCGAGGACGAGGGCTCGGTCTCCGAGGACTACCGCACGAAGATCGCCGAGGCGGATCTCCCCGACGAGGTTCGCGAGCAGGCCGAGCGCGAAGCCGGTCGGCTGGAGCGCATGGGCGACCAGAGCGGCGAGTCCTCGATGATCCGCACCTACCTCGACTGGCTCCTTTCGGTGCCGTGGGGGAAGCGCTCCGAGGAGCGCCTCGATCCCGTACACGCGCGCGAGGTCCTGGACAGTGACCACGCCGGTCTCGACGACGTCAAGGAACGGATCGTCGAGTACCTGGCGGTGCGCAAGCTCCGGCAGGAGCGCGGCATCGCGGAGGACAAGCGCTCCGGCGCGATCCTGACCCTAATCGGGCCGCCCGGAACGGGCAAGACCTCGGTCGGCGAGTCGATCGCCCGCGCGCTCAACCGCGAGTTCGTTCGCATGTCGCTCGGCGGCGTGCGCGACGAGGCCGAGATCCGCGGCCACCGCCGAACCTACATCGGCGCGCTGCCCGGGCGGCTCGTTCGCGCATTGCGAGACGCCGGGACGATGAACCCGGTGATCCTGTTGGACGAGGTCGACAAGGTCGGCGCCGACTGGCGCGGCGATCCCTCTGCCGCGCTGCTCGAGGTGCTCGACCCGGCCCAGAACCACTCGTTCCGCGACCACTACCTCGACGTCGAGCTCGACCTGTCGGAGGTCGTCTTCATCGCCACGGCGAACGTGGCGGAGACGATCCCGGGTCCGCTGCTCGACCGCATGGAAGTGATCCGCTTCGACGGCTACACGGTCGACGAGAAGGTCGCGATCGCACGCGGCTATCTCTGGCCGCGCCAGCTCGAGCGGGCGGGCCTGCGTGAGGATGAGGTGTCGATCGACGACATCACCCTTGAGCTGATCGTCAGCCAGTACACGCGCGAGGCCGGCGTTCGCCAGCTCGAGCGCGAGCTCGGCAAGTTGCTGCGCAAGACGGCGACGACCGTCGCTTCCGGCACTGCGGAGCCGCCGATCTCGATCGACGAGGCGGTCGTGCGCGACGCCCTCGGGCGGCAGCGCTTCTACCAGGAGTCGGCCGAGCGGACCGCGGTCCCCGGCGTGGCAACCGGCCTAGCGGTCACCGGAACGGGCGGCGACGTGCTGTTCGTCGAGGCGACCAAGATGCCGGGCAAGGACGGGCTCGTCCTGACCGGCCAGCTCGGTGACGTGATGAAGGAGTCCGCGCGGATCGCGCTCTCCTACGTGCGCTCGCACGCAGACAAGCTCGGCCTCGACGAGAACGACTTCGAGGACGCGAGCTTCCACGTGCACGTGCCCGCGGGGGCGATCCCGAAGGACGGTCCGAGCGCCGGAATCACGATGACGACAGCGCTGGCCTCGCTGCTTACGGGACGACCGGTGAAGCACACTGTCGGCATGACCGGCGAGGTCACGCTGCAGGGTCGAGTCCTGCCGATCGGCGGCCTCAAGCAAAAGGCGCTCGCCGCCCACGCTGCGGGCTTGACCGACGTGATCATCCCCGAGCGAAACCGGGCGGATCTCGACGACATCCCGGAGGACGTTCGCAACGAGATGAGCTTCCACCCGGTGATGAGCTTGGACGAGGTGCTCGAGCTGTCGCTCGAGCCTCACTCGGCGCATGCGCTGTCGTAGCTGCGCCCCGCTGCCAGAGGAGGTCCGCCGAACGGCGGACCTTCTCGAGCGGCGCTGGACGGTGTCGATCCTCTACGTCTCGCACGAGGGAGCCGTGCGTTTCAACGAGTTCCAGCAGGCGCTCGGCTCGATTCCGCCCGCGACCCTCGCGCAGCGCCTCGCCGACCTCGAGGAGGCCGGCGTCCTGGAGCGAGCCGTGATCAATGCACGCCCGCCCCACGTCGAATACCGCCTCACGCCCCGCGGCCGCCAGCTGCGCGCGCTCGTGAACGCACTCTCCCGCTTCGCCGAGACGGGCGCACCGGCCGGCTAGTTCAGGCCGGCCGCGTTCCATCCAGACGTGCCGGCGAGGTAGCGCCTCGCCCCAGCCGGCTCTGCAAGGATCGGAGTCGATGAGCGCGGAAGCCGAGATTCCCGCGCAGGTCGCCCAGAACCAGCGCGTGCGCCTGATCTTCGGCGCGCTGCTGCTGGTGTTGCTCCTAGCCTCGCTCGATCAGACGATCGTCTCGACAGCGCTCCCGACGATCGTCGGCGATCTCGGCGGTGTCTCGGACCTCTCGTGGGTGGTCACCGCCTACTTGCTCTCCTCGACGGTCGTCGGGCCGGTGTACGGAAAGCTCGGCGACCAGTACGGCCGCAAGATCGTGCTGCAGGTGGCGATCGTCATCTTCCTGGTCGGCTCGGCGCTCTGCGGGATCAGCCAGAACATGACCGAGCTGATCGTCTTCCGAGGGATCCAGGGGCTCGGCGGCGGCGGTTTGTTCGTGATCACGATCGCCGTGGTCGGCGACATCTTTCCGCCGCGCGAGCGCGGGCGCTACCAGGGCTATTTCGGCGGCGTCTTCGGCGTCTCGACGGTGCTGGGACCGCTGCTCGGCGGCTTCTTCGTCGACCACCTCTCCTGGCGCTGGATCTTCTACGTCAACCTGCCGATCGGGCTGATCGCGCTCGCCGTGATCGCCACGGCTTTCCAGCCTCGCACCGATCACGTCAAGCACACGATCGACTACCTCGGGGCGGCGCTCCTCGCAGGCGGCCTCTCGGCGATCGTTCTCTACACGAGCCTCGGCGGCACCACCTACTCCTGGACTTCGCCGTGGATGCTCGCACTGATCGTCGGCGGCGTCGTCCTGCTTGCGGCCTTCGTGTTCGCGGAAGGCCGGGCGGCGGAACCGATCTTGCCGCTCGAGCTCTTTCGCAACCGCGTCTTCAGCGTCACGAGCGCGGTGGGTTTCATCGTCGGCCTCGCGCTGTTCGGCGCCATCACCTACCTGCCGCTCTACCTCCAGGACGTCAAGGGCCACAGTCCGACGACCTCGGGCCTGCTGATTCTGCCGCTGATGGTCGGTCTGCTGACCGCCTCGATTGGAAGCGGGCAGCTGATCACCCGTTTCGGACGCTACAAGCCGTTCCCGGTCGCCGGCACGGCGATCATGGTGGTCGGGCTCTTCCTTCTCTCACGCCTTCAGGTCGACACGTCGACCGTTGTCACCGGCGCCTACATGCTCGTCCTCGGTTTCGGTCTCGGGAACGTGATTCAGGTGCTCGTCCTCGCAGCCCAGAACGCGGTTGACTACAAGTACCTCGGCGTCGCCAGCTCGGGCTCGACGCTCTTTCGCCAGATCGGAGGCTCGATCGGCGTCTCCGTGTTCGGCGCCATCTTCGCGAACCAGCTCGCCGCCAACCTCGTCGGCAAGCTCCCGCCCAGCGCGCGCGTACCGTCGTCGGCGGCGAACCCCGCAGTGGTCAAGCAGCTCCCGGCAGTCCTACGCGATCCCTTCCGCATCGCGATCACCGATGCGCTGACGACGGTGTTTCTCGTCGCCGCGGGGATTGCGGTCCTAGCCTTTCTCCTGACGTGGCTCTTGCCCGAGGTGCCGCTGAAGACAACGGCCGGGGCCCCCGACCCGGGCGACGGTCTCCATCCCGCCCGCGACGACGACGCCCTGCGCGAGATCGAGCGCGCCCTCTCGAGGCTCGCGCGCCGCGAGGAGCGCTGGCAGCTCTACGAACGGCTCGCCGAACGGGCCGGTCTCGAACTCGCCCCGCCGGAGCTGTGGCTGCTCGCCCGGCTTGGCGAGCGCACTCCCTTGACCGAAGACCAGCTGGGCGTGCAGCTCCCGGTCGATCCGGTGCAGATAGCTGAGGCGCTGGAGCAACTGGAGCGGCGGTCACTCGTCGAGCAAGACGGCGGCGGCCCGATCGAGCTGACGAAGACCGGCCGCGAGGATTACGAACGGCTCGTCACCGCGAGATGCGACGGTCTCCGCGATCTGCTCAACGGCTGGGATCCCGACGAGCACCCCCAGCTCCGAGAGCTGATCGACAAGCTTGGGCGCGACCTCGTCAGCGAGATTCCCGCTCCTGCGGCCGCCGGCGCCGCCAGCGACGGCGGATGAACGTGATCAGGTAGACACGCACGGCGATGGCGACTCCGATGAAACCGATCGCTCCCAGCGAACCGGAGGCGCTGCTCCCCAGAACGTAGGCGAGCGAGCCGATCGTGCACGCCCAGGCGATGCCGCCGAGGGCGTTCGGACGATCAGAGCCTTCTCGCCTGGGATCAACGCGCCCGCCGACTCGCCGGCGACGAGCGCGAAAAGCAGCGGATAACTGAGATTCGCCGGGACGTCGAAGAGCGCTGCGAGCATCAGCTTGCCAAGGCGGCGTCCAGCCGGGAGTCTGGCGGGCCATGAGCACCAGCACCGCTGTCGCAATCGTGCTCGCAGCCTTGTCGACCACGATCACGAATCTGGCCTACCTGCGCGAGCACGCCGCCGCCGCTGCCCTTCCCGTGTTGTCGATGCGTCGCCCGCTGCACTCGGTCCGGCTTCTGCTCGGCGACCGCAGCTGGCTGCTCGGCTTCGTGATGGAGAGCAGTGGCTTCCTCCTCTATGCGGCGGCGTTGGCGCTGGCGTCGCTTTCACTCGTACAGAGCATCAACGCCGGCGGCATCGGCGTGCTCGCGTACGTGTCTGCGCGCATGGCCCACCGCGAGCTCGGCAGGCGCGAGCTGGCCGGGGTGATCCTTTCCGTCCTGGGCCTGCTCGCGCTCGCGGTGTCCCTCGTCGGCGGGAGCGGTGCGGGCGGCCACGGGTCGACCGCCCTGATCCTGCTCTGGCTCGGCGCGAGCGGCGCGGCTGCCATTCTCGTCCTGCTCTTGGGACGTGCACTCGTGGGGGCGGCGGTGGCCGCTGGGATTGCAGGCGGGCTCTTCTTCGCCATCGGCGACATCTCGACGAAGCTCGTCACTGAGGGCGGCGTCCGCACCGGCTTCCTGCTCACTCTCGTCCTCGGCTACTTGCTCGGGACCGTCTTGTTGCAACTCGGCTACCAGGCCGGCGGGGCGCTGACGGTCGCGGGGGTTGCGACCCTGCTGACGAACGCTTTGCCGATCGCGGCCGGAACGGTCGTGCTCGACGAGCCGGTCCCCTCAGGCGTCTTCGGCGGCCTGCGAATCCTGGCCTTCGCCGCCGTGACAGCCGGTGGCGTCCTCCTCGCGACCCCGCAGGATCACGCGGCGACATGAGGTGCGCTCGCGCCCACCCAGGAAAGCGGCGCCACGGACAGTCGGACGAATGCCTTGCTTTGCTTCTCGCTCCGCAGGAGGGGCTGAGGCCCGAGCTACCGGTTCTCCGCCTCTTCGGCCTCCTCACCGCTCTCGACGATGTCGCCCTCGGTGAAGAGGATCGTCTGCAGCGCGACCCTCCACTTCGGCGTTCGCCGGAGCAGGAACTCGAGATCCATCCCGAAGTGCTTGAACTCTTCGCCCTGCGCGTTGGCCATGATCGCGTTCGCCTGAGGGTCCGGCTCGAGCGCCATTCGCTGCTCGTACCAGCCGATCGCCTCCGCCTCTTCCGTCAGCGACGCGATCATCCGGGCGAACGTGCGCGTCTCCGCGCTGAGCTCGCCGGCCGGCTCGTGGTACTGGTCGAAACCCATTGTCGCCTCCTTCTGTTCGATCGCTCGTATTCTCCTGGCGTTCGTCCGCTTAGTAGCCCGTGCTCGGCGCCGAGCCCACGATTTTGTTCCCTGCGGGAGAGACGGCGTACCAGAGCCCGTCAAAGGCGCTGACGCCTTCCCCGTTCGTGTCGCCGGCCTTCGCGTCGCCGCTGTAGAGATAGAGCGGGTGGCCGTTGTAGGTGACCTGCGGCTTTCCGTCGGAGCGCGTGGTGGTTGCGACCAGCGAGCTATTCACCCCGCTACCGAACGTGGGCTTCCCGCTCGCCCGAAGCGGCGGCCAGTTGACGGCGCAGGCGCCGGTGCACGCGCTCGTCGTGCCCGAGTCCTTCTGGAACAAGTAGAGGGTGCGGCCCTGCGAGTTGACCAGGATCTTGCCGAGTGTGACGTTCGCGACACCGACCGTGGCCGGGCCACCGCTCGCGGTCTTCGGGGGTGCCGGCGCCGCCTTGCTGCCGCCGCCGCCACAGCCGGCCAGCGCCACCACGGTGAGTGGCAGCGCAGTCAAGGTCGCGAGGAAGGCAATTGGTCTTCTGCGGGTCATGCTCGGTCCTTTCGTTTCGGCAGAGCGATCTCCAGGCCATTGTGGCCGACCTCTGCGATGGCCCGTGGTCGAGGGAACGCCGTTTGCTGTCTGCCCCCGCCAGCGACCATCCGCGCCCCAGACGACCGCTAATCGCGGATTCCAGCCTGCCCCAGGCCGGCTTGGTGCTGGCCGCGAAGACACCGACGGACCGATGCGCGAACCTCGGCACAGTATGTTTCTCCATGCCAGCCGACGTGAGCTCGACGATCCGGACCAGGCCCGCCTTCCCGACCGCGTACACGCGGATCTCCTCTTCGAGCAACCGTGTCTTCCGCCTGGCGGACCTCGCCGGCGTCGTCCGGGAATGGATGCAGACGCACTCGGTCGACGCCGTGCCCGCGAGCAGCGACGAGGCTCTCTTCGCGATCTCGACGCACGAGATGGGGCCGTGAGCGAGGCGGGAGCAGAGCTTCAGGTCCGAGTAGCAGTCATCTACTACAGCGCCACCGGCAACGTGCGCGGAATGGCACGGGCGGTCGCCGAAGGCGCCGAAGGCGAAGGCGCCGAGGTACGCCTTCGGCCCGTCGCGGAGCTGAGCGAGGAGCTGCGGATCTCGGCCGACCAGTTCTGGGGACGCCACCGCTCCGAGGTGGACGAGGGGCCCGTCGCGCAGATCGAGGATCTCGAATGGGCCGACGGGTTGGCTTTCGGCACGCCGACGCGATTCGGGAACGTCGCCGCGCAGCTGAAGGTATTCCTCGACCTCGCCGGTGAGCTCTGGCAGCAGGGCAAGCTGATCGACAAGGTCGCGACGTCGTTCACGTCCTCCCAGACCAGCCACGGCGGGCAGGAGTCGACGATTCTCGCCCTCAACAACACGCTGTACCACTGGGGCGCAATCGTTCTCCCTCTCGGCTACACCGTCCACGAGGTCTTCAACGGCGGCGGGAATCCGTACGGCGCCTCGTTCACGAGCGGTCACAGCGTGGACGGGCCCGACGAAGAGACGCAGCTCGTCGCCCGGGCGCAGGGAGCCCGGCTGGCCCGTGTCGCACGAGCGATCCGGGCTGCGCGAGAGTCCGGTCTACTTCCGGCGGGCAAGACGGCACTCAACTGATCGACGGCGGTCTTCACGACGACGTCGTAGCTCCTCGCCCGCCGAGCCGTCAAAAGTCGCGGCGACGGCAGCTGATCGGGATCGGGATCGGGATCGCGGTCGTCGCCGCAACCTTCGTATTCGTGCTGCCCAAGATCGCCAATTACGGCGAGGTCTGGTCCGTGGTCAAGCAGCTGTCCTGGCTCCAGATCGCGGCGCTCGTCGCGGCGACACTGGTCAACCTGGTCACCTTTGCGCCGCCGTGGATGATCGCGCTCCCCGGCCTCGGCTTCCGGCGAGCGTTCGTACTTACCCAGGCATCGACGGCCTCCACCTACATCGCGCCCGGGGGGGCGGCGGTCGGCGTTGGTCTGGCCTTCGCAATCCTTCGTTCTTGGCGGTTCAGCGGAGGATCGGTCGGCCTGGCGACCGCGCTGACGGGGATCTGGAACCAGCTGGCGCTACTCGGGTTCCCCGCCGTGGCGCTCGCGCTGCTGACCCTCAAACAGGAGCAGAACGCGCTCCTGCAGAGCGTGGCGCTGATCGGTCTGGCCGTCTTCGTGGTCGCAATCGCCGCCTTCACGGGCGCGCTCGCGACGCCGAAGCTGGCGCATTTCATCGGGCGGGAGACGATTCGCCTAGTCAACTGGGTCCTCGGGATCTTCAGGCGAGGACCAGTCGGCTGGACGGCGGATTCATTCGTCCGTTTCCGCAACAGAGCCGTCGGCCTGCTTCGCCACCGCTGGATCGCCCTGACGCTGGCAACGCTCGCCGGTCAGCTCAGCGTCTTCGTGCTCTTTCTCGTTTCGCTCCGCGTCCTCGGCGTTTCCGCGGGCGAGGTCGGCGCCGTCGAGGCGTTCGCCGCCTGGTCGCTCACTCGGCTGCTCGGCTCGCTGCCGATCACCCCGGGCGGGCTCGGCGTCGTCGAGGTCGGGCTGACGACGGCGCTGGTCGGTTTCGGCGGCGCGAACGCAGAGGTCGTCGCAGCGGTGCTCGTCTATCGGTTCCTGAACATCGTCCCGACGCTCGTTCTCGGGCTGATCGCAGGTGCAATGTGGCGGCGGTTCACGCCGGCTCGGCCTCAGCCGACGTAGACGCTTGCGCGGCCAACGTTCCAAGATGCGATTCGAGCCGCCAGAGAGCGTCCAGGTGCTGGTTCGCCCAGAGCAAGACGAGCGCCGATCGGGCGTGTACCCCGTCATCCGATATCGCCGCGCGCACGCACTCGAGCAGGCGTGCACGCCCTTCGGTGTCTCGAACGTGAGGCGGCGGTATGACCGTCGAGTGCAGGAAAGAGTCGCCGAGCGTGATGTACCACGACCGCAGCGCGAAGATCTCGTTGTCGAGGTTCGCACCACAGCGCGTGAGCCTGGCGTCGTCGCCGGTCATCCTGCCTAGCGCCGAAAGCGACTGCGCCGCACGCCGAACGCGGGCCGCGCCCGCCACCAGTCCCCCGACCTCCTCCAGCCTCATGCTCGTTGCCGAGCCCTCCGCGAGGTACTGCCGGAAAGCATCGTCGAGCCGATGGAGGGCCGTGGCTGCGTTCTGGCCCGGTGCTTCCGACGACCCCGCGGCGGCTTCGTCGATGATCTCCAGGGCCGTTGCGACAACGTAGTCGGCGCTCCGCCCGTAGGCGGCGGCCAGATTCTCGCGGAGCAAGGCAGTTGCCCCGCGCGGCCAGAACAGCAGCCCCACACCGAGACTGATCGCGAAGCCGATCGCCACGTCCTCGATACGAACGAGTCCTACCCTCCAGCCGACGGGCTGAATGATGTTGAAGAGCACGAAGAGGACGACCGTGAAACCGGCCTGGCCCGCAGCGAACGAGATCGCGCGGGGAGCGTAGGCTGCGAGGAGAACCGCGACTGGCAGTACCGCCCAGAGAACGGCCTCGTGCGTGCCGATCGCGATCACGAGGCCGGCGCCGATCAGGATCCCCACCGCCGTTCCGGCCAGCGCCGAGAGCACCGACCAACCGGTCCCCAACGCATTCGAGCGCAGAACCGAGAGCGTTCCGAGGACCACCCAGAAGGAGTGTTGAAGCCCGGTCCGCTGGGCGATGAAGACGGCGACGGCGAGTCCCGCCGCGCCCCGGAGGCTGTTACGGAGCCAGACCGAGCCGCCCGCGGCGTGCTCGGCCGCGAGCCGCTCGGTCGCCTCGACGGCGGCCCACGTCGGCCGGCTCGCCACGTCTCCGCCGGCGACGTCCAGCTCGTCGAGCTCGGGCGCCGGCTTCCCGCTGGCGAGCAGGCCGTAGCCGGCGACCTGACGCGCTGAATACGAGACCGCACGGATCCGGAAGGTCGGCTCGACCGCCGACCCGAGCAGCTCGTCGTCGAGCGATGCCGGCGACTGAGAGATTCGTCGAGCTAGGGCGCTGGCGAGAGCGTCTCTCGCAGCGTCGAGCCGCCGGAAATCAGGGCGCACGTCGCTCCCCGTCAAGGTCGCGGCGCTCGCCCGCAGCACCCCGATAGTCGCAGCCAGAGCCGCCACATTCTCCTCGCGACCCAGAGCGACCGAGGAAAAGGCCGGCGCAGGCAAGAGAAACGACTTCAGCCAGTCGAGCTCGTCGACGAGTGACGTCAGCGCCGCCGTCGGTCCGATCGGCCCGCTCGGACGATGCGGCGCGGCGAGGTAGCCCCGGCGGAGGCCGCCGACCGCCTCGCGGGCAACCTGCCCCTGGGACGCGATCGCCTCAGGATCGCCCGCAAGCTCGGCCTCCACGAGCTCGGCAAGGGCGGCGGCGGCCTTTGCGGCGTCACGGCGCAGGCCGGCTCGCGGCCGCGCCGGCCAGAGCAGCATCTGCGCGCAGATCCCCACGCCCGCCGCCAAGCCCCACCCCCCGAGCCGCGCCGGCACCTCGGAGAAGGGGGCCGTGAGCGTGACCGGAAGGATGAACGTCAGCAGGGCGGGGGCTCCGGCCGCGGCGAAGTAGCCATTGATCGCCCCCGAGAAGAGGATCGCGAAGCCGACGACGGCCATCGCGGCCGCTGCCACCCACGCGTTCCGCGAGCACAGCGTCCCGAGGACGATGTTCACGACACCGGCGCCGGCCAGTCCCAGGAAAGCGATGAACCTGCTGCGCATTGGGCCGGCGAAATCGGCCAGCACCAGCATCGCGAAGGATCCGAACGCAGCCAAGACTGCGGTCTGAGGATTCCCGATCACCTTGTCGGCGAACGCGAAGACTGCGGGCATGACGATCGCCGCTCGGGCAGCGTGCCTCAACGCCGTCAGGCCTGGATCTGAAAGGCGGAGCTGCGGCATCGCTGCGCGAAGGCTCTGGGTGACCCGCGCGAGCGGCGGCCAAGACGATCCCTGGCTGAGCGGACGCTCCGCCACGGTTCGATCTTAAGTTGCCGTTCCTACGACTTCAGCGCGGGCGCGCAGTCCCGGCAGGCGCCCCGGAGGACGACGTCGTGGCCGGCGACGGAGTAGCCGGTCCGGCCCTCGACCTTGTGCAGGGCGCGCTCGAGCTGATCGTCGGCAAAGGCCTCGACCTTGCCGCAGTCGTCGCAGACGAGGTGGTGGTGATGCTCGCCGTCGGCGTGGATCGGCTCGAAGCGGGTCGTCCCGGCGCCGATGTCGATGCGCTGGACGAACCCGTCCTTGCTCAGCTGCTCGAGTACGCGGTAGACGCTCGCGATTCCGACCCGGCGGCCCTCGGCGCGCAGCTGGTCAAAGATCTCCTGGGCGGTCAGGCAGCAGTCCTGACGCCCGAGCAGCTCGACGACTGCGCGGCGGGCGCCGCTGTTGCGGTGCCCCTTCGCCTGCAGCGAGGCGATCGTCGTCTCGGCCCAGGTCGACTCGGTCATGGCGCTAATGGTAGCGCCTCTCGAATACAAATAGTAGAGAGAATGAGTATTGTTAGCGTATGGCCGGAATACGAACGGTTGTGGCCGGCGGGCTGCTCGCAACCGTGGTGATGGTCGGCGCGGGCTGCGGCGGCCAGTCGACGTCGAGTGCCTCAGCGCCGACCGGCGTCCTCCACGTGGTCGCCGCAGAGAACTTCTGGGGCAGCATCGCGTCACAGCTCGGCGGCAACAGGGTTCAGGTCAACAGCGTGATCACGAGTCCCGCGACCGACCCGCACGACTACGAGCCGACCGCCGCCGACGCGCGCACGATCGCGGATACGCGGATGGTGGTCGTGAACGGCATCGGCTACGACCCCTGGGCGGACAAGCTGATCGCGGCGAATCCCGTCTCGGGACGAATCGTCCTCAACGTCGGCGATCTCGTCGGGATCAAACCCGGCGGCAACCCCCACCGCTGGTACTCGCCGCCGGACGTGCAGCTGATGATCGACTCGATTGTCCGCGACTACGACAAGCTCGACCCGAAGGACTCCGGCTACTTCGCACAGCAGAAGACGCGCTTCGAGACGAAGGGGCTCGCGCAGTACAAGCAGCTGATCGCGACGATCCAGCGCAAGTACAGCGGCATGCGCGTCGGCGCCTCGGAGAGCATTTTCGCCCCCCTGGCGCAGGCGCTCGGGCTGAAGATCTTGACGCCGCCGACCTTCCTCAAGGCGATCAGCGAAGGCACCGAGCCGACCGCCGCGGATAAGACGACGATCGACCGCCAGATCGCGGAGAAGCAGATCAAGGTCTGGGTCTTCAACAGCCAGAACAGCACCCCGGACGTCAAGCGGATCACCGATGCTGCCCGCAAGCGCGGCATCCCGGTCACCACGATCACCGAGACGCTGGTGCCGGCCTCGGCCAGCTTCCAGGACTGGCAGTCGCGCCAACTGCAGGCGCTCGCCGCCGCACTCGCGCAGGCGACGGGCCGATGACCGCGATGGCCATTTCGCCGAGACCGGACACTGACACCCGGAAGGGCGCGGCGCTCACGTTCGACGGCGCGGACGTGCGCCTCGGCGGCCGTACGATCTGGAGCGACGTCTCACTGACGGTCGCTGAGGCGGACTTCGTCGCCGTGCTGGGGCCGAACGGGGCCGGCAAGTCGACGCTGATCAAGGCGATCCTCGGTCTCTTGCCGCTGGCCGCCGGATCGGCGTCGGTACTGGGGCGCCAACCCGGCGACGCGAAGGGCCGGATCGGCTACCTGCCCCAGCGGCACGGCTTTGACAGCGGCACGCCGATCCGCGGCGTCGACCTCGTCCAGCTCGGACTGGACGGAGCCCGCTGGGGGAT
>WNFY01005034.1_pt1 | contig 20373 bp, 21 predicted proteins | sample 5400091 | NCBI WGS metagenome assembly WNFY01 (sample SAMN13153364, study PRJNA577476) | soil metagenome | isolation source: 60 cm soil or saprolite under grassland replicate 1 | place: USA:California | collected 2016-06-15
GCCCGGGCCCGGCCAGCTCGACCGGCCCGACGCCGGCGAGCACCCGGCCCGGGCCCGGCCAGCTCGACCGGCCCGACGCCGGCGAGCACCCGGCCCGGGCCCGGCCAGCTCGACCGGCCGCCCCTGGAGGGACGGCCGGTCTCGCGTTCTTTCGTGACGTGCACCGCGGCGGTTGCGGCGCACCCCGGGGAGTCACGAAACACCGGGGAGCTCGCGGGTGAGGTCGGCCGCCTCGCGGTACTGGCGGGCGATGCTGGCCAGGTTGGCGACGGCCTGGTGCAGGCCGCTGATGGCCTGGTCGAGCTCACGGCGCGGCTGGCCGGGGTCGGCCGCGCACGACACCACCAGGGCGGCGTGCTCGCCGACGTCGCGGAACCCGGCCGCTTCCAGGGGGCGCCAGAGCCGGTCGGTGGTGGCCCTGGCCTCGGCGAGCCGGGCCGCCCGGGCGGCGGCTTCCTCAGCGGCCCGCACTTTGGCGCGGCGGGCGGCCTGGCGGCAGTTGTCCCCGCAGTACCGGGCGGGCCGGCCGGTGGCGGCCCGGACCAGCGGACGGCCGCAGCCCGGCCCGGCGCACCGCGCGACGGTGTCGTCCATCAGCGCTCCCGTGTTCCGTGACCGCCCGGGCGCGCGGGCCCGGGCACCGGTGATGTCACGGAACCTAGCAGGGAACGACGGCGCCCGCGCATGGTTCCGTGACGGCGGCCGCGCCGCTGCAGGTGGGCGACCGCCGTCACGGAACCTGAGGGCGGGTGTACCGCAGGTACACGAGAGGCACATGCGAGGTCCGCCGGAGGTCAGTCAGGGGGGTCTAGGGGCTTGAGCAACAACCGAACGGCCAGTGGCGATAGCGGGCCGGAGACCGCTGGGTTACCGCCATTGGCCGTTCGGATGTTGCTCAAGCCCCAGGAAATTCCAGAGTTCAGGTGAACTGAAGGGTCTTCACGATGAACCTGAGAGTCTTCATGCTCTATGGATCATTCTGGCCCTTGGGTTCGCGGGAACTGGCGGGGATCTTGCTCCTCCGCCCTGGTGGTGAGGAGCAAGCGGGCGTTCCCGGCGTAGCGGATGGCGGTCTTGGGGTCGAGGCCGAACACCGCTGCCAGGTGCAGCGGGTCGGGTCCGTGGGCGAGGGCTTCCTCAAGCTGCCGGTCGACGCGCAGCCGTTCCAGCGTCGCGGCCTGGCCGCGGAGTTTGGTCTTGGCGAAGTAGATCGTGCTGACTGGCCCGGTGCCCATCGCCGAGTGCAGAGTTGAGGTATGACCAGGCGATTGGCAGCGATAGCGGCTTGCGGCGCGCTTGCGCTAGCCGTCACCGCGTGCAGTGGTGGAGGCGGAAGTGCCCGCGGCACGCTGAGTCAGACCAAGAATATCGCCCGCACCAGTGGCGTTACTGAGCCACCGCAAGCGGCCCGCCTGGTCCTGCCGACCGGACGCTCCTCGGCGCAGTACCAGATTACAGCGCCATCTCCTGCGGAGTACGCCTTCGACGTGTCCGTCACCGCTCCGGCGTCCGCCGACGTTGCCGTGAACATCCACACATGGTACGGGGCGATACTCAGTATCCTCGGCTCTACGCACGACCAAGGAGTGTGCGGGCGCCGCGGTTCCCAGGACATCTGCTTCGAACGGTTCCCGTTCTTGCCAGCCCAGCGCGCGGGCAAATGGACGGTCGTCGTATCCAAACGGTCGGAGGCCCCGGCGACAGTACGCCTTGCGGTTACGTTCGGAAAACCCTGATGTCCGAGAGCCACCCGGTTCCGACAGTTGCGCTACCGCGGCAGCAAGGTGTAGCCCCGCCCTCGCAGCAGGCCCTGACCGACTCGTACGGCTGCCAGGCTCAACCCGGCCTCCTCGCCTTCACTCCGCCAGCAAGACGAACGACCCAGACGATATACCTTCAGGAATCCCGAGATCACTTCAGATGGCAGAGCTCGCACAGATCGAGCAAGAAGGCCCAGGTCCTGGGGCTACAGAGGCACAGGAGGGCTTAGGGAACTCTGGGGTTATTTCTTATCCTGCGGCGGCCCCGGCGAGCCACGTGCGGTCCCCCTCATGGCCTGGAACTCCTATAGCTACGGTGAGCCGCAAGGTAGCCCCTGCTGGTCCTCAACGCTGTAAGCACCGGCGCTGATGAGCCGGGTGGGGTCCCGCTAGGAAGATGCCCGCGCCCGCCGCCAATTGCCGGTTCGGCGGTTTTACTCGGTCGTGGTTCCTGCCGTCAGCGATGCAGAGCTGTCGTGCCCGATGCCTAGGGCACGGTACAGGGTGGACCGGCCGACGCCGAGGTGGCGGGCGATGGCGGTGACCGACTCGCCCCGCTCGCGGCGGGCGCGGGCGATAGCCAGGATGTCGTCGTTGATGGCGGCGGGCCGACCGCCGCGGCGGCCATGCCCCTGGGCGGCGCGCAGCCCGTCCATGGTCCGCTCACGGATCAGGTCCCGTTCCATCTCCGCGGCCATCGCGGCGACTATGAACAGCATCTTGTCGGCGATCGTGTTCCCGTCCGGGCGGTGCAGCCCGGCGCAGATGCCCGTCAGGATGTGCAGATTGATGTCGCGGGCATGCAGCTGGTCTTCCAGCAGGACGAGCAGCTCCTTCATCGACCGGGCAACCCGGTCCGGCTTGTAGATGACCAAGGTGTCGCCCGCGTGGAGCGCGGCCAGCGTGGCGTGCAGCTTCGGCCGGGCATCGCGGGTGCTGGCGGTCTCGATCACGACATCGCGGCAGTGCGCGGCGGCCAGGGCGTCCAGCTGCGCCTGGTGGTCCTGGCTGCGGGTGCTGACCCTGGCATAGCCGATCCGGACGCTGTTGTCGAAGGCGGACGGGATGCTCACGAGCTGATCGTCCCGCATTCCGTCCCTTAACGGGTCAGGCGGCACGCCGTTACGGGACTGGTTTCCGGGACGGGTTTCACCGCCTGATCGGGTATGCATCGTCCCCGTCCCGGAAACAGGCGATTCCGGGACGGGGAACCTGGGCTTCACTAGTCCTACAGCGGTCCCGTGGGCGATCAGTTCGCCTTGGCTGTGCGCCCCCGTGCGCTGCCGCATCGCGCTGAAGTGATCCTCAACTGTGCGGACCGATATCCCCAGGTGATGGGCGATTTGCTTGCTGGACAGGCCGTATGCCGCCAGTTGCAGCACCTCGGCTTGACGCATGGTCAGAGAGATCGGCCGAACGAATGTTGATACGGCGGATTCGTTGATGCCCTGTTGCCCCAGCATCATGATCCCTGCCGCCTGCAGGCTTCTGCCCTTCAGAGCAGAAGCAGTCTGTGGGGAGCTGACCGGATGCAGCCCGGGCGGACGGGACGCAACGAGAATGTTACCAAGTGCGAGCTCCCATGTAAATACCGTAATTTCCCGGTGTGTATGGTCAGTTAAATCGGTGACAGGGTGAACACATCTGATCTGATCCCACGTTGGCGTCCGCCGAGGTGGACGGGCGGCGGCGTGAATAAAGTGACGGTCCGGTCGTCAGCTGCTTAGGCACATCGGGAATGGATGGGAGAAAGGGGCCAGCCGTGAAGCCGGTCAGCGCTCTTCGCAATATCCTGGTCCGGAAGTCCGTTAGCGTCGGGGTGACGGCGATCGCGGTGGCGGGGCTGCTGCTTACAGCATCGCCACCCGCCTCTGCCCAGGTCTCCGGACCCTGGTACATACGCGAGACTTACTCGTCGTACCGCATCTCCGCCCCTAACCTTGCCCTTTATGAACCGGTAGTAGAACTAACAGGCGGCCGCTACATCGATTTTGTGCCCACAGGAACGGCTGGTCATTACAAACTCGCATTCAGCGCGGTCAATGATGATAGGTGCGTAGCGGCCACCAACGACGGCTCTTACGTCGATATCAAGCCCTGCAGCGGCGCTAATGGTGTCGTCTGGATAGCAGAACAGGGCCCGGACGGGTGCAGCTACGTCTTTGAGAACCAGCAGTTCTCTGGCAAGTACCTCGCAGGCCACGACGTGAACGGCGACCAGTTCCAGGTAAAGAACTATGGCGCGTCAGGCTGGTACTACCAGTTCAGGCTCATTGATCCAGGAACCGGTACTGTCCACTGTTATACTACTACCTGACTTTTATCAAATTAGTGCGCACCTCATGGTCGCTCGATGAGAGCGAGGGCGGCGCGCAGGTCAGCTGACATACCCGGAATCGGTTTCGTGTACGTCAGGGCTGCCCGGTGGATCAATGGGCAGATCTAGGCGGTACCGAACCAGGTCAGGGCCAGGGAATCCAGAGTTGGCTCGGGCGGGGCCGGGAACTCCCTGAGGCATTCGGGCAGGTTGCTGTGCACGTGCAGGAGCGTGTCCGCGAGCAGTTCCCGCCCCGGAACGCCCCCCACCCTGCTGCGAAACTGACAGCATGCAACCGCAACCGGACCCTCGCTGGGCGAACATCGCCGGAGGCCTCGGTGACGACGGCCGCATCCGGCCGATGTCCTTTGCGGTCCTTGCCGGGCTGGCCGCTCAGTGGGCCGAGCTGCTGCCCACGGTGCCTGCCGGCCAGGATGGGCCGGCCTCGCTTCTTCGTACGGCACGCAGCCTGTTCACCTACGCATGGTTTGACTACGAGTTCATGGTCGTGGCCTGTCTCATGGGGTTCCAGGCGATGGAGGCTGCCTTTCGCGTGCTGTACCCGGAAGCTCCGCGAACACCGTTCCGGAAACTCGTGCGCCGGGCACAGCGGGAGGGCATCCTGCCCGCGAACATCGCCGAGCGGGCCGACGCGGGCGCCGAACTTCGCAACTGGTTCTCGCACCCTGCAACGCAGGCAACCTTCACCGTCGGGATGGCGGCGCCGATGCTCGAGAACACCCACCGCCTGGTGGCGCTGGTCATGACCGCAGCCTCCCGTGCGAGCGAACCGCAGGTGGGCGTCGAGACAGATCGGAACGAAGATGAAGCGAAGGGCCCGGCGCCGGCAGTGGATGGTGATGGTTATGGAGGTTAGCGGCGCACCGGGTGGGCGCCCGGCGGGGAGGACGCTGTTGCTCACCAGCACCGGGCCGACGAGCAGACGGCATCGCCGCCGCATGGTGCTGGGACCGTGATCATCTACCTTCTTGGGCCCAGCGGGGTTGGAAAATCGAACGCCGTGCAACTCCTCCGCTCGGACCAGCCACAACTCGACATCGTCGACCTGGATGCAGACTTCCCCGGGCGCCAGTTCGACTGGCACGCCATCGAGCCGCGACTGGCGCAGCTTCATCAGCAACCGGTCGATGGACGACACGTCGTGGTCGACGTGGGGGCAGGGACACAGACATTGCCCGAGTTCTCCGCATTTCTGCGAGGCGCGGGGGCACTCGTGATCGTGGTCACTGCTCCGCCGGAGCAGGTGGTTCTGCGCCAGCCCATCCCCAACCGTCGCGTCGACGAGTTCATAACGACCGAGTACGCGACCCGGCAGCAGTTGTACGGTCTGGCAGCCGTTACGGTGGACGTCACCGGGCTTGGGAAAGAGGCGGCTGCCCAACTGGTGGTAGACCGCGTCGCTGCGGTGCTGGGCAGCGACGGTACCGACGACGGGCCCGCCAGCTGACCTGAATGTGCCTGTTATCGAGGTCCAGAGCGGTAACGGGGCGGCGCTCGGCCCGCTAACGCCCAAAACGGTTCCGTTGTGGGTCCAACCCCGTCTACCGCGTGGAGGGCCGGCAGGGCTTCCATGCGGGCCTGCCGTGCAGGCACAGGCAATTCGCGGAGCTGGCCAGCCCGGTCACCGTGTTCGCCGGGTCAGCCTGCGGCTGACCGCGAGGGAGGCGTCGTCGACGTGCGCGGTGACCCGGGCGATCCAGTCGGCGGCGGGGGCGAGGTCGGGGCCGGGCTGGCCGGTGGTGTGCAGCCGGGCGACGGCCTGGTTGAGGTTGGTCCCGGCGCGGCGGACCAGGTTGCCGGCGCGGATCAGCTCGGCGAGGACCTCCCGGTGGATGCTGTCGACTGGTGCCGCGCGGTGCTCGGCGGCGTCCATCGCGGCCTGGCCGACGTAGGCGGCCAGCGACAGGCCCGTCCGGTTGGCGGCCTGTTCCAGCGTGGTTTTCTCCGCCGCGGTGAATTTCACCCGTACGACGGCGTCGCGCGGCGGCGTGCACCGCGGCCGCCGGCGGGTTCCGCTGCTCATCTGCTGTCCTGCCTTCCCCGCAACGCCCCGGCTGGTGAGCAGGGGTATCCGGCCCCGCGCCCGGGGCCGGATACCCTCGTAAGGGGCCCCTTACGCATATCTTACCCCCCGACCCGCCCGGTACGGTTTCATCCACTGAAGACGGAAGCGCCTCTCCTGTCCGCGGTTAGCTGGCAAAGAAGCCGAACCACGGAGGTCCGTGGCTCGTAGCCTCCGTTATGAGGATGCTGACGGCGCGCGCTAGCGTGACTGCCACGTCCAAGCTGACTCTGACAATGGCGCCGTTGCTGGTCTTGTGCGCGTTTGGGATCCGCAGGACTCGCTGTCCAGTCGGTCGGGCGAAGATGGTGGAAGCTGACCAGATCCGGGGGGAGGCGCACCGTGGTATTCGCGGCGGTGGCTCTGCCCCGGAAGTCGGCCCGGGCCGGGCCGACGAGCGGGCCGCCCGGCCCCGGCTCGTGGCCGCCGGGTCCCGGCTAGTGGTCCTCACCTGGGCCTCCGGCCCCGGCTTGGCTGCTTTGCCGCTACGGTCCATGTTGCGGTTGTCCAGGTGAAAGCTGCGCGTCGTTGCGAGCCGCGTGTCTCGGCTCGGCGCACGTCGTCCTCGCTAGAGCTCGCCCTTCGTTTCCTCGGACGGCTCAACCGGTAGCACCACCCCCGTCGGCGGTTTTCCGTCCCAGCTAAACGTCGGCGGATGTGACCAGCGCCTAGCGCCGGAGAAGTCGACCGTGCCGCCGGAGAACTCGGCGCCGCCGAAGTGGACCGTGCCGCCGGAGAACCTCGCGTTGTAGAAGTTGACCGTGCCGCGGGAGAACTTGGCGCCGCCGAAGCTGACCTCGCCGCCGGAGAACTCGGTGTCGGTGAAGTCGACACCGCTGGAGAACCCGGCGCGGTCGAAGCTGACCTGGCCGCCGGAGAACCGGGCGCCTATGAAGCTGAATATGCCGCCGACGAATCTGGCGCGGTCGAAGCTGACCTGGCCGCCGGAGAACCGGGCGCCTATGAAGCGGACCGTGCCGACTTCAAGTCCTTCGGAGAACGTGGCGCCGTCGAAGCGGACCGTGCCGCCCGAGAACCCGGCGCCGTCGAAGCTGACTAGGCCGAGGCCGAATCTGGCGCGGTTGAAGCGGACCTCGCCGCGGGAGAACTCGGCGCCGTCGAAGCCGACCGTACCGGGATACCTGACCGAGATGCCCGAGAACCAGGCGTCGGTAAAGTCGCCGCCGTCGAAGACGACGCCGCTGAAGTCGAAGTTCAGGCCCTGCCAGGATACCGTCGGCCCGGGGCGCAGATGGGTGGTGATGAGCCGGATGATGGTGTGGCGCACTTCCCGGTTTGCCCGGTAAGCGGTCCTTTCAGCCGGGTCAGCGTCGTCGCCTGGGTCCGGATCGTAGGGCAGGCGCAGGTAGGCGCACAGCACATCGACGCAGGTCTGCCGGTTGTCCTTCCAGTCGTCGGCCAGCCCGGCCATGGCGTGCACGCCGGCCAGGCGTACCGCTGGCTGGGCGTCGCCGAGCTGGGCTGCGATCGCGGTGAACCGCTCGTTGAAGACCCGGGTCCGGTCACTAACTGAGTTGGCCTCGGTGATCTTCTGCCGCCGGTAGGCCACGATCAGCGCGACTAGCGCCCCGGCGCCGGCCACTGTGGCGAAGACCAGCTGCAGCACCGAGACTGTGTCCTTCAGTTCGGGTGCCCCGTGGTGGCGGTACCCGGCCAGGCCCAGCAGGATCCACGCCAGCCAGGCCAGTCCGGCGAGGCCGACCACGGCCACTGTGAAGCTCACGGCCAGGGCGGTGCCAAGATGCCATAGTCGTGCCTCGCCGTAGTCGCTGCGCCGTGCCGACTCCCGGGCGAGCCGGCGGCGGACCCAGAAGGGGGCGCGGCCCATGATCGTGAACCTAACGGTGGCTGCGGTGAAATTGGTGTCTATCAGGAAATGATGCCGGAAGCTCAGTCAGTAGAGGCGTTCCTGGCGCGGCGAAATGCCTACGTCGATCGCCTGCTATAGGACTTCCTCGATGCTGGCGCCCCGCCGTGCGATTAGGGATCCTAGGGGCGAGATCCGCTTCTACCGCGCCAGATTCGCCAAGTAAGTCTGGACGGCCTCCTGGGCGGCCGTCCAGAGCCACATTGCGAAGCCCAGCTCAGCGCTCCCGCTCCTCACCGTCTCCAGTCGGACAGGACAGCGGTGCTGCTGCTGTTGAGCCGGGCCGATGGACCTGCGGCGGTTCCGGGCCGCCAGCTGGTCCCGGGGGAGCCTGCCCTGGCCGGATGGCCGACACGGCCGGGCCGGTGCGGGGCAGTGGCCGGACGGCCGGGCGGGAGCCGCCTTGGCGTCATGGGGTGGCGGCCGGGGCGAGAGCGGCGAGCTGGTGGTTGATCTCGGTCTTATCGAAGGACTCGGGGTCGAAGCGGGGACCGCAGGTGTCGCGGGCCATCCGGTAGGCCCAGCCTTTGCGGGCGCGCAGCCCCTTAGGGCCGGGCAATGACCTTGTCCAGCGTGATGCGGTGCATCCACAAGTCGCCGAAGTCATACACGTAGCCCAGCACGTCCCCGGGCCTGGCCAGGCAGCCGTCCAGGGTGACAGCCGGGTCGTAATCGCCGCGCAGCTCGCCGTACAGCAGCGGGCCGAACTTCCACAGGTGCATCCCGGCCCAGCCCATGGCGACCTGGATGACCTCGTGCAGATCGGCGAGGGTGCTGGCGGCGGGGACCTGGACCTGGCGCCATACCGGCGGGTGCACCTCGTCCAGGCGGACGGTCAGCGTGAACGCCGGGCCCGTCACCGCGGGCGGTGCGGGATGCCAGGCGATGCTGGCCGGCAGCCAGCGATCCAGCCGCCGCCCGGCCGGCAAGCCGGCGCGGGCCAGACTGCCGGCCAGCTCACGGTGGGCGGCGCAAGTCCAGGCGATCACCACGCCCCGGGTATCGTGCCAGCGGCCATCTGCGGCAGCGCTGCAGCGGGCCGCCCCGGCCCGCACCGAGCACCGGGCCGCCGGCGGGGTGCGGACCCGCCGGGCTGCCGACCGGCACGTCGCCCCGCAGTACTGCCGCCGCCGCCCGCCCCCGGCCCGGGCTGGCAGCGGCGTCCCGCAGTGCGCGCACCGCCCGCCGTCCTCGGCCACGCCACCCGTCCCCCCTCTCCCGGCCTGTCCCTGCTGAATCGTGCCAAGCATTCCACAGCACGATTCAGCAGGGACAGCGGAACCCGGCTTATACGGACTCACCAGGCCCGGCGGCCACCGCCTCAGCCGCCACGCTGAGACCGAGGAGATGGCTGCTGCTGCCCGGCAGGGGCGTTCTTACGCGCTGTCCCGCGCCTGGGCCGGGGGCGGCGGCCCGCGGACGAAATCGTTGCTGAGCACCGGCCAGCCGGACATCTGGTAGTACTCGTCCTCGTCGTCCAGCGGCCACCAGCCGTCCCGCGGCGACACCGCGAGCTGCCGGGCGCCCTGGTAGGCCCGGAGCCGGGCCCGCCAGCTTTCCCGGTCCTTGCGGTACCGTTCCTCCCGCTCGCGCTGCAGGCCGGCCGCGCCGGTCGACCCGGCGACGTCGTCCAGGGCGGCGGGCCCGCGGCGCCAGCCCCCCGGGCCCCGTTCGGCCAGGCCGTGCCCGGCGAGGACCCGCAGCGCGGCGGAGACGGCCGAGGCTGACAGCCGGGCCGCCCGGGCGACCTCGGCGCCGCGCCCGGCTTGGCCGGTGAGCACCTGGTACACCAGGCCAGCGGTCCCGCCGAGCACCAGGAACACCGGGTGTACCGCCTCGATCCGGCCCGCCTGGCGGCGCCGCCAGCGGACGCTGTCCGCGTACCGGTCCGGGATCCGGAGCTGCCAGCGGTCCGCCCGGGCCAGCCGCCGCGGGCTCACCAGGTCGATCAGCGGGTCAGCCTCGTTCCCGAGCATCCGCAGCACCCGCCCGACCGTCCGGTGGCTCAGCGCGCAGTGCAAGCTCAGGTTCCTGGTGCCGAACTCGATCGTGCTCGAACCGCTGACCATCGCCGCCTGGCCCAGCGCGAGCAGCACCAGGCGGACCGCGACAGCCCGGCGCCCCCACCCCTTGACCCGGTCCGGGTCCTCGATCGCGCACAAGATCGCCGTCATCCACTGGCGGATCAGGCCGTACTCCGCGGCCAGCCCGGATGCATCTGCGGGGGGGCGTGTAGTGCTGTCGCTAGTGGGCCAGTGGCGTACATTTTTCTCCCCCGCGATCCCGGCCGCGCATTTTCGCCATTCCAGCGGCAGCAGCCGCTCCATCCGGCCCGGCTCAGAGCGCCGCTCATACAGCGCGGCCAGGCCCGTCCACTGCCCGCTCGCCACCGCGGCCCGGACGTCGGCAAGCTGCCAGCCGCGGGCCACCGCGGCGCCCACGACGGCCATGCGCGCCTGGCTGCGGCCCGCGTAGTGCGATCGATCCCACCGGCCAGTGCGGGCAACGTGCTCGAGCTCGGCACCGAGCGGCGCGCGGCCGCCGAGCCGGGGAACCCACGGGACCCCGGCGCCGTCCAGCTCGGCCCGCCCGGCGCCCGTGGCGGCGATGCTGGCCGCGTCCTGGTTCTCGACCTGCTGCAGCTCGGCCGCGAACTCCGTCAGCAGCCCCTCCCACACCCCGGGCCCGCAGGGATCCTCCGCGGCCGCCCGGGCAGCTTCCAGCGACATCGACAGCAGCCGCCAGCCCCCGGACTTGTGACGGGCACCAGGCGGGGAGATCTGGCCGCCGAGCCCGGCCATCGGCGCGGGGTCGACCGCGGGGTATCGCAGGGAGATCGCCCGGGCCAGGTCCCGCAGCTCACGCCAGGGCAGCGCCGCGGCGAACACGGCGAAGACGTGACGGCCGCCTCCCGGCGCGACGTCGGCGAGGACCTGGCCCCCGGCCCCGGCCACCAGATCCGCCAGCGCCGCCGCCTGGGCACCCACCTCGGCGGCCGGATCGGCGGCGCCGCGCACCCGGCCGAGGTCGAAGTCGAGCGCCAGGACCCGGCCCGTTCCCGTGCCCGCGCTGTACACCGGCACCGTGCACGGCTGGCCCGGCGGATCCGCAGGAAGCCCGCGCGCATGCCGGGCCGGGTAAGTACGGCCGCCATCACGGCTCACCCGGACATGCGGGGTACCCGCAATCAAGGGCGTCACCGCCCGCCACGCCGACCGGGCACTGTGCGCGGTCAATCCCTCCGCATCCGGCGCCGCGCGATCGCCGCCGACCGCGGCTGGCGGCTGGCGGGGGGATGTACAGCCGGTGCCTGCCCGCTCGCGCCGCGAAGCGGTGTCGCGGCGCGCTGGGCTAACCGGCGGGTCGTGACGTATCCTGACCTCCGGATCTCCGATGTGCCTGAGCCCAGGCACGCTGAGGGGCCGCCCCTGAAAGGGGGCGGGTGTCCTGATCGATCTCGCCGGAGCTTGGCGGCCACGGAGGCGAGATCGTTGAGCTCGGCGCCCCGGCCTTCGTGCCGGGGCGTTCGCGCGTCTAGCGCGGGCGCGGTAGTACCTGGGGGCCTCCTGCGGGCGCTCGGGAGCCGGAGGGTTAGGCGCTGACCGGCAGGCGCATCTGGCCGTTCGCCGCCGGGAACAGCCCTGCAGCCTGCGCCCGGATCAAGATCTCGACGACGTAGTCGTTCACGTTGTCGTACCCGGCGGCCGCCGCGGCGTCCTCGAGCGCCTCGTTCAGCGGAATCGGGAACCGGATGGTGCGGGCGTAGCGGTCCCCCTTGGAGGGGCGGCCGCCACGGTTCTTGCTGCGGAATGGCCTTTGCTCGTGCTCGGTCATAACCCGTGGTCTTACCGGAACCGGGTTCGGAAACGAAGGACCCCCGGTCCCGCCGGCGTGTCGCGCCGCTGGGACCGGGGGCCGGGTACATGCCTGCCGCTACTCCTCATGCCCAGGACGATGGCCCGCCGCGCCCGGCGCCGGGAATCCCCGGCGCCGCGAACCGGCGGGCCGGGGCCGGATCACGCCGGGCATTCCCGCGTCGCCTGGCTGGCCGCACGCCCGCGCGCAGTTAAGTAGTCGACCACGGGCGACCATGATAGCGGCTGCCGGCAGCCCGCAGGCGGGGCACAGCCTGCGCATCGTGGCGGCTGTCACCGCGCTGATGCCGCACGGGACCGCCGCGATCGCGGAGCGGGCCAGGGCAGGCTCATGCCGGAACCACGGCGCCAAGGCGAGCGCCGCGAGCCCCGCGAGAAGCACGATGACCTCCAGGGCGACGCGGGCCGCGTACACACGCCGGGTGCAGGGACGGCGGTGCCATCGCACGGGGTGCGCGAGGAACGAGGAGATGTCGGCCAGCCGGGCCCGGCCTGGCGCGGCGATGCGGGCAGCGCGTGCGGTCATGGCCGGCCGCCTCGTGCCGCCCGGCGGCGCGCGTGCTTGCGGCGCGTCAGCGCGGCCAGGCTGATGACGGCTAGCGCCGCGATTACCCCGGTCGCTGTCACATGGAGTCCCGCCGCGCCGGCCGGGCTGTCAGCGGCGGCTATGCCGCTCTGCTGAGGCCCGGGGGAGCTGGCCGGCGGGGCGGGGATGGTCACCGGGCCCGTTCCGGGGACGGCGGCGGGGAGGGTATAGCGTTCCCCCGCGGCGAGCCGGAGCGCCCAGGTAGGGAGTCTGCCTCCGGGGGGCTGGTAGAGGGTGGTCCCGAGGGGGCCGGTGCCGGGCAGGTACCGCCAGCCGGGGACGTGGTTCATCACGAACCTGGTGCCGCCGCCGTAGGTCCAGGCCTGCATCTGGGCGCCGGGTTTCCAGCCCGGCGGCGTGCCGGCGGGCGCGGCGGCCGGGGGTGTTCCCGGCGGGGGGAGGTAGGACCACACGCCGGCCAGCTCGGCGGTGCCGTCGGCGTCCCGGGCGGCGATGTAGTGCCACCCGGCCGGGAGCGGGGAGCCCGCCGCGGGCTGCGCCGCCCACCACGGCTGGGGTGGCGGGGCCGGGTTACAGTCCGGCGGGGCGGCGTCGACGCTGAACTCCAGGAAGGTGGCGGCGGCGGCCCCCAGGACCGCCTGCGCGCCGCCGCCCGGTGCCGGGGGTCCCGTCGTCCCGGCGGCGAGCGCGGCCTCGTACTGCCCGTGCCGGGCGCTAGCCGGGACGTGCAGCGTGACCGGGATGCTGGCGCCCCGCCCGGGCGCGAGGGTCACCGAGTGCCGCGGGATGACCCACAGCAGGGCCGGGTAGCCGAAGGTGACCCAGGCCGGGGGGACCGGCCTGGCGTGCCGGGTGAAGCCGCTTTCCGGGTGCGGCACGGTCTGCACGACATAACGCTGCACGCCGCCCGCGGTGACGGCCGTTTCCACCTGCCAGGACGGCAGCGGCCCGGTGTGCAGGCTGATGGTCTCGGCGGCGCTGCCGGTGTCAGTGACGTACACCGTGCCGGGCTGGTAGCTGCCGCCGGGCTGCGCCGGGGTGCTCAGGCAGACGTCGCTGGCCTGGATCCCGACGCCGGTGCCGGGTGCGCCGGACAGGGCGGCCGCGGCCAGGAGCATCGCGGGGAGCATCGCCGGGGCGGTCACCAGTGCCTCCCCCGGGGGGCCGGCGTTCGCTGATGTCGTTCGTAACTGTCGCGGGTCATGATGGGCAGTGGCCCTCCGATCTTGTTGCGGGCGGGGCTGGTGCGGGGCGGGCGCTGAGTCTTGGCTGGCTGGCGCCCGCCCGCGTCCCCTGGCGGCGGGAATCCCTGTTCATGCCGGGGCTCCCTGGATCCACCGGCCGAGGCGGGGCATTTTCCCGCCGCGGCGTATGAAGGCATAGACCAGCTCGTAGACCTCGCCGAGGTCGTGCGGCACCTGGCGGAGCGCCTGCAGGGCGGCCCCGAGCCGGCGGGCGAGCGGGTCGAGGATCTCGGCGGTGTCCTCGCAGATGCCGGTGCGCCGGGTGGCGTCCCTGATCCGTTCCTCCGCGTCGGCGATGGCTGCCTCGGCGGCCGCGATCGCGGCGGCCTTGCGGACGTGGCACCCGTCGCACTTTTCCTTGACGGCCATGGCGTACGCGGCGGCGAGGGCCTGCCCGGCGGCATCCAGGTCTCGTTGCGCGCGTTCCAGGTCGGCGTGCGCCGTGTCGAGCGCGGCGATGACCTGTTCGGCGAGCTGCTCCGCGTCGCGGAGCCAGTCGAGGATCTGGTCTTCGGCGTCGCTGACCGCCTCCAGGAACTCGCCGTCGGACCCGTACCCGCCGCCCGGGTGCCGGTCGGCGGGGCTGCCTGCCTGGTAGCCGGGCGGCGGGCCGCCGGCCGGGTCGAGCGCCCGGGCGGCGGCCCGCAGGCCGGTGACGCCGCGCGGGTCGACGCCCGCGCCGGATGCGCCGGCGAGGATCGCGGTGACGGCCGCGGCCAGCTCGCCGGTCTCCTCCAGCATCTCCGCGCGCGTGTGAAGCTGTTCTTCGTAGCCGCTCATGTTCGGGACCTCCTGTTACGTAGCGCTGCCGGCGGTGGGGGACGCGCACGCGACCCGCAGGTTGCGTCCGATTTGCGTCCGATCGGCTTGCTGGCCAGCCCGGCCGGACGCAAATCGGACGAGAGACCGGACGCAAATCGGACGAGACATGGTCACGAGGCGTCACTTTCCGGGTCGGGGACGACGGTCAGGTGCGGCCGCCGGGCGGCCCGGTCGCGGATCTGGCGGGCCTGTTCCAGCACGGCCCGGGTGTCGTCGTCGACGTCGGCTAGGCCCTCGTGCACCGCGTCGGCGAGGGCCTCGATCGTGACGTAGCCGTCCGGCCGGGCCGGGACAGCGGGTTCCGGCCGCGGCCGGGCGGCGGGCTGGCCGGCGAGCCGGTACCGGCTGGCCCTCGAGCTGCCGGTGCGGACGGCGATCCCCCGGTCCTCCAGGATCTTCAGGTAGTCCGCGGCGCGGCTCTTGGACTTGCCGAGGGCCTGGCCGGCTGCCTTGGCGGTCACCCCGTCCGGTCCCGCGAGCATGCGCAGCAGGGCCTGCCCGTCGGCTGGCGGGATGCCCAGCGGCACCACGACAGCCGGGACCGGCGGTGCCGCCTGCGCCGCCGGTGATGGCGGCTGGGGGGCGGCCGGGGTGATGCTGGCGAGCCTGCCGCGCATGCCGGCGATCTCCTGGCTGGTGGCGTCGCCGGCGGCCGCGGCGGCGGCCTGGCCGCCGTCCAGGGCCAGCGGCGGCAGGTCGGGGATGCTCCAGTCCCGCAGGTGCCGGCGGGCCTGCACGAGCCGTTTCATGTACGCGAGTTCCTCGGGGGGCTTGCCGAGCAGGAACGCCCGGCCCCGGCCGGTGACCTGCCCGGAGTGCGGGTCCCACCGCTGGAAGTAGCCGGGTGCGCCCTTGGCGTACTCGCGGATGTCGGGGATTTCCTTTTCCGCCCCGCTGGCGTGCCGGGACTCGGTGGCCCGCGCGACCTTGCCGACCAGTACCTCGCTCATGTTGGCGCGGACCGCGCCGCCGCCGAGCGCCGCGATGACGGCCCGCTGGGTGGCCAGCAGGAGCCCGACCGCGGATTTGCGCTGCTTGGAGGCGAGGAATTCCAGGGCCTTGCCCGCGCCGGGCACGTAGGTGACGATCTCGTCGACCTCGTCGATGATGATCTCGACGGCCGGGTCGTCCGGGGTGGGCTGGAAGGTGGAATGCCCGGTCTCGGCGAGGGTCGCTGACCGGTTGGTGACCAGCAGGCACAGCGCTTCGAGCGCTGCGGCGATCTTGTTGCGGACTTCTTCGTCGGTCCGGACCGGCCCGCACAGCGTCAGGGCCGATAGCGGCTCCCAGACCAGCTCATCGCCCATGTGCGCGCCGTTGAGCTGCACGAGGCGGGCGTCTGCGCACCGGGTGACCTTCTCGCGGGCGCCGTTGAGCAGGTTGGATTTGCCGCTGCCGGTCATGCCGATCACCCCGACCGCCCGGCCGCCGATCGCGCTGAACAGCTCCATGGTCAGCGCCGACCCGTCTTCGGGGCAGAACCCCCAGATCACCGGGTCACGGATGCTGGCGGTCCCGGCGAACCAGTCCGCGAACGGGGACGGCTGCGCGTCCGGCCACGGCATGGTCATCGGGTGGTAGGCGGCATCGCGGACCGACAGGTCCACGGTCCGGATGCCGATGATCAGCTCGCCCGGGTAGTCGGTGGTGGTGAACTCGACCCGGCCGTAGGGCAGGCCCAGGATGTGCGCGAGCTTCTCCGCGATCCCGCTGGCATTGGCCGCGATCCGGGTGGCCAGGGCGTTCTCCGGGCTGGTGGTGATCAGACGTTCCTCACCCAGGTTGGTGGCCCGCCGCCACTGCACGTGCCAGCCGGCCAGCCCGATCCGGGGCAGGATCTGGTGCCACAGCCGCCGGTCGGCGATCGCGGCGGCCAGGTCGTCGCGGCGCTGGCGGGCGGCGCGGACCGCGTCATGGGTGCGCAGCCACCAGTACCCGGCCGCGGCCCCGGTGACGTAAATGCAGGTGAGCAGCCGGTACGGCCACCCCAGCGGCCCCCAGGCCACCGCGGCGGTCACCCACCCGCCGATCGCGGCGGTCACGGCAGCGGCCTCAAGCGCGGCCAGCCGCGGGTGCGGGGACTTCTTGCGGTGCCGCCGCCAGGCCGTCCAGGCCAGCACCACGGCGGCCGCGGTGGCGTAGCCGGGGACGGAGGCGGGGACGCGGAAGGCGTGCAGGGCCCAGGCGAACGGCCAGGTGAGAAGAATCAGCGGCAGGGGCAGCCGCTCGGCGGGCGCGTGCAGGTGCCAGGCCCGCATCCGCTGCCACGCCGATCCGGGCGCCGGGCGCGGCCCGTCGTCGCCGCCGTCTTGCGGGTGCCCGGGGATCGGGCACGGCCGCTCCGGCTGCCACCCGGCCAGGGTCATGGTCATCTCCCGTTCGCGGAGGTCAGGTACGCCCCCTGGCGCCGGGAGACCATCCCGGCGCCAGGGGGCATCGGGGTCAGCCGCCTTCGCCGGTCACCCAGCGGCCGTCGTGGGTCATCAGGCCGCCGTTGGCGGCGAACTCGCGGGGCAGCTCGTAGTGGTCGGTGAAGGTGGTCTTGGCGCCGGACATGGACTCGGCCGCGTGCGCGGCGGCGTCGGCGACGTCGTGCAGCGCGGCCAGGCCCTTCGGGTCGATGCCGACGGCGCCGACGCCGGTCTCGTACGCCTCGATCAGCGCCTCGGCGTAGGCGGCCATGCCGTTGACCTGATCGGTCATCCAGTCCAGCAGGTGCTCGTCGGATTCGGGCTCGAAGTCGGCGGCCTGCGCGACCACCGGGCCCCACTCGGCGGGCACGGTCCCGCCGGCATGGCCGGCGGTGCGCCGGGCCCGGCGGTCGGGGGTGATGCGGCTGGCGGGTCGGTCTGTCATGGTGGTGCTTCCTTCCGTGGGTGGTGATGGCTTGCCGTGCAGGTAGGTGGCGATGGTCCTGCCGGGACCTCCGCCCGGGGGGTACTCGGTGACCACGTAGGGCTTGCCGCCGGTGCTCGCGTGCCGAGCCCGGCTGTGGGCGTGTTCCGGGTTATCCGTCGGCCACGCCGACGGCATGTCTGCGCGGCCCCATGAGTAGGTGGGTGCGCCCGCGGGGACCGGGTCCTGGTCCTGGTCCGCCGGGGGACTTTCCGGCTCGCCGACCTGGCGGGGCTGGTGTCCCCGGTTCTGCCAGCGGGGGGCGGCCCACGCGGCGGCCCGGTCGATGAGCCACCGGCCGTGCTTGCGGGCCGCCCGGCCGGTGGCCAGGGCACCGCGCTTGCCCTGCCGGATGGCGTGCCGGCGGACGGTGGCGTGGTGGCGGCGGGTCAGCTCGGCGAGCGTGACGGCCGCCAGCACGATCAGCGCCCACACGATGACCGCCCCGAGGATCACGCCGAGCCAGCCCGGCATGGCCCCCAGCCGCAGCCGGGCGCCGTCGGTCATGGCCAGGACCGCCAGGGCCGTGCCCAGCGCGATGCCCGTCCAGATGACGGCGCGGGACAGCCCGGTGCTCGCGGTCTTGCCGGTGTTCGTGTCCGTGTCCGGGGGCGGGGCCGTGCCTGAGCTGGTCTTGGGTGCAGTGGCGGCCATCAGGACTGCCACCCCCGGGCGGCCGCGCGGCGGGCCCGGCGGCCAGCCGGGGCGCCGCCGTCCTGCCGGGCGGCGCGGCGGGTGGCGCGCTTGCCGAGCACCGCGGAGACAGCGAACACCACCGCGGTCGCCACGACGAACGTGCCGACGAACCCGGTTTCCAAGATGAAACCGGGCGTGAGCTTCTGGCCGTCGCTCATCGGCTGCGCGGCGCTGCGGGCCAGGGCGGCGTGCCGGACGGTGCCCGCCCAGAGCGTCAGCGCGGCCGCGGCCGCCAGGCCCGCCACGGCGGACCGGGGCAGCCGCCAGGCCACCACCGACCCGGCCAGCCAGTACGTGACTGCGGCCAGCGCGGCCACCGCGGCGAGCACGCCGGCGGAAGACAGCAGGTGAATCATGATTGCGGGTTTCCTTTCCTTTGCGGCGCCGGGCCCTTAGTGCCCGAGCGCGGCGAGAATGCGGGACACCAGATCGCTGACCTGCGATCCGGCGGTGGTTGTCGCGAGGTAGAAGCCGGCGGCGAAGACCAGCACCGCGTGCCAGAACTTCAAGCCGGTGAACTGAACCAGCGCCCACAGGCCGCCGCCGATGATCAGCAGCGTGAGCAGTTCCCTCGGGGTCACAGGGGTCAAAGGGGGTTCCTCCTTCCGGGCCGGGAGCTCAGGCACCCGGCCGCTAGCACTTGCCGGCGTAGGCGCCGGCCTGGTAGGTGGTCCACGGCGTCCAGTCGGCTCCGTCGCTGCTGATCAGCACAGCCGCGCGGGCATTGCCGTACGCATCGAACGTGGACAGCGAGCCGTGGGAGGAGTTGATCTGCCAGTAGCCGCGGTCGGTGGTGCCGTTGCTGTTGCCGTTGGTGGCGTACTGGCGGCCGCTGGATTCGGCCTGGGCGATCTCGGCGGCCGTGAACGCGGCGCTGGCTGAGCCGCCGGCGGACTCCCACAGGGCCTCTAGCCGGGAGCAGTCCAGGGTCCCGCCAGCGCGGGCGGCGGCCATCCGCGCGCCGCTGCCCCCGCCGCCGGACGGGGCGTGCGCGTGGCCGGCGATGACCGCCAGGACCACGCCCGCGGCCACCGCGGAGCCAGCCAGCCGCCCGTTGCGGCCGCGCAGACGGCGGAAGCGGCGGAGACGGTACCGGGCCATCACCCACCGCCCCCCGCCCGCCGCAGCCGGCGGTGCTGCCGCCACCCCGAGGCCAGCAGGCACAGCGCGTAGATCACCGCGACGGCCGCGAACAGCTCCCAGCCGTTCCCGGTCGGCGCGTCAGCCAGCCGCGCGTAGTCGGCGGGCAGGTCCCGTCCCAGGTGCACTGGCGCGGCCGGGCCGATGGCCAGGCTGGCCATCCACGACCAGGCGGCGGTGACCGTGACCGACAGCACGGTCCCGGCGGCCAGGGCGGCGCGGGTGCTCATCGCCGCCTCCGTCCCGTGCTCCGCCGGGCCGATCCCGGCATGGGCCGCAGGGACCAGCCGGCGCAGGCCGCGGTGATCGCGCCAGCCGCGAGCCCGATCACGTTCCCGGCCGCCAGGCCGACCCCGATCACGCCCAGGCCCGTCCACAGGCACATGCGCAGGGCGGCCCGGCCGCCGCGCAGCAGCCACGTCAGGCCGAGCCCGGCCGCCAGCCCGGCAGCGAGCGCTGGCGCGGCGCTCCAGTTCACCCAGTAGGTCACCGGGCACCACCCCACGGCTGGGTGAACCCGGCCATGCCGGGCCGGATCGGCACCTGCCGGACCGGGTAGCCGGTGGCGTAGGCCTCGATCATCTGGCCGCCGCCGATGACCAGGGCGACATGCCCGGGTGCTGTCCAGGTGCCGTCAGCGCCGGGGTAGAACACCAGGTCTCCAGGCTGCGGGCTGGACACGTGCCGCTCGGTGGCCCACTGGGCTTGTGAGGTCCGCGCGATGGGGACCCCGGCCGAGGCGTACGCCTGCATCACCAGCCCGGAGCAGTCGAAGGCGCCCGGGCCGGTGCCGCCCCACAGGTAGGGCTTGCCGAGCTGAGCCCGCGCGTAGGCGATCGCCGCCGAGGCGGTCTTACCCGACACCCGAGAGGCGGCGCTGGCGTGCCCGGGCGGGCCGCTGCCGTGCATGGCGGCCAGGACCAGGCCCACGGCGACTGCGGACGCGAGGAAGCCGCCGGGCCTGCCCCGGCGGCGGATGCGGATACGGTGAGCCAATCGGCCCCCCTTTCGCGGGTTCGGCCGGTGCCCCCGGCCCGGGCGGCTTCTTGGCGGTTGCAGGCCGGGCCGGGGGACGTTCAGGTGGTCAGGGCGCGCGCCCGCCGGCC